>Ga0210086_1001239_pt1 | contig 13414 bp, 7 predicted proteins | sample China_Galinas_PW_3_FD_184867 | JGI IMG/M metagenome (GOLD analysis project Ga0210086, IMG submission 184867) | Wetland microbial communities from San Francisco Bay, California, USA, that impact long-term carbon sequestration - China_Galinas_PWB_D2... | ecosystem: Environmental > Aquatic > Marine... | reverse complement strand
GACCCGCTAACCCCGAAAAAATGTGCCTGACACATTTTTTCGGGTTAGGCGAGCAGCTTGCGCACGACCTTGCCGTGGACGTCGGTGAGGCGGAAGTCGCGGCCCTGGAAGCGGAACGTCAGGCGTTCGTGATCGAAGCCTAGCAGGTAGAGGATCGTCGCTTGCAGGTCGTGGACGTGGACGGGGTCTTCGACGACGTGGAAGCCGAGCTCGTCGGTCGCACCGATCGTGATGCCCGGCTTGATGCCAGCGCCGGCCAGCCAGACCGTGAACGCCTGCGGGTGGTGGTCGCGGCCGAGCTTGCGGCCGAGGGTCGGACTGTTCTCGACCATCGGCGTGCGCCCGAACTCGCCGCCCCAGATCACGAGTGTGTCGTCGAGCAGGCCGCGGTCTTGGAGGTCCGTGACGAGCGCGGCCGCCGCGCGATCGGTGATGCCGCACTGGGTCTTCAAGCCCTGCTTGACGGCCGAGTGGTGGTCCCAGCCCTTGTGGTAGAGCTGCACGAACCGCACACCGCGTTCGAGCAGCCGGCGCGCGAGCAGGCAGTTGCGGGCGAACGACGGCTTGTCGGGGTCGACTCCGTAGAGCTGCAGCGTCGCCGGGCTCTCGCCGGACAGGTCCATGAGCTCGGGCCCGCGCTCCTGCATGCGATAGGCCATCTCGTAGGCCGCGATTCGGGTCTGGATCTCGGGATCGCCGACGCGCGCGAAGTGGCCCGTGTTGAGCTCGGACACGAGGTCTAGCGAGTCGCGCTGGAGACGATCGTCGACGCCGGGCGGGTTGCCGAGATCGAGGATCGCGTCACCGCGCGAGCGCAGTACGACACCCTGGTGGCGGCCCGGGAGGAACCCGTGATGCCACAAGGCCGTGCCCCCGCTCGGACCGCCGCCGGTCGACAGCACGACGAACGCCGGAAGGTCGTCGGCTTCGCACCCGAGCCCGTAGCTCGCCCACGAGCCCATGCTCGGTCGTCCAGGCTGCGGGAAGCCGGTGTTCATCAGGATCTGTGCCGGTGCGTGATTGAACTGGTCGGTCGTCATCGACTTGACGATCGCGATCCGATCGGCGATCCCCGCGAGGTGGGGGAGCACCTCGGAGATCTCCGCGCCGGACTCGCCGTGACGGCGAAACCGGTACTGCGGCGCGAGCATCTTGGACGTCGGATTGATGAACGCATAGCGCTGGTCTCCGACGACCGACTTCGGAATCGCCTGCCCGTCGCGCTCGATCAGCTCGGGCTTGTTGTCGAACAGGTCGAGCTGGCTCGGCCCGCCGGCCATGAACAAGTACACGACCCGCTTCGCCTTCGGCCGGAAGTGCGGAGGCCGCGTCCGCCCGCCCGCGAGCAGCGACCGCGCCGAGCCACCCGCGACCAGCGAGCCGAGCGCGATCCGGCCGAGCCCGATCCCACAGTTCTCGAAGAAGCGCCGGCGCGTGATCCCGTTCATCCTTTGGTCACCGTTTCATCGAGGTTCAGAAGTACCCGTGACAACGCCATCCAGGCCGCGATCTCGACGGCGTTGCCATCCGACGTCGCGCCGGCGAGCCGTTTGGCGTCGAGCTCGCCGCGCTCGAACCGTTCGCGTTGGCGGCGCACGAACGCGAGGAGCGCGCTTGATTCATCAGCCGTCGGTTCGCGGCTGATGCAGCTTCGGAACGCGAACCGCACGCGGTCGGCGTCTCGGGTGCCCGCGCGCGCCAGCGTCCACCGCGCGAGCGCACGCGCGGCCTCGGTGAACACCGTGTCGTTCAACATCGTCAGCGCCTGCAGCGGCGAGTTGGAGCGCGCCCGTCGCGCGACGCAGTTCTCGCCGCTCGGAGCATCGAACGTCGCGAACGCCGCATATGGCGACGTGCGCTTCTGGAAGGTGTAGAGCCCCCGGCGATAGCGATCAGGCCCGGTGCTCGTCCGCCACTTCATCGCGCCGTACGACAGCGACGTCACCCCGTCTGGCTGCGGCGGAAACACGCTCGGTCCGCCGACCTTCCTGTTCAACAACCCCGAGGCAGTCAAACACAGATCGCGCAGCACTTCAGCGTCGACGCGGAACCGCGGCCCGCGCGCGAGCCACTCGTTGTCGGGGTCGCGCCGCCACTTGTCGGGTGACGCCGACGAGGCTTGCCGGTAGGTCGCGCTCGTGACGATCAGCCGCAGCATCCGCTTGAAGCTCCAACCCTCGCGCGGAAACTCGGTCGCGAGCCAATCGAGCAGCTCGGGATGGGACGGCGGGGAACCTCGCGTTCCGAAGTCGGCGACGGTCTTGACGAGGCCGCGCCCGAACACCGAGTGCCACATCCGGTTGACGACGACGCGCCCGACGAGCGGGTTGTCGTCGGACACGAGCCAGCGGGAGAGCGCCAACCGGTTGCGTGGCCCGGACGGCAGAGTGCCCAGCACGCCGGGGAGCGCCGCGGACACGGCCTGCGCCGGCCGCGTGTATTCGCCGCGCTTGTAGAGATGCGTCGTCCGATCGTGCTCGGGCTTGCGCTCCTTCATCACGAGCGTCGTCGGGTACTTCGGTAGCCGTTTGCGCAGCTCCACGATTGCGCGCCGCGCATCGGCGAGCTCGGGCGCGACAGCCAGAAACTGTTCTCGAAGCCGCGCGCGCTCGGCGTCCGAACGATGGTCGTCGAGGAGGATCGCTTCGACGTCGGCCGGAACGCCACACGCGATCGGGTCCGCGTCGCCGGTCAGCGAGATGCGGAACCGGCCGAGCGTCATCTGGTGGATGCCGTGCTGTCGCATCACGATCCGCAGCTTCGTCGGCCCGACGACAGGACGCGTGAACGCAAACACGGCCTGATGCGGCTCGCCGGTCCGGCCTTCGATCGACCATCCGGTCTCGAGCACGCCGTCGAACGCCAGCGACGCAGGGCGACCCGAATGCGCGTAGTCCTGCGTCCCCTTGCCGATCTCGACCCTCGTCGCTCCGGCTTCGATCTCGATCTCGCCGAGAAGGAAGTCACCGGGCTTGAACAGCGGTGCCCGCCCCGGACCGCCTTCGGGAAGGCTCGCATCCGGCAGCGCTTCGAGCCGCAGTCCCGTGACCTTCGGCATATCGGTCGCGGCTTCGAACACGTAGGTGTCCGTCTGCGGCCAGTCGCCGCTGACCAGCACCGAGCGGTCGCCCTGGACCGTCATCGTCGCACCGTTCTCGGAGACGACCCGTGTCGGCGCGAGCGCCGTCCAGTGTCGCGCCTTCGCGCGGGTGTTGGCGATCCATGCCTCGAGCTTGGCTTCGAGGTGCGCACGCCTCGCGTCTTCGAGCTTCGCCCCGGACTGCCTGGCCGTGCCAACCGACAGCCGAAACCTCCCCAGCGTGTGTTGTCCTCCGTAGGTCTGCGCGATCGAGAACACGAGCTGTTCACCCGCCCTGACCGCGACCGGCTCGGCGAGCTCGAAGACCGCACGCCGGTCGTGATGTCGTACCGCGCCGTCGATCGCCCAACCCGTGCCCGGCCGGCCATCGATCGCGTTTGCCACCGGAAACCCCGTCTGCGAGAAGTCGGCACGCGCGTGGCGCAGCGCCAGCTTCGTTGTGCCCTTCGAAAGCCCGATCTCGGTCACGACGAAGTTTCCGTGCGGCGTTCGCCCGGGACCGCGCCCGCCTGCGGCCAGGGCTTCGAGCCGAATCGCAGTCACTCGTTCGACGTCGGTCGTCGCCCGGATCGTGTAGACGTCGCGTGCGGGCAGCTCGCCGCTCGCTTCGACGACGCCGTCACCGCGTTCCTGGAGAGTAGTTCCATTGTGGGCCTGCGCGCCGACGATCGACACAGGCCGCCATTCGATGTTGTCCGGCACAGGGAACTCGTCGGCCAACCGTGCCTCGCGGCGCGCGATCTCGGCGAGCAGCGGCTTGCGCCGCGCCGTGATCTTCGGATCGGGCACGGGAATCTCGGGTTCGTCGGCGTTGTTGAAGAATGCGAACATCCGCCAGTAGTCGGCCTGGGTCAGCGGATCGTACTTGTGGTCATGGCACTGCGCGCACGCCATCGTCAGCCCGAGCCACACGGTCGACGTCGTGTTGACGCGATCGACGACTGCGTGCCAGCGGTACTCCTCGACGTCGATCCCACCCTCCTCGTTGATCATCGTGTTGCGATGGAACCCGGTCGCGATCCGATCGTCGAGCGTCGGCGACTCGAGCATGTCGCCGGCGATCTGCTTGATCGTGAACTCGTCGAACGGCATGTCGGCGTTGAACGCGTTGATGACCCAGTCGCGGTAGGGCCACATCGATCGCGGGCGGTCCTTCTCGAACCCGTTCGTGTCCGCGTAGCGGGCGAGGTCGAGCCACAGCCGCGCCTGCCGCTCTCCGTAGTGCTTGGACGCCAAGAGCTCGTCGACGAGCCGCTCGTAGGCATCGGGACGCTCGTCGGCGAGAAACCGATCGAGCTCCTCGACGGTCGGGACCAGCCCCAAGACATCGAGATAGAGGCGCCGCGCCAGGATCGCGCGCGGTGCTTCGGGCTCGGGTCGCAGGCCGAGCTTCTCGAGCCGCGCGAGAACGAAGTGGTCGATCGGATTCTTCGGCCAGTCCTTCGCGGTGACCTCGGGTACCGCCGGTCGGTGCGGCGCGGTGAGCGCCCAGTGATCGTCGTGTGGGCCGACCCCGGCCAGCAGGACGGCGGCGATCGCGGCGCGGGCGAGCATGGCTGTTACCGGCGCGAGATCCGGTGCACGCGCATGTCCTTGTCGAACTCGACGGTCACGGCCCCTTCGTGCTCGGTCTCGCTTGGTCGTCGCCTCGGTGTAGTAGTACTTCCAGAGCTCGGTGTCGTCGCGTTTGGTCCGGGTCGTCGGCTCACCGAACCGCTCGAACACCTCGTCCTGCGTCGCGCCCGGTTGGATCGAGTTGAACGTGGCAACGTCGATGTACTGCCCGCGCGTGCGTCGCTTGGTCTCGGAGCCGATCAGGCAGGACGGGGCGAGCAGCAGGCTCGCTGCGGCGAGGACGAACGACAGAATGCGGATCGCTTGGGCGGGCATCGGGGACTCCATCGGATTCGGTGCCGCCGAGGCTACCCAAAGCTCGGCTCCGACGGAAGCCTCGCACGCCCAAGAGGCCTACAATGATCGCTTCCTGCTGCGTCGCGCTCACGACGCAATGCGTTGCTTGCTGCGGTGGAGGCGGTCGAAGAACGGGGCCAGCTCGTCTTCGGTCAGCGTCTCCTTCTCGAGCAGCAGCGCCGCGGACTCGTCGAGGAGCGACCGATTCGCGCGCAGGATCTCGACCGCGCTCGCATATGCCGACTCGAGCAGCTCCCGAGTCGCGCGCTCGATCTCTCGCGTGCTCGCTTCACTGAGCTCGTGCCGACGCGCGCCGTTCGGGTTGAGCGCGTCGAGCGGCCCGGTGGGTTGCCGGGCGAACGCAACCGGCCCGAGAGCCATTCCGTAACGCTCGACCATCTCGCGCGCGATGTCGGTCGCCCGGGCGATGTCGTCGGACGCGCCGTTCGACAGGTGGCCGAACACGACCTCTTCCGCGGCTCGGCCGCCGAACAACACCATCAGCTTGTTGAGCAGCTCGGTCTTGGTCATCAGGAACCGATCGTCGGTCGGCCGCTGCATCGTGTAGCCGAGCGCGCCCATTCCACGCGGCACGATCGACACCTTGTGCACCGGGTCGGTGCCCGGGAGCGCCGCCGCGACGAGCGTGTGACCCATCTCGTGGTGCGCGACGATCTTGCGCTCCTTCGGATTCAACAGCCGGCTCTTGCGTTCGAGCCCCGCCACGATGCGTTCGACGGCCACGGTGAAGTCGCCGAGCTCGATCTCGTCCGCTCCTCTTCGTGTTGCGGTGAGCGCGGCTTCGTTGACGAGGTTTGCGAGGTCGGCACCCGTGAACCCGGGTGTCAGCGCTGCGATCTGCGCCGGGTCGAGATCGTCGGCGACCTTCTTCCCGCGCAGGTGGACGTTCAGGATCGCGGTACGGCCGAGCTTGTCGGGTCGGTCGACGAGGATCTGGCGATCGAAGCGCCCGGCGCGCAGCAGCGCGGGATCGAGCACCTCGGGCCGGTTGGTCGCTCCGAGCAACACGACGCCGGTCGAAGCATCGAATCCGTCGAGCTCGACCAACAGCTGGTTGAGCGTCTGTTCCTTCTCGTCGTGCCCACCGAACCCGCCCGCGGTCCGCGAGCGACCGAGAGCGTCGAGCTCGTCGATGAAGATGATGCACGGTGCCTTCTTGCGCGCCTGCTCGAACAGGTCGCGGACGCGAGCCGCGCCGACGCCGACGAACATCTCGACGAAGTCCGAGCCGCTGATCGAGAAGAACGGAACCCCCGCCTCACCGGCCACGGCCTTGGCGAGCAACGTCTTTCCGGTGCCTGGAGGGCCGACCAGGAGCACGCCCTTCGGCATGCGGGCGCCCAGCCTTCCGTAGCTGTCGGGTGCCTTCAAGAAGTCGACGACCTCGACGAGCTCCGCGCGGGCTTCGTCGACTCCGGCGACGTCTTCGAACCGCGTCTCGACCTCCGTTTCGACGTAGACCTTGGCCTTGCTCTTGCCGATCGACAGGAATCCTCCGCCGGCCGCGCCCTTGGCCATGCGTCGGAGCAGGAACCACCACACGCCGATGAACAGCAGCGCGGGAGCGACCCACGACAACAGCGTCGGCAGGAACGTGCTCTCGATCCGGCGCGTGAACTTCACCTTCTTCGCGCGCAGCAGGTCCGCGGTCGGCTTGTCGACACGGTTGGTCGTGAACATGGCCGGGCCCTTGGCGCCGTCCTTGAGCTTGCCACGAATGTCGTTCGTGCCGATGACGACCTCGGCGATCTTGTCCTGGTCGAGCAGGTCGAGGAACTTGCTATAGGGGATCTGCTGGAACTGACTCGCCGCGAACCAGCTCTGCACCCACAGAAACAGTATGCCGAGCAACAGGATCGTGCCGAGGCCGAATCTCCGCTGCGGGAGCTTCGGGTCCTCGGCGCCGGATGGATCAGGTTTTGTCTGTTCGCTCATCGGACCACCTTTCCAGAACCTGTGCGTTTCGAGCTCGCACCGGCCTCGTGATGGCGTTTAGTTCGGATCTTTCCGTCGAGCAACACTCTCTGCATCCGAGACGCGGCTTGCGTGGCGGAGACCGCTCGGGCGTCGATCGACGCACTCACAACCCTCTTGATACGATGGCTGTGGGCAAACGTTCGCATGCGTTCAGTCTGGCTCGTAGCCGGTCAGCTCGACGTAGCCGCGGCCGGCGACGCTCGTGCGTTTCCACGTGCCGCTGGCTCGGACCGCCCCTTCCCAATACCGGAAACTGTTCTCGAGCTCCTGACCGGCGAGGACCGGCTCGACCTCGAGATCGATTCCGTGGGCGGGGACCCTCAGCTCGAACCTCTGGGGATAACGCGCGCCCGACGCAGGGCTGGTCCAGAACGTCAGTGCTCGGAGTTCCACATCGGCGAGCGCGAGCCTCGTAACGCTGCCGTCGGCGGCGATGATCGCGCCGGAGCTCACGGGGTCCGCCGACCCGTCTCGGCGGCGCAGTCGGTAGAACATCAGCTCGCAGTCGTTGTCGAGCTGCAGCGCGAACCAATCCCACCCGACCTGATCGTCGCCGAGCGCGCTCGTGCTCCACTCGCGGTCCATCCAGCTCGCGCCGTGGACCTCGTGCGCGCGCTTTCCGACACGGATCTCCCCCCGCGTCGACAACCGCGAGTACGAGTAGTAATACGAAGCGTTGCCGGCCGTGCTGCTCTTTCGCGACAGGCCGCGATCGCCCTGCAGCACGAGCGGCTTGGTCGAGCGAAGCTCGAGCGCGAGCGTGATGCCCGCCTCGTGGACCTGCAGGCGCAGGGGAAGGAAGTCGCCAGAGATCGACGACACGCTCCAGTCCTCGAGCCAGACGCGGAACGGCGCCGCGCGGGCGCCGGCAAGCTCGAGCCCGTTGCGCGCGAATCGCTCGAAGCTGCGAAACCGCTTGCCTGTAACGTCGGTCAGCGCGAAGTGGGCCATGTAGATCTGGTTGCTCGCCCACTCCGAGCTCCGCGGTTTCGGTTCGGGCGTCAGCGCGTTGCGGAAGAACGTGAGCTGGTAGCCGAACCACCGCCCGTCTTCGGCCTGCAGGTTGCCCGTGAAGTACCACCACTCGGTGCGAAACCTCGGGTGCGCGCCGTGATCGCGCGGGAACACGAACGGCTGTGGCGCCAGCGCGCGCTCGAAGCCTGTGATAGCGCCGCCGGCGAGAGCTTCGCGGACGTCGAGTTGCCGCCTGTTCGGAGCCCGCTCGGAACACGCGGCGGCGAGCAGTGCGAGACCGATGCAGGGGATTCTGAGCGCGGCCATCTCACTCCTCCCTCAATGCGAGCGACGGCGGAATCGTCGAGAGCTTGCGTGCGGGCGCGACTCCCGCGCACAAGGACGCGGCGACCGCGAGCAGCACCGCTTCGGCGACGAGCCCGAACGGGACCGGCGTGCTCGTCAGCGTCCAGCCGAACGACTGGCGATTGATGACATGAACCATGACCCACGCGAGGCCGAGGCCGACCGGAATCGCGAGAAGCCCGGCACACAGCCCGAGCAATCCTGTCTGCGCAAGCACGAGCGTGACGATCTGCTTGGGGGCGGCGCCGATCGCGCGCAGGATTCCCGTTTCGGCGACGCGCTCGAGCTGCAGCGCCAGCAGAGCGCTCAGCACGCCGAGGAACGCGACCACGATGCACAGAAGCCGCAGGACGCCGGTGATCGCGAACGTGCGGTCGAAGATCTCGAGCGAGATGGCGCGCAGGTCGCGGTTCGAACGCACGATCACGGCTTGCCGTCCGCTCGCGGCTTCGCGCAGCTGACTGACGAGGGCCGCAGCTTTTCCGGGGGCGGCTGTGATCGCCATCGAGGTCACCGAGTCGTCCGTCCACAGCTTGTCGAACGGCTTGCGTCCGATCAGCAGCGATCCCCGGTCGCTGCCGTAGTCCCGGAACACGGCGACGACGCGAAACGGCTTCCAACCACGGTCGGTGCGCAGCTCGATCGTCGAGCCGAGCCCGACTTCGTGTCGCCACGCGAACGGCTCGGACACGCACACCGCGCCGTCGCCGGTAAACGCTTCGGTCATGCTCTCACGGTTACCGGCCAGCACGCGATACGACTCGCGCACCCACGGCCCGCCGGATACGGCGGCGAGACGGGCCGGACCGAATCGAGTCTCGACGTCCTTCCACAGATAGGTCGCGAGCTTGTCCGCGGCAGGCGTGTCGCCAAGGGCTGCGACGAGCCCGGTATCGAGCGCGACGCTCGTGCGCGCCGACACCGGGCTCGGGACCGAGACGTAGGCATCGGCTACGAGCGTGGTCCGCAGCCACTCGTCGACGTTGCTGCGAAACGTCGCGATCATCACGCCGATCCCGAGCGACGTCGCGATCGCGAGCATCAGCGCGGCCGTGGCGACCGCCGTGCGACTCAGTCCGGCGCGCGCGCCGCGCGCGGCGAGGCTGCCCGGTGCTCCGAACAGGCGCTGCAGCGGGCGCACGGCCGCGAGCAACAACACGGAGCTCGCGGTCGGGACGAGAAGCGCGGCACCGAACAGGCCCGCGAACAAGCCGGCGTAGGACACGATCGTGCTGCGCGAGCCCGACGTCAGGCACAGGGCTGCGATCGCGATCGAGACGAGACCGGCGACACTGACCTTCGGGCGCAGCCGGAACAACCGCTGCTCGAGCGAGGTTCGCTGCAAGACCTCGTGCGGTCGCAGCCCGGTGGCTTCGAGCGCCGGCATCAGGGTTCCGGCCAGACCCACGGTCAAGCCGAGCAGGCTGGCCTTGACCAGCACGCCGGCGGACGGCGCGACGTTGGTGACCGAGACCGTCAGGTAGAGGTCGTTGATCGTCTGGGCCACGAGACCGAGTAGCGCGTTGGCGAGCACGATTCCGAGCACGATCCCGAACGCGATGCCGAGCCCGGCCAGCGTCAGCGCTTCGAACACGAGCATGCGCACGAGCTGACCGCGCGTCGCACCGATCGAGCGCAGCACGCCGATCAGCTGCCGGCGGCGGACGACCGAGAACACCATCGTGTTGTAGATCAGGAACGCACCGACGAGCAGCGTGAGGAGCCCGAAGGCCTGGAGGTTGATGCGAAACCCGCGCGTCAGCTGGTGCAGCCCGCCGGCCCGGTCGCCGGCAGCGCGCAGCTCGAGGCCGTCGGGAAGCCAGCTCGTGATCGCAGCGAGCGCGGTTCGCCCGCGCTCGTCGTCGGGCAGGCGCAGGTCGATGCGATCGAGCCCGGACCGCCCGAGCAGCTCTTGCGCGGTCGCGATGTCGGCGATCGCGACGTTCTCGAGTCCTTGGCGCGTCCACGAGTCTTCGGGTGCGAGCAGGCCCGCGAGCACCGCGGGGTGAGCCTGGCCCGAGACCTCGATCGCGAACCTGTCGCCGGGCGCGAGCCCGAGCGCGCGGGCGACCGCCACCGACAACAGGACCGCACCCGGCCGCGTCATGAAGCTCGACAGGTCGACGTCGCGCAGCGCCGTCTCGAAGCCGAACCACGGCCGCAGCCGGCCTTCTGCGAACACGTCGACGCCGAGCAGCCGGATCGCTCGTCGTGTCTGGCCCGTGAGCACGACCATCCCCTCGACGACCGGTGCGCAGTCGCGCTGGACGAGCCCGACTCGCAGCTCGCGATAGGTCGAGTCGGGGATCCGGGAACCACTGCCGACGATCTCGTGCGTGGTCCGGCCGGCGATGCTCGAGGTCGCCTGGCGAAACGCGGTCTCGGCGCTGCCGCTCGTCAGGTCGACCGCGACGACGATCGCGACACCGAGCGCCACGCCTGCGATCGACAGAACGACCTGCCAGATGTGGCGAGCGTGCTCGCGCAGCCCGGAGCGGAGCAGGAGGCTCATCGATCCGCGCGCACGACGCCGTCGGCGAGCAGGAGCACGCGGTCGGCGTGTTCAGCCGCCGTCCGACTGTGAGTGGCCATCAGCACCGACGAGCCGTGCTCGCGGCAGATCGAGGTCAACAGCGCAAGCACCTTCTCGCCGTTCTCGCGGTCGAGGTTGCCGGTCGGCTCGTCAGCGAGCACGAGCCGGGGCTCGTGGATCAGCGCGCGGGCGAGCGCGACTCGCTGGCGTTCGCCGCCCGAGAGCACGTCCGGGAAGCTCGTCCGTCGGTCGTCGAGGCCGACTCGAGCCAAGAGCTCACGCGAACGCTCGCGCCCTTGGGCTCCCATGCGCCCGGCGAGATCGAGCGGCATCCACACGTTCTCCTCGACCGTCAGCGTCGGGATCAAGTGGAAGAACTGGAACACGAGGCCGATGTGCTCGCGGCGAAACCGCGTGCGCTCTGTCTCCGAGACCTCGGCGAGGTCGACGCCTGCGATGTGTACGTGACCGGACGTCGGCAGATCGAGCCCGCTCAACAGATGCAACAGCGTCGACTTGCCGGAGCCGCTCTGGCCGAGCAGTGCGACGCACTCGCCCGCGAACAGCTCGAAGCTCACACCGGAGAGCACGGTCAGCGAACGACTCCCTTCCTCGAAGACCCGCGTGAGCCCATGAGCCGACAGGAGCGGGCCCGTTTCGGTTTCGATCTCGTGCTCACGATTCAGTTGCTGCATCAGTTGCATACTCGGTCTTGGGTCGGGCAGGGGGCTGCGACAAGCCGAAGGCGCGGCACACGGTCATACACCTGCGCCGGGACACGCACCTCTACAGCGTGCTGCTCGTCGGGCTGACGCAGCTGGATTCGCGTTTTGCGTAGGGCGGACCCTATCGGTGTTTCGCCGCGGGCGTTTTTTTACGGAGGCCAGGCGGGACTTCGAAGGCAAAAGTCACGGGCTTGCGTGGCTTGCCGGCGATCTCGATCCGCTGAGTCACTCTTCCCAGGAGTGCGTGGATGGCGACCAGGTCGTACTTGCCGTCCGGAAGCTTGGGGAGCGAAAACCGGCCCTTGTCGTCGGTCACGGTGAAGACAGGGTGTCGCATGATGTGAATCGATCCACGCATCCAGCGATGGGAGGGGCACACGATCCCCGCATGGGCGGGCGACGGGAACCTGACTCGAATCACCGCGCTCGGGTTCATCGAGAGCCTCGCACCGAAGCGACGCCCGCGACGGTCCGTCATGACGATCAACTGTCCCTGGCCGCGCGACCGGCGAAACTCCACGATCCACTGCGTGGGTGGCGGAAACGGGTTGCGAAGCTCGAGCCACTCGCCGGTCATGATGCCGGAGACGGTAGGAAGCAACCGGCCCTTGCCTACCGTGAGTGTGCGAGGCTCGGGGCGAGGCTCGAACGCCCACTTCTTCTCGAGACCGGCGACGTAGACGAATACGCCGGGGAGCGAATGATCCTGCGGGTTGCATCGCCGCGTCTCGTCCGCAACTCCGTTGGGCAGGCGGTCGCGAACCCTCAGGGGCAGCACGAGCTGCTTCGGCGCGAGGAGCGCGTCGGCGACCGCTTTCCCGCGGATCGTCCACTTGGCCTCGGCAGCGGGGAAGGCTGACAGCGCCTGGGCTTTCTGGGCTGGTGTCTTGGTGTGTTCCTGAGCAACTGTCCCGGCGACGAGCAGGACGACAATCCATCCGAGTCGAAGCATGGCGACACCTCCATGGAAGAACAAGCCGGGGCCGGGGCCGAGTCGGAGTCGGAGCCGGAGCCGGAGCCGGAGTGTAGCAACCCGAACCCCACCAGGGCGCGGAACGTGAACTGCTCAGGGGTCGCAACTACCGCGTGTCGATGACGATCGGCCAGTCGTTTCGGGGAAGCTCGAGGTGGATCCCCCGTCGCGAGCTCTTCTCGTGCTCGAGGTTCGACAGTTCGTGGACGAACTCCATGACCTTCGGGCTGTCGCCGATCGGATACCAGTAGAGGTCTCGGTCATCGCGGTTCCGCTGCACGAGCCACGCGAGGGTCACGGCCGCGAGACACCAGAGGGCCTTGCGGGGAAGTCCGCGGGTCATGGTGACGGCGGCGCTGGCGATGGCGAGCAGGAGCAGTAGCTTCTGGATCAGACAGTAGCGTTGGCCCCAGTGGTTCATGAGGTCCGTTCCACCGCGGGTCACGTTGACCAGCAGCGACACGCCGACGATCGCGTAGGCCGCGAACAGCTGAAACCTGCGCTGCTCGCGCGAGAGCCGCGGCCAGGACTTGACGACCAGGAAGCAGACGGCGAGAGCCAGCGCCGCGCCGACGACCCACGTCAGGTTCGAGTCGGGGCCGCCGAAGTCCTCGCGTAGCCCAGCACCCGCGAAACCTTCGAAGAAGACGCGGACGAGGATGTAGTGCACGGTCGCTCCGAGTGTCGGGATACCGAGTGATCCGCTCGCGTGCGAAGGGGTCGCGCCGAACAGAAGATACGAGACGACGGCCGCGGCCAGCACTGCCGAGGCGACGCGGTCGAAGTTCCTGTCGCTGCGAAACGCCGACCACAGAAACCACGGCAAGAGCAGCGCGCAAGCCGGCGTCGACCAG
>Ga0210086_1001237_pt1 | contig 13434 bp, 12 predicted proteins | sample China_Galinas_PW_3_FD_184867 | JGI IMG/M metagenome (GOLD analysis project Ga0210086, IMG submission 184867) | Wetland microbial communities from San Francisco Bay, California, USA, that impact long-term carbon sequestration - China_Galinas_PWB_D2... | ecosystem: Environmental > Aquatic > Marine... | reverse complement strand
ACGGTGTTGATGGTGGCCGTCCCGCCGGACTCACTGATCTGCCGTTGGGCCTCGGCGTAGGTTTGACCCGCGTACTCGTTGTCGGCGGAGGCGATACCCGTGCCGGACAGCGCCATCAACACAGCGGCGGCACCCACAGCGCCGATACCGACGAACATCGATTTCTTCACTACGTCCGACCTCCGACCTGCTAAGCGATTGTGTATCAGCCACATCTAGAAACTAGAGAGATAGTTGAGGAGCTCGTCGGAGCACAATCCGGATCTACTGCAGAAGTTCTGGCAATTCTGCACCCTCGCGTCGCTCTTTCCGCAGGCAGGAACCTTACCCTTGGCCAAAGCGGAATGGGTACCCCTGTTCATGCGGTCCGCTTGGTCTTGCACCCTCTTGGCCTTCTGGCCCTGGGGTGTCATGACGGAGTTGCCGGGGTTGCCCGGCTGGGCGACAGCGTTGTTGCAGTTCAGGTCCAACAGCCAGGTCCCCCTGTGTGCCGCCCGGCCCCGATCATTGAGAGTCCTGGACTGGTAGGCGTTGGTGACGATGCAATCGTCGGTCGCCAGCTGGCTTCCGATCACTGTCGCGATCACCGCCGTCTGACCGCGGCTCTGGATCCTCTCCGAAGCTTTTCCGAAGGTCTGGCCGTAAAACGGCGGTGCCCCATAAGCCACGCCGGCACCGAAGATCCCCACCAACACCGCCACGATCGCGAGGGCACCCGTACCCACGATCACAGGTCTCGTCATCATCCCCCCTCGAATGGCATACGACCCCACCGGGTATGCGAACCGGTTGAAACGTATCGTACTCCCGCGCGCGACACGCCCGCGCCTGAACGACATGCCACCACCGATGAACTTGAATGTCACCGACATACACAGATATATTGATGCAACCACTGGGCACAGATAACTGGAGGGTTCATGTCGCAAGACCTGACCGACCTCGACCTTCTACGCGAGCTCGAGCCCGTCGCAGAGAAGCTCATCAACCGCCACATGACAATGATGAAAGAGTGGAACCCGCACGACTACATCCCGTGGTCGGAGGGCAAGAACTACTACGCGCTGGGCGGCCAGGATTGGGATCCCGAGCAGGCCAGGCTCTCCGAGGCCGCCCGGGTGGCGTTGGTGCAGAACCTGCTGACCGAGGACAATCTGCCCGCCTACCACCGCGAGATCGCCATGAACTTCAGCATGGACGGACCGTGGGGCTACTGGGTCAACCGGTGGACCGCCGAGGAGAACCGGCACGGCATCTCGATCCGCGACTATCTGGTGGTCACCCGCAACTGCGATCCGATCGAGCTCGAGGAGCTCCGGGTGGAGCAGATGACGCGCGGCTTCTCCCCGGGCCAGAACCAGCAGGGGGATCTGTTCGCCGAGAGCCTGTTCGACTCCGTCATGTACGTCAGCTTTCAGGAGCTGGCCACCCGGGTGTCACACCGCAACACCGGCAAGGCCTGCGACGACCCGGTCGCCGAGCAGCTGCTGGCGCGGATCTCCAACGACGAGAACCTGCACATGATCTTCTACCGCGATGTCAGCGAGGCCGGCTTCGACGTCGCGCCCAACCAGGCGATGCACTCGCTGCACCGCGTCCTGCGCAATTTCAAGATGCCCGGATTCACGGTTCCGGAGTTCCGGCGCAAGGCCGTCATCATCGCCATGGGCGGCGTCTACGACCCCCGCATCCACCTCAACGATGTCGTGATGCCGGTACTGAAGAAGTGGCGGATCTTCGAGCGTGATGACTTCACCGGCGAGGCCGCCAGGTTGCGTGACGATCTGGGCGAGCTGATCAAGGATCTCGAAGAGGCATGCGACAAGTTCGACGAATCGAAGGCTCGGAAGCTGGAGCGCGACGCGCGCCTGGCCGAGAAGCGGAACGCCAAGAAGGCGCTCGCCGCAGCGGCGACGTAGCCGACGCACTCGAGCACACTCCGACACGACCGGCTGACACCGGGCTGCGGATCGGGCCTTTCGCCCTTCGCAGCCCGGTTGTCTTGGCGCCGATGGCCGGTGTGACCAATGTCGCATTCCGCACGCTGTGCCGCGAATTGGAGGAGGCACGGGCTGGAACCGTGTCGGGGCTCTATGTCTGCGAGATGGTCACCGCCCGCGCACTGGTCGAACGTCATCCCGTGACCATGCACATGACGACGTTCGCCCCGCACGAGTCGCCGCGCTCACTGCAGCTGTACACCGTCGACCCGGCCACCACCTACGAGGCGGCCCGGATGATCGTCGACGAGGACCTCGCCGACCACATCGACATGAACTTCGGCTGCCCGGTGCCCAAGGTCACACGTCGGGGCGGCGGGGCGGCGCTGCCGTACAAACGGCAGCTGTTCGGCCGGATCGTCGGTGCGGCGGTGCGCGCCACCGAGGGAACGTCGATCCCGGTGACGGTGAAGTTCCGCGTCGGCATCGACGACGCCCACCCCACCCACATCGACGCCGGCCGAATCGCCGAGCAGGAAGGCGCCGCCGCGGTGGCCCTGCACGCCAGGACCGCTGCGCAGCGCTACTCCGGCACGGCCGACTGGGAGCGGATCGGCCGCCTGAAGGAGGCGGTCGCATCGATCCCGGTCCTGGGCAACGGCGACATCTTCGAAGCCAGCGACGCCTTGGCCATGATGGCCTCGACCGGGTGTGACGGAGTCGTCATCGGCCGCGGCTGCCTGGGCCGGCCGTGGCTGTTCGCCGAGCTGTCCGCGGCATTCACCGGCCTGCGAACCCCCACACCGCCCACCCTCGGTGAGGTGGCCGACATCATCCGCCGCCACGGCGCTCTGCTGGCTGCACACTTCGGCGAGGACAAGGGCATGCGCGACATCCGCAAGCACATCGCCTGGTACCTCCATGGCTTCCCCGCAGGGGCCGACCTGCGACGGTCATTGGCCCTGGTCAAGACGCTCGACGAGCTCGACCGCCTACTTGACCAGCTGGACCGAGACGTCGCGTTCCCACCGGCGGCCACCGGCCCGCGGGGACGGCAGGGATCGCCGGCCTCGGTCGCGCTGCCCGAAGGATGGCTGGACGACCCGGACGACTGCAGCGTGCCCGCCGGTGCCGAGGTCCTGGTATCCGGTGGCTGAATCGAGACGATCCCTACATCCCCGCGAGCTGGCCCCCTCTCAGGTTGTCTCAGTACGATGAGGACCTCGTTATGGGGCTCTCCAGTGGCGGACCCCCACTATGTGCTGCTACAAGACATAGGGACGGTTATGGCGCCGGACGCCGGCACCATCCGGCCGCGGCGCCCCGGACGGCGCAACACGGTTACCGAGACACACTGACGCGCGAAACCTCACCGGAGTCGGAGGCCCCTGGAACATGAGTGACGGCGACAGCGCCACTCCTGGCCAGCATCGCGCTTCCGACCCCCAGGCCAACGACCGGCCCACCCGGACACCACGCCCGGCGGGCGGCGCCACACCCTGGGAACGCGCCTCGGCGACCTCCCACCGGATACCCGAGCAGTCGCGACCCGCTCCGGAGCCGTCCGGCAACCACACCGAGGGCGTGACGGTCGCGGACCTGATCGCCAAGATCGCCGGCACCAAGGCTCTCGACCAACCCGCCCGGCACAATCCCCAGCCCCGGCCGCAGCCGCACGACCACCTCGAGGCTCGGCCGGAAGCGCACGACAACGCCCTTGACATCACCGAGCCCATTCAGGTCGTCGCCGCCTACGCCGACGAGATCCCCAACCTGGAGGCCCTGGCCCACAGCCGGCTACCGCTGGCCGCCGATCCGGAACCCGGCGGCTGGATAGCGCCCGAACCTGTCGAGGATGCCAAGACACCTGGGGGCGCCAAGCCGCGCACAGCGACCAAGTCACGCAAAGCCACCAAGCCCGCCAAACCCAAGCGCCGCCGGCCGGTGCTGCTGGCCGGGCGGTCGGCGGCCGCGCTGTTCGCGGTGTCTGCCCTCCTGCTCACCGGCGGCGCCTGGCAATGGCAGTCCGCCAAGAACAACCTCCTGAGGAACGTCGCGGCGCTGGACCCTCACTCGCGCGACATCCTCGACCCCAATGCCCAGTTCGGCGACGAGAACTTCCTGATCGTCGGGGTCGACAGCCGTGCCGGCGCCAACGGCGACATCGGGGCGGGGACCACCGCGGACGCCGGCGGCGCCCGTTCCGACACGGTGATGCTGGTGAACATCCCGGCGAGCCGCGAACGCGTGGTCGCGGTCTCCTTCCCCCGCGACCTCGCGATCACACCGATGAAGTGCCAGGCCTGGGATCCGGACACCGGCGAGTACGGCCCGGTCTATGACAAGGAGACCGGCGAGTACGGTCCCGACCAGGTGTACACCGAGACCAAGCTGAACTCGGCCTACTCCTTCGGTGGTCCGAAATGCCTGGTGAAGGTCATCCAGAAGATGTCGGGGCTGTCGATCAACCGGTTCATGGCCATCGACTTCGTCGGTTTCGCCAAGATGGTCGACGCCCTCGGCGGCGTCGACGTGTGCAGCACCACCCCGCTGAAGGACTACGAACTCGGGACGGTGCTCGCCAAGGCGGGCCACCAGATTCTCGACGGCCAGACGGCGTTGAACTACGTGCGGGCGCGGCAGGTCACCACCGAGGTCAACGGCGACTACGGCCGGATCAAGCGTCAGCAGCTGTTCCTGTCCTCGCTGCTGCGCTCAATCATCTCCAAGGACGTGCTGTTCAGCCTGCGCAAGCTCAACCACGTCGTGAACATGTTCATCGCGGACACCTACGTCGACAACGTCAAGACCAAGGACCTCGTCGATCTGGGGCAGTCGCTGCAGGGCGTCAACGCCGGCCGGATCACCTTCGTGACCGTGCCCACCACCGGCATCACCGATGCCGACGGCAATGAGCCGCCGCGCACCTCGGATATCCGGGCGCTCTTCGATGCGATCATCAACGACGACCCGCTACCGGGTGAGAACGACACGAACGCGACGACCAGCCCCGCGACCGCGGCGATGCAGACCCTGGAGGCGGCCGCTCCGTCGGACGACACTGCGGAGTCGGCTCAGACCGAGGTGGTGAACGCGGTGACCACCGATCCGCAGAACGTCACCGTGCGGGTCTCCAACTCCACCAGCCAGGACGGTCTGGCCAATGCCGCCGCTGCCGAACTGCATCAGCACGGCTTCAACCTGCTGACGCCCAACGACTATCCGGGCACCATGCCGTCGACGACGGTGAGGTTCTCCCCCGGCAATGAGCAGGCCGCGGCCACGGTCGCCGCGGCATTCGCCGGCCCGCCCATTGAGCGCGTCACCGGCCTGGGCGGGGTCGTACAGGTCGTGCTCGGCCCGGACTTCCGTGCGGTGACCGCCCCGCCGCCCAGCGGCTCGGCGGTAGAGGTGCGCATCAGCCACGACACGCACAGCACCCCCACCGAGCTGCCCGAAGATCTCACCGTGACCAACGGCGCCGACACCACGTGTGAATAGGCGCGCTGACGAGGTTTGTCGTCGTTCACTGTCCGTTCACCCCGTGGGGACAACCTGACCGAGCTGGTGAAAGTACTCTTGTGACATGCGAACCGCGTACCACGAGCAACTCGACGCGCTAACCAACCAACTGGCCGAGATGTGTCGAATGGCCGGGGTTGCCATGGAGCGTGCAACACAGGCCCTGCTGCAGGCCGATCTCGTGCTGGCCGAGCAGGTAATCAGCGACCACGAACAGATCGCCTCCGCCAGCGCCCGTTCCGAGGAGTCGGCCTTCGTCCTGCTCGCATTGCAGGCGCCGGTGGCAGGGGATCTGCGTGCGGTGGTCAGCTCCATCCAGATCGTCGCCGATGTCGACCGAATGGGGGCGCTTGCACTGCATGTGGCCAAGATCGCCCGCCGTCGCCATCCCCAGCACGCGCTGCCCGAAGAGGTCAACGGATACTTTGCCGAAATGGGTCGTGTCGCAGTGGAGTTGGGCAACAGCGCCCGCGAGGTCCTGGTATCCCGCGATCCGGAGAAGGCGCGCCGCATCCGCGAGGAAGACGACGCGATGGACGACCTGCACCGCCACCTCTTCACGGTTCTGATGGACCGGGAGTGGAAACACGGTGTCGCCGCGGCGGTTGACGTGACGCTGCTGGGCCGGTTCTACGAGCGCTTTGCCGACCATGCCGTGGAGATCTCGCGGAGGGTGATCTTCCAGGTGACCGGCCACCTGCCCGAGGAAGAAGAGATCACCACCTATTAGGCCAGCCGCTGAAAAGGGCTGTGGCGCCTCGGCGCCACAGCCCTTTTCCGGGTGTCGGTCGGCCTCAGCCGAACCGGCCGGAGATGTAGTCCTCGGTGGCCTTCTGGCTGGGGTTGGAGAAGATCTTCTCGGTGTCGTCGACCTCGACGAGTTTGCCGGGCTTGCCGGTGGCCTCCAGGTTGTAGAACGCGGTCTGGTCGCTCACCCGTGCCGCCTGCTGCATGTTGTGGGTGACGATCACGATCGTGTAGTCCTGCTTGAGCTCGGCAATCAGATCCTCGATGGCCAGCGTCGAGATCGGGTCCAGTGCCGAACAGGGCTCATCCATGAGCAATACATCGGGCTGCACGGCGATCGCACGGGCGATGCACAGCCGCTGCTGCTGGCCGCCGGAAAGGCCGCCACCCGGCTTGTCGAGCCGGTCCTTGACCTCGTTCCACAGGTTGGCGCCCTTGAGCGAACGCTCCGCGGTCTCGTCGAGGAGCTTGCGGCTACGCACACCTTGCAGCTTGAGACCGGCGACGACGTTGTCTCGAATCGACATGGTGGGGAACGGGTTCGGCCGCTGGAAGACCATGCCGATCGTCTTGCGCACGCTCACCGGGTCGACGCCCGAGCCGTAGATGTCCTCGCCGTCGAGCAGTACCGACCCTTCCACGCGCGCACCCGGGATCACCTCGTGCATGCGGTTGAGGGTGCGCAGCACGGTCGACTTGCCGCAGCCCGACGGACCGATGAACGCCGTCACGCTGCGGGGCAGCACCGACATCTCCACGTCGGCAACAGCATGGAACGACCCGTAGTAGATGTTGAGATCTTTCAGATCCAGGCGCTTGGCCACTGTCGCTCCTCGAAAATCCAGTAGGTCGTCCAGTAGGTCCCGATCATCGCGATCGATTGCGATTCAGGTACCTGATGACAAAGGCGGCCAGCACATACAGCAGCGCCACCAGCAGGATCAGCGTCAGCGCGGCGCCCCAAACCCGCAACCGGCCCGCCGGCTCCGGGTTGATCAGTTCGGTGTAGATCAGCAGCGGCAGCGAGGCCATATTGCCTTGGAAGACATCGAAATTGATCGACCGACTGTAGCCCACCAGAATCAGAACGGGTGCGGTCTCGCCCATCACCCTGGCCAGAGCCAGCAGAATACCGCTGATCATGCCCGGCAACGCTGTCGGCACAACGATCCGGATGATGGTCTTCCACTTCGGAATACCCAAGGCGTAGGACGCTTCTCGTAGCTCGTCGGGTACCAGCTTGAGCATCTCCTCGGTGTTGCGCACGACGACCGGGAGCATCAACAGCACCAGGGCCAACGACACCGCGAACGCGCTCTGCGGAAAGCCCATCGTCGCGATCCACAGCGCGAAGACGAACAGCGCGGCCACGATCGACGGGACACCGGCCAGGATGTCGACCATGAATGTCGTCAGCGTCGCCAACCGGCCCCGGCCGTACTCGACGAGGTAGACCGCCGCCATGATGCCCAGTGGAACGGAGAACGCCGCCGCAATCGCGGCCTGCACGATGGTGCCGTAGATCGCGTGGTACACACCCCCGGAGAGCTGCTCCGGGAGCACCCCGGACAAGGAGTGGGTCCACCAGTCGACGGAGATGACCGCGGTGAAACCCCGTTCCAGGACGGTGTAGAGCACCCAGACCAGTGGCACCAACGCGATCAGGAAGGACCCGGCGAACAGGATGGTGGCAAGGTTGTTCTTGAACTTGCGGCCGATGCTGATCGGGTGGAAGGTCGGATCCTTGACCGGGGACCCGAGCGTTGCCTGTGTCATCCTCCGCTCACCCTTCCTCCGGCCGCCGCCCGTGCCAGCGCGTTCACCACGAATGTCAGGATGAACAGCACGAAGCCGGCGGCGATGTAGGCACCTGTCGGCAGGGGGGAGCTGAACTCTGCTGCCGCAGAAGCGATCTTGGAAGCGAATGTGTATCCGCCGTCGAACAGTGACCAGTGACCGGCCTGGGCCGCCGAACGCAGGATGATCAACACCGCGACCGTCTCACCGAGGGCGCGCCCCAGGCCGAGCATCGACCCCGCGATCATCCCGCTGCGGCCGTACGGAAAGACCGTCATGCGGATCACTTCCCATTTGGTCGCACCGAGTGCCTGCGCGGCCTCGACGTGACCCCGCGGTGTGAGGCTGAACACCTCACGAGTCACCGAGGTGATGATCGGCAGGATCATGACGGCCAGGACCACGCCGGCGGTGAAGATGTTGCCGCCGCCGGCCAGCGACACGTTCCCGTCGGCGAAGAGGAAGAACCAGCCCAGGTTCTCGTTGAGGAATCTCGCGATCGGCTCCAACCTGGGTGCGAGCACGAAGATGCCCCACAGACCGAAGACGATCGACGGGACCGCCGCCAGGAGATCGACCAGGATCGCGAACGGCCGCGCCAACCGACCGGGCGCGTAGTTGGTGAGGAATGCCGCGATGCCGATGGCGATCGGGACCGCGATCACCAGCGCGAACAGTGAGCTCAACACCGTGACCTGGAACAGCTCCGCGATGCCGAACCGCAGATTGTCCGAATCGTTGGTGATGAACTCCGAACTGGTGAAGAAGTTGGCCTTGTTGACTTGCAGCGACGGCACCGCGCGAATCAGAAGGAAGAGGCCCATCAACAGGATCGCGGCGATGATGGTCGCACCCGAGGCGACCGCCAACGAGCTGAACACGCGATCGCCCTGCCGGCCCGTACCCTGCCGTAGCCCCGAGGTCTGTGGTGGTTTATCGGGCATCTTCGCAGTATCTCCGATCTGCTGTGGGCTCGCGTCGCCCCGCGAGCCCACAGCCGTCGGATCCGGTGTCACTGCCATGCTGCAAGGGTCCTACGAAATCGCGTTGATTGCAGTGGTGAGACGCTCCTTGAACCGGTCCGGGATCGGGATGTAGCCGTTGTCTTCCAGACCCTTCTGGCCATCGGTGATCGCCACCGTCAGGAACGCCTTGAGCGCCTGCGGCACATCGGTCTGCGGGTACTTCGAGCAGACGATCTCGTAGGTCGCCAGCACGATCGGGTAGGCGCCCGGCTCGGTCGGCAGGTAGAAGGACGAGGTGTCCAGCACCAGGTCGTTACCCTGGCCCTTGACCTTCACGCTGTCGATGGACTTGCCCACCGACTCGACGCTGAGCGTCACCGGATCCGGGCCCGCCGAGGTGATGATCTCGGCGACCGACAGCCCCTGGTTCTTGGCGTAGGACCACTCGTTGTAGGTGATCGAGCCCGGGGTGCTCTTGATCGCGGCCGAAGTCCCCTCGTTGCCCTTGGCGCCTTCGCCGACGCCACCGGCGAAGGTCTTGCCGGCGCCCTTGCCCCATGCGCCGTCGGAAGCGGCGTCCAGGTACTTCTGGAAGTTGTCGGTAGTGCCCGACTCGTCGCTACGGAACAGCACGTGGATGTCCTGGTCGGGCAGCGAGGCACCCGGGTTCAGGGCGGCGATGGCGGGGTCGTTCCACTTCGTGATGCCACCGTTGAAGATCTTCGCCAGGGTGGGCCCGTCCAGCGCGAGGGCGTCGACTCCCGGCAGGTTGTAGGTCACCGCGATGGGACCGAACACCGTGGGCAGGTTCCAGGCGTCGCTGCCGCCGCAGCGCTCCCTGGCCTTGTCGACCTCACCCTTCTCGGCGTTCAGCGGGGAGTCGGACCCCCCGAAATCGGTGATGCCTCCGGTGAACTCGGAGACGCCGGCGCCAGAGCCGCTGGAGGTGTAGTTCAGCGTGTAACCCGGGCAGGCGGTCTCGTATGCGGTGACGAATCGAGTCATGGCGTTCGCCTGAGCCGACGACCCGCTGGCTTTGAGTGCCTTCTTGCCACCGCAATCCACCGACGTTCCGCCTGCCGCAGCAGTCGATCCCGATTCGGAGGATGAGGATGTGTTGTTGTCACTGCCGCACCCGGCGAGGGTCAGGGCTGTGATTGCCGCGACCGACACCGTCGTGCCAAATGCCTTACCAACGCTGTTGACCTTCACGTGTCTCACTTTCCCGTTGTCGGACCGAAGACTCTCCGGCAACGTATTCGGCGGTAGTAGACGGAACGGACATGGAAGGTGAACGAGAGGTGAACAGCTACGTGAACGTGACATGTCGTCCAGCCATCGGTCAGCTGTGCATCCGGGTGCCCTCGTCGATGTCCGGCGGGGCCGGCGCGTAGGCGGTGTCGATGCTGGAAACGGCAAAGCCCAGACCTTGGTAGGTCTTCACCGCCGCGGTGTTGTCAGATTCCACGTAGAGCATGACGGCCGGGTCGCTGTAGGAGGCCAGCCGCCGCGCCAGATGGCCGATGCCGATGAGGGTCAGTGCGCGACCGAGACCGCGCCCCTGGGCGGCGGGATCGACGCCCACCACATAGACCTCGCCGAGCCCTGGATGGTCGGCGTGCACCTTCGTCCAGTGGAAGCCCAGCAGCACACCGGTGGCCTCGTCGAAAGCCAGAAACAGCCCCTCGGGGTCGAACCACGGCTCACCGCGGCGTTCGGTGATGTCGGATTCGCTCCAGCCTCCTTGTTCCGGATGCCAGGCGAAGGCGGCGTTGTTGACCCGCAGCAGTTCGGGATGGTCCGAGGCGCTGGCATATGTGCGGATCGCGACGCCCTCGGGCACGACGAGTTCGGGAAGGTCGATCAACGGCCGTCGCATCTGCAGGAGTTCCCGCACGACCCTCATGTCCAACGCCTCGGCGAGCGCGCGCGCCGGTGGCCTCGTGCCGTGTGCCCAGAACCGGACGCGGCCGTTGGTGCGCCCGGTGGCGGCGCGTAGCAACGCCGTACCGACTCCGCGGCGGCGGACCCCGGGATGCACGACGAGCTCGCCCATCGCATCGGTTTCCTCGCCGCCCGGAGTCAGGTTGAGGTAGCCGACGATCTCGTCGCCGTCGGTGACGATGAGATGTCCGGTGCGCTCGTGGGGGAGTTCACGCAGCACCTGCTCGCCCACCGGGGACACGCCGTCGCAGCGAGTCGCCTCCGCCACGAGTTCACGGACCTGCGCTTGCTGCCCCGCCGACAGAGTGGTGGCCCACGTGGGTGCCGTCACTGACTACGCAGTGGATGCGACAGGGAGGCCGTGGGCCGAAGCGTGCCCTGGACGGAATCCGGCAGGTCGCCCTCGCCGTCGACGAATCCGCCGTCGTGCTCACCCTCCTCATCGTCGGTGAAGTCGGAGTCCACCACCGACGTGCGGCCGCGGGCCGGCCGCACAGCCTTGTAGCCCACGTTGCGAACGGTTCCGATCAGCGCCTCGTATTCCGGGCCCAGCTTGGCCCGCAGCCGCCGCACGTGCACATCGACCGTGCGGGTGCCGCCGAAGAAGTCGTATCCCCACACCTCCTGCAGCAGCTGGGCACGGGTGAACACCCGGCCGGCGTGCTGGGCGAGATACTTCAGCAGTTCGAATTCCTTATAGGTCAGGTCGAGTGGGCGACCGCGCAGCCGCGCGGTATAGGTGCCCTCATCGATGACCAGCTCACCGAGGTTGACCTTGCCCGCGCTCTCCTGGCTCGCCATGCCGCCACGGCGGCCGACGAGCAGCCGCAGCCGGGCGTCGATCTCGGCCGGGCCGGTGCTGGGCAACAGGATCTCGTCCAGCCCCCAGTCGATGTTGACGGCGACGAGCCCACCCTCGTTGACCACCGCCACCACCGGCACCGACGTGCCCGTAGTGCCGAGCAGGCGGCACAGGCCCCGCGCGGCGGCCAGGTCGGTGCGCGCATCGACGATTGCCACGTCCGCGGTCCCGGCCTCCAACAGCGAAGACACCTCGGTCGGAGCCGACCGCACGTTGTGCGCTAGCAGCGACAACGACGGCAGCACCGACTCAGGATGCGGATCGACGGTGAGGAGTAACAGGTCCAACAGCTTCTCCAATGCCCCGGAACTCCACCCTCGACATCGCTGTCGCGGTGATCTCCCAGATTCATGGGGGACATATGGCCGTTACCGACCATGGTCATCTAACTTTAACCTGCGACCTGCTATTTAGCCGATCCGAGCGGTTCGACGGCTCTCCGGGGGTCGCAGGGTGGCCGATTCAGCGTCACCGTGCGCCAGAATGTCCGGGTGCGAAAGGTGCTGATCGCCGCCGTCGCCGCGGTGCTTGCCGTCGTCGCCGGGGCCGTCGGGGTCGACTTCGGAGCGACCGTCTACGCGGAGTACCGGCTGGCCCGTACGGTCCGCAGCGTCGCGGGTCTGTCATTCGATCCGTCGGTGGCGATCCTGGGCTTTCCGTTCATCCGACAGGCCATGCGACACCACTACAAGGAGATCGAGATCAAGGCATTCGGGGTCGACCATGCGGTCAGCGGGAAGGCCTCGTTGGAAGCAACCATGCACTCCATCGACCTGACCGAGGCGTCGTGGCTGATCAGGCCGAAGGCCAACCTGCCGGTCGGCAAGCTGGAGAGCAGGATCATCATTGACTCGACCCACCTGGGCCGGTTCATGGGTATTACGGATCTGATGGTCGAGGCGCCCACGAAGGAGACCAACGACGCCACCGGCGGCACCACCGAGTCGGGCATCTCCGGCAGCAAGGGACTGGTGTTCACCGGCACACCGGACAACGCCCACTTCGACAAACGAGTCAGCGTGACCGTCGACCTGTCGGTCACCGGGGAGGATCAGACGACGCTCGTATTCACCCCGACGGGCATTCTGACCGGCCCGGGTACCGCCGACCAGACGGTGCCCGACGACAAGCAGGCCGACGTGCTCGCCGCGTTCAGCGCCACCATGCCCGACCAGAAGCTGCCGTTCGGGGTTCGGCCGACCACCGAGGGCGCCCGCGGATCGGACGTCATCGTCGAGGGCATCGCCGAGGGAGTAACCATCCGGCTCGACGGGTTCAAACAGTCATGACACCTGCCGTGATGACAGCGGCCGCGGCGATCGTCGCCGCGGTGGGCGTGGCCGTGACCGCCGGCGCGCTGCACAAGCGGCGCTCCGGAGCGCTGCGCGACATCGCCGAGCCGGCCGACATCGACACCAGTGACCTGGGCCTGTCCCGCACCGGACCGACGGTCGTGCATTTCAGCGCGGCGTGGTGCGGGCCGTGCGCGGGCGTGCGCAGGGTGGTCGACCAGGTCTGCGCCGGGCTGCCGGACGTGGCCCACGTCGAGATAGATATGGACGCCAATCCTGTTGCCGCGCGCAAGCTGTCGGTGCTGTCGCTACCGACGACCTTTATATTCGACGCCGGGGGCCGCCAGCGGTATCGAACGGCGGGG
>Ga0210086_1001236_pt1 | contig 13442 bp, 17 predicted proteins | sample China_Galinas_PW_3_FD_184867 | JGI IMG/M metagenome (GOLD analysis project Ga0210086, IMG submission 184867) | Wetland microbial communities from San Francisco Bay, California, USA, that impact long-term carbon sequestration - China_Galinas_PWB_D2... | ecosystem: Environmental > Aquatic > Marine... | reverse complement strand
CAGCTGGTATCACCGCCACAAGGTGCATCTGTACCCGGAATCCACCGCGGCCCAATTCACCCTGCCGGTCACCACCAGGTAAGTACCCGCCCAGATACCCACGCGACACCCCGGCCCTGCCCGACACCACCAGGCAGGGCCGGGGTGTCGCGTGGGTCGACCATGGTGAACCCGAACAGGTTCGCGCGCCGGCCGACCGCCTCCGCATCGACTTCGGGCACATTGACGTTCGGAGTCAACGACATCCGCGGGAGCAGAGATCCTCAAAGACGCTCCGGTGCAGTGGAACACACCGGTGCAGCGACACGCACAGGCTCATTCCACCACGAATACCGGGATCAGCCGGTCGGTCTTGGTCTGGTACTCCGCATAGGGCGGATACGCCTCGACCGCCAGTTTCCACCAGTGCTCGCGCTCGGCGCCGTCGACCTCGCGCGCCGTCATGGTGAACACCTTGTCGCCATCCTGGACGGTGACCTCCGGGTTCGCCTTGACATTGGCGTACCAGGTCGGGTGCTTGGGGTCGCCACCGTTGGATGCCACCATGGCGTAGCGCCCGCCTTCTTCGACACGCATGAGCGGAACATAGCGCTTCAGACCGGATTTGACGCCGGTCGTCGTGAACAACACGACCGGGCGGTCATAGATCTTCACGCCGTCGGTGCTGCCCTGTTCCAGGATGCGTTCGGTCTGCTCGCGAACCCACCCAGTGGGGCTCAGCATAGGTTGCTCGGTCACGCAGCCATATAACGCCGCGACGCCTCGAATATTCCCGCGACGCCCGGCGCCGGATGCACGAGATCGTCCCGGCGGTACGCCAAGTCATCGCCGAGGCGAGTCCACGACGGGGCAGACGACGCCACTTCCCGAATGCATCCGTTCAGACGACGATGAACACCAAGGACCACGCCAAGCGCGAGCGTGCACAGCGTGGTGGAGTAGTGCGTAGCGGATCAGCGAAGTCGTGAGGCGGCGGACAATCGTGCCCAGGTCACCGCCCCAGGTCGTCTAGCTGGTGACTCCAGCCAGTTCGCGTGCCACCGCATCGAATGCGTGCAACGTGTCGGGCAGTATGTGTGGGCCCTCCAGGTGCGGCTGGGTGGACAACTTGGCGGCAACCACCTCGGCGCCGCGGTTGACGTAGATCATCTGACCGGACATGCCCTGGCACAGCAGGACGTTGTTGCCCGGGTAGGGGAACCACACTTGGTTGCGGTACATCCCGCCGGGCATTCCGGTTTCATCGGGGCTGGCGGCGAATGCCGCACGTGTGTCGGGCCCGCCGTCGAGGGTGTCGGCGATCCACGCCGCCGGCACCACCTGCTGCCCGGTCAAGGAGACACCGTCGCGCAGGAACAGCGACCCGAACCGGATCATGTCGGCAAGACAGGCGCTGATGCCGCCGTTGAACATCCCGGTGCCGACCGCGTCCACGCCGAGGGTGGCGTCGCACTGGGCGCCGATGCGGCTCCACAGCAGTTCCGACATCAGTTCGGGCATCCGCGCACCACCGGCGACCTCGCAGATCCAGCCGAGTACATCGGTTTCGCACGAGCGATACTCGAACGGGCCACCGTGGGCCGACCTCTGCCGCAAGGTCAGCAGGAAGTCCTGCAACGTGGCGGGGACGTCCGGACCGCTCTTGGGCGCCCACCCCATCGCCTGGTCGAGGATGTGTATCTCCGCGGCCGGGTCGCCGTAGTCATCGGAGAAGGCGATACCCGACCTCATGTCCAGCAGGTGCCGCGCGGTCGCACCGGCATAGCCGCAATTCGCCAACTCGGGGACGAACGCGGTGACGGGGGAGTCAAGGTCGATCGCACCGGCCCCGTGCAACGCGCCGACGACCGCTGCCACCAGCGACTTGCTCACCGAGAACAGCAGGTGCCGGGTCCGGGCACCCATGCCGTCCCGATACTCCTCGGTCACCAGCGACCCGCGGTGGGCGACGGCCCACCCGTCCGTAGCGGTCGCGGTCATCACCGCGCTGACGGTCGTGGCCGCCCCGCCGGTGCTGGTCACCGGGATCTCGGCCACCGGGGCACGTGCAGTGGGTAACGCCGCGACCGGTCCCGTCCCGCGCGGGATCATCGCAGTCGGAACGAAGTCTTCGACGTGCTGGAATGACCAGTGCGCATAGGGTGCCGACATCCAGTTGTCCAGTGCGATGCCGGGCGGGACGCGGCTCGGTTCGCCGCTGCTCACGCTCGTGCGACGAGCCGCGAGACGATCGGCGCGGCCGGGGCCAGGGGTGTTGAGACGAACTTCGCCTTCATGCCGTTGACCCAGCGCCGGCAGTGCTCGGTGAGCTGGTAGTCACCGCTCTGCAGGTGCCCGCGGGTGACGAGCACGCCGAGTTGGGCGCCCTCACAGCGTATGTCACCGGGCGCGGCGACCCGCATAAAAAAGGCCTCCGACTCGTCGGCCACCGAGTCCCAGTCGTTGGCCGGGCGCGCAAAAGTGACGTACCCGGCCTCGTCGAGGCGCCACACACCGGTTGCCGGCGTCGCGGTGAAGAGCTCGATATCCGGCGAGGTCTCACTCATGATCACCTGACCCCAGACCTCGTCCTCGCCGTAGCCCCGCTCCCAGCGCGAGTTGATCTCGGCGATGTCGAGCTCGTAGTCCACGTCCATGTACTCCAGCAGGTGGAAGAGGAACAGCGGCATGTCGGCGTAGGCCTCGGTGGTCAGGTTCGTCATGGGACTGGCACCGCTCAGCCGTGGGTTCACCTCGCCCAGGTAGAGCTCGTCGGAGTCCAGGTCCCGCAGCAGGTCCACCTCGAAGTAGCCGCGGTATCCCTCGCGGCCCATGATGTCGCCCAGCTTTCGCACCATCTCCCGCGCGGTGTGCGTCTGCTCGGGCGGCAGTACCTCGCGCCAGATGTCATTACCGCACCAGCTGCCCTTACCCGGAGTCAGCTCCGGGTACCCGACCAGACTCGTCATCGCGGGACCGATCACGGTTCCGTGGCGGGTCACGCTGCCCTCGATGCACACCTCGACATTGCGGATGCGCTTCATGACCTTGACTTCCTGCTGCCCGGCCAGGTCTGCGGCGCAACGCTCCCAGTCGCGCTCACCGCGCAGAAAGAACGTCCCGCTGCCGGCATCGCCATAGGCGTCCTGAACGACCAGGTCGTCTCCCAGCCCGGCGCTGTGTGCCAGCGCCGTCAGATCGTCGTAGGAGCCGACCCGCCCCATCACGTGGGGCACGCTCGGCACGCCCGCCTCATCGGCCAGGCGCGTCATGACGGTCTTGGAGTCCAGGCGACGCAGCAGCTCCGGTGGTGGGTGCATGACGTCGAGCCCCGCCTGGTTCGCGAGGGCATGGGTCTGCTCGTCGAGCATCACAAAGCAGGCCTTGCCACCGGGCCCCCGTTCGGCGACGAACTCGCGTGTCTCGGGATCGGACAGGAGGTGGTTGCACACGTCCTTCATGGACCCGAAGTCTCTTTGGTCGCGCCGCCGGGGTACGAACACGCGTGGGTGTAGGCCCTCGAAAGAGTCGAAGTAGTTCAGGTAGAAGAAGTTCCGCACCCACTGGTCGGTGCCCAGGAGGTTGAACGGGGTAGGCGAGATGAAGTACAGCGGCACGGCGTTGGTGTGAAAGAACGCACGTACGTCCGAGAGGCCGTTCAGGGGGCGGCGCGGCGCGGGTTCAGCCCCGCCGGGGTGGGCAGTCACGCCGGCCGCGGTGACGTCGAGGCCAGAGTCCGGCGCATGAATCTCGGCGCGGGCAGGGGCGCTTGGGTCAGGGCGACGGCGATGACAGGACATCCCTCCATTTCGCAAGTGTTGCACCCTGCCCACGGTGGTGTCGAGGTGTGCAGTGCCCGACCGCCGGCAGTCCCGGAGGAATCGTCAAGACTTCTGGGTCGGGCCTATTCCGGCCGAGGTGGATTGGCGGAGGTGGATTAGTCGTAGATGACGGCGAGTCCCCGGCGCGTGAGGTCGGCCAAGCCGTCCCGCATCGTTTGCAGTTGTTCGGGTGAATGCCCGACCCAGTCCGTGATCTCGCCGACTATTCTCACGGGCTCACGGGTGCGGTAGGAGCGGGTCGGATTCCCGGGAAGCTTCTTGTCCGTCACATTCGGATCGTCCTCCAGTGCGCCTTGCGGTTCCACGATGTAGATGCGGCAAGGACCCTCGCCGATGGCCAGCTCGGCTCCCCACGCGGCGGCATCCGACGTTCGCGTCACGTACACGTGGTTCGACAGGCGTCCAGCGTCGTAGTTCGATCGGCGCCCGGGCACCAGCAGGTCGCCCGCTGAGAGGGCAGCCTTGGTGCCGTGAAGCAGCGCACCCGATTCGTGCACTTCGAACGGTTCCGGCGTGCTTGTCACAACATCCCCCATCGGTCGCGGTACACGGCCAGAAGATTGTGCGGCACGTCAGGGGCCTTGCCGCAAGCCCCCCTCTCTGCCGTATCTTGAGAATGGGAGGAATACCCAATGCCTTTGTGTAGGCCTGCATCTGTCCTGGTTGTCGTCGGGCGGCGTTCCTAACGCATGGTGGCGTACAGTGCGTCGGTCATTGCGTCTATCGCGGCGTCGTGTTCCAGTGGCCAGCCGTCGACCAACCACAGGTACATGAAGGAATCGACCATGGTGTACATCATGGCGATGGCAAGGCGGAGTTGGTCTTCCGTGGCGCCGTCCATGACGCCTCGCCTGATCCATTCCTCGATGTTGGCTTCCATCGTCTCGCGGTGCGCGGCGGCAAATTCCGGGTCGACGGCGCGCGCCTCATGCAGGACCTTGTAGAGCTCGGGTGCTGATGTGTAGAAGTCGACCAGCTTATCGAAAAAGGCCCGGATAGAGGGCCGCCCGTGTCTGCCGCCGCGCGGGGCGTCCCGCTCGGACCACACCGTCATCCGGGTGTTCCGAAGTTCACGAAGGACCGCCGCCTTGCTGTCGAAATGGAGGTAGAAAGTGGCCCGGCCGATCCCGGCTCGCCGCGCAATATCCTCGACAGTCACCGCAACGTAGCCGCGCTCGGCGAACACCTCCAGCGAGGCCGCCAGGATGTGCTCGCGGGTGAGAATCCGATGCCGGTCGCGCATCGTGAGTTTCGGAGCGGTGTCGGGCATTTAGGTGATCTTCACCCCGTCCAGCCGGCCGCTCGAGCGCCACTGGCTCAACATGTCGAAGAACTCGACGGGTTTGCCGCCGAAGTTGGTCGAAAGCATGCCGTGCGGATTGTCCCGATCGCCCTCGGAGCTGAGGTAGCTCGGTGTGCAGTCGGCATAAAATGCCTTCGCATCCACCGACGCTTCATTCATCTTGCACAACCACTCTTCCTCAGCCTCCTGCGTCGCCTCGATCGTCGCGGCGTGCCGCTCGACCCATTTGCCGACCAGATAGGCGAGATGCTGCGCCCGCTCCTCGGCGGTGTGAGTGTAGTTCGGCGAGACACCGGACTGGGTGTAGCCGAGGAAGAAGCAGTTGGGGAAACCGTGGGTCTGCAGTCCGTGCAGAGTCCGCATGCCCTTGGCCCATTTGTCGCTCAGGCGTACGCCCTCTCGGCCGACTATCTCAAAGCCGAGGCGCCGGGTATAGGAGGTGCCGACTTCGAAACCGGTCGCGAAGATCAACGCATCCAGCTCGTAGTGCACCCCGTTGACGACCGCGCCGGTCTCGGTGAAGCGCTCCACTCCGTGGCCGTCGGTGTCGACGAGCTCGACGTTGTCCCGGTTGAACGTCCCCAGGTACTCGTCGTGAAAGCCGGTCCGCTTGCAGTTCAGCCTGTACCAGGGCTTCAAGGATTCCGCAGTCTTGGGGTCGTCCACGGTGTCGTCGATGCGCGCGCGCAGCCGTTCCGTCACGTCGTAGTCAATCTCGTAAAGGAAATCCTCGATCTCGTCGGGGGTCATTTCCCGACCCCGACGCGCAGTTTCGCGGGCCACCGCGGGATCGCCCAACGCCAGGGCGTTGTGGGTCCATCCGTCGTCGACGAGATCGAGTTCCACTTCGACACCCGCGGTGACCCGGGTGAAGTTCTCCATGCGCTCGCGCTGCCATCCCGGCTTCAGCCTGGCCGCCCACGCGGGATTGGTTGGGCGATTGCCACGTTCGCCGACGGTGCTCGGGGTGCGCTGGAAAACGTAGGTTTGTTGGGCCCAACGGCCCAGATGCGGTACGACCTGCAGGGCCGTCGCGCCGGTTCCTATGATGCCGACCCGCTTGTCTGCCAGCCGGGTCAGTCCGCCGGTTTCGTCTCCGCCGGTGTAGTCGTAGTCCCACCTGCTGGTGTGGAAGGTGTGCCCGCGGAATTCGTTGATCCCCGGGATTCCCGGCAGCTTGGGGCGCGTCAGTGACCCGGGGGAGACCGCGACCAGGTTCGCGGTGATCAGGTCACCGCGGTCGGTGGACACCTGCCACTGCTTGGCGTCGTCGTCCCAGGTCATACCGGTGACGGTGGTCTGCAGCAACGCATTGCGGTACAGCCCGTAGTGCCGGGCGACGGCTTGCAGGTGTTCCCGGATCTCTTTGCCGTGGGCGTAGCGCTCCGTGGGCATGTAGTTCAGTTCTTCGAGGAGCGGCAGGTAGATGTAGGACTCGATATCGCACTGGATACCTGGATAGCGGTTCCAGTACCACGTTCCACCGAAGTCTCCGGCAGTGTCGACGATCCTGATGTCGCCGATACCGATCTCTTGTAGCCGCACCGCGGCGACGAGGCTGCCCAGCCCGGCGCCGATGATCAGAGCCTGGACGTGATCTTTGACGGGGTCGCGTTCCACCCGTTCGACGTAGGGATCGTCGGCATAGTGCGAGAAGTCTGCGGTGACCTCCACGAACTGCTCGACCGCATCGGGGCGGATGCGCTTGTCGCGCTCGAGTCTGTACTTGGCACGCACCCACTCGGCGTCGTACGCCGGCGGCTTTGGGCCCAGGGTTTCTGCCGTGTCTGACACCGTGGTCGCACTCCTCGCGTCACACCATTTCGCTAGACACTATGTCTAGCGAGTAGATACTGCGTCATCTTGCCAGACACGCGGTATGTTGTGCCAGTCCCATCGCCAAGTGAACTGCACCCGCGTGAAGGAGAACCGTGTCGACGCCACCCCCAGCGGAAGAGGTCGTCCTCTACGACAAGGATCCGACGACGAAAATCGCGACCATCACGCTGGCGCGTCCGGACCGGCTCAACGCGCCCACCGTCGCCGCGCGGCTCCGGTATGCCGAACTTCTTCATCGCGCGAACATCGATGACGACGTGAAGGTGCTGATCGTGCGGGGGATCGGCGACGATTTCGGCAGCTCTACCAATGGTGGGCCCAGATGCTCCACGAAGTCGTGGCATCACCCCAGCCAGCCACCTACACCCCGGAAACCATTGAGCGGGTCCTGCGCTGCATTTTCGATACCCGATCAGCCCAGCATCCGGTAGCGCGGATGAGCGGTCCCGCCGAATACGCCTTCAGTCCCCGAGTTCAACTGAACCTCAACAGCATCTGCGCTACCCTGCGCGCAACCCTTCCCGTTCGCGCCATCGCCGACGATATCGACAACGTCGGCGAGCCGACCACCGCCCTTGGCAAGCAACACCACGCCTGGGTCCGCGCCCGCGGACTCCCGAAAGCCTTCGATCAGCACGGTGACCCCATAACCATCGGCGCGATACTGCAAGAGTTGCGGATTGACGTGCAGGCACACCAGGCATCAGTGGCGCAGGGGTGGTTCAGCGGCAGTCCTCGCCGCCCGCATTGGAATCCCACCAACGATGCCACCCCGGCATCCGGAGCCGCCCGCGGGCGACTCGTAGCCCGCACTCCTGAGCAAGTGCCAAACGGCTATCGGCGTCGCCCCTGGTCTCCTGAATCAGATTGTGGTGCAACAGGGTAAAAACATGCAGTGGCTTGCCGGACACCCACCACATTCGGTCTCACCGTAGTCCTCGCGCTCCGAGCAGTGAATCGGTCGAGATATTGCACGGGATAGGTACAGCAAAGTTGTGCCAGTGCCGGCGGCCGCCCAAAGGTTGTCAGGTGGTCACGCTAATTGCTACATGGATGCTACGATCGTAGCATGAGTGAGGTTGCCTCTCGCGAATTGCGCAATGAGACCGCATCGGTTCTGCGACGCGCCTCGGCCGGTGAAGAAATCACGATCACCGTCAATGGCAAGGCCGTGGCACTCCTGACTGCCGTGCCGCAGCACCCGCGTCGCTGGCTAGGCCGCGATGAGCTGCTGCGGAGAGTAAGCAACGGTCAAGCAGACCCCGGATTGCGCGCAGACCTGCTTGCACTTGCCGGCGACACCACCGATGACGTGGACCTCCTACAGTGAGTTCGGCCGGGGTGCTCGATACGTCAATATTCATCGCCCAGGAGAGCGGTCGACGCCTGGATGCCTCCCGCATACCCGACGAGGTGGCCACCACCGTCGTCACGATCGCTGAACTCAATCTCGGAGTGCTCGCGGCCAGGTCAACAGACGTGCGGGCGCAACGGATGGCGACCCTCGAAGTGATTGCGGACATGGCCGCTCTACCGGTGGACGAGGATGCAGCACGCATGTGGGCACGACTCAGGATGCACCTGGCCGAGACGGGACACCGGGTCCGAATCAACGATCTCTGGATAGCGGCTATCGCGGCAGCACGTGGACTGCCCGTGGTCACTCAAGATGGGGATTTCGAGCCGCTCGATGGCGTCGCCGGCTTGAGGATCCTTCGCGCCTGAATCGACAAGTACCGATTGTAGTGAACACCGTTGTCCCACATCGGGAACAGCGAGGTTTGCCGCCAGAAGCACTATGCAGTGGTTTACTGGGAACCCTGCATATTCGATTGCCGCACATTGGCATAGGTGAACGATTGCGGCACCGCGGAGATGCCTCGTCAGAGGCCCGGCTTCCGGTCACCCGGGGCAAATGGCCCACTGGGCGCGCCTCACCGGTGGTGCATTTGCTCTCATGGACACAGTGACGGTGCGGGATCTGCGCAACGGCGGGGGAGAAGTTCTGCGCCGCGTGGAACACGGCGAATCTATCGTCGTGACACGCGACGGAACACCGGTGGCAGAACTTCGCCCCTTGCCCCGCCCCAGCGTCAGCGTCAGCCCAGCTGAACTCATTCGTCGCCGCAAGAATCTTCCCCGGGCCAACCCAGATGCCCTCCGGTGCGACATTGACAACCTGATCGATCCGTCGCTATGACAACGACGCCGCGACAGGGATGCTCGACACTTCCACGGTGGTCCTCCTGGGCGAGATGTCCGATCCAGACGGGCTCCCCGAGGAATCGGTGATTAGCGCGATAACCCTGGCGGAACTATCGGTAGGCCCACATGTCGCACGTGACGATGCTGAGCGCAGCGCCCGCCAGCAGCACCCTGCAGCAGGCCGAGGCGGACTTCGATGTCGTTCCGCTCGACGGTGAGTGCGCGCGGGCATTTGGCGGCGTCGCCGCAGCACTGCACGCATTGGGTCGCAAGCCGGTAGCACGCGCCTATGAAGCGCTTATCGCAGCGAGTGCGATCGCGCATGCGGTACCGCTGTACACGTGCAATCCGAACGACTTCGCAGGAATCCCGCAACTGGAACTCCGCGCAGTCGCTCACCCACACCACCGATAGGGAACACCCCGAAGTCACCGCCCGGCTTGCCCCGCTCATCGAGGCCGGTTTGGTCGCGACCACGGCTCAGCTCGACGCCAAGGCGCTCTACAGCGCCCGGAACGCTGTGGACTACGAACAGCTTTGGTCAGATCGCCGGCTTAGCGTACGAATATCCGCCAACCAACGACGAACACCGGCAGACCGCACCAGCGGGGTCTTCTTCCTATCACATCTCCGTCGTCGTGCGAACACATCTATCGTCGTGCGAAAAGGTGCAGGCTGAGGTTCGCTGGTAGGCGCAAGCACTGGTCACTCAGCCCGTGCGATGGCCCCTATTCATAGCCGGAGGTTCCTTGATGACAGTTGCTGGGGCGGTGGCGCCGTTGGTTCGCGCGGCCGTGGGACGAGAGACCCCCGTCGAGATCAGGGGCTGGGACGGGAGCCGAGCGGGGCCGCAGAATGCGCAGTGGGCGATTTCGATCAATAACCGCAGAGGCCTGCGACGCTTGCTGTGGGCTCCGAACGAACTCGGCTTCGCCCGCGCCTACGTGTCCGGCGATATCGAGATCGAGGGCGACCTGCTCGCAGGCCTGGAGACGTTGGAGCAGGTAGCGGACCCCACCCGCGGCCCAGGTGTGCGTATCGACGCCGAGACAAAGAAGGCGCTGGTGAAGGCGGTCCTACGGCTTGGGATCATCGGCCCGCCGCCGAAGCCGCCGAGCGAAGAGGCACCACTTGCCCGCGGACACCGGCACGACAAGCGCCGCGACGCCGCCGCGATCAGCCACCACTACGACGTCGGCAACGATTTCTACCGCCTTGTGCTGGGTGAGTCGATGACGTATTCGTGTGGGTATTGGGCGGCCCCCGACGACGGTCTGGCCGCGGCTCAGTACGCCAAATGCGATCTGGTGGCCCGCAAACTCGGTCTCACCGCCGGCATGCGGGTACTCGACGTCGGCTGTGGGTGGGGCACCTTTGCTCTGCACGCCGCCCGCAACTATGGCGTGCGCGTCGTCGGCGTCACCCTGTCACACGAGCAGGCGGACTACGCCCGCAAGCGGATAATCGAAGAGGGCACAGGTGAGTTGGTCGAGATCCGCGTCCAGGACTACCGCGACGTCGCCGACGGACCCTATGACGCGATCTCGAGCATCGGGATGGCCGAACATGTCGGGGAGGCGATGCTGCCCACTTACGCTGCTCACTTGTACGGCCTGCTTCGCGCTCAAGGGCGGTTGCTCAACCATGCCATCTCCCGCAGACCGGGCAAGCCTGCGGAGTTCTCGAAGACGTCGTTCATCGATCGCTATGTCTTCCCCGACGGGGAAATCGAACCGATGGCGACGGTGGTCAACGCGCTCGAGCGAGCCGGCTTCGAGGTGCGTGACGTCGAGTCGCTTCGCGAACACTACGCGCTGACATTGCGGGCGTGGGTGTCGAATCTTGAAGACAACTGGCAGGAGGCGGTCACCTGCAGCAGCGCCGGCCGTGCACGCGTATGGCGGCTCTACATGGTTGGCTCGGCGCTGGCGTTTACGGCCAACCGGCTCGGGATCAACCAGATTCTGGCGGTCAAATGCGATGAACACGGTCACAGCGGCATTCCCGCCACCCGCACCGATCTACTGCGATCCCGGGCTTCGAACCGATGAGCGGCCCGCTGCCAACAATGCGTTGGTGGACACTTCCGCAATATCGACCATCTGACAGCGTTTGCCGGGAATCGCGACTTGGAAAGTATTGGGATAGTGAGCAATACCGACGAACTGACCGGTACTTCCATGATCCGTGGTTTACCGGTAACCCGCCGTATTCGATTTCGCCGTATTCCTCCCCGCCCGAAGCGGTGAACTCGGCAGGGTAGCCGAGCCGATTGTCTGGCGTGGTCTTGGCGGTTGGCATGACGACCGACCTAGTCGCCAATTAGGCGTGGTTGTTTGCTGCCGCGCTTGTCTGACGATCCAGCAGTCAAAACTCAGCGTTACATGTAACATGGATCCATGGCGGTAAGGGAAAGAGTCGGTCAGTACCGACGACGGATGCGTGAGCGTGGCCTCCGGCCACTGCAGGTCTGGGTGCCTGACGTGCGGACCGAGACCTTCGCGGCCGAGGCGCATAGGCAGGCCTCACTGGTCGCGGGAGCGGACGAAAACAGCGACGACCAAGACTTCATTGAGGCGATCTCGACGCCGTGGGACGAGGAGTGAATCGAGGGGAAATTTGGACCGTGGCCGGAGGTGTTTACGCGGCGAAGCCGCTTCCGGCGGTGATCGTTCAGGATGACCTCTTCGATGCCACGAGTTCGGTTACCGTAGCTCCGATGACCAGCACGCTGTTGGATGCTCCACTGATGCGCATTCGCATCGGCGGCGGAGATGGGCGACTTTCGGGACTCGACCACGATAGTGACGTGATGATCGACAAGCTTACGACGGTCAGAAGGTCGAACGTCCATACCCGGGTTGGCCGAATGACAGCGGAGCAACTCGTTGAGATCGAGCGGGCAATGATGGCATTCCTCGGCCTTGCTCGATGAATGAAACCCGTTGAGCGGCAGTGTAAACGGCGAGTCTTACTGGTAGCGCTGGGTATTCGATTCCTGCACATCCTGTGACTACAGCTCCAGATGGAGTCTGAGCGCGTCATCGAGTTCAGCAAGCTCCGTAGGGGACACCCGCCCGACTCCGATGTCGCGCGCGCTGCGTCGAAATGGACCTGATCTGCTCGGCGCGCCAGGCTCAGCTGTACCGCGCGACAAGCGCGCCGCCGATCGAGGCGAGGTGGTCGCGCACGCCCTGCGGGCCGGTGACTTCGAGCCATTCGATGAGCCCGGCAAGTTCGCCTGCAAGGGCGGACTCGTTGTGGCCGCGGATCACGATCTCGATCCGGCCGTCGAGCGTGGAACCGCCAACTTCGAGGCGGCCCCCGAGCACCATCCGGAGCAGGCCGAGCCCGTCGGGAGCGCACAGGGCCTGGATCTCGAGGGGGGTGCGCTTTCGGTCGACCTCGTCGGCGATCTCGCGCCAGCTCTCGGCAAGGTCGAATCCCTCGGGACGTTGGACGGGATCGTCGGTCAACTCGACCGACGAGACACGGTCGATCCGGAAGGTCCGTCGACCGGCCTCCGTATTGGAGACCAGATACCAGGTGGGGCCCTTGGCGACGATGCCCAATGGGTGGACCGTCCGCTCGGTCTCGGAACCCTTGCGGTCGACGTAGCCGAGCCGTACCTGGACGCCGCGGATCACCGCCTCTTGAAGTTCGTCGAGAAACCGGGGTGCTCGGGTCTCGAGCTGGCTGGACCCCCAGTGTCGTGGGTCTACGACGACTGATGTCGCGGCTGCCTCGGCCTGCTCCCGGAAGGACTCGGGCAGCGCGCGTACGAGCTTGCGCAGAGCGGCCTTCACCCCCGGGGTTGCCGTCGAGGCGGGTCCGGCTACCAGAAACAGGGCGCGAGCCTCGCTCGCGGTCAGCCCTGAGAGGTCGGTGCGACCGCCGCCCAAGAGGCGCCACCCGCCCCCTCGGCCCTGCACGGGGTACACGGGCACCCCGGCGACGGACAACGCTTCGAGGTCGCGGCGGGCGGTGCGCTCGGACACCTCCAACTCCAGTGCGACCTCCGATGCTGTGACCTGCTCACGCTGTTGCAGCAGGAGGAGGATGGCTATCAGCCGGTCGGCTCGCATGCAGCCACACTTCCACACCAAACCGGTCACTAGGTGACCGGTTTAGGTCGGCACAATGGCGCCATGATCACACCGACCAGTTCCACCACGGACCACCCCAAGGATCCCCGGCCAATCCTCGACCGTGCCATCGCCACCGGCGGGGTCGTCATTGCCGGCGTCCGGCCAGACCGACTCACGGACCCGACG
>Ga0210086_1001232_pt1 | contig 13465 bp, 13 predicted proteins | sample China_Galinas_PW_3_FD_184867 | JGI IMG/M metagenome (GOLD analysis project Ga0210086, IMG submission 184867) | Wetland microbial communities from San Francisco Bay, California, USA, that impact long-term carbon sequestration - China_Galinas_PWB_D2... | ecosystem: Environmental > Aquatic > Marine... | reverse complement strand
GCGCGGCTCTCGGCTCCCGACCAGTGCGGGACCACGGCCTCACAGCCAACTGCCGTCTTGACCGCTCCTCGCCTCAGGCTGTCCCGTTGTCCGCTACTCGCCCGACGCCCCCTCTCGTTGGGGCTCGCTGGGGGAGGGGGGCGGTTGTATCGACTCGTCGCGAAACTTGACTCATCTGTCAACATGTTGGTCGTTCAAGTGCTCTAGCGCTTCGCCAGCGACTTGATCCGCACGTTCCGGAACTCGACCGGGTCGTTGTGCCCGGCGAACCCGAAGTGGCCTTCGGTCCGCGTCATGCCGGGGTGGGGGTGGTTGGCCATGAACGCTTTGACCTTGGACAAGTCGGTGTCGAGGATCTGGAACCCGTTGAGCTCCACGACGATCCGTGAGCCCGTGACCGTGATCCGCTCGTAGTTCCATTCGCCGGTCTTGCGCAGGAACCCGCGCCGCGCCGGCGTCATGCCGTAGGCCGATCCGTGATACTGACGCGGGTCGAGGCGGGCGTACTTCTTGGCCGTGTTGTCCAGCACCTGCAGCTCGCACATGCCGACGTATGCAGTGTCACCGCTGCCGGGATAGCGAATCGCGATGCCGTTGTTGCCGCCCGGCGGGAGCTTGATCTCGAGCGTCGCGACGAAGTCCGTGTAGCTGGCCTCGGTGTAGATCGTGCCGCCCTTGCGCGGCTTGCAGCGCAGCACGCCGCCGTCGACGACCTCGTAGTTGTTCGTCGGTCCCTTCCACCCGGCGAAGTCTGTGCCGTTGAACACCGTCTCGAACCCCTCGCCGTCGAGCTTGGCGAGGTACGCGTTGGCTTCGTCGGCCGCGATCTCGCGGATGTAGACGTTGCGCCACTGGATCTCGCCGCCGTGCGTCTGCAGCTGGATCGGGCCGATCTTCGGCACCGGCTGCTTGCGCGCGAAGTAGTTCTCGAGCTTCGCGTCCTCGACGACGAGCTTGCCGTTCAAGTGCACGGTCACGTAGGAGCCGACCATCTTGATCCGGAACCGGTTCCACTCGCCGAACGGCTTGTCGGCGAGCACGAGCGGGTCCTTGCCCTTGGCGCCCTTGCTGTTGTTCCACAGTCCGCCCGAGCCCTTGTCGGCGCCGAGGTTCCACTTGCCGCCTTCCTTCGTGTAATCCCAGATCTGGACCTGGGGGATGCCACGCAGGTAGATGCCGCTGTCGGCCTTCGCGACGGTCTTGTAGTCGACGAGCAGCTCGAAGTCGCCGAAGTTCTTCTTGGTCGTCAGGAACAGGCCTTTCCCGTCGTTGATCAACACGCCGTTCTCGGCCCGCCAGTGCTGGCGGATGTTCGGCAGGCTCTTCGCGATCTCGGCGGCGAGCTGCTGCTTCGACATCGCGAACAGCTTGCGCGGGTCTTCGGTGCTCATGCCCCACCAGCCATCGAGGTTCTTTCCGTTGAACAACGCGGTGAAGCCCTCGGGAGGTTGGACCGGAGTCTGCTCCTGGCCGATCGCTTGGGGAGAGAGAGCGGCCAGCAGCAGGGCCGCACGGCAAGTGGTGGTCGGTTTCACGGAAAGGAGAATACGACCGCGTCACATCCCCTGCAATGCGCCCGGGTGGCCGGCGCTTGCATTGCCGGGGGTGGGGCCGATCATGGACCGGATGACCATGAAAGAGATCCTTCCCGGCGTCGTTCACTGGAAGACCACGCACCCCAAGCACGGCATCGAGGTCAGCTCGCACTACCTGCTCGAGTCCCAGGTCCTGATCGACCCGTTCCAGCCGAGCGAAGGTTGGCACGCGTTCGCCAGCGCCCCGCAGCACATCCTGTTGACCAATCGCCATCACTACCGTGACAGCGGCGAGTTCGTGGAACGGTTCGGCTGCAAGGTCTGGTGCGTGGAGTCGGGGCTGCACGAGTTCACGAACGGGGAGCCCGTCCAGGGGTTCCAGTTCGGCGACGAGCTGCCGGGCGGGATCGTCGCCGTCGAGATCGGCAGCCTGTGTCCCGACGAGACCGCGTTCTACATCCCGGTCGGCGACGGGATCCTCTCGGTCGCCGACGGCGTCGTCCGCGCGAACTTTACGGGCGACTTGTGTTTCGTGCCCGACGGGTTCATGGGCGACGATCCCGAAGCCGTCAAGGCCGGGCTCAAAGCCGCCTATCGCAAGGCGCTCGAGCGAGAGTTCGACACACTGCTGTTCGCCCACGGTGCTCCGTGGGTCGGCGGTGCGAAGGCTGCGCTAGCCGAGTTCGTCGCAGCGTGACGCGCCCCTCGGGTTGCGCTGGTGACGCGGGCAATACACCCCCGAGCGACCCTGGGACACGAAGCCGACGAGCTTGCGCCCGCACTCGGTGCACGGCTCGCCGGCCCGCCCGTACACCCGCAGCTTGAGCTGGTAGCCGCCGCGCTCGCCGGTCAGGTCGCGGAAGTCGCGCAGCGTCGTGCCGCCGTTCGCGAGTGCGTCCGCGAGCACGTGCTTGAGCGCTGCGGCGAGCCGGTTCCACTGCCGCGTCGACAGCTGACACGCTCGGGCAAGCGGATGGATGCGGGCGACGAACAGACCTTCGATCGCGTAGATGTTGCCGATGCCCGCGACGGCGTGCTGGTCGAGCAGGGCGTCGCGGATCACGCGGCGGCTGTTGCCGAGTCCGGACATCAGATCGCGGCCGGAGAACGACTCGTGGAGCGGTTCGGGGCCGAGGCTCTTCAACGGCTCGCTGGCGAACAGCTGCGTCCGCCGCGCGACCTTGAGACCGCCGAAGCGCCGCGAGTCGATGAAGCGCAGCTCGCGCCCGTCGGCGAAGCGGATGCGCAGGTGGGTGTGTGCGGCGACGGGATCGGTCGCGGCGTCGATCGTGCAGCGCCCGGTCATCCCGAGGTGCAGCAGCAGCGTCAGCCGGTCGTCGCCGGCCATCTGCCACAGCAGGTACTTCCCGCGCCGATCGATGCGCGCCGGAGTACGTCCGACCAGGGCGTCGAGGTTCTCGTCGCGCTTGCGCCAGGCCTTGCCGATGCGCAGCGGCAGCGGGCTACGCCAGACCGCGACGATCGGCGCGCGTAGCGCGGCTTCGACGAGTCCCAGGCGGACGGATTCGACTTCGGGCAGTTCGGGCATTCGGGTAGCGTGTCACGCCATCGTCGAAGGACCAACCTCGAGAAAGAGAGAAATCGAATGCCTGACATCCCACAGCGAGCGCCCTACGTCATCGAGGTCGAACCCGGAACCTACAAGTGGTGCGCGTGCGGCCGGAGCCAATCGCAGCCGTACTGTGACGGGAGCCACAAGGGCAGCGGGATGTCGCCGATCGTCGAGACGATCAACGAGAAGCGCACGGTCGCGTGGTGCGGGTGCAAGCACAGCGGGAACAAGCCGTTCTGCGACGGCACGCACGCGACGTTGCCAAGCTGATCGGTCTCGGCCGGGCGCCTAGTGGACCGAGAACCGGTAGACCGTCGTCTGACGGTAGACCTGGCCCGGTTCGAGCAGCGTCGACGGGAAGTTGGGCTGGTTGATCGAGTTGGGGTAGTGCTGGGCTTCGAGGCACAGGCCGCTGCGCAGCTTGTACGGCACGCCGCCCTTTCCCGGATCGCCCTTCAGGAAGTTGCCCGAGTAGAACTGGATCCCGGGCTCGGTCGTCAGGACCTCGAGCGTGCGTCCGGACGGCTTGTGGTAGACGCGGGCCGCGAGCGCCAACCCGGGACCTTGGCGATCGATGATGAAGTTGTGGTCGTAGCCCTTCGTCGCCGTGTCGACGAGCTGGCCGATCCGCTTTCCGATCGCCGTCGCCTCCTTGAAGTCGAGCGGCGTGCCGTCGACCTTCGCGATTGCGCCCGTCGGGATCAGTGTGTTGTCGACGGGGGTGTACTGCGAGCAGGCCAGCGTCAGCTCGTGGTCGAGAATCGTGTCCGACCCCTCGCCGGCCAGGTTCCAGTACGCGTGGTTGGTCAGGTTGACCGGGGTCGGGGCGTTCGTCGTCGCTTCGTAGTCGATGCGTAGCTCTTCCTTCGCGGTCAGCGTGTAGGTGACCTTGACGGTCAGCTCGCCGGGGTAGCCTTCCTCGCCGTCGGGACTGACGTATTGGAACGCGACGGCCGGTCCCTTGTCCTGCGGAGCTTCGACGACGTCCCACACCACCTTGTCGAGGCTGCGCTTGGCGCCGCCGTGTAGCGCGTTGGGCGGGTTGTTGATCGCGAGATGGTACACGGTGTCGCCTACCTTGAACGTGCCCTTCGCGATGCGGTTGGCGACGCGCCCGGCGATGCAACCGAAGTACTGGTTGTTCGCCGATTGGTAGCCGCGGACGTCGTCGAACCCGAGCACGACGTCGTCGAGCTTGCCGTTGCGGTCGGGCACGAGCATGCTGACGAGCGTCGCGCCGTAGTTCGTGACGCGGGCGACGACCTCGCCGCTGGAGTTGGGGGAAGTCAGGGCGAAGACGTAGACCGGGGTGCCGTCCTTCGTCGTGCCGAAGTCGTATCGTTCCACGCCGATGTTCCTACCACTCATGACGGATCCACACCCGGTGTGGACGAGGGCCAGGGGAAGCAGAATCGCGGGGAGACATCGCGAGCGCATGTGAATCAGCTCCTTTCGAATCGGCGCACACTATAGCGGTCACTGTCCGGTTCCGTCGAACAGCCCTTCCACGCTCAAGTATCGTTGGCCGGTGTCGGCGAGCACGCAGACGCCGAGCTTTGCGTGGTTTTCGGCTCGTCCGAGGACGCGCGTGGCCGCTGCCGCGGCCGCCCCCGACGAGATGCCGACGAGGATGCCCTCGGTCTTGGCGATCCGCCGGCACATCGTGAAGGCTTCGTCCTCCGACACGAGCTCGATGTCGTCGATGACTTCGCGATCGAGGGTCTCCGGAACGAAGCCCGGCGCCGTCCCCATGATGCGGTGGGGCCGAAAGATGCCCTGCGATATGAACGGCGACTCACGCGGCTCGACGGCCACGAGCCGGACCTCGGGATTGCGCTCCTTGAGGTACCGTCCGGCCCCGCAGATCGTCCCGCCCGTGCCGAGCGCGGCGATCAGGATGTCGATCTCGCCCTCGGTGTCCGCCCAGATCTCTGGGCCCGTTCCGTGGTAGTGGGCGCTCGGGTTGGCGGGGTTCTGGTGCTGCCCGACGTAGAAGTACTCGGGGTGCTGGTCGAGCATCTCGTAGAGCCTGCGGCGGGCGCCCGCAGTGCCCTCGGCAGCCGGTGTCAGGACGAGATCGGCGCCGAGGGCGGCGAGCATCTGCCGGCGCTCGATGCTCTGGATCTCCGACATGACGAGGATCGCGCGATAGCCGCGCACGGCGGCCAGCGAGGCGACGGCCATCCCGGTGTTGCCGCTCGTGGCTTCGATCAGCGTGTCTCCGGGAGACAGCTCGCCGGCCCGTTCGGCGGCTTCCAGGATCGCGAGCACCGGACGGTCCTTGACGCTCAACGGGTTCAAGAACTCGCACTTCGCATAGAGCCGCTGATCGGGTGCGAGCCGTCCGAGTCGCAGCAGCGGAGTTCGTCCGATCAGCTCGGCCAGATTGTCGGCCGCGCGCATCGTCAGTCGTTGAGCAGCTCGCGAAACAGCGCGAGGCTGTCGCGCTCGCCGGGGACGACATGGCCATCGATCTCGACGACCTGCTTCGCGGCCTCGTAGAACAGCTCGCGATGCGCGCGCGGGATCTCCGTCGGATCGACCTCGTCGGGCGGGGGTGGGACCTCGAGCCAGTCGTGGATCTGCTTTCGATCGTCGTCCTCGAACCCGTAGTGGGCCGTGAGGCGCTGAATCAGCTCACGTTCCTCGGGCGAGATCCGCAGGTCGGTCCAGGCGAACGAGCAGACGAACTTCATCAAGCGGAGGCGATCCGCGCGCGACAGGGCTTCCATGCGGAGAGTATAAGCGCGGGCGGGGCCGCCTGTGGCTCACTTCTTGCCGTCGTCGGGGTTCTTCCGGGCGCGGCGCTTGCGCCGCGGCTCCTTCTCGGACCCGGGCTCGGCCCAGCGTCGCTTGTACCTGGCCATCTCCCGCTCCGACAAGCCGTGCGGTTCGGGCTCGACGGTCTTGACCGCGCGGACCATCTGCCACCACTGCGCGACCTCGGGCCCGCCACGGGCCTTCTTCTTCGGATACGGAACCCCGACGAGCAGCTCGATCCCCGAAACGACCTGACTGCGGTTGCCACGGCGGCGGCTGGTCTTGTTCTCGATGTCGATCAGCGCTTCGAGCGACTTGATCGACCGAATGTGCGCGATCGCCGCGACGCGTGTCGCCAGCAGCTTGCGTTCGCGGTAGTCCGCCGCCCGATAGATCAGGGCCGGCAGCGCCTTGACGTTCGCGTGCTGGCCGAGCGCGAGGAGGTAGTTCTCCTCGAGCTCGACGTCCTTCGTCAGCCGGGTCTTGGCGCGCAGCAACGCGTCGAGCGCGGCCTTGGACTTCATGTAACGCAATGCCGTGAGCGCGGCCTCGCGTGCGTCGAACTCCTTGTCCTTCAGCGAACGACCGATCTGCTTGGCGACCTCGTCGGTGTCCACGGCGGCAGCCGCCCGGATGGCTGCGACCTTCGCGGCGACATCCTTGCCCGCCTGGGCCTCGAAGAGACCGTGCATGGCCTTCTTGATCGCCTCGTGGCCGGGCTTCTTCGAATCCTGCGCGACGCCCGGAACGGTCGCCAGCGCGACGAACATCAGGGTGCGGGTAACGTGGTTCATGAACGAAGGATACCTACCGGTCGTAGCAGCCGTGTACCGACGTCTCGCTTCACTGCACCGACTCTGTATCATCGATTCAGAGACAGTATCCTCCGGGATACGAGGCACGCAGGCGGGTGCTCGGTGCGACCGCGACGTTGGCCGAGGCACGCCGCTTGCTTGGAAGAGCTCGAGTGCGCAGTCTGCGATCCAAACTCTCCGTTCGCGTGGCCGTGTTGTTCCTTGCGGCCAGTCTGACCCCGCTGATCGGTGTCGGAACACTGACCCTGTCCGGGCTCGAGTCGTCGGTGCGGAACAACGCGACGCTGCGCCACGAGGCACTTGCAGCCTATGCCGCGGCGACCGTGCGCGGGCTCATCAGCCGCGGCGTCGAGAAGCTGACGACGCTCAGCGCGCTCCTCGTCGACGAGCTTCCGGAGCTCGAGCGGCCGGCTCCCGCCAACCTGAACCCGGACTTCAACCAGAGCCTCGTCAAGGGTCTCAACCGTCTGATCGAGCCGCCCGACCTGTTCCTCGAGCTGCAGTACTACGCGAGCAAGGGCGTGCCCAACCCCGAGCTGCTCGGGCAGGCGCAGCAACGCTCCTATGCCGACGTGCAGCAGACCACCGATGGCTTCCGGAAGCAGCAGTCGCAGCAGATCCTCGACAACGCGAACGGGGCGATCGTGCAGGAGCCGCTCTTGTTCAACAAGAACCACCTGAGTCAGCGCGCCGAGGTCAACTTCGGGTTTCCGACGCTGGCGCTCTCGGTCCCGGTGCGCGAAGCCAAGCGCAGCCTCGGCGTGGTGGTCGGGTACTTGGACCTGCGCAAGCTCCCGCAGGCGCTCGAACCGCTGCGCACCGCCGGGATCCGACTCGTGCTCGACGATGGCGAAGGTCGGACCCTGGCTTCGGTCGGGGAAGTCGTCGGCCCCGCGGTCACGTTCACGCGGACGGTCGGGCACGGCCGCTGGCTCATCGAGGTTCGTGAGTCCGAGCACGTCGTCACGGCGGCGATCGCGCAGGCGCGCGGACAGGTGCTCGTGTGGCTCGCGCTCGCCAGCGTGCTCGCGATCGTCCTGAGCCTGCTCCTGTCGCGCTCGATCGTGCGGCCCGTGTTGCGGTTGACCGCGGCGGCGCAGAGCATGGAATCCGGCGACCTCTCGGCTCGCAGCGAGATCGCCCGCGACGACGAGATCGGCCGGCTCGGCGCCGCGTTCGACCGCATGGCCGCGGCGCTCGAGCAGCTCGACGATGCCAAGTCCGACTTCATCGCGAACGTCTCGCACGAGCTGCGCACGCCGCTGACGTCGATGCGGTTGTCGCTCGCCAACCTCACCGACGGAGTCGCGGGGCCGCTCGAGGACCGCCAGGCCGTCGCGCTGCACAGGATCCAGAGCGACGCCGAGCGGTTGATCAAGCTCGTCGACGACCTGTTGGCGATGGCCCGCCTCGAAGCCGGCGTCGAGCACGTCGCTTCGATCGAGCTCGATCTCGCCGAGCTAGCGCGCGCCGTCGCGTCGAGCCTCGAGTCGCTCGCGTCCGAGCGCGACGTGCGCATCGTCGTCACCGGCGATGGCCGCGCGCTGGCCGACAGCAGCATGTTGACGCGCGTGTTGACCAACCTCGTCGACAACGCGATCAAGTTCAGCCCCGACGGCGGGCAGGTCTCGGTCGAGGTCGGCGACGACGTGCTGTGCGTGCGTGACCAGGGGCCGGGGCTCGAGTCCGAGACGATGTTCGAGCGGTTTCGCCAGGGCGATGCCGAAGGCGTCAAGAACCGCGGCGCCGGGCTCGGGCTGTCGATCGTCAAGAAGCTCGTGGAGTTGTGCGGCGGGACGATCACGGCCACCAACGACGCGGGTGCGTGTTTCACGGTGAAGTTGTAGTCAGGCACATCGCAGCGACAACTGGCGCGTTGCATCTGCAGCCGGCCTAGCCGCGGCGGTAACATCAAGCGCATGACGGTGCTCGGACTGGCCATGCTCGTGGTCATCGCCGCCGGGCAGGAGGTGAGCGAAGCCCCCCCGGTGCTGCGCCGACGTACGGTCGGCAAGGTGCGCCGTCGCAATGGGAAGCCGTGGGCGGGTGCTCGCGTGATGCTGACGGCCGTGGCGGACTACGGCGAGCTGGCGGTTCCGATCGAGCGAGTGAGCGCGGTCACCGATGCCCGTGGCCGGTTCCGTGTCGAGCTTCTCACGTCGGTCCGCTATTCGGCCTGGGGCATGGGACCGGTAGCGGGCGACGGCTCGTTTCACTGCACGAAGGTCCGTGCGGTGCATGCGGGGCGCCCGGTGATCCTCGACGAGGCCGAGAAGGTCCGCGTGCGCGCAACGGTCGCGTTGCTCGGGCGCGGTGCGTGGAGGGACTATGAGCCCTTACGGCTCAGGATCCGCAGGCCGGCGGGTGACTTCGTCGAGCACGCGTTCGCGCGCAATCGCGACAGCCTGCTGCTGCCGCCGCTGCCCGGCCCGAGCGTGCGGGTCGCGGTCCTCGGAAAGCACGGGAACTGGATCCATGACGCGACCGTCGCGGTCGTGCGCGGCGAGGAGGTGGAAGCGCGCGTCAGGCTTCCGAACATCCCCCGCGTGATCGTCCGGGTCGTCCACGGCGGCAAGCCGGTCGTTGGTGCGGACGTGTGCGACTTCTTTCACTGGTTCGGTCGGCTCGCGACGACGGGGCCACGGGGACGTGCGATCGTGCCGACGATCTACACGGGGGTCTTGGCTCCGGTCGTGTGTCACGCGCCCGGTTTGGGCGAGCGCGCGTGCTATCTGCGACTTCCCGGCGAGCCGAACTCGAGATGGGCCCCGCAACACCCGATGAAGGTCGACGAGAAGAGCGATCTCGCTTCCCGGTGGCGCTCGGGTGCAGTCGACGCCGAGCTCGAGCTGCGACCTGGCGTGACGCTGACCGCACGCGTGCTGTCGACCCGCGACCAGCCGGTGTCCGGCGCGGCGTTGGTCGTCTACCGGTTCTCGAATCAGGATCCCCAATGGTTCGAGGGCTACGGTTATCCGATCGCGCTCGTGGGGCAGGTGTTGCGAACCGATGCCGACGGCCGCTTCACCCTCGACTGGCTCGGGCCCGGCGTCCAGGTCGTGATCGATCTCGTCCTGCCTGCGAAGGCGCTCGCGCAGCTCCCGGATCCCCGCGTGCACCCCGCTGTCTGTCTGTTCGCGGGCCAGCTTTCGAAGAAGCGCGGCTGCGTCGACCTCGGTGAGATTCGTCTCGATCGCAGACCCGTGACCGAGATCGCGCTTCGCTACGCCGGCGGTTCCCCGGTCCGCCATGGGCTCCTGCTGTGGATGGAGTCGTACTACGGGGCGGGAATGCGCGGGCAACACTACGTGACCGCGGATGCACACGGTGTCGTTCGACTGTTGGTCCCCGAAGACTCGAAGCTCCGTGTTGCCGCCGGCGGGCGCCGCGACGGCAGGTTCGTGCCATCGGCTAAGGCGGCGGCAGTCGTGCCCGGGAAGCGCCGGGTCGAGCTCGACGTCGGTCCCAGGCGAACGGGGCGATAGCAGTGCCCTCGTTCGGCATGGTCTTCGACGCGATCCTGTTCGTGCTGTCCATCGTGTGGTGTCAGGCGATGGTCAAGCGCTGGCGGACCGATCTTGCCGAGTTCCGGCAGGCACGGAACAACTACGACCGGCTGGCGATCGCGTTGTGGTGGGTTCTGACGATCGTGCCGATCTGGTTCATCGTGAGCTTCGTGCGCCGGCTCGTGGGATAGGCTGCGACTCGTGGAGCCCGCTTCCTGCTTGCCAAATCGCCGTCGATCGCCTGAGATCCACGCATGCCGCGGCTTCTGATCGTCGACGATGACCCGAACATCCTCGCGTCGCTCGAGGAACGATTCGTCGCGCGCGGGATGTCGGTAGCGACCGCGACCAACGGCGCGGAGGCGTTGGCGGCGGCGCGCGCGGTTCCCGACTTGATCCTGCTGGACCTGCAACTGCCGCAGGGTGACGGGATCTCGGTGTTGCGCGAGCTCCGCTCGCGCGGCATCGACTCGACCGTCGTCGTGATCACGGCGTATGGCACCGTCCAGAGGGCCGTCGAGGCGATGCGCGAGGGCGCCTACGACTTCCTGGAGAAGCCGTTCGAGCCCGCGCTGATCGAGGAGGTCGTGCGCCGTGCGCTCGAGCGCAGTCGGCTGCGCCGCGAGAACGAGGCGTTGCGAGACTCGCAGGCCCCGCAGGAGCTCGTGTTCGCCGACGCGAGCATGCGGAAGCTGCTGGAGACCGCGAAGAAGGCCGCGGCGAGCACGTCGACCGTTCTGGTGCTCGGCGAGAGCGGGACCGGCAAGGAGTTGATGGCGCGGCAGATCCACGCGTGGAGCGACGTGGCCAGCGGCCCGTTCGTCGCGATCAACTGCGCCGCGCTCGCCGAGACCCTGCTCGAGTCCGAGCTGTTCGGGCACGAGAAGGGGGCGTTCACGGGTGCGAGCGCCCGGCGCAAGGGCAAGATCGAGCTCGCACATTCCGGAACGCTGTTCCTGGACGAGATCGGAGACGTGTCACCCGCGTTCCAGGCGAAGCTCTTGCGTGTCCTGCAGGAGCGTACGTTCGAGCGCGTCGGCGGCAGCGAGACGATCGAGGTCGATGTCCGCGTGATCGCAGCGACACACCGCGACCTCAAGCAGCGCGTCGCCGAAGGCAGCTTTCGGGAAGACCTGTACTACCGGCTCGACGTGATCTCGTTGACGATGCCTCCGCTGCTAGAGCGCCCACTCGACGTGGGTGTGCTCACCGAGCACTTCGTGGCCAAGGTCGCGGAGGAAGCCAAACGCCCGCGGCCGGCGGTCAGCGACGAAGCGATGGCGATCCTGCGTGGTCACGCGTGGCCGGGCAACGTGCGCGAGCTGCGCAACGCGATCGAGCGCGCGGTCGTGTTGTGCGAAGGTGACCTGATCGTGCCGGAGGACCTGCCGCCGGACCTCGTCGCGACGTCGAACGTTCAGCCGGGAGGCGGGTTTCACGAGCAGGTCGAGGCGTTCCGCCGGCGTGTGCTCAGCGACGCGCTGGAACAGTGCGACGGCAACCGCACGCGGGCCGCCGAGCAGCTCGGGCTGCAGCGCACGTATTTCATGCGGTTGATCAAGAAATACGGGTTGTAGGCCCGGCACCCGGTGCTCGCACAGGACAACTCGCAGCGGACAACTTGTGCGGCCGCGATTGCGGGCGAGACGATAGAGTAGGCATCATGCCCCGACGACTCTGGACAGCCGTCGTCCTCGTTCCGGTCGCCGCCGTTCTGCACGGGATGGCGGCGCAGGACGGCAAGACGCTTCCTGGCTCGCGCGCACCGGTGCGTGGAGTCACGATCTCGACGCATCGCAGCGGACAGGATTGGGGCACGGATCGCATCGTGGCGGCGATCGAGGACATGCGCAGCCTGGGCGCCGATTGGGTGTGCACGCATCCCTATGCGTGGATCCGCAAGGATGGATCGGTCAGGTTTCGCGACTTTCGAAAGGACCGACCGCCCGAGTCACTCGTGCGGCCGATTCGCGAAGCCCACGCACAAGGCGTCAAGATCCTGATCAAGCCTCACCTCGGCTATTGGGGATCGCAATTCCGGTGGCGGGGTGAGATCGGGTTCGAGTCGCCGGGCGAGTGGGATCGGTTCTTCGCCGACTACGGGCGTTGGATCGTCAAGCTCGCGGCCGCGACCAAGAACGCTGACGGGTTCGTCGTCGCGACCGAGTTGACGCTGACGCACCGACACGAGCAGCGCTGGCGCAATATCATCGCCGAGGTGCGCAAGGTGACGAAGGCACCGCTGACGCTCGCGGCGAACTGGAGCGACTACGCCAAGGTGCCGTTCTGGGATGCGGTCGACGTCATCGGTATCCAGGCCTACTTCCCCGTCACGAGCGAGCGCAATGCCGACGAGAACGCGCTGCGCAAGGGCTGGCAGCGGATCATGGCCGGTGTGCGGCGGTTCTCGAAAGACCGGGGAAAGCCCGTCGTGTTCACCGAACTCGGATACAGCTGCTCGTTCGATGCAGCAGTCCGTCCCTGGGAAGCCAGGCGCGAGGAGGGGGCCGAAGACCTGCAGGCGAGGTGCATGCGGGTCGCGCTCGAGGCCGTCGAGGCCGAGCCGCGCGTGCTCGGGGCGTTCCTGTGGAAGTGGTTCCCTCCGCCGCGCGTCAACGGGCGGGACTTCCGGCTCGCCACGCCGTGGATGCGGGCGGCGATCCGTTCGGTGTGGAAGCGACCGGCTCTGGCAACGCGTCCGAGCAAGGACCGCTGAGCGCGACCGGCGCGGATTTTTCTCGCCTCGGTCGCCGAATTCCCACTCGACGGGTCCCTGAAGTGTGAGAGCAGTCGTTGGACTGCACCGAGCACTCGTTCATGGGAGTAGAAAGACACGGTCCGCGCCGGCTGCGGCGTGGGGCCGTCCGAGCAACCACAAGAACCAGAGAGAGACAGACAGGGAAGGCAGGAGAGACTGGAGGGCCGGATCGGCCGGCCCTCCCGCTCGCTTTCTGACGGGGGTCGCCCACGCACGGCGACCCCCGTCGGTTTTCCTGCTCCGGTCGGTGGTGCGGGCACGAACGGGCAGGGGCACGGAGGGGCACGGGCACGGGGTGCGCCGTGAGCCGGCAAGGAGTAGCGAATGAAAGAGTCGTACAGGAAAGGAGTAGCGAGCCACCCTGGCCCCGAGTCATGCAGGCAAATCAATTACGAGGCGCTTGAAGCGTTGACAGGGGGAAGCGCAGGCCAGCCATTGAGTCCCGAAAGATGCTCGTCAGGGGTGCCGACGCCGATCCCGTGTGGCGGAAGGCAACAGCGACAGGCCCGCAATCGCGA
>Ga0210086_1001227_pt1 | contig 13488 bp, 6 predicted proteins | sample China_Galinas_PW_3_FD_184867 | JGI IMG/M metagenome (GOLD analysis project Ga0210086, IMG submission 184867) | Wetland microbial communities from San Francisco Bay, California, USA, that impact long-term carbon sequestration - China_Galinas_PWB_D2... | ecosystem: Environmental > Aquatic > Marine... | reverse complement strand
TCAGATTCTGCTTCGACAGGCTCGATCAGGGAAATTTCAGCAACACGCTCAACGTCCGGAGGGATCTGACCGCTTTCCGATTTGGATTCCGATATTTTTTCGTCCTCAGGGGGCTGACTTTCAACCGCTGGCTCAGCGAATTCCGATTCATCCACAGAACCGTCCACCGCTTCGGTTGCCGACGCAGATGTTTCTGCCGCAGGCTGCAGATTGGCCGGCTGTTGGGAACGGTCAGGATCAGACTGGGCTTCAGCAGCCGAAGTCGTTTTATCGGCTTCAGCAGAATTAAAACCCGCCGAAACTGTATCTTCCTGCGGTAAAGGCGGTGGAGAGTCCGTCACTTGTGCTATTTCGCCGACTTCTTTTTCTTCGGGTTGCGGTTGCTGATTTGCGTTTAACACCATTGCACCACAGTAGGTACAGGTCCCGGAAATATTGCTTACGGAATGACCGCATGTCGGGCAGCTCATGAGGTTGGGATCCATCTTGTTCTACTCCTTTTATAATACCGCTGTGTATCTGTTTTAATTTCCTATATTATATCATTAGATGAACGATTTGTTAAGACCGGCTGGTTAATCATCTATTTTTGTTGCAAATGGTGTCGACGAGTCGAGCCGGGCCGGGCCGTGAATCCTGTTACTATTTTAGTAAAAAGAGGTGTCGATGTCAAATCTCAATATCAAATTTAAACAATATCAACAGGTTATGATTTTTTGAAACTTGCTGTTGACAGAGCGATAACCCTTCGATAGGTTAAATTTCCAAGCGTTTACCGTGGCACCTTCCAAGGTGGTTATCAAAAATGAGCATCCGCTACAAAGCTATTGTTTCATCGGATTGGAACGAGTGCCTGGCACCCTGCGGACCGTTTGATTTCATCACCTACAATTTTCCCCAGTTTGAAACTAAATTATTCAATATTTTCCGCCAATATACCGGCAACCGGATTTCCCTCGCTGTGGCCGTCCGGCAAATCGAACAGATGCTGCCGCACACCATAAAAGCGGAGCAAATGGACGCCTATCTGGCTAAAGCCTTCACCACCTATACCGGCGTACCGGATCTGATCGAATGGTGTTCGAGCAAGGATATTCTGTTTATGATCAACACCACCGGTATGATCGGATATTTCCAGCGGGTTTTTGCCGGGGGATTCCTGCCCCGCGTGCCGGTGATCTCGGCCCACCCGATGCTGCGCTACCCGGCGAGTAGCAGCGATCCCGGATCCATCTATGAACTTTTTGAAACCCGGGACAAAGTTAAAAACAGCCAAGCGGTGATTCGCTCCTTGGGCATTCCTTCCGCAAAAATCATATTGATGGGAGACAGCGGGGGAGATGGTCCTCACTTTGCATGGGGTTCGCAATCAGGTGCCTATTTAATCGGAAACATGACCAAATCGTCGCTGGATGCGTGCTGCCGCAAGGAAAATATCAAGATCGATATGCGATTTGGCGTAGATTACTCAATGGACGTTGCCAGGGATATTCAAAAAGAAATGCGGGTCAATTTTATGGATCTAGCCGCCACGATTGACGAGGTGGTAAGTAAAAATCCGGGTCCCTAAGGCCTGTTGGTCCACCCCGGAGGGGTGATATTAGGTGATGACGTTTACCAGCAGTGCTCAATTCGCAGCACTTTTTTCATAGTCCCCAAAACCTTATATGAAACTACATAAAATCCGTAGCTGTTCCAAGAAGCATCTCACCGCAGAGATCGCAGAACGCCGAGAACGTAATCATAGACAATCTCTGCGTACTCAGCGAGCTCTGCGGTGAACTAAAATGTTTTTTTTCCAATCAGACTGGACGCTCGCGGCCAGCGGTCCACCGCCGGATCCGGATTATCGTCTCAAACCCAGCAATTCCCTAACATCATCCGATCGGGTTTTGCCAAGGGCATATTTTAAATACTCTATGAACATCGCCGACTCCATTTCTTCATTTGACATCTGGTGCCAGTGGTCTTTGCTTTCAAATAATTTAGCGGGCCATTTTTTTGAACGCTGCCGTCCTGAGTCATATCTGCTTTTTAATAAGTTTGAATAAATCTCCATTTTCGATCTCAGAACGTCCCGGGAGAGTCCCCGAATCCGCGCAAACGCTTCGGCCAGCTTATCTGCCGGCGGAAGCAATGGTGATTCGAAAATCTCTTTATAGGTTGCGCCAAACCGTTTTAATCCCCGGTATATATGCTTTTTTTGAACCATATTGATGCCTGACCAGCCGGCGCGGAGCCATTTGAAGGCAGCACACCGTATCTGATGAGCACTCGAATCCATTACTACGTATATGTTTATGCCCCGGGAATCATACATATATGAATTAACCCATCCCAGGGCAGGAAGCGTCAGGCCGGTTTTGTTCGTATATAAATAGTCCCAATCACTATCCGTGCCCAACACGTAGCCTTTTTTTCCGACTGTAGAAACATCCACCTGTTGTGAAACGGTAACAATAATGTCGCGCTGATGGTGCTTAAAAAGGAGCAGGATCTGATGCAGGTTATAACCGTAGTAAGCGCCTGAATTTAGATCCGGCGTAATTTCAACATATTGCAGGCCTTTAAGCACTACCGGAGAATTAAGATTTTCCAGATGCTGCCCCACTCGGGGGTGGGGCAGTTCATCCCCCGCGGAGTCTATCCATTTAAATAATCGCATAGACGATGGAGAGGTGGCAATTCCCGGGATAGCCGGGTTAAATGCATAATCCACCATTGTCTTAAAATCTATGTGAATATCAAAATCATAATAGGCCGAAGTGAGGCCTCGGATTACATTGGAATAATAAAGAGCTTCAACCTTTTTAGGCGTTTCGACAAAATCCAGCACCGCGGCAATCCTGTGGGGATCGAAAGTGACGTTCTTATCCGGATCGGCAAGGTCGAAAAGATGTTGCAGTCCCGGATTAACGGCTGCGGGGATTTCTATCTCTGCCTGCTTTTCCGAAGCCTGAGCCGGAGCCGGTACCAGCAGGCAGACTGTCCATATCATTGTCAAATTAACAAAAAGCGCAAACTTCATACTCATTTTTTTGAACCTTCGCGTCCCAGTGGCTGAACTTTTAGTAAAGATCCGGGTTCAGAGGGCCCGGCTTGGATTTCGACTGATCCGGATAATATCATACAGCTTTTATAAATTCAAAAATCAATTTGCAAACCAGGCAAAGGGTTATTAATTTAGACAGTGCTATTAATAATCGAATTAAAAAAACTCAACAAAAAAACACGATAACTAAAGAAAATATATGAATACCCGGTCAATACGAATAAAGGGTGCCCGCCAGCACAACCTAAAAAGCCTGGATCTTGACATCCCCCTGAATCAAATTACCGTCGTCACCGGTGTCAGCGGTTCCGGCAAGTCCTCTTTGGCCTTTGACACCCTGTATGCCGAAGGCCAGCGTCGTTATGTGGAAACTTTCTCACCCTATGCACGGCAATTCATGGATCGCATGGATCGGCCCCGGGTCGATAAGGTCGAGGGAATTCCACCGGCCATTGCCATCGACCGCAAGGATCCGGTGCGCACATCGCGCTCCACTGTCGGCACCATGACCGAAATTACCGACTACGTAAAGCTGCTGTATGCTCGCCTCGGGCAGCTCCATTGTCACACCTGCGGTCAGCCGGTGGAACCGGAATCCCCCGCCCGCGTCTGGGAAATGCTGCACCGACAGCCCACGGGTTCACATCTGGCCATTACATTTCCGTATATGATCAACGGCGCTTCAGCCGATGAAGTTCGCAAAACATTGATGCAGCTGGGTTTTGACCGTCTGTTTGTCGCCAACCAAGTTGTGCAGCTGGAAGATTGGCAACCCGGGCGCCATCAAAAAGAGATCCCGGTGCTGGCCGACCGGCTCATCCTGCAACCTTCGGATAAAGCCCGAGTGCTGGACTCCCTTGAACTGGCGTTCCGTTTTGGCGGCGGTCGACTGGATGTCTGGATTCGGCCCGATGGGCATTATGCCTTCAGCAACCGGTTGGCGTGTGCCCGCTGCAACATAGAATATGCTGCACCAATGCCGAATCTTTTTTCCTTCAACAGCCCCATGGGCGCGTGTGACACCTGTCGCGGCTTTGGCCGCACGATCGGTATTGACATGGACCTGGTGATACCGGACCACTCGCTCTCCCTGGCCCAGGGCGCGATCAAACCCTTCGGCACTGCCGACAACGGCCGCATGGAGTTTGAGGATCTGATGGATTTTTGCCGGCGTCAAAAGATTCCAACCACTATCCCATATCGCAAGCTGAAAGCAGCCCATCAAAAGGCCATTGTCAAAGGAACTTCCGACTACTACGGCGTCGAAGGGCTTTTCCGCTGGCTGGAGTCCAAAACCTACAAAATGACGGTGCGGGTATTTCTGTCGCGCTATCGCAGCTATGATGTCTGTCAGGAATGCAGCGGCACGCGCTTTAAACCGGAGACCCTGCTGTACCGTCTCGCCGGACAAAATATCGCTCAGATCTATGCCATGAATGTCGCCCGGGCGCGGGCGTTTTTCAATACGTTGGCGGTGCCTGCCCGGGATGAAGCCGGCCTGCTGGTATTGGAGGAAGTCAACAATCGTCTGGAGTATCTCAGAGATGTCGGGCTGGAGTATCTGACCCTTGATCGTCAATCCCGCACCCTTTCCGGCGGCGAGGTCCAGCGGGTCGCGCTGGCGTCCGCCCTGGGATCATCACTGGTCAACACCCTTTATGTACTGGACGAGCCCAGTATCGGCCTGCATCCCCGCGACAATCACCGGCTGATTCGCATATTAAAAGGGTTGCGCGATTTATCCAACACCGTCGTGGTGGTGGAGCACGATCCCGAAATTATTCGCGAAAGCGACAACCTGCTGGATCTGGGCCCTCAAGCGGGCGAAAAGGGCGGCCGGATAATGTATTTCGGGCCCACCGCCAACGTCAATGGTTCTTTGACCGGACAGTACCTGAAAGGCCAACGCCAAATACCGGCTGCCGGCCGGCAGCGCAGTCCGGACCGGAACCGCTGGCTGACGATCAAGGGCGCCGCTGAAAACAACCTCAAAAAAATTGATGTCCACATTCCCCTGGGATTGTTGGTCTGCTTAACCGGCGTTTCCGGCTCGGGCAAATCAACGCTGGCGGAAGAAATCCTGTATAAAGCTGCCAGGAGGGCCCTGGGAAGTCAGGAGGGACGCCCCGGCCGGCACACTGCCATCAGGGGTTTGGATCACATCTCCGATGTCGTGCTGGTGGATCAGCGCGCGATCGGACGCACCCCGCGGGCCAATGCCCTGACGTATACCAAAGCCCTGGACCCGATTCGTCGTCTGCTGGCGGATACTGCCGGGGCACGAGCCGGGGGATTGGGCCCCGGTCATTTCTCTTTCAACGTGGCCGGCGGACGCTGTGAAACCTGCAAGGGTGAAGGGTTTGAAAAGGTGGAGATGCAGTTTCTGTCCGATGTATTTATCACCTGTCCGGACTGCAACGGCAAACGCTTCAAAACTGATGTGCTGGACGTCCATTACCGGGGTCAAAGCATTCATGATATTCTGAGCATGACGGTAAACCAGGCTCTGGCATTTTTTAAGAATCATAAAAAGATCATCGACGCACTGCAACCCCTAACCGATGTGGGGTTGGGCTATATTCGTCTGGGGCAGCCGATCAACACCATGTCCGGCGGCGAGGCCCAGCGCCTCAAACTGTCGCGCTATGTTAAGGTCGGTGCGGTGGATGCCGCGCCCAAACTGTTCATATTCGATGAGCCGACAACCGGACTGCATTTTGATGATATCGCAAAGCTCCTGGCCGCTTTGCAGCGGCTGGTGGAAGGCGGCAATACGGTTTTGGTGATCGAACATAACATGGATGTTGTTAAAACCGCAGACTGGGTCATCGATCTGGGACCGGATGGCGGTGATGCCGGCGGTCAGGTAGTGGCAACCGGTCCCCCGACCGAAGTTGCCAAAAATCTCAAATCACACACCGGCCGATTCCTAAAAGCATATTTGAAAAAAAGGGGAAGGTTGAAACGCGGAAAACCAACGGCCGCCGGTGTTGCCGAACCAGCGGCAGCTTTTCACAACACGCCGCTTTCCAATACCATTGCCTTGAAAGGTGCCCGCGAACACAATCTAAAAAACATCGACCTGGAATTGCCCCATAACCAATTGGTGGTGCTGACCGGTGTGTCCGGCTCGGGCAAATCCACCCTGGCGTTTGATATTTTATTTGCCGAAGGCCAGCGGCGCTACCTTGAGAGTCTGGCGCCTTACGTGCGCCAGTATATGAAGATTCTGGAACGGCCGGAGGTCGACCTGGTGACCGGCCTGGCCCCGACAGTGGCCATTGAGCAGCGCACCAGCTATGCCAGCCGACGATCCACTGTGGCCACCCTGACTGAAATTTATCATTATTTGCGACTGCTTTACAGCAAACTCGGCATCCAGCACTGTCCGGGATGTGATCGCAAATTATCGGCCCAAACCCAGACAGCCATTGTCGATCAAATCCGCCGGCGTTACCCTGATGAATCGGCCACGGTGCTGGCACCGAAGGTATTCGGCCGCAAAGGTTTTCACAAAGATGTGCTGGCGCGTGCCCGTAAAAAGGGATTTAAAAAAGCCCGCATTGACGGCAAGATTATCGTTATAAAAGACGGCATGGCGCTGAGCCGGTATCATGAGCACAACATCGATCTGGTCATCGGGCGTCTGCCCGCTGCGGACCTGGCAGGACTGGTAGACCAGGCGCTGGAGGAAGGCAACGGCACACTTGTAATTGCAGATCGTCGACGCAACGACGATGTGTTCAGCCTTCACGGCATCTGCCCCACCTGCGGTATCGGTCTTGACAGCCTCGACCCGCGTCTGTTTTCCTTTAACAGTAAACAGGGCGCCTGCCCGAAATGCGGCGGGCTCGGTGCCGTCGGTCAAGCGGAAGATGAAGAAGACGCCGTATTGAAAGTCTGCCCCCAGTGCAATGGCAGTCGGTTGAAACCCCAGGCCATGGCAGTCAAGGTCGGGCGCTACAGCATCTGGGATCTGACGCAGCAACCGGCGCGGGATGTCTATCAAATCATCAAAAAGATGACGTTCAACTCCCATGAAAAACCGGTGGCCGAGCCGATTGTCGCCGAACTGCTGATCCGCCTGGCACTGTTGAATCAGCTGGGCTTGTCCTATCTTTCCCTGGCCCGCAGCGGAAATACGCTCTCCGGCGGCGAGGCGCAGCGTATTCGCCTGGCCGCCCAGCTGGGATCAAACCTGACCGGGGTTTGCTATATTTTAGACGAGCCCACCATCGGATTGCACGCCAGGGATAACCACATCCTGATCGATGCCCTGAAAACACTGCGCGATCGGGGCAACACGATTCTGGTGGTGGAGCACGATGAAGAAACCATCCGCGAAGCCGATACCATTGTCGACCTTGGCCCCGGTGCCGGCCAGGGCGGCGGCCTGGTGGTTGCTTCCGGCCAGCTTTCCGACTTGAAAAAGGTTCCGTTGTCGGTGACCGGGGCCCTGATAGACGGGAACCCGAAAAAAATCTCCTCGCGCCTGAGGCCCTATAAAAAAATGCCCGCCGTCACAGTTCACAAAGCTGCGGTCAACAACCTCAAAAAGATTGACGTTAAGGTTCCGCTGGGCTGTCTGATTGCGGTCACCGGTGTTTCGGGCTCGGGCAAATCCAGTTTGCTCAAAGAAACATTATACCGCGGATTGAGCAACCGGCTGCTGAAGCAGCATCGGCCCGCCGGCCCGTGCCAGGATATTAAAGGCTGGCAGAATTTAAAACGCGTGCTGGAAGTCGACCACAGTCCCATCGGCCGCACACCGCGTTCCGTGCCGGCATCCTATGTCGGATTTTTATCGGAAATCCGCAAATTATTTTCCCTGACCCCGCCGGCCCGTGCCAGGGGATATTCGGCCGGCCGCTTTTCATTTAATGTGGCTGAAGGCCGTTGCGAAACCTGCAAAGGACAGGGACGGCCGAAGGTCGAAATGAGCTTTTTGCCCGATGTCTATGTCCTCTGCGACGTCTGCCGGGGCAAACGTTTCAACAATGAAACCCTGGCCGTCCAATACCGGGGTAAAAACATCGCGGAGATCCTGCAGATGACCTTTGCCGAAGCTGCAAGATTTTTTGCGGCCATTCCCAACATCCGGCGCGCCGCGCAGTTCGTCTGTGATGTCGGTTTGGGCTATTTGTGCCTGGGGCAGCCCAGCCCAACCCTGTCCGGCGGTGAAGCCCAGCGCATCAAACTGGCCCAGCAGCTGGTGAAGCCCACCAACGGCCAAACCCTTTACATCCTGGATGAACCCACCACGGGCCTGCACATGGCCGACGTCCAGCGGCTGATCGACGTGCTTCAAAAACTGGTGGATGACGGCAATACCGTGGCGGTCATCGAACACAATATGGAAATCATCCGGGAAGCGGACTACATCATCGACCTGGGCCCCGAAGGCGGCGACGAAGGCGGCCGGGTGGTCGCCGCCGGATCACCTAGAGAACTCCTAAAATTTACCCAAAAATCCCACACTGCAAAGTGGTTCAGGAAATACCTTGCCTGAATTAATTACCGATTAATCCAATTTTTCCTGTATTAATATTTTCAATCTTGTCATTGAGCTCAATATAACGTATTATAATAATTTATTATATTATTTTTTTTCGACCGAACTACAACCATATTCCCAATAGCCAAATTAATAAAACAATCCGCCAATCAAGCAGGAGCCTTTATATGTCGAAAAAATTTGAGCTAAAAGCTGCCGACCTTCGCTGTATTTGTGACCACCGGGTTTTCAAATTTAAAAACACCTCGCAGATCAACCCCCAGGATGAAGTCATTGGCCAGCAACGGGCCGTACAGGCCCTCGAATTCGGCCTGAATATGAATCACTCCGGTTACAATATTTTTGTAACGGGCCCTGAAGGTACCGGCAAGTCAACCATCGTCAATGATTATGTGACCAAGCATGCCGGAACCCTGCCGAGGCCAAATGACTGGTGTCTGGTCAATAATTTTAAGGATGAATTTCGCCCCCGGGCCATCGAGGTTCCCAGCGGCAAGGCGGTCCTGCTCAGCAAAAACATGAACCGCTTCATCCAGGTTCTGAAAAAAGACCTGCCGGCAGCATTTAAAAGTGAACCGTATCTCAAACGCCTGTCAGCGATCAAAAACAGGTTCGCGGATAAGCAAAATCGGCTGTTTCAAAAAATCGAAACCTATGCCGCAAAAAAAAATCTTCAAATTGTTAAAACGGAGGAAGAGTTTGAGACCGTTCCCGTGGTTGATGGCAAACCGCTGGCAGCAGAAGATTTTAACAACCTTTCAAATAACCAGAAAGCCGAATTTGAAGATAATATTCGCCAGGTCCAGAATCAAATTGAAATTGCGTCCGTGGAAGTCGACAAATTAAACAGTGCCCTGCACACCGACGTCGAAGAATTGATGGACGAAGTCACCCAGTCCGTCGTTCAATCCCGCCTGGAGAAAATCAGGTCTGAATTTAAGGAGAGCCCCAATATTCTGGCTCACCTAAATGCAGTTGAGCAGGACATCATCGAAAATGTCCATTTTTTTATGCCCTCGGAGAAAAGCAGCACCGCAGAAGAAAACATATTTTTGCTTCCTCAAAAATCCAAATTTCACCGCTACCTGATCAATCCGTTAACCGATCACGGATCGCTGAAAGGGGCTCCGGTCATCTTTGAAACCAACCCCACCTATCACAATGTCATGGGTCGCATTGAAAAACGCGCCCAAATGGGAACCGTGACCACGGATTTTACCATGGTTCAGGCCGGTTCTCTCTTGAACGCCAATGGCGGCTTTTTGATAATGGATATGGAATCTGTCCTGACCAACCCTTATGTCTGGGAAGCACTCAAACGGGCGCTGCAGACTAAAAGCATTCAAATTGAAGATATCGCCGAAGAAACCGGATTCGGGACGGTTTCCCTGCGACCGGAGGCCATTCCCCTTAAAGTCAAAGTCATATTGCTGGGCAGCTATGAAGCATTTGAGATCCTGCAAAACTATGACCCCCGATTTAACAAGATCTTCAAGGTCCGGGCCGATTTTGATTACGAAGTTGACAAAAACCCGGAAACGATCCAGCAGTATGCGAGGTTCATTGCCCGGGTTTGCCGGGAAGAAAACCTGCTGGCCTTCACGCCCAAAGGTGTAGCGACCATCGTGGAGTACGGCGAAAAATACGTTTCCAACAAAGACAAGCTTTCCATCCGCTTCGGCCCATTGCTGGGCGTTCTAAAGGAAGCTGACTACTGGACCCGTAAGGACAATGCCCGGTATGTTACCGATAGATATGTGATTAAAGCCTTTCACGAATATCGCTTCCGCTACAACCTCTATGAAGAAAAAATCCACGATTCCTACCAGGACGAGACCATCATGATCGATGTGGACAGCGAGGTCGTGGGTCAGGTCAACGCCCTGGCCGTCTACCAGATAGGCGATTTCTCCTTCGGCCGTCCCGTGCGCATTACGGCCGAAACGTTTATGGGCAAAGAAGGCGTAATTAACATCGAACGGGAAGCCAAGTTAAGCGGCAGCACCCACGATAAAGGGGTGCTGATCCTCTCCGGCTACATGGGAAGAACCTTCGCCCAGAGTTATCCGCTCAGCCTGTCGATCAGCATTACCTTTGAGCAAAGCTACGGCGGCATCGACGGCGACAGTGCCTCATCAACCGAACTGTATGCCATTCTTTCCAGCCTCTCCGGCATCCCCATCAAACAGGGCATCGCCGTCACCGGGTCCGTCAATCAAAAAGGACAAATCCAGGCCATCGGTGGTGTCAATCATAAAATCGAGGGGTTTTATGAAGTCTGCAAAACCAAGGGTCTTACGGGCAAACAGGGCGTCATGATACCGCAGGCCAATCGAAAAAACCTCATGCTCAGCAAAGAAGTCATCGATGCCGTCAAAAAGCGTAAATTTCACGTCTATCAGGTTGCCACAATTGAAGAGGGCATCGCAATACTCACCGGCGTGCCGGCCGGCCAGACAGATAAAGACGGTAATTTCCCAAAAGGCTCAATATACGGCGCCGTCCAGCAAAAACTGAAGCAATATTTTCAGCGATCACTCGAATTGAAGAAAGCAATGGAATGATAAAGAAAAAGCCATATGGAGACACGCTCAAGGAGAAACTATTGGCCAGCGCCAAAGATCGGCTGCATAAATTCCTGCTGGCAGACGGGACTATTCGCGGAGTGATCATGAATGGTACGCGGATGGTCAATGAGATGCGGGCCAACCACGAGCTGGGGATTCTGGAGACCCTGGTTTTGGGGCGGGCATATTTGGGTGCCGGCTTAATGGCCGCGGATCTTAAAAGCAATGACCGGATCAGCCTTAAGTTTGACTGCTCGGGACCGATCAAAGGCCTGGTGGTGGAAGCCAATGCCTTTGGGGAAGTGCGCGGGTTTTTAAAGCAGGTGCCCATACCGCTGGACAAGCCCATGGAAAACTTCGATTTGTCGCCGTTTTTTGCCGCCGGATTTCTCTCCGTAACGAAATACATGGAAGATGCCAAGCAGCCGTTTACCGGACAGGTCATGCTGAAATACGGCAATATTGCCAAGGATCTTGCCAACTATTATCTCACCTCGGAGCAGGTGCCCACAGCCTTTAATTTGAGCATAAAATTTGATAAGGCAGGTCAAGTCACGGGAGCCGGGGGATTGTTTCTGCAGGCCATGCCCCAGGCAGATGACGAGTTGACAGCCGGCCTGGAAGAAAGGGTCACACGCCTGCCCTCGCTGGGAGAAGAATTTACGGTCGACAACAATCCTGAAGCCCTGGTCACCAAGGGGTTTGAAGATTTTTCACCGCGGTTTTTGGCGAATTATCGCATCGAGTTTATGTGCCATTGCAACCGGGAAAAAGTGCGCAGCCTGGTAACATTGCTACCGATTGATGAGTTGAAAGATATCCGTGATAATGGGCCGTTTCCCCTGGAAATGTGCTGTCACTATTGCAACACGCCCTATCACTTCACACGCGAGGATATTGCCGAAATTTACGGCACAAGATATCCGAATAACTAATGGTAGGATAGAAATGCCTAAAATGCGCTAAAATGACTAAAGTGCCTAAAATTAAGGATTTCAATCAATTTTTATTTATTGCGTATCGGCAAAAAATATGTGAAATAGTTAACTGATCAAACGAACAAACTGGAAGGCTGGTGAGCTTGGCTGGAGGAGGTTGACTGGTTAAATAGTTGAATGGTTGATTAAGTTGGATGGAATTAATCGATCTAATTCGGATGAACTTCTTTGGCTTGAACGCCGCGATAACCTTTCTCCTTTAGCCTTTTACCTTTGTCCTTTAATCAACCAATCAACTGAATCAACTAATTCGTACTCCCCTGCCCCATCTGACCCCTTTGCTTTTTCATCTGCTGGATCATTTCATCCACCGAGCGTCCGGTGGGCGCCATGGCAATGGGATTTACTTCCAGCAGTGCTTCCCAAGCCGCAATGGCACCGTCATAATCCTGCAGATCATGCAGCAGCACGATTCCTTTGTTTAACCGCGAAGGCTCATGTTTGGGATCAACCGCGATGGCTTTATCAAATGCTTCTAAGGCTTCTTTCGGTTTGCCGCTGCGCCGGTACATGACCCCGATATCGGTCCAGACATTGGCATTGTTTGGATCCAGTTCCAGGGACTTACGGTAAGCCCAGATAGCTTTCTCGTATTGATCGGCATCAAAATATTCGTTCCCCAGCTGAATCCATGCCCGGTTATTTTGTGGGTTTTTGGCGGTTTCATCCTCAAGTGACGCAATCATATTGGGACGAGCGGGGGTGCCAACCTGCGCCTGGGGTGCCGCGGACTGCGACGGCTGCAGAGCAGCTCCAGTATCGGATTTTAACACCGTAAACATGACCCCGGCGAAAAATCCTACCGCCAGGGCCAAAAGTGTACCCAACCAGAATGTTTCTTTGCGTACATACTGAGCATTATCTTCTTGTTTTTTTTTCGCCATGATTTTCTCCAGGGTAAGAAGCTCAAAGCTGACCGCTCAAAGCTCAAAGTTTTCACTAATCGGCGTTCGGATTTTCCGGATCATGAAAATTTGTCCGATGCAACAAATAGATATTAAAGCGCTGGCTGTAAATGTCAACAAGACTAAATTCGTTTAATATCACGACTGCTTTTATTACCGCACGCACCAGCTGCCGGATCCGACCTGCCGGCGCTTTTATATCTTCCCGCCCGACCTTTGACATATTCCCCATAGTACTTAAATTCTTCTAAAATGAATAAGCATCTAAATATATCGCTATGGGGTCGCATATTAATTTTGCTGGGAGGATGGGTCGCTTTATTTGCCTCTGCACCAGATTCACAGGCTGCCGGATTAAGCACGGCGCATAATCTTCAGATTGAGCTGGTTCCGTCAGAAATGAGGCTGATCGGCAGGGATGATATCACGATCAAAACGGACCGTACCGGCC
>Ga0210086_1001222_pt1 | contig 13512 bp, 13 predicted proteins | sample China_Galinas_PW_3_FD_184867 | JGI IMG/M metagenome (GOLD analysis project Ga0210086, IMG submission 184867) | Wetland microbial communities from San Francisco Bay, California, USA, that impact long-term carbon sequestration - China_Galinas_PWB_D2... | ecosystem: Environmental > Aquatic > Marine... | reverse complement strand
TGAGCATCAGTTCGATGCTCTGCGCGGTCGCGCTGTCGTCTTCGATCAGAAGTACTCGCATGCCACCATTCCCCCTGGCCTGCCCCGCGGGCTTGGCGGACCGGCGATATCAACCGGCACCAAGAAAAAGTTTACCCCGATTCGCAACGCTACCAGCCAATGGTTAACAGAAACTGATTCCATCCCACAAGCAAATTAACGGGCAATCTACACCAAGCGCTTCATTGTATTGCGATTACAGACAATTCTAACGATTAACGTCTTGTTAACCCGGTTGAAGAATTCCCGCTAAGCGATTCAGGCGACTCACGCAAATCCGGCGACGCGACTGCTGATCGATTTACCCCGAATTAAGCGATCCTCGGTCATGATTAACGCGACACGTAAACGAAAGGTTAACCGGTCGCAGCCGCGCGGTCGGGCGGCTTGGCGGCCGGCATCCAGCGGCAAAGAAAAGGTCCACTGCCCGCCAGGGCAGGCATGGAGGCTTGAGGGAGCGTTGGTGATGAAGTCGCGGGAAGGTGTGATCCGGCTGAAGCGTTTCAAGGTTGAGGAAAAGCGCCGCCAGCTGGCGCAGATCGAAGCGATGATCGCCGAGTTCGAAAAGATGGCGAACGAACTCGATGCGCAGATCGTGGCGGAGCAGGAACGGAGCGGCATCCGCGACACCTCCCATTTTGCCTATCCGACCTTTGCCAAGGCGGCGATGCAGCGGCGGGACAATCTGCGTGCTTCGGCCGACGAACTGAAGGTTCAACTGGCGACCGCCCAAGCCGACTTCGACGAGGCGAATGAGGAGCTGCAGAAGATCGAGGCGCTGGCCGAACGCGACGGCGGCGAGGCGCATCACATCTCCCGCGAGGCTGCCGTCGGTCGCTAGACTAGAGCATGTTTCGACCAGGTGGACGCCCTGATGAAAGCTCACATCTAGCTAGACTGCGGTCCGCGCAACCACGGCTCACCTCGGTCGGATCACCGGGACGTGGGGGGCGGCGGTCTCCGGGTAGGCGCCGGTCAGCCGCGGGTCGTCCGACACCTCGATCGCATATTTGTACGGCGTGAAGCCGGCGCGGAGATAGAAGGGCACCGCGGCCGGATGGTCGTTGGTGCAGGTGTGCAGCCACACCCGGCGCGTATCCGGGCTGAAAGCGGCCTTCAGAACGCCTTGCATCAGATGATGCGCCGCCCCAGTGCCGATCGCCTCCGGCACGACGCCAAAGAGGACGATCTCGACGTCGCCGGGCTGCCGCCGGTCGAGTTCGGCGACGCCGATCGCTTCGCCGTCCCGTTCCAGCACGTGGATTTCGATTCCCGGATCGCGGAGGAGGGCAACGAGCTCGTCTTCCGGCATCAGCGGCAGGAACGTCCACAGCCAGTCCTCGCCGATGCGGCGGCAGAGCGCGCGGTACCATGCGGGGTCGGGGTCGATCACCCGTCGCACCGCAAGATTGTCCGGCGGCGGCTCCGGCGGGGCGGCCGGTGGCTCCGTCATCTCGAGGAAGATGACGACGTTGGCGATCTTGCCGGGCGGCAGGTCCGTGCAGCCGTCGAGGTGGAGCGGGATCGTCTCCATCGCCTTGCCGGTCATGTGTCGTCGAGCCGTCGTCGGGTGGCCTGCACATGGTCGGGCGGGATGCCGGCCTCCGCCGCGAAGGCGGTGAGCAGCGCCTCGTCGCCGAGCAGATAGTCGAGGACGCCACCGAAGAAGCCCGGTTCGGTGGCGCTCTGCCTGATTGTGTCGGACGTAATTCCCGTCAGAGCGAAGAAACGATCCAGGTCATCCGGCCGCGAAACGAGGAAGGACAAGGCCGACACGGCAATCGCCTCGGCTTCGTCCCAATCGACCGAATTCACAGAATCTCGGGGGGTCATATTTGCCTTTCCGAAAGAAATGCGGATTAACTTCAAAACCTACAGGAATCGCCGACACAAAGAATCGGCTGAGCGGCGCTCAAACCCCTTCGGGATCCCAATAGCATGGCGAAGACCGTTCTCGTCGTGGAAGACAACGAGCTTAACATGAAGCTTTTCCACGACCTGCTGGAGGCGAGCGGTTACGATATCGTCGAGACGCGCAACGGGCTGGAGGCCATAGACCTTGCGCGCAGTCATCGGCCTGACCTCATCCTGATGGATATCCAGCTGCCCGAGGTCTCCGGCCTCGAAGTGACCAAGTGGATCAAGGAGGACGACGATCTTCGCTCGATTCCGATTATCGCGGTGACGGCGTTCGCGATGAAGGGCGATGAGGAACGGATCCGGCAGGGTGGTTGTGAGGCGTACCTGTCCAAACCGATATCGGTGGCGAAGTTCATCGAGACGGTGAAGGCCTATCTGGGCGATGGCTAGGGAGGTATTGCGGAGATGACTGCGCGGGTTCTGGTCGTCGATGATGTCGCTGCCAACCTCAAGCTCCTGGAGGCGCGGCTCGCCGCCGAGTATTTCGAGGTGGTGACGGCGATGAACGGTCCGCAGGCACTGGAGATCTGCGCCGAAGGTCTGTGCGACATCGTGCTTCTCGACGTGATGATGCCGGGCATGGACGGGCTCGAGGTCTGCCGTCGGCTGAAGGCCGACCCGCGGACGGCGCATATCCCGGTCGTCATCGTCACCGCGTTGAACCAGCCGGCTGACCGGATCAGCGGTCTCGAGGCCGGCGCCGACGATTTCCTCACCAAGCCGGTCGACGACCTTGCCCTGGTGACCCGCGTCAAGAGCCTGGTCCGGTTGAAGACGCTCACCGACGAATTGATGATGCGCGCCGCGACGTCGCGGGAGATCGGCCTCGACGATGTGATGGATCCGGAGACGCTGGTCGGCGAGGGCGGACGGATCCTCCTGGTCGAGGACATGCCGGCCACCGTCGAGCGCATCTCGCGCACCCTGTCGCCCCATCACGGCATCGACATCGAAGGCGATCCGCAGGAGGCGCTCTTCACCGCGGCGGAAGGCGACTACGACCTCGTTATCGTCAGCCTCAGCCTCGCTGGCGTCGATGCGCTCAGGCTTTGCTCGCAACTCCGCTCGCTCGACCGGACGCGGATGTTGCCGATCCTCGTCATCGCCGATCCGAACGACAATCCGCGGCTGATGCGCGGGCTCGATCTCGGGGTCAACGACTATCTGCTCAGACCTATCGACCGCAATGAAATGCTCGCCCGCGTGCGGACCCAGGTCCGGCGGAAGCGCTTCTCCGATCGCCTCCGCGACAGCGTCCAGATGACCATCGAAATGGCGGTGATCGATGGCCTCACCGGCCTCCACAACCGCCGCTATCTCGAGCGGCACCTGGCCATGCTCGTCCAGCAGGCGGCGGCACGCAGCAAACCCTTGTCGCTGCTCCTCCTCGACATCGACCACTTCAAGGCGGTCAACGATTCCCACGGGCACGCCGCCGGCGACGAGGTGCTGCGCGAGTTCTCGCGCCGGGTGCGGAAGGCGGTCCGCAACATCGATCTCGCCTGCCGGCTCGGCGGCGAGGAGTTCGTGGTGGCGATGCCCGATACCGATGCGGCACTGGCGCTTTTGGTCGGCGAGCGGATCCGCCAGAAGATCGCCGGAGAGCGGTTCCAGGTAAGCGACGGCGCTTCGCTGGAGATCACCGTGTCGATCGGGATCAGCTCGCTCGAGGGACGCGAGGATACGCCCGAGGGCCTGCTCAAGCGCGCCGACGAGGCCCTCTACCGGGCCAAGCGCGCCGGGCGCAACCGCGTGGCGGCGGCTGCCTGATTGGATAGTCCCGGCGGCTGAAACGGGCGCTTTGCCGCGCAAATTAAGCCTAACACTTTACTAAAATTCGATCTTTCATCCTCGCAGGCCGGAATCCAGTTCAATTTGGCATTACCCGACGCTACATTGAGATGGCGTCGGAACGGCTGGCGTGCCGTGATTGCGGCATGGCCTGCCCGACGGACGCCACGGCCATTCAGAAACCCTGCGGAGTGCTCAGGTCCGCCGCATCTCCTGGGTCCGTAGGGTCGGCCGGTTCCAGAACGGATTGAGTGGCCTCCTCGTACAAACCCGTTCTGGGCCGGCCACTGAACAAGAAAGGCACCGCCAACCGGCGGTGCCTTTCCTTTTTGAAAGCCAGAAAGAGCGAGTTTTACTTGATCTTCGCTTCGCGGAATTCGACGTGCTTGCGGGCGACGGGATCGTATTTCTTCATCGCCAGCTTGTCCGTCTTGGTGCGGCTGTTCTTCTTGGTCACGTAGTAGTAGCCCGTGTCAGCGGAGCTGACGAGCTTGATCTTGATGGTGGTGGCCTTGGCCATGACGCGGTCCTTCGGCAGGTCGGAAAATTGCCGCGCACCCTAAGATGGGTGCGGCGAATGTCAAGCTGGACGACGGCTCCCGGCGCTCCTAACCTGCTTTCGCTCTGCGTCGCCCGTGTCCGGCTGTCTTCCCGGTCCCCGCGGCCTGGGCACCGGAGAACCTGGCAAATGCCCAAGGCGCTCGCCCCGGAAGATGTCGTCAGCCTGCTCGAGCTGGAGCCGAACGGTGCGAGCACTGAATGGCCCGGCGTGGTGCCGGAAGAGGATGTGGAAATCGGCGATGCCGAGGCGCTGGCGGCCGTCCATCCGTCGGCGGCCGATGACATCCGGGCGATCGCCGGCGCGGCGCGGCCGGCGGTGTCGGCCGGCGACCCCCGATAGGAAGGCGCGTCCGTGCTGTCGCGCGATCGTCGTCTCCGCACCGCCGCTGCTGTCGCGCTGCTCGTCGCGGGCGGCGGCATCGCCGCCCTGGCCGGCGGCGACCTCGTCACCATCAATCCCGACTCCGCCTATCCCGAGGGCGCCTTCGTCGAGGACGGCACCCTCTACTACACCGAGATGGGCAACGACCGGGTGATGCGCTGGGACGGGGCTGCCAACCACGTCGTCTGGCAACGGCACGGCTGCTACCCGACCGGGATCGCCCGCGGCGGCCCGCATGAGCTGATCATCCTCTGCCATCGCGAGGGCGCTCTCGTCCGCATCGGGCTGGACGGCGAGACGCGGGCGGTGATCGACACCGACGAGAACGGACGGCACTTCGTGACGCCGAATGCGGTGACCAACGATGCCAGGGGCGGCGTCTATTTCTCGTCGTCCGGCGATTTTGCCCCGACGGCGAAGGCGAAGGGCGCCGTCCTTTATCTCGACGCGGCCGGCCGGCTCCGTCGCCTCGCCGAGCACATCCACTATTCCAACGGCGTCGCGCTCAGCCACGACGGCCGCACGCTGTTCGTCTCTGAGCACCTGTCGCGGAACGTGCTTGCCTTCGACGTCGCCGAGGACGGCAGCATGTCCGGACGGCGCATCTTCGTGAAGCTCGACGATCTGGAAGCTGTCGATCCCGACCGCGGCTGGGAAGTCGGACCCGACGGGTTGGCGGTCGACCGCGACGGCAACCTCTACATCGCCGAATACGGCGCCGGCCATCTCCTCATCGTCGAGCCCGGCGGCAAACTCGTCGCCACCGTCGACGTGCCGGAGCCATACATCACCAGCGTCGCGTTTTCCCCGGATCAGGCCACGCTCTACATCACCGCGCCGGCCAACCTGTGGGCGACCGGCGGTCAGGTCTATGCCGTCACCAATCCCGTGCGTTAGGCGGACTGAGCGACCGCCCGGAATGCCGGTAGCGACCGCTCGACCATGGCGTCGGACGCCGTCAGCGAGATGCGGAAATAGTCCGGCACGTTCATCACCTCGCCAGGCATCACGAAGACGTCGCGGTCGGCCAGCGCGTTCCACGGGTCGTTGACGCCGCCCGCCGGCCAGCGGCTGAAGAGATAGAAGGTGCCCTCCGGCGGCAGCACGTCGTACCCCGCCTCGGAGAGCGTCGTCATCAGCAGGTCGCGGCGGCGGGTGAGGGCGCCGACGTCGATCGACAGATCCTCCAGATCGGGCACCGCGTACTGCATCACCGCGTTGGGGAAGCACCAGCCGAGCGCCATCTGCGCCGCGAAATAGGCGTCGCGCAGCGGCTCGCGATCCTCTCGTGGCATCAGCGGCGACACTGCCAGATAGCCGAGCCGCTGCCCCGGTGTGAGCAGCACCTTGCCGTAGGAATAGCTGATGAAGGTCCAAGGATAGATCGTGGCCGGGCTGGTGAAGTCGCGGTTGTCGAAGCGGAGCCGCCGGTAGGGCTCGTCCGACAAGAGGAAGATGCGGCGATTGATCCGTGCCGAGGCGCGCTCGAGAAGATCGGCGAGCGCCCTGAGGCTTGCGGCGTCGTAGATGCGGCCGGTCGGATTGTGCGGCGTGTTGACGATGACGAGGCGCGTCCGCGGCGTGATCGCCGCCTCGATCGCCTCGAGATCGAGGTCGAACGATCCCGGTTTGAGCATCACCGTCTTCGGCACTGCCGCGGCGGCGTAGAGCATCGGCTCGTAGCAGAACCAGGCGGGCTCGGAGAAGATCGCCTCGTCGCCAGGATCGAGGAGGAGCTGGATGGCGACGGAGATCGCGGCGAAGGCGCCGGCGGTCAGCGCGATGTCCTCCGGCTCGAAGGCGAGCCCGAGCTCGCGCCCGACCCGCTCGGCGAGGAATTCGCGCGGCTCGTCCTCGCTGGTTTTGTAGGCGAACCAGTTCTTGTCGTGCGGCACCGCGCGGTCGCGGATCGCAGCGACGAAGCGCTCCAGCGGCATGTCATGCGGGTTGCCGAAGGTGAAGTCAGAGATCCCCTCGGCGAACCGCCGGTCGGCATAGCGCGAGCGGCTGTAGAAGTCGGCGATCGGCGCGAACGCCCGGTTGGCGGCGTTGATGCGCCCGGAAACTGCGGTCATGAAATGAGTCCTCCCCGTGGCGAATCTACACCGGGTCGGGCGCGGAGTCGCGGGGAAGGAATCCTTCCGGCATGGCGTCCGGGTCGCCGCGGCCTTCGAAACCATGCATGTAGAGCGCCCATTGCAGGGCGATGATCGCACCCTTCACCGGCTGGAGGAGAAGCACGGTGAGGGCGAAGGTGATCGGCAGCCAGATCGCCAGCGAGACGATGTCGGGCAAGTTGGTCAGCAGCGCCACCGTCACCATCAGCGGCACGATCAGGTGGCCGACGATGACGATGGTGAAATAGGGCGGCGCGTCGTCGGCGCGCTGGTGGCTGAGGTCCTCGCCGCAATGCCCGCAGGCGAGCACCGGCTTCAAAAAGCGGCGGAACAGGGCACCTTCGCCGCAGCGCGGGCAGCGGCAGGCGAAGCCGCGCCTCATCGAACCAAACACGGCCCGCTTGGGCAGGCCGAGGTCGTTCAGTTCCGGGTCTTGCCGCCAGACGCGGTCGTCGTCGCTGTTTTCCATGTCCGGGAGGTAGGCCGAAACCGCTGGTCGATCAAGCGGCAAGAGCGGGATGTCGCAGCAGTCAGCGCCGTTTGGCGGAACGCGCCGCCCCGCCGCCCGGCCGCGCCCTGCCGCGGCCACGCGGCTTCGCCTCTGCTGCCGGCCGCTCCTTGCGCGGCACGATGCGTCCTTCGGAGAGAAGCTCGAAGCGCAGCGCGCCGGCGAGCGGTGCCGCCTCGACCAGCTTCACCTCCACCGGATCGCCGAGCCGGTGCATCTCGCCCGTCGCCTGGCCGACCACCGCGTGGCGCGCCTCGTCGAAGTGGAAATAGTCGGTGCCGAGCGAGCGCATGGGGACGAAGCCATCGGCGCCGGTGTCGTCGAGCTTGACGAACAGCCCGGCGCGGGTCACCCCGGCGATGCGGCCACTGAAGGTGGCGCCGACCCGGTCGGCGAGCCAGTGCGCCACCAGCCGGTCGATGGTGTCGCGCTCGGCGGCCATGGCGCGCCGCTCGGCGGCGGAGATCTGGGCGGCGATCACCGCGAGCTCCGGCTCGGCTCCCTTGGGCAGCCCGCCCGGGCCGAGCTTCAGCGCCGCGATCAGCGCCCGATGGACGATCAGGTCGGCATAGCGGCGGATCGGCGAGGTGAAGTGGGCGTAGCGGCGGAGGTTGAGGCCGAAGTGACCGATGTTCTCAGGGTGGTATTCGGCCTGGCTCTGGGTGCGCAGCACCACTTCGTGCAGCAGCGGCCCGTGCTCGGTCTCCTTCGCCCGCTCAAGGATGCGGTTGAAGTGCGACGGCCTGAGGTTGCCGCTCCTCGGTAATGTCATGTCGATCGACGTGAGGAAGTCGCGCAGCGCCTCCAGCTTGGCGAGCGACGGCGTGTCGTGGATGCGATAGACCAGCGGCGACTTCTTCGCTTCCAGCGTCTCGGCGGCGGCGACGTTGGCCTGGATCATGAACTCCTCGATCAGGCGGTGGGATTCGAGCCGCTCGGGGACGATCACCCGCTCGATCGAGCCGTCCTTGCCGAGCACCAGCTTGCGTTCCGGCAGGTCGAGCTCCAGCGGCCCGCGATCCTGGCGTCCGCGACGGAGCGCCTTATAGGCGTCCCATAAGGCGGCGAGGGCGTCGCTGACGCGGTTGTCGGCGCCGATCTCATTGCCGTCGAAGGCCTCCTGCGCCTGGCCGTAGGAGAGCTTCGCCGCCGAGCGCATCATCACCCGGTGGAAGCGGTGGCCGAGCTTGCGGCCCGCCGCCGAGAACCGCATCTCAACGGCCAGTGCCGGGCGGTCCTCCCCCTCGCGCAGCGAGCAGAGGTCGTTGGAGATGCGCTCGGGCAGCATCGGCACCACGCGGTCAGGGAAGTAGACCGAGTTGCCGCGCTTCACCGCCTCGCGGTCAAGAGCCGAGCCCGTCTGCACATAGGCCGCCACGTCGGCGATCGCCACGGTGACGACGAAGCCGCCCTTGTTGTCGGGGCTGTCGTCCGTCGCCGCATGGACCGCGTCGTCATGATCCTTGGCGTCGGCCGGATCGATGGTGACGAGCGCCAGGTCCCGCCAGTCCTCGCGGCCGCGCAGCGTCGCCGGCTTGGCCGCCTTGGCCTCGGCCAGCACCTCCGGCGGGAACTCGTAGGGGATGCCGTGCGACAGGATGGCGATCAGGCTCACCGCCTTCTCGTTCTTCATCGAGCCGATCACCTCGCTGACGCGGGCCCGGTCGAGGCCGTAACGGCCGCTCCGCGACACCGTCACCGCGACGAGGTCGCCTTCCTTCGCGCCCTTCAGCCCGTCGGCGTCGACGATCAGCTCCTTCTGCTTGCGGTCGACCGGCTCGATCCGCCCGCCGCCGGGCGCCTCGCGGACGACGCCGAGCACCGTTGCAGGCTTGCGCGCCAGCGCCTTGATGATCCGGGCGGTATAGTCGTAGCCGTCGGCGCCTTCCTTCGACAGCCGGGCGAGCACCCGGTCGCCGACCCCGGCGGCGGGGCCTTTGCCGCCAACCGGCGCAATGAGCACCTTCGGCGGCGCGCCCTGCTCCTCGAACCACTCCATCGGCTCGGCGACCAGTTCCCCGTCGGCGTCGCGGCCGGTCACCTGCAGCACGGTGACGGGCGGCAGGTCGCCAGCGCGTTTCAGCTTGCCGCGCCGCTTCTCGACCACACCCTCTTCCGCCAGATCCTTGAGGGTCGCCTTGAGGGCGATGCGGTCGGCGCCCTTGATGCCGAAGGCGCGCGCGATCTCGCGCTTGCCAGCCTTGCCGGGATGATCGGCGATGAAGGCGAGAATCTCGTCGCGGGTCGGGAGCGGCCGGTCCGCTTTCTTGGTTTTCGTGTGCGTCTTCTTGGCCACGTGTCAGCCCGATTGGGCGGCGCGCTTCGCCTTGCCGCCGCCCTTGCTCGACCCCTTCGCCGACTTGGCCGTTCCCTTGGCAGCCTTCGCTGCCAGCAGTTCGAGCGCCATCTCCATGGTCACGCTCTCGGGATCGACATTCTTCGGCAGGGTCGCGTTGATCTTCCCGTGATTGATATAGGGTCCGTAGCGGCCTTCGCGAACCGTGATCGGACCGCCGGCGGTCGGATGCTCGCCGAGCGTCTTCAGCGCCTTGGACGCCGCCCGGCCGCGTCCGCCGGCGCCGGCCTTCTTCTCGGCAATCAGCGAGACGGCACGGTTCAGGCCGACCGAGAAGACCTCCTCGACCGAGTCGAGATTGGCGTAGGTCCCGTCATTCTGGACGAAGGGGCCGTAGCGCCCGATGCCGGCGGTGATCGGCATGCCGGTCTCGGGGTGAAGCCCCACCTCGCGCGGGAGTGCTAAGAGCGCCAGTGCCTGGTCGAGGTCGATCGTCGCCGGGTCCCAGCCTTTCGGCAGGCTCGACCGTTTCGGCTTCTTGTTCTCCTCGCTCGCTTCGCCAAGCTGGACATAGGGGCCGAAGCGCCCGGTCCTGATGGTTACGTCGAGACCGGTCTCCGGGTCCTGGCCGAGCGTGCGCGTTCCGTCGCCGCCGAGCTCAGCATCACCTCCGTTGCCGTTCGCCACGGCGAGCTGGCGGGTGTAGCGGCATTCCGGGTAGTTGGAGCAGCCGATGAAGGCGCCGAACTTGCCGAGCTTGAGCGACAGCTTGCCGGTGCCGCAGGAGGGACACTGGCGGGGGTCGCCGCCGTCGGCGCGCTTGGGGAAGACGTGGGGACCGAGCAGCTCGTTGAGCGCCTCCAGCACCTCGGCGACGCGGAGCTCCTTGGTGTTGTCGACGTCGGCCGAGAATTGCCGCCAGAAGTCGCGGAGAAGGTCCTTCCACGAGATGTCGCCGTTGGAGACCTTGTCGAGCTTCTCCTCGAGGTCGGCGGTGAAGTCGTACTCGACATAGCGCTCGAAGAAGCTCGACAGGAAGGCGGTGACCAGCCGCCCCTTGTCCTCGGGGATGAGCTGGCGTTTTTCCAGCCGCACATAGTCGCGGTCGCGCAGCACCGATAGGGTTGCCGTATAGGTGGACGGCCGGCCGATGCCGATCTCCTCCATCTTCTTGATCAGCGTCGCCTCGGTGTAGCGGGGCGGCGGCTCGGTGAAGTGCTGGTCGACGGCGATGCGGCGCTCGGTCAGGCGGTCGCCCTCCTTCATCGGCGGCAGGCGCCGCGAATCCTCGTCCTCGGAGTCGTCGTCGCGGCCCTCCTGGTAGAGGGTGAGGAAGCCGTCGAAGCGGACCACCTGGCCGGTGGCGCGCAGCGCCACCTTGTCGGCGGAGCCCGCCTCGATGTCGACGGTCGTCCGTTCGAGCTCGGCGGAAGCCATCTGGCTCGCCACCATCCGCTTCCAGATCAACCCATAGAGCTTCGCCTGGTCCGGCTCGAGCGCGCCGCCGGGCGCCGCCGGCGATCGCGACAGGTCGGTGGGGCGGATCGCCTCATGGGCCTCTTGGGCGTTCTTCGCCTTCACCTGGTAGTGGCGCGCCTTGTCGGGGACGTAGCGGTCGCCGAAATCCTTGCCGATGACGGCGCGCGTCGCGGCAATCGCCTCGGGTGCCACGTCGACGCCGTCGGTCCGCATATAGGTGATGCGGCCGTCCTCATAGAGCCGCTGGGCGAGCTGCATGGTGCGGGCGGCGGCGTAGCCGAGCTTGCGCGAGGCTTCCTGCTGCAGCGTCGAAGTGGTGAAGGGCGGCGGCGGGTTGCGACGGACGGGCTTCGCCTCGATCGACACGACCCGGTAGTCGCCTGATTTCAAGGCTGCCTCGATGCGTCGCGCCGTCGCCTCGTCCGGAATATCGAGGCGGCCGATCTTGTCGCCGCCGAAGCCGACCACGCGGGAGACGAAGCGGGCGCCGTCGGGCGTCTCCAGCGTCACCGCCAACGACCAGTATTCCTGGGGGACGAAGGTCTCGATCTCGTTCTCGCGGTCGCAGACGAGACGGAGCGCCACCGACTGGACGCGGCCCGCCGAGCGGGCGCCAGGGAGCTTCCGCCACAGGACCGGCGACAGCGTGAAGCCGACCAGATAGTCGAGGGCGCGGCGGGCGAGATAGGCGTCGACGAGGTCGGCGTCGATCTGGCGGGGGTGGCGCATCGCGTCGAGCACTGCGTCGCGAGTGATGGCGTTGAACACCACCCGCTCCACGGGCTTGCCGTTCAGCGCCTTCTTGGCGCGCAGCACCTCGAGCACGTGCCACGAGATCGCCTCGCCCTCGCGATCGGGGTCGGTGGCCAGAATCAGCCGGTCGGCGTCCTTCACCGCCTTGGCGATGTCGGACAGCCGTTTGCCCGACTTGCTGTCGACCGACCAGCGCATCCGGAAGTCTTCGTCAGGGTCGACCGACCCGTCCTTGGACGGCAGGTCGCGCACATGCCCATAGGAGGCAATGACCTGATAGTCGGGACCCAGGTATTTGTTGATGGTCTTCGCCTTGGCCGGCGATTCGACGATGACGATATTCATGGATGCCGCAACGAGGCTTTCACTCTACGTGAGATCATAAGAAATGGGTTCGGCCCGGCGCCTCCGGAAGGGAGCCGCCTGATGGACCAAGGCGCGGGACAATCCGAAAATCGGCACGACCTGTCAATCAATCAAGCCCGGACGGCGTTCAGGCCTCCGATTCCGTCTCGCCGGAGACCCGATGTCCGGATGGCTTGCAGAATCATAGACGCTAAAGTTATACTGACTGGCTATATACAACTTATAATTGCATAACCACTTGGGGGAAAGAATGGCGGCTACGGATGCGGCACCCGGGTCGAACCCGGGCGATACGGCTCGCTACATCGAGCACATGGCTCGCGAGCTGCGGCGCCTTGCCGCGGCGTCGGATCTCGGTTTTCTCGCATACCTCCTCAGGATGGTCGAGGACGACGCGGGGGCGGAGGCGGAGAAACGGGGAGCAGGCAATTCGCACCGCTGACCCTTGCTCTAAACCAGCGACACCCGCTGGCCGCCGTGGCGTTCGAGCCGACCGGCCAGCGCCAGCTCCAGAAGCACCAGATGCACGATCGCCGGCCTGAGGCCGGTGAAACGGATGATCTCGTCGATCTCCACAGGGGTCGGGCCGAGCGCCGAGAGGATCGCGTCGCGCTCGGTGTCCGCGATGTCGGCCGGGCCGGGGGGGCCCGCTGGCGGCTCGGCGATGTCGGCGGGGGGCTCGGATGGGCGTTCGAGCATCGGCCTCAGCTCCGAGGTGATGTCCTCGAGCTCGGTCACCATGCGCGCACCCTCCTTGATCAGCCGGTTCGAGCCGGCGGCGCGCGGGTCGAGCGGCGACCCCGGCACGGCGAAGACCAGCCGCCCTTGGTCGCCGGCGCGCCGCGCGGTGATCAGCGAGCCCGAGCGGGTCGCGGCCTCGATCACCACGACGCCGAGGGCGACGCCGGAGATGATCCGGTTGCGGCGCGGAAAATCGCGCCCGCGCGGCACCCAGCCGAACGGCATTTCGCTGATATGGGCGCCGCCGGCCCCGACGATCTGCTCCGCCAGCCCGGCGTTTTCCGGCGGGTAAAGCTGGTCGAGCCCACCGGCGAGCACGGCGATGGTCCCGGTGGCGAGCGCCGCCTGATGGGCGGCGGCGTCGATGCCGCGCGCCAGCCCCGAGGCGACGACATAGTCGTCGTTGCCGAGGCCGGCGGCGATCTGCGCCGCGAACTTGCGGCCGGCGACGGAGGCGTTGCGCGAGCCGACGATCGCCACCATCGGGCGTGTCAGGCAGGCCGGGGCGCCGCGAACCGCAAGCAGCGGCGGCGCGTCGGGAATGTGGCGGAGCCAGGGG
>Ga0210086_1001219_pt1 | contig 13526 bp, 15 predicted proteins | sample China_Galinas_PW_3_FD_184867 | JGI IMG/M metagenome (GOLD analysis project Ga0210086, IMG submission 184867) | Wetland microbial communities from San Francisco Bay, California, USA, that impact long-term carbon sequestration - China_Galinas_PWB_D2... | ecosystem: Environmental > Aquatic > Marine... | reverse complement strand
CCCCGGAAGAGGTCGAGACAGCGCTCGGACGCGCCGTCCCGGAGCGGTACAGGCTCCATGCCCACCACTGGCTGATCCTGCACGGGCGCTACGTGTGCAAGGCGCGGAGGCCGGACTGCCCGGAGTGCCTGATCCGCGACCTCTGCCGCTACCCGGACAAGACGGTCTGACGGCCGCCCGGTTGCGCGAGCGGGCGCCGCCGCTATAGTCCCGGCCGCTCTCCCTCGCATCTTCGGTGACTCCTTCATGCCAGAACCGGAATTCGACGCGCTTTGCATCGGCAACGCGATTGTCGATGTGCTCGCCCGCGCCGACGACGATTTCCTCGTCGCCGAAGGGCTTCACAAGGGAACCATGCACCTTATCGATGCCGAGCGGGCGGAGAGCCTCTATGCCCACATGGGCCCGGCGATCGAGGCGTCGGGCGGCTCGGCCGGCAACACCGCCGCCGGGATCGCCTCACTCGGCGGACGGGCGGCTTTCATCGGCAAGGTCGCGAACGACGCGTTCGGCGACGTCTACGCGCACGACATGCGGGCGACCGGCGTCGAGTTCGCCACCTCGCGGCTGGCCGACGGCGCTCCCACCGCGCGCTCGATGATCCTGATCACGCCGGACGGCGAACGGACGATGAACACCTATCTCGGCGCCTGCCAGGCGCTTGGGCCGGCCGACATCGACGAAGCGGTGGTCTCGGCGGCAGCGATCACCTATCTCGAAGGCTATCTGTGGGATCCGCCGGAGGCCAAGCAAGCCTTCCGGCGGGCCGCGGCGATCGCGCACGCCGCCGGCCGCAAGGTGTCGCTGACCCTGTCGGATCCGTTCTGCGTCGACCGCTACCGGGCCGAGTTTCTCGGCTTGATGCGTGAGGGCACTGTCGACATTCTGTTCGCCAACAACTCCGAGCTGCACTCGCTCTACGAGACCGCCAGCCTCGACGCGGCCCTGGCGGCGCTCGCCGCCGACTGCCCGCTGTCGGCTGTGACGGTCGGCGCCGAGGGCGCCATCGTCGTCTCCCGCGACGGGGCGTCAAGAGTCTCAGCCAAACCCGTCGACTCCGTCGTCGACCTCACCGGCGCCGGCGACCTGTTCGCCTCCGGCTTCCTCTTCGGGGTCGCGCGGGACATGGACCAGGTCGACGCGGCGCGGCTCGGCACGCTCGCTGCCGCCGAGGTCATCGGCCATATCGGCCCGCGGCCGGCAGTCTCGTTGCGGGACCTCGCCCGCGAGGCCGGTTTCGACCTCTGAGGGCCGCTGCCCCCTCAATCAGGCAAGCTGGTCGCCACCCGGGAACGCCTGAGCCGCTTGTTGCGCCTGCATCAGACGCTGGCGGTAGAGCGACAGGAAATCGATGGGATCGATCAGAAGCGGCGGGAAGCCGCCGTTGCGGCTGGCGTCGGCGATGACCTGCCGGGCAAAGGGGAACAGCAGGCGCGGGCACTCGATCCTGAGAATCGGCTGGACCGCCTCGGCGGGGATGTTGGTGAGCCGGAAAAGACCGCCATAGACGAGCTCGATGGCAAACAGCACATTGTCGCCGGTCTTGGCGTCGACATTGACCTTGAGGTCGACCTCCACCTCGTCGTTAACGACCTCACCGGGCTCGACATTGATCGTAATGTTGATGGTGGGCGCCGACCCCCGCTCACGCAACGAGTGGGGCGCCCCGGGGCTTTCGAACGACAGATCCTTCACATATTGGGCAAGGACACCGAGATTTTGCGGGGCGCCCTGGGTCGCGGCCGTCTGACCGTCGCCTCCGGCAGGCTGCCCGCCATTATTTTCTTCTGCCATAGATTTCGCTTTCCAATGGCTCTAATCATGGGCTTTCGCGGCCCGAAACGGGGGCTAACACGCCCAAGCCGGGGTGACAAGGCGATGCGGCGCCTTGACGGACTCGCATCTGCCACTAACGTCCACTACATTGGAAAAACATCGTTCTCCCGCAAGGTTTCGTGCTAAATCCCACGGGCGGGACAGGACGTCGGACGCATGAACGGTTTCGTCGACATCTACACAATCATCTTTCTGGTCCTTGCGATCGTCATCTTCTTTCGCTTGCGGAGCGTGCTCGGCCGGCGGACAGGGAGCGAGCGGCCGCCGTTCGACCCCTATTCGCGGCGTGAAGCGCCGCCGACCGCAAGCGGCGACGACAAGGTGATCAGCCTGCCGCCGCGTCGGCCGGTCGAGGCCGATGCTCCCGGTCCCATCGCGCCCGCGGCGGAAGCGCAGATCAAGACGCTTGCCCCCGAGGGGACATCGCTCAACGAGGCGCTGCGCAGCATTGCCTCGGCCGACCGCAGCTTCGATCCCGACGCCTTCCTCGCCGGCGCCAAGTCGGCCTACGAGATGATCGTCACCGCCTTCGCCGAAGGCGATCGCAAGACTTTAAAGCAACTGCTCAGCCGCGAGGTCTATGACGGCTTCGTCGCCGCGATCACCGAGCGCGAAACGCGGCAGGAGAACATCGAGTTCCGTTTCGTCGGGATCGACAAGGCCGAGATCACCGATGCGGCCCTGAAGGGCGGCGCGGCGCAGATCACGGTCCGCTTCCTGTCCAAGCTGATCTCCGCCACGCACGACAAGAACGGCAACGTCATCGACGGCGACCCCGTTCATGTCGGCGACGTCACCGATATCTGGACCTACTCGCGCGATGTCACCTCGCGCGATCCGAACTGGAAGCTGATCGCCACCGAATCGGTCGAGTGACGGCAGGAGGCGGATCCCGTCCGATGGCGGGCCCGGATCCGGGATTCCGGCTGGAGCCTCTTGATTTCACTGCGATACCGGGCTGGGCCGAGGACGACCACACGGCGGCGCTCGCTGCTTTTCGCCGCGGCGCCACAGCCCTCCGCGACCATCCCCCGAAACGGCGCGCATCCGGTATCGACCCGGTCGCCCTCGCGGCCGCGGTTACCGCCGCTGGTGCGCTGGCACTTTCGACCGCCGACGGCGCCCGGTGCTTTTACGAAGCCCGTTTCCGCCCCTGCGAGGTGAAGCCGGACGCAGGCGGCGCCTTCTTCACCGGTTACTACGAGCCCATCGTTGCCGGATCGCGGTCGCGGTCTTCCACCTTCGCGTGGCCGATCTATGCGCGGCCGGATGACCTGGTCGAGATCGATCCGGACCGCCCGCCGCCGGGCCTCGACCCCGGCAGCCGGTTCGCCCGGCGGGTCCCGGGCGGCTACGCCCCCTACCCGGACCGCGCGGCAATCGCGGACGGTTTCCTGGCAGGCCGCGGGCTGGAACTGGTCTACCTTGCCGATCCGGTCGACGCTTTCTTCATCCATATCCAGGGGGCCGCCCGCATCCGGCTCGCAGAGGGCGGCGAGATGCGTATCACCTACGCCGCCAAGAGCGGACATCCCTATACGCCGATCGGCCGCGTCCTGATCGAGATGGGCGCGCTCCCCTCGGGCGGCGCCACCATGCAAACCATCCGGCGCTGGCTCGCCGATCACCCGGATGCAGCGCCTGAGACCATGGCACGCAACCGCTCGTTCATCTTCTTTCGCGAGGCGCCGGTCGCCGATCCCGCCCTCGGGCCGGTCGCCGCCGCCAAGGTGCCGCTGACGCCGGGACGAAGCCTCGCCGTCGATCGCCTGATCCACAGCTTCCACGCGCCCGTCTGGGTCGACACACGGCTGCCGGACGGCACGCCGTTTCGCCGACTGATGGTGGCGCAGGACACCGGCTCGGCGATCGTCGGACCGGCGCGCGGCGACATCTTCATCGGCTCGGGCGACGAGGCGGGCGCGGCGGCGGGCGGCCTGCAGGCCGGCGGGCGCTTCATCCTCCTCGTCCCACGCGAGGCACCGGCCGCGGCGCCATGACTCGCAATCGCCGTGGCCTGAGCGAGGACGAGAAGAGGCTGTGGGCGGCCGTCAAGCAAACCGCCAAGCCGCTGCGGCCGCAGCCCGTCGATGCCGAACCGCCGGAGACGGCGCCGCCGCCGGCATCGAAGGGCAAGGAGGAGGCCGGCCCGCCAACGACGCCCCCGACCGTCGCGCCAAAGTCACCGCCCAGAGCGCAGGCGGCTGTCCTCGATCGGCGGACGCTCAGCCGGCTGTCGCGCGGAATCATGTCCGTCGATGCGCGGATCGACCTGCACGGGATGACGCAGAGCCTGGCGCACCGGCGGCTCCTTCGCTTTCTGGAGGAGGCCCAGGCGCACGGAGCGCGAGTGGTGCTGGTCATCACCGGCAAGGGCAAGCCCGGCGAGCCGGCGGAACACGGTTTTCCGGAGCGCGGCGTGCTCCGGCGCGCCGTGCCGGAATGGCTGCGATCGGCCGCTTTTCAGCCCCTGGTTTCGGGATTCGCCGAGGCCGGCCGCCGCCATGGCGGCGGCGGCGCCGTTTATGTCCGCCTCCGACGTCGCCGCGACTGAGCCAGGACTTCCCAGTCTAGCCGAGCAGCTTGCGGAGCTCGGCCTCCTTGTCGTTGACCAGCCAGCCGTAGAAGTTCTCCTGCGGGAGAACCGGCGGCTTCCCGGCTTTCGCCCGTTGGTCGTTCTCCGCCTTGAGCGCGCGGGCCCGGGTTGCCGCGTTGCCGAGATTGTAGAGCGTCGCGGTGATGCCGGGATTTTGCGAGATATCGAAGCCAGCGATCTGCTTGTAGAGGTCGATTTCTACACTGATGTTGGCTGCAATGTAGTGCAGCGAGCTCTCGGGATTCATGATCTGCGCGTAGACGGTTGCGGCATCGTCCATGGACAGAAGCGGCAATCCGCTCTTGGCGTGCACGATGTCGCTGACCGACAGGGCGGCGACCGGACTGAGCTGGCCGAAGCCGAAGGTCTGGCCAGCCAACATCGGGGCGAAGTAGACGCGGTGCAGCCGGTCGCGCGGATAACGGCGGCCGTCGACAAAGCGCCCCATGAAGGTGCTCTCCCAGACGGTCTGCCGGCAGTCCCAGACCAGGTAGTCCATCTTGTACTGGTTGCACTTGGCGAATTGCGGACGCGCGAAAAGCGCCTGCGCGGTGTCACCGTTGTTGGCGAAGACGAAGGAATCCGCAGAGACGTATTGCATCGCCTTGACGTAATAGCCCTGCAGCGTGTCGAGCGTGTCAATGTTGTAGGTGTGCTCGCCGACGATGGCGCCGATGATGTGAATCGGATCGATATCGTAGATAGCGGCAACCTGCTTGATCTTCGCGATCAGCTTGGGATTGCTGGCGAATACGTTGTAGACCTTCTTGTATTTCGTCGCGAAGGTTCCGCCGCCGAAGGCGGTGAGCAGACGTGAGCCGGCGTAGATCCTTGGCTGTTTGGCGTTCCGGTTGCCCGGGGGAACGACGATGACGTCTCCGGCATAGACCGGCGGCGGCAACGACGAGCCAATGAGGGAAACCGCAATCGCCGCGACGACCGCGACAGCAATTCTCCTGAAGAAAACCATCGACAAAAGCCCAATTCTCCCGATGTGCGCCCGCTGCGGCGGTGGTCCCGGCTTTTCACCGGTGCCGCCCGAATGAATGAGGGGCTGAGATCCGCCACCGGCCAAGACCCCGTCCGGCCAGGCGGCGGGATCATAGCAGTCGCATTGCGGCAAGCGAAGGGCGGAAATTTGGCGCCGGATCAGAGAATGAAACGGCTGAGATCGGTGTTGCGGGCAAGGTCGCCGATGTGGTCCTCGACGTATTTCGCGTCGATGACCACCGTCTCGCCGTTGCGGTCGGCGGCGGTGAAGCTGACGTCGTCGAGAATGCGCTCCATCACCGTCTGCAGCCGCCGCGCGCCGATGTTCTCGACGCTGGAATTGATCGACACCGCAATCGAGGCGATGGCGTCGATCGCGTCGTCGGTCACTTCGAGCTTGACGCCTTCGGTCTCCATCAGCGCGACGTACTGCTTGATGAGGCTTGCTTCGGTCTCGGTCAGGATCCGGCGGAAATCCTCGATGGTCAGCGGATGAAGCTCGACCCGGATCGGCAGGCGGCCCTGCAACTCCGGCAGGAGATCGGACGGCTTGGCGATGTGGAAGGCGCCCGACGCAATGAACAGGATATGGTCGGTCTTCACCTGTCCGTGCTTGGTGGCGATGGTGGTTCCCTCGATCAGCGGCAAGAGGTCGCGCTGGACGCCTTCGCGGCTGACGTCGGCGCCGTAGCGCCCTTCACGGGCGCAAATCTTGTCGATCTCGTCGAGGAACACGATGCCGTCGTTCTCGACCGAAGCAACGGCCTCCTGAACGATCTGCTCGTCGTCGAGCAGCCGGTCGGATTCCTCGGCGACCAGAAGGTCGTAGGAATCGGCCACGGTCACCCGCCGGGTCTTGGTGCGCTGGCCGAACGCCTTGCCGAGCATATCGCTGATATTCATCACGCCGACACTGGCGCCGGGCATGCCCGGGATCTCGAAGGACGGCATGCCACTCGCCGTGTCGCGGACCTCAACCTCGATCTCCTTGTCGTCGAGCTCACCCTCGCGGAGGCGCTTGCGGAACGATTCCCGCGTCGTCGGGCTGGCGGATTCGCCGACCAGCGCGGTCAGCACGCGCTCCTCCGCCGCCAGCTCCGCCTTGGCCAGAACTTCCTTGCGCTTGCGGTCGCGCACCAGGCCGATGCCGATCTCGACGAGATCGCGCACCACCGATTCGACGTCGCGGCCGACATAGCCGACCTCGGTGAACTTGGTCGCCTCGATCTTGATGAACGGCGCGCCGGCAAGCCTGGCCAGCCGCCTGGATATCTCGGTCTTGCCGATGCCGGTCGGCCCGATCATCAGGATGTTCTTCGGCATCACCTCCTCGCGCATCGCGCCGGTGAGCTGCTGGCGCCGCCAGCGATTGCGCAGCGCGATGGCGACCGCCCGCTTGGCATCGGCCTGGCCGATGATGAAGCGGTCGAGTTCGGAGACGATTTCGCGGGGTGAGAAGGTGGTCATCAGGTTCCGTTGCTCAGGTGGAGGCGGAGATGAGAGAGGGGCCGCAGCGCCGTCGTCAAGCCGCAGCATCGATCACCTCCACCGTCAGTTGATCGTTGGTATAGACGCAGATGTCGGCGGCAATCGCCATCGCCTTGCGGGCGATCGCCTCGGCGTCGAGGTCGGTGTCGATCAGGGCGCGCGCCGCGGCAAGGGCGTAGTTGCCGCCGGAGCCGATGCCGGCAACCCCGCCCTCCGGCTCGAGCACGTCGCCGGTGCCGGTCACCACGAGGCTGGTCGAGGCGTCGGCCACCAGCATCATCGCCTCGAGGCGGCGGAGATACTTGTCGGTGCGCCAGTCCTTGGCGAGCTCGACGCAGGCGCGGGTGAGCTGGCCGGGATACTGCTCGAGCTTGCCCTCCAGGCGCTCGAACAGCGTGAAGGCGTCGGCGGTGGCGCCGGCGAAGCCGGCGATGACGGCGCTCTTGCCGATCGGCCTCACCTTCTTGGCGTTGTGCTTGATGACGGTCTGCCCGACGGAGACCTGGCCGTCGCCGGCGATGACCACCTTGCCGCTCTTGCGCACGGTCAGGATGGTGGTGCCGTGCCACGGCGCGAAAGCGGAATCACTCATGGAACGCAATCATCCTCATGCAGCAGGCCGTGGCGGGCTTGAAGCAAGCCCCGCAACGGCCCCCAATCCGGGCAAAGCCAGCGCCCGGCAGGCCATTATGTAAGCCCTGGCGCGGCCGTTTCAAACCGCGGCGGAGAGGCGGTCTCAAACGCCGAGACGGGCATGGGTTTCATAGGGGTAGGGAAGCGGCACGGCGCTCACCCGGTCGAGCCGCTCGACCTGCTCGGCGGTCAGCGCCCAGCCCGCCGCGCCGAGGTTGTCGTCGAGCTGTTCCAGGTTGCGGGCGCCGATGATCGGCGCGGTGATGCCCGGCCGGTTCTTGACCCAGTTGAGGGCGACCTGGGCCGGCGATTTGCCGACCTCCCCGGCCACCTCGGTCAGCGCGTCGACGATCGACCAGCTGCGCTCGTTGCCGTAGCGCTCCCAGCTCTCGCTCCAGCCGCGCTCGCCGGCGATCTCGATGCGGGTGCCGGCGACCGGCGCCGACATGCCGCGATGGAACTTGCCGGTGAGCCAGCCGCCGCGCAGCGGGCTCCACGGAATGACGCCGAGCCCTTCGTTGCGGCAGACGGGCAAGAGCTCCCACTCGGTCTCGCGATCGAGAAGATTGTAGAGGGGCTGCAGGCAGGAGAAGCGCGCCCAGCCGTTCATCATCGACAGGTCGATCGCCTTTTGCAGCTGCCAGCCGGCATAGTTGCTGGCGCCGACGTAGCGGACCTTGCCGGCGCGGACGAGATCGTTGAGGGCCGACAGCGTCTCCTCCAGCGGCGCCGGATCCCAGTTATGCACCTGATAGAGGTCGATATGGTCGGTCCCGAGCCGCCTCAGGCTGGCGTCCACCTCGGCCATGATGTGCTTCCGCGACAGCCCGGAGCGATTGGGTCGCCGATTGGCCGGATCGTCGGTGCCGAAGCGGACCTTGGTGGCGATGACGAAATCGTCACGATCCTTGGCGGACAGCCACTGGCCGAGAATCTCTTCCGAGCCGCCGCGGCTGTAGACGTCGGCGGTATCGATGAAGTTGCCTCCCGCCGCGACGAAACGATCGAGCAACTGGTGGCTCAGCGCGGCGTCGCATTCACGGCCGAAGGTCATCGAGCCGAGACAGAGCTCGCTGACCTGCAGTCCGGTTTTTCCGAGATAACGATAGTCCATGGCGCTTCTCCGCTTTGTGAGACGGCGGCTGGCCGGCCTCGGTGACGAGGCTGCCGGAGGGTCGATTTTGCTGAATTCCGGCGCCAAACCGGCGCTTGCGCCCCGCCAGCGGGAAGCCGAGGCCTGAGCGCGGAACCGCATGATAAGGCGACAGCCGCCGTGCGCCTAGGGGCCAGGCCGACGCATCGGGAGGCACTGGGGCCATTCAGCGCACGCCGAGCCGAAGGTGGGCTTCGTAAGGGTACGGCAAGGGGCGATCGCTCGCCGCTGTCAGCCTTTCTAGCTGATCCGCCGACAGCGACCAGCCAGCCGCACCGAGATTATCCTCGAGCTGCTCCATGTTGCGGGCGCCGATGATCGGCGCGGTGACGCCCGGTCGGCAAAGCAGCCAGTTGAGAGCCACCTGGGCCGGGCTCTTGCCGGCCTCGTCGGCGACGCCGGTCAGCGCGTCGACGACGGTCCACGTCGTCTCGTTGGCGTAGCGCTCCCAGGCCTCGCCCCAATCCCGCCCCGACATTGCCTCGACGCGGGTGCCGGCGACCGGCGCCGATATGCCGCGATGGTACTTGCCGCTGAGCCAGCCGCCGCGCAACGGGCTCCACGAGATCAGGCCCAGACCTTCGTTGCGGCACACCGGCACCAGCTCCCACTCCACTTCGCGGTCGAGGAGATTGTAGAGCGCCTGTAGGCAGATGAAGGACTCCCAGCCTTCGGCTTTCGACAGATCGATCGCCTTCTGGAGCTGCCAGCCGCAATAGTTGCTCACGCCGATGAAGCGGACCTTGCCCGCCCGCACCAGATCGTTGAGCGTGGACAGCGTCTCGCCAAGCGGCACGGCGGCCCAATTGTGAACCTGGTAGAGGTCGATATAGTCGGTTTTCAGCCGTTTGAGGCTGGCGTCGACCTCGGCGATGATGTGCTTGCGGCCGAGACCCCACCGGTTCGGGCGACGCGCCTGAGGATCTTCGGTGCCGAAGCGCACCTTGGTGGCGATGACGAGATCGTCGCGGCTTCGCTCGGCGAGCCATCCCCCGAGGATCTCCTCTGATGTTCCCCTGCCGTAGATGTCGGCGGTATCAATGAAATTTCCGCCGGCGTCGATGAAACGGTCAGCCATCCGGCGGCTCAGACCCTCGTCCGCCTCCCGGCCGAAGGTCATGGCGCCGAGACAGAGCTCGCTGACCTGGAGGCCGGTCTTTCCGAGATAACGATAGTCCATGGTGCTTCCCCCAAGGTGGGACGGCGGCCTCGACCGACCCCGATGGCGAGGCTGCCGGAGGGTCGATTGTGCTGAATTCTGGCGCCAACACCAGCGCTTGCCCCCCGCCTGCGGGAAACCGAGCCCGAGCGCGGAGGGGATGACAAAGCCCGCAGCCGCCTTGCGCCCAGGGCCAAGCCGACATGTCGGGAATTATGGCAATCGCAACCGTCGCCTGATACAAGGCGCGCGAGCCAGGATCAGCCCCATGCGCAAGGCAACCATCACCCGCAAGACCAAGGAAACCGACATCGCCGTCACCGTCGCGCTCGACGGCTCGGGCAAGGCGACGATCGCTACCGGCATCGGCTTCCTCGATCACATGATCGAGCAGCTCGCCCGCCACGGCCTCATCGACCTCACGGTGAAGGCCAAGGGAGACCTGCACATCGACCAGCACCACACCACGGAGGATGTCGGCATCGCGCTTGGCCAGGCGGTCAAGGAGGCGCTCGGCGACCGGGCGGGCATCGCCCGCTATGCCGACGTGCACCTGCCGATGGACGAGGCGCTGACCCGTTGCGCGATCGACGTGTCGGGACGGCCCTATCTCGTCTGGAAGGTCAATTTCAGCCGGTCGAAGATCGGCGATTTCGACACCGAGCTGTTCCGCGAGTTCTTCCTTGCCTTCGCGCAGAACGCCGGGATCACCCTCCACGTCGAAACGCTCTACGGCAAGAACAATCATCACGTCGCCGAAACCTGCTTCAAGGCGTTGGCGCGGGCGCTGCGAGGCGCCATCATGGTGGATCCGCGCCAGGGCGGCCGCGTCCCGTCGACCAAAGGCTCTCTGAGCGGCTGAGGCTCCGTCATGGCGATCTATACGGTCCATGCTCCGCAGAAGCCCGACGGCGCCTCGGTCGCGCCGGGCGAGATCGTGTTCGTCAAGGACGGCTTCTGCTGGCCCGCCCTGTTCATTCCCCTGATCTGGTCGATCTATCGCCGGCTGTGGCTGGTGGTCCTGTTCCTGCTCGCCGCATTCCTGCTGCTGAACGGCCTTGCCGTGGCCGGCGGCGGCTCCGCCGTCACCGTGCTCTACATCCTCGGCCGGCTCTACGTCGCGCTCGAGGCGAATGGCTTTCGGCGCTGGACGCTCGACCGCAACGGTTACGCCTTTCTCGCGGTCGTTGAAGGGCGGACGCTCGAAGAGGCCGAGCGGCGCTTCTTCGGCGAAGGGGAGCCGGGCGGACCGACGGGAGAGCTGGCGCCGCCCCCCATGATCCGCGGCGCGGCGCCGGCCGGTGGGGCGCCACCGGCGCCGGCGCGGTGGGGATCGTCGCACCGGGATCCGGAGGTCGTCGGGCTTTTCCCGACGCGGGGATCGGGACCGTGACCGTGACCGTCGCACTGATCGACTACGGTGCCGGCAATCTCCGTTCGGCCTCCAAGGCGTTCGAGCGGATGATCGCCGCGGCGGGTCTTTCCGAGACCGTCGCGGTCACCTCCGACCCCGAGGCGGTCGCCGGGGCCGACCGCGTCGTCCTGCCGGGCGACGGCGCGTTCGCCGACTGCCGGCGGAATCTCGACGCGATCCCCGGCATGGCCGAGGCGATCGACGAGGTCATCGACCGACGCGGACGGCCTTTTCTCGGCATCTGCGTCGGCATGCAGCTCCTGGCGACCCGCGGCATCGAGCACGCGGTGACGCCCGGTCTCAACCGGATTCCCGGCGAGGTGCGCGCCGTCGCGCCGACCGACCCGTCGCTCAAGGTGCCGCACATGGGGTGGAACACGCTCGGCGGGCGCGCCGCCCACCCGCTGCTCGACGGCATTGCGCTCGGGCCGGAAGGCTGGCACGCCTATTTCCTGCACGGCTTCCACCTCGTCGCCGAGGACGAGAACGACGTCATCGCGGTCGCCGACTATGGCGGCCCGGTGACGGCGATCGTCGCGCGCGGCAATATCGCCGGCACCCAGTTCCACCCCGAAAAGAGCCAGAAGCTCGGACTGGCGATGATCGGCAACTTCCTCAAGTGGACGCCCTAGAGCGATGGATGGCTGGGAGAACTTCTTTCTCGGGCAGCTCGGCGCCTCGGCGGCGCTGGGAGGCCTCCTCTTTGTCGCCATCTCGATCAATATCGAGCGGATCATGGCGGAGCCGGACCTGCCCAATCGGGCCATGCTCGCCCTCCTGCTCCTGCTTGTCGTGCTCGTCATCTCCGCCCTGATGCTGATCCCCCGTCAGCCGCTGCCGCTCGCCGGCGGCGAGGCGCTGGTGCTCGGCGGCATCCTGCTGTTCGCGGGAACGGCGATCGAAGTGTCGATCGGCCGCGCGCCACGCGACCGCAATCGCGCCACCTACCTGACCAATGTCGGGTTGTTTGCGGTGTCGGCCCTGCCCTATGTGATTGGCGGCATCCTGCTCCTCCTCGGCGACGCCGCCGGCCTCTACTGGATCGCCGCGGCGATCATCTTCTCCGTCATCAAGGCGGTGCTCGACGCCTGGGTTCTCCTCGTCGAGATCCAACGCTAGAACCACGCCATGATCCTGTTTCCCGCCATCGACCTGAAGGACGGCCAGTGCGTGCGCCTCGAAAAGGGCGACATGGACAAGGCGACCGTGTTCGGCACCGACCCGGCGGCGCAGGCCGCCGCTTTTGCGGCGCAGGGCTTCGAGTGGCTGCACGTCGTCGACCTCAACGGCGCCTTCGCCGGGCGGGCGGTCAACGGCACGGCGGTCGAGGCGATCCTTGCCGCGGTCGACATTCCGGTGCAGCTCGGCGGCGGCATCCGCGACCGCGCCGGCATCGAGGCCTGGCTCGGCCGGGGGGTGGCGCGCGTCATCCTCGGCACGGCGGCCGTGCGCCACCCGGCGCTGGTCAGGGACGCCGCCCGGCGCCATCCCCGCAGGATAGCGGTCGGTATCGACGCCCGCGGCGGCAAGGTGGCGGTCAGCGGCTGGGCGGAGGCAACCGAGATGGACGCCGTCGAGCTGGCCAAGCGTTTCGAGGACGCCGGCGTGGCGGCGATCGTCTATACCGACATCGACCGCGACGGCGTGCTTGCCGGCATCAACGTAGAAGCGACGCTGAAGCTCGCCAACGCCGTGTCGATCCCGGTGATCGCCTCGGGCGGCCTCGCTTCGATCGACGATGTCAAGCGATTGCTCGCGCCCGACTGCGCGGTGCTGGAGGGGGCGATCTCCGGCCGCGCCCTCTATGACGGCCGCCTCGACGCGGCCGAGGCGCTGGCGGTGATCCAGGCGGCGCGGGAGGCGGCCTAGTGCTCAGGGTCCGCCTCATCCCCTGCCTCGACGTCAAGGAAGGACGGACAAACCGGACAGATCGACGCGGCAGGCTGCCATGCTGAAGGTCCGCGTCATCCCCTGCCTCGACGTCAAGGACGGCCGTGTCGTCAAGGGCGTCCGCTTCGTCGACCTCACCGACGCCGGTGACCCGGTGGAGGCGGCGCGCGCCTATGACGCCGCCGGCGCCGACGAGCTCTGTTTCCTCGACATCACGGCGAGCCACGAGGACCGCGCCATCATCCTCGACGTCGTCGCCGGCACGGCCGAGGTCTGCTTCATGCCGGTGACGGTCGGCGGCGGGGTGCGCTCGATCGACGACATCCGCGCGCTGATGCTCGCCGGCGCCGACAAGGTGTCGATCAAC
>Ga0210086_1001218_pt1 | contig 13527 bp, 8 predicted proteins | sample China_Galinas_PW_3_FD_184867 | JGI IMG/M metagenome (GOLD analysis project Ga0210086, IMG submission 184867) | Wetland microbial communities from San Francisco Bay, California, USA, that impact long-term carbon sequestration - China_Galinas_PWB_D2... | ecosystem: Environmental > Aquatic > Marine... | reverse complement strand
AGACCGCCACTCGCCGGCGAGCGGGAGCATCTCTTCCTTCCCCGGGGCTCTCTCGGGCCGTTCCGGCCCCCAGACTCGGAAACCGGCGTCGATCAGGAGAATCCGATCACCCGATCCGTTGTCGATCTCGAAGTCCTGGTGCTCGAGAATCCGGCGCGCGAGCGAGTCGATGCAGCGGGCTGCGGCGTCGGACTCGTCGCCGACCGAGCGCCGTTTCGGTGCGTTCCACGTCGGGAGCCGATCCGGATCGACGAGGCCGAGGGCGTCGTCTTGCTTTGCCGCGCCTTCCTCGGTCCCGATGATCGTATCGATGTGCGTGCGCTCCGCTTCGTCGAGCGATTCGTGGTCTTGGGAGTACCGTTGCGCGAGCTTCCGCGCCCTGCCGACAGCTCTGTCCGATTCGACGGCATCCCGGAGGAGCTCGAGCCCCGCGAGCCGCCGCATGCGGTCCTTGTCCGCGATCAAACGCTCGATCACCTCGAACATCGCGCCATCGTCGAGCGACCGCAGTCTATCGATGCATCGATTGCGAAGATCGCCGGCCTTGCGATTGAGCAAGCCGACGAGTCGGTCGGTCTCTTGCGGTTTCGGCGCGGCGTACGCGACCGCTGCGAACGCGGCACTTCGAACATCGGGGGACGCATCGCCGAGGAGCTCGACAACCGCGTCGTAGACAGGGCCGGTCAGCCGCACGGGTTTCGCGGGCTGCTCGTACGGCCATTGGCTGGCGAATCCGGCGACCTCGCGGACGTATCGCATCCGGTCGTGCGGGTCGAGGTCCTTGATGTAGGGCAGCATCCTCGCTGCGGGCACGTTCTCGTGGTTCGCGCACATCGCGCGCGCGACGGCACTCCTCTCGAACTTGAGTTCCCACCACGGCCAAACGAGGCTGTCGAGCTTCGTCGAGCGCTTGTCGAGGCGCGCCAGCAGCCGCTCCAGCTCGTCGAACAGCTCCCGGGATTCGATCCACGCGCTGGCGTCCTCTTGGAAGCACATCAGTGCCCTCGCAGCCACGCGGAGGTCGGAGTCTGCGAGCATCTTGGCGAGCTCTGCTCGAGTCGGGCCCCAGTGGGTCTGAGCGAGCAGGTGGGTCGCGACGAACCGCTTCTCGACGCTCGTGTCCGCCAGCATGCGCTGTGCGGGTGGAATCGCAGACTCCACGTCCTCGAACGCGAGGGTCCAGAGCGCGAGGTACGCCTGCTCGGCGTCGGTTCCTTCGATCGCAGCTGAGCGCCGTTCGGGCTCGTCGAAGAAGAGAAGCACCTTCTCGAGAACCTCGTTGACCTTCAGCCCGCTCGCGCCGTCCCACATGAACCCGAACCACGTATCGAACGCTCGCACCACCGACGAGAAGCGGCCGAGGTTCTCGTCGAGGATCAGCCGCAACATGCGCCGGAACGCTTCGGGGTGCGACTCGTCGACCGCCTCGAGAATGACCTGTCGCAAGCCCTCTTGTCGCTGGGCTGCGAGCAGCAACTTCTCGTTGAACTCCCAGGCGTCTTCGCGGCTCGACGCCATGAACGCCTGCGTGACGTGACGGCCGGTCTGCGCGATCTCGTGATCGCCGGCCGCAGAAGCCTCGAGGATCTCGAAGACCTCGTCGGACTCGCGTCCCCCTTGGTCGAGGGCGCCAGCAAGGAGCCACCCGATCTCGGTGCCGGTGTCCCAGCTGGCGATGTGCGAGGCCCAGGTTGCGACCCACGTCACGTCGCGATCGTACTCGCCGAGAGTCAACGTCGTCTTGAGCAGCCAGTTGCCGCGGACCTCCGCCAGGGCGGATGCCGACCTTGGACACCGGAATGGCCTTCGATATTCACCCCGCTGGAACGGCCGGCGCTCCATGGCCTTCCACGTCGCATCCACGGTCGCCGCCAGGTTCGGCAGCAGTGTCTTCGTCAGCCGCAGCCGTGCTCGATCCGACATGCCCTCGAACAGCCGGCCCACGTCGTTTCGATGCTGCTCGACGAATGTCCGAGCCCAGTACGAGCTCTTCTCTTCGAGTGCCTTGCGGACGAGCTTCTTGATGCCGCCGGGCACCTTCCCGCCCAGTCGCAGCCGTTTGGCCAGCGCGCCGTCCTTGCGCGCCTGGTCGAGCTGTCTCTGTGCCTGCCGCGCGTCCATCCGGTCAGCCGCCGGCAAGGAACGTCAAACGGAGGAACACCAGTCGGCTGTCCGCGGTGACCCAAACTTGTCGGTCGAGGTCTTTCTGCTCGTGGCCGTCGAGGATCACGAGATACAGGCCGTCCTCGAAACCCTGAAGGGCGGTGGCGACCGCTTGATCGGCGTCGACGTCCTGCGCGAGATCGGTGCCGCCCGGGTCGATCCGACCCTTTTCGCGGTCGACTGCGATCTCGCGCTCGGACAGGGCACGAACGAAACGGCGTGCCTCCTGGCGCTTCTGGAAGGCGGTCACTTCGGCGCGGACGATTTGTTCGATCAGTTGTCGCAGCGTCAGCCCGCCTTCGCCGTCGCTCGATGGCTCGGCCGGCACGGGCACCGACCACTCGGGGATCAGCGCCCGCTTCTTCCCGAGAACGCGAGCTTCGACCAGGACCATGGGCACGAATCTACCACGGGAACCATGAATCCGATCCGGGACCCATGCCCTATCGGCACGTCGGACCGGCTATCCTCCGCGACGTGACTCCGAGCCAGACACCGCCACCGGGTCGCGGCCCCGTGCCCGGCCAACCGCTGATGCTGTCCTGGAGCTCGGGCAAGGACAGCGTCTGGGCGCTGCGGTCGCTGCGCGCGGCCGGGTGCGACGTCCGCGGGCTGCTCACGACCTGCAACAGCCGCTACGCGCGCGTCGCGATGCACGGGGTTCGTCGCGAGCTGCTCGCAGCCCAGGCCGAAGCCGTCGGCCTGCCGCTCACGTGCATCGAATTGCCCTACCCCTGCTCGAACGCCGAGTACGAAGCCCGCATGACCGCGGCGGTTACGGACGCCAAGGCTCGGGGCGTCCGTGGTTTCGCGTTCGGGGACCTGTTCCTTTCCGACATCCGCGCCTATCGCGAACGCCAGCTCGCCGCGCTCGGACTCGCCGCGCACTTTCCGATCTGGGGGCGGGACACTCGCCAACTGGCGCGTGAGATGGTCGCCGAAGGCGTGCGCGCCGTGCTCACGTGCGTCGACCCCGCGCAGTGTCCGCGCGAGCTGGCCGGCGAGGAGTTCGACGCCGCGCTGCTCGACCGCCTGCCGGAGTCCGTCGACCCGTGCGGCGAGAACGGCGAGTTCCACACGTTCGCGTACGAGGGGCCCGGGTTCGCGCGGCCGATTGCCGTGCAGCGAGGCGAAGTCGTCGAGCGAGACGGGTTCGTGTTCGCCGACCTGCGACACGCGTGAAGTGGAAGAAACGTCCCCGAGACGTTTCTTCCACTTCGGGTCACCCTCCCGACACGGCCTGGAGGATCGTCACGGTGTCGCCAGCCGCGAGCGGCTGCTCGAGGTCTTCGAACCAGCGGCTGTTGGCCCCGTTCCACAGGCACAGCACGTGCTCGCGCAGGCCGCCGCTCTCGTCGAACAGGTGCACGCCGACCGCAGGATACGCGGCGACGAGGGCGCGCAGGGCGCCGCCGAGAGTGTCGGCTTCGACGGTCAGGTCCGTCGGGACCTGCCCGAGCCCGGACAGCAGCAGAGGCATCTGGATTCGAACGGAGACCATTGCGCTAGTCGCCCGCGTGCACCGAGACCCACAGCACGCGCGGAAGCGTGCAGTCGAGCTGCCGCCACGACTCGCCGGCGTCGTTGCTCACGTGCAAGGTCCCGGCCGTCGTGCCGAAGTAGACTCCGCACGGAGTCTCGTGATCGACGTCGAGCGCACCGCGCAACACGCCCATGTAGGCGTGCCGGCTCGGCAGCCCGGCGCTCTTGGACTGCCACGACTCTCCGCCGTCGCTGCTCTTGTAGACCGTGAGCTTCCCGTCGATCGGCATGCGGTACTCGTCGCTCTCGAGCGGGATCACGTAGAGGTCGCCGGTCGAGCGGTCGAGCGCGACCGGGAAGCCGAAGCGCGACGGCAGCCCGTTCTCGATTCGCTCCCAGTGATCGCCGCCGTCGCGTGAGCGGAACATGCCGACATGCTCGCGCCGCCAGATCGTGTTCGCGTCGTTCGGGTCCTGGCTCAGCCCGTGCACGCAACAGCCGATGTTCTTGTGCTGCTTGTCCTCGATGACGATCGGGACGCCGTCGTTCTTCGGGTGCCACGTCGCGCCACCGTCGTCGCTGCGGAACACGCCGACCGCCGAGATGCCGCACCAGATCCGCTCGCGATCGTTCGGGTCGAGCAACAGCGAGTGTGCACACAGTCCGCCGGCGCCGGGAAACCATCCGCCGCGGGTCTCGTGCTCGTTGAGGCCTTCGACCGGCTGCCAGCTCTCGCCGCGATCGTCGCTGACGAACAGCCCGGCTTCGTCGACCCCGGCCCAGATCCGGCCATGCCCGGCCGCGAACGTCCAGATCTGCGTCAGCTTGCGCTCGCCGCCGGGCGGCCACGCCGGCCCGTTCTCGATCTGCCGCCAGTTCTCGAGGTCGTCGCTGACGTGCACCGCGGGTCCGTAGACGTCGCTCGCCGTGGCGAGGATCCACCGCCCATCGGGCCCGCGCAGCGCGCTCGTAGCCTTCCAGCCCTTGAACAGCGGACCGTCGATCCGCCAGTCGTCTCGGGCGTCTCCGCCGCGCAGGACGAACGCACCTTTGATCGTGCAGACTACGGCCGTAACCGGCATGGCTCCTCCTTGATTAGACAATCTATTGGGTCCGCCGTGCGATTCGACTCGGCCCCGCGGCCGTCTCAGAATTTGTTCGGCGAATCCGAGAGACAGGTCCGTACCGAGCACGACGCTGCCGCCGCTGTTCGCAGGCGCACGCTCGTAGCTGTGGCTGTCACACCGATGTGAATGCGGTCTTGCGCGTGTCACACCGGTGAGACACGGCCCTGTCGACAGCACGATGACCTCGGAGCGGTAGAAGCTCCGCTGCGGTTGCGCCCGCGCTTCCGGCAGCGATTCCTCGCACGATTGCGGAGTCTCATGACAACGGAGCGGTGCTTGCGAGGTGCTTGGCTCGGGTCTTGCTTCGCGTCGATGCATGAACGCGACCGCCGCGATTCGAAAACGCGTGCTCGAGGTGATGGTGGGGTTCGATACTCGCAATCGACTTCCATCCCGATAGGCAGACAGTCACCGTGCCTTTCACCACGACCGTCCCCGATGCCTCGCACTTTCGCAGCTTGGTCAATTGCCAAGCAGCGTGTCCGGTAGGTACCGATGCCCGCGGCTACGTGCGGGCCATCGCCAACGGTGATTTCGAACGGGCCTACCTGATTGCTCGCGCACCCAACCCGCTGGCCTCCATCTGCGGGCGCGTGTGTGGTGCGCCTTGCGAGCGCGCCTGTCGACGAGGCGAGATCGACGCACCGATCGCGATTCGCGGGCTCAAGCGCTTCGTGACCGAGCGGTACGGGCCCGAGAGCGGCAAGTTCCGCCCGCTCGAGATCCTCCGCCGGGTCGTATCCCGCGAGGGCTCTGCTCACGCTTGTGAAGGCGAGGAGGAGATCCGAGCGCTGCTCGGACATGTCGACCGCGTCGACTCGCTGGGGTCGTGGCCGCCCGAGGCGCCAACGGTAGCGATCATCGGATCGGGGCCAGCCGGTCTGGCCTGCGCCCATGACCTGGCGCTGTTCGGCGTGCGTCCCACGGTCTTCGAGCGCGAACCCGAACCAGCCGGAATGCTGATGTACGGGATCCCCGAGTACCGCCTTCCGCGCAGCTTGATCATCGCCGAAGTCGACGTGATCCGGGCCATGGGGGTCGAGTTCCGCTGCAACACGACCATCGGAGTCGACGTGTCGTTCGCGGCCTTGCGCGAACAGTTCGACGCGGTCGTGGTCGCGGTCGGCGCCAAGAACTCGCGGCGGATTCCGCTCCCCGGCATGGAGGGCCCCGGAGTCATCGGCGGCGTCGAGTTCCTGCGCGAGGTCGCTGCACACCGCCGGCCCGAGGAGTTGGGGCGGCGCGTCGTCGTGATCGGCGGCGGCAATGTGGCCTACGACGTTGCCCGCACCGTGGTGCGGCAGGTCAGCATCGATGTCTCTCGCAGCGCGCTGCGTCAGCCGGCCGTAACCTCGGTGACTCTCGCGTCGCTGGAGAGCCTCGAAGAGATGCCGGCCGACGACGTCGAGATCATCGAGGGCGACGAGGAGGGCATCCGCAGGGTGAACTCGGTCGGGCCGGTGCGGATCGAGCGCGCGGCGGATGGCGGGGTCGAAGGCGTGTGCTTCCGCCGCTGCCTGCGCGTGTTCGATGAAGCCGGTCGCTTCGATCCCCAGTATGACGATGCGGATCTGACCACGGTCGATTGCGACACCGTGATCGTCTCGATCGGGCAGACCTTCGATCTGAGCTTCATCGATCACGATCGCGACGGGGTGCGGTTCACGCCGCGCGGTGCGCTCGACTGCGATCCCGAGACGGGTACTACCAGCGAGACGGACGTGTTCGTGGCCGGCGACGTCGCGTATGGCCCGAGGCTCTTGATCCATGCCGTCGCGAGCGGCAAGAAGGTAGCGCGGACGATCGCCGGCTTTCTCGGCAAGTCCGATCCGACGCCACACATCGAGTCGGTGCATCACGAAATCCACGGCTACGTCCGCGAGCCGGACTACGAGAAGATCCGCCGGGTGTCGCCACCCGCGCGTGACGTCGCCGATCGACTGCGGAGTCCGACTGCCGCGGTTGAGGGCTGCTACACCGAGGCGCAAGCTCGCCGCGAGGCGTCTCGGTGTCTCGATTGCGGCGTGAACCCGATCTTCGCCGGTTCGCGCTGCATCCTGTGCGGTGGCTGTGTCGACGTGTGCCCTTCGAACTGCTTGAAGCTGGTCGGGCTGGATCGTCTCGCCGAATCGAGTGACGTCGAGGGGGTGCTTCAGGGGCTGTCCATCGAGCCGGGTAGCGGCACGGCGATCCTCAAGGACGAAGATCAGTGCATTCGTTGCGGGCTGTGCGCCGAGCGATGCCCCAACCACGCGATCACGATGGAACGTTTCTGCTTCTCGGGAGCCTCGTAATGACCGAGTCCCAGCCCCCCCAAGACCTGTCCTCGAGCGAACGCTTCCACTCCGAAGTCCCGCGACGCGACTTCCTCGGTCTGGCTGCGCTCTGGTCGTTCCTGGTAGCCGGCTTCGCGATGCTGCTCGGGATGCTGCGTTTGCCCATGCCGTCCCTGTTCCCCGAGCGCGGGTCCAGGTTCCCCATCGGTCCGGCCGACCGGTTCCCCCCTGGATCGGTCACCGTCATTCCCGAACGGAAGCTGATCGTAGAGAACGACAAGGGCGGCGTGTTCGCCATGAGCCTGATCTGCACGCACCTGGGCTGCATTACTCACCGGCAGCCCGACGGGTCGTTCCTGTGCCCGTGTCACGGCTCGAGGTTCGACGCGAAGGGGGACGTGATCCGCGGGCCGGCCCCCTCGCCACTGCACCGGTTGGCGGTGTTCCAGGCTCCCAATGGCGAGCTACTGGTCGACAGCAATGATCTCGTGGATGACAGCTTCCGGTTCAAGCCGTCCGAGGAGGCCTGATGCCGGCACTGCGCGAACTGGCCCATAACCTGCGCCGGCTCCCCGGCAACATGAAGAACGCGTTCCTGCGCCACGGAGCCCCTACTTCGGACCGCGCCCGATCGCAGGCCGTGTTCAGCAACTTCTTCCTCCACGTGCAGTCGACGCGTGTCCATCGGCACAGCCTACGGGCGTCGACGACCTGGGCGCTGGGCATCATCGCGCTGGTCTTGTTCGTCATTCTCTGCGTCACCGGCGTGCTGCTGATGGTCTACTACAAGCCGTCGGCGACCGAGGCGTACGATTCGGTCAAGGACATCATCTACGTGGTTCCCGTCGGCCGGGTGATGCGCAACGTGCACCGCTGGGCGGCGCACGGCATGGTGGTGGTCGTGCTGTTGCACATGGCGCGGGTCTTCTACACGGCGTCGTACCGGGCACCGCGCGCGTTCAATTGGGTGATCGGCATGTGCCTGCTGGTCACGACCTTGGGCCTGTCGTTCACAGGCTACTTGCTGCCGTGGGACCAACTGGCGTTCTGGGCGGTGACGATCGGCTCCAACATCGCCCAGTCTCCCCGCGAGCTGACCGATGCACTCGGGATTACCTCGTCGTTCGACCCCGGCGGCTTCGCCAAGCATCTGCTGCTCGGTGCCGACACCGTCGGACAGGAAGCCCTCGTTCGATTCTACTTGCTGCACGTCATCGTGTTGCCGGCGCTGGCCTGCGTGCTGTGCGGCGTGCATTTCTGGCGCATTCGCAAGGACGGTGGGCTGAATCGGCCGGCCGGCGTCGACGAGTCCGAGCCTGAGCCCGAGACCAGCCGGCCGGTATTCTCCGAGACCAGTGACAAGTCGTACGCTCTGGTTGGCATCGTCAAAGGGCGATCCCCGGTAGTCGACCGCGGACCGGAGCACACGGTCCCGTCGTGGCCGCACCTGCTGTACGCCGAGATGCTGGTGCTGGTGCTGACGACGATCGTGGTCCTGGTGTTGGGCTACACGCTCGACGCCCCGCTCAATGTGTTGGCCAATCCCGAGGTTCCGGAGAACCCGGCCAAGGCCCCGTGGTACTTCCTGGGCCTGCAGGAGCTGGTCAGCTACAGCGCGTTCAGCGGCGGCTTGCTCATCCCCACAATTGTCGTGATAGGGCTGCTGTTGATCCCGTTCTTGGACCGCGAGCAGGCGGACACCGGCGTGTGGTTCAGCGGCGCCGCCGGCCGCCGTGTGGCTTGGCGGTCCGCGGTGTTCGCGACCGTGTTCGTGATCGGCGGGCTCGCGTTCAGCGTCAACTACGGGTGGTTACGGGACTGGTATCCGCACATACCCCAACTTGTCATAACGTTCGTGAACCCGGGGACCCTGTACGTGCTGGGGATCGCGTGTTGGTCGCTGTACGTGACCAAACGCACGGATTCGACCCGCCTGGGCGCGATCGCGGTGTTCACGTGCTTCTTGGTTGCGTTTGCCATCCTGACCTGGTTCGCGACCTTCTACCGCGGGCCGAACTGGGGCTTCTACTGGTCGAGGGCCAGCTGGCCAGTGGTTCATTGAACGATGAAGAGACTGAACGAGCAGGTAGCAGCCCGGCGCACCAAGATCCTGATCCTGGTCGGATCGATCGTGACGATCGGTCTCCTGGCGAGCGAGGCATGGCGGGAGAACTTCGGCGGGGCGTGGCGGGCGTGGCAGACGGAATACCGTTCGCGACTCAAGCCGCGCTACCGTGCAGGCTTTTCGGTCGAGCTCCGCCAGGTGTTCCTGCCCGACCTCGGTCGCGTGGACAGATGCCAGAGCTGCCACATCGGGATCGACGATCCTGCCATGAAGGGCCAGCCACAGCCCCTGACGGCCCACCCGGGGAACCTGCTCGCCAAGCACACGCCCGACAACTTCGGCTGCACGATCTGCCACGAGGGCCAGGGAAGGGCGACCTACTTGCCCGACGCCCACGGCGAGGGCATCGAGTGGAACGAACCGCTCGTGGATGGTCAGCTCGTGTATGTGTCCTGTGCCCGCTGCCACGTCGACAACATGCCGTTCGGGGAAACGACCGAGTTCTTCGGTGGACGGGTGTCGGAGCACGAGATCTTCTCTGGTCAGCTGACCCGAACGATACCGGGTGCCAAGCAGCTGAACCGCGGCAAGCAGTTGTTCGTGTCTTCGGGCTGCCTCGGCTGCCACTCGTACCGCGGCTTCGGCGGTACACTCGGTCCTGATCTGACTCACGTGGGCGACCAAGAGCCCCACGACTACGACTACTCCAACCTGCCGCCAGGCGTCCCGCACACTCCTCTCGCCTGGCTGGAGGCCCACTTCCTGAGCCCCGGCACCGTGAGTCCCGGGAGCGCCATGCCGAACATGGGCCTGTCGCGCGACGACGCCGCAGCGCTGGCGGCTTACATGAGATCGCTGCGCGCGGTCGATGTGCCAGCCAAGTACCGAGCACCGTCGATGTCCCCCAAGGGCGAACCGGCATCCGGCGCGCAGCTGTTCGGCCTGTTTTGTGCCGGCTGTCACGGGCGGGATCTGCGGGGCGGCAAGAACGCCAAGATCCACACGCCGTCCCTGGCCAACCCGGACTTCCTGTCGGTCGCCAGCGACGAGTTCATCAAGACCATGATCCTCCACGGCCGCAGCGGCACGCTGATGCCCGCCTGGAGCAAACACGGGCTGACCGACGCGCAAGTGACGAGGATCGTCGGCTACATCCGCTCGCACGAGTCCAAGGGCGCAAACCTGACCAAAACCGCTGCGCTTCACGGCTCGGCGGATTCCGGCCGCGCTCTCTACGGCAAGCACTGCGCCAACTGCCATGGGTTGCGTGGCGAGGGCGGAATCGGCACGGCGGTGCTGGGCAAGGACTTTCTGATGCTGGCCTCGGATCGAATGATCCTGCGTACCATCCTCGAAGGTCGACCGCAGAACGGCATGCCGTCGTGGCACGACCTGAGCGGGTCCGAGGTCGCCGACCTGCTTGCGTTCCTGCGCGCGGCCGAGGGGCCCGCCGTCAGCGAAGCCGACGTCGAGAGTCAGCTCGCGAAGTCGCGGCCGGGGGCGGTCAAGGCGGGTGAGGTCCTGTACCAGAACAACTGCGCGAGTTGCCACGGCGGCAAAGGCGAGGGCGCGCTCGGCCCGTCTCTGAGCACGCCCGAGTTCCTGAGCACGGCCTCGGACACGTTCTTGATTCGAGCCATCCGCGACGGCCGGCCCGACACTGCGATGCCGGCCTGGAAGCGGCTGTCGGCCACCGAGACCGCTGACCTGGTCCAGTTCCTGCGCAGTCTTGCTCCCGTGACCTTCACTCCCGCGAAGGCGCGCTCCGATCCGGGGGACGCCGACTACGGATCGCTCCTGTACCGCAAGCTGTGCGCCGAATGCCACGGCGAGGCCGGGACAGGCGGTCCCGACAACGAGCTCGCCAACCCCGTGTTCACGGCGACCGCGTCCGACGGATTCCTGTTCGAGGCCATCCGTCGGGGGCGGTCGGGAACCAAGATGCCGGCGTACGGGGCCAACGCGACCGGTTCCCACGCGACGCCGGCCAAGACCCCGCTCAGCGACGAGCAGATCGCCGGGATCGTCGCGTACCTGCACCGGTTCGCAGGAAGGGGGGAGCGGACGCCGGTGTGGCCGTCGACTCGCCCGGACGACGCCAAGCTGGGTCGCGAGGTGTTCGAGGGCAGCGGGGCGTGCATGGCCTGCCACGGCGAACATGGCGAGGGTGCGCTCGGACCGGGCATCGCCAACCCGAGGTTCCTGGACGAGGCTGGGCCTGGGTTCGTCATGGGGACCATCGTCCACGGGCGCGAAGGGACGGCGATGCGGAAGTTCGGCTCGTGGGGAACCAAGGCCCTCTCACCGCAGCAGGTCAAAGATACCGTCGCCTACTTGCGGGTCCGCGCGAGCGACAAAACCCGGCTGCCGAGAAGGTTCCCGTCCACCGGGACCGTCGGCGAGGGACGGGAGCTGTACGAGCGAACCTGCGCCAAGTGCCACGGGCCGGACGGCAAGGGGGTGGAGGCACCGTCGTTGAACACCCCGGAGTTCCTGAACGCGGCAACCGACGGCTTCCTTCTGGCGACGATCGCCCGCGGGCGCCGGGACACGAAGATGGTGCCGTTCGGACCGTCGTCCAGCGGCGGGGAGCAGCACCTGAGCGCCGAGGAGATGCGCAACATCGTCCACTTCCTGCGATCCTGGCAGAGCCCCTCGACCGTGGAGCCCGATACGGATCTACCGCGCCGCGGCAAGGCGCTGTACGAGCGTGTTGGCTGCTTCACGTGCCACGGGCGTGCGGGCAAGGGCGGAGTGCCGGACTGGAACTACGCCGGCGGAACGGTCCCGAGTCTCAACAACCTCGCCGAGCAGATGGGCCTGTTCGAACCGGAGGAGGTCAAGGCGGTGCTTGATGCGATGCGCGCGAAGCGCGACCTGCTCGCGCTGAAGAAGCTACCACCGCTCGAAGACCTCCAGGGGTTCCAGGACCAGTACAAGCGAGTGCGTGAGCTCATCCAAACCGGCAAGACGGCCAGCAAGCGCGACGTGAACGGACCCCCACCGCCGCTCAATATGCCGAGCTGGCGCGAGGTTCTGTCGCCCCGCGAGATCGAAGCGATCATCGCGTACTGCTTGTCGTTGCAGAAGTTCGAGTAGGACGTCGGCCCTCTCCACCGACTTGCGTATCGCCGCGAATGCCCGAGAATCATTCGGGTGAGGAATGTCAGAGCCACGGCGGAAACCCACTTCCGTACCTACTGCCGGACAGGCGAAGCGCGTCAGCTCGGACGAGTGCTCGAGTTGCTCGGTCCAGAGCTGACGAGGCTCGCAAACAGGATCCTCCGCGACAGGGACCTGGCGGAGGACGCCGTACAGGACGCATTCGTACGACTGATGACGACACAGGTTCCGTATGACCAGAATCGTCCCTTGTGGCCGTGGCTCTCGACGATCGTCACGAACGAGGCCCGGAGGCTGCTTCGACGCCGGCGCACGCTTCCAGGCGAGGCCGATCCCAGCGCCGAGCCCACCGGGACGAGCCGACAAGAGGTGACGGAGCGCGAGCTCATCCACGAGCTCAACCGTGCGCTCGAGCGGCTGCCGAGCCACTACAGTGAGGTCCTGCGGCTGTGGCTGTTTCACGACATGGACCTGACCGAGGTCTCGGATGCGCTCGAGCGCAACCGCAACACCGTCCAGGCCCAACGCGACCGAGGTATCGAGCGGCTGCGCATGCTCCTGCCGCGCGGACTGACGCTGGGCGCGGTCATCGCGCTCTCCACGCGCGCCCTTGATGCGCGCCCCGAGGTCGTGACGTCGGTCGTGAGCAAACGCAGGACAGCCTGGTTGTTGACCGGGTGCGCGGTCCTGCTGCTGGCGGGGCTTGCTTGGATCACGGGCGATTGGTCGGGCGGTGTGCGAGCAAGCCTTCCCGACAAGGCTGACTCGGCGATCGTACGCGCGGGGTCGCCCGGCACGGAAGCGGGGCCGGCGGATCGCGAGTCCGACACTCGGGTGCCGGTTGCGCAATCGACGACTGTGCTCTTGCGTCTGCGTTGGGCGTCCAACCAAGAACCCGCAGCCGGTATCAGCGTTCGCTTGAACGCTGGCTACGTGCCCGGAACACACGTTTTGCAAGCCTCGTATCCGACCTGGCTCGAGCAGGTCTCGGACGACAGGGGTGTCGTGCGCTTCACCGACGTTCGACACGGCACCGCCCGCGTGCATCTCGACGATGGAAGGGCCATCGCGGACCAGTTCCCGGTCCACGCGGGACAGACCGTCGAACGGAGTCTCGAGCTCTCACCGGTTCACGACGTCCGTGGCCAAGTGTCGGGACCGAACAGGCGGCCCGTGGCAAGCGCCGAGATCTGGCTCACGTCCACCGGTACCGCAGGATCGCCCGGCTTCTTGGCTGGCCATTCAGGTCCCGACGGGAAGTTCCGCGCGGCTCACTTCTTCGAGAACTGTG
>Ga0210086_1001217_pt1 | contig 13548 bp, 7 predicted proteins | sample China_Galinas_PW_3_FD_184867 | JGI IMG/M metagenome (GOLD analysis project Ga0210086, IMG submission 184867) | Wetland microbial communities from San Francisco Bay, California, USA, that impact long-term carbon sequestration - China_Galinas_PWB_D2... | ecosystem: Environmental > Aquatic > Marine... | reverse complement strand
ACGAAGCCGGGATCGGGTGTGTAGGTGGCCGTCGCCGCCTGCACCAACCCTTCGCTCACCGGAGTCAAGGGGCCAAGAAGACCGTCCTCCGGTCCGGTGAGGACCGCGAACGAGAGCACGACGCCCTCGGGGGCAGCGGCGGTCAGGGTGATGAGGAGCTCGGTTCCCTGTGGCGTGCGGTCGGAGATGTCTTGGGCGACGACAGTCTCCGGTGGACCGGGAGGGGCTTCGTCGAAGGACGGCGGGTTGATGTGGACCACCGCTGTCCCGACCGCGCCCGGTGGATCGGTCACCGCGAAGGTGAAGCCGTCTTCCAAGTCGTCGGCGCAAGCCGGCGTATAGGTCACGGTCGACTTGGTGACGGGCGGCTGGACCGTCTCGCCCGTGTCCGGATCGGTCACCGGGTCGGGGACGATCTCGGCCAGGTCCGACAGGGTTCCGAACGACGGATCGGAGACGATCGAGAAGCTCAGGCACTGGTCCTCGGGATCACTGCCCGTGAGAGTGATCTCCACCGGCTCGGCGCCGGCGGTGGCAACCGACTGGGGATCCGCCGTGGGCGGCCGATTCACGAAGTGGCTGTCGAGCTCGACGATCGAGGCTTTCTTGACCAGCACGTCCCGGCCGAGGAAGGCGCCACTCCCATGGGTCCCTGCCTCGAGGACCACCGTCCCGAAGGGCGCGTAAAGATTGGCCTCCACGGTGGAGCTCTTGCCGACGTCGACCGCGGGCGGCAGCGAACCGAGCAGGCCGTCGACGCCGTCCGTCCCGCCGATGTAGAGGACGAGCTCGGACCCGCCGAGCGCGGTTCCGGCCGACGGAGCCACGAGCGCCCCCTGGCCGAGCTCCACCCGCCCGGAAACCCTGACCTCGGCGGCGGCGGCGAACAGCACCGCCGATCCCTTACCGGTCGTGATCGAGGAGACGTGGTAGGTCCCACCGGTGAGGGTCAGCACCGCGTCTTCGCGGAGCTCGACCACGTCGTAGGTGCCTGGGTCGAGGACCGCCGTCGCGCCCGCGGAGACGACGACCGGCTGGGCGCCATCCCTCGTCTGCGCGTGCTGGAAGGCCGGAAGCTCGCCGAACACCGGGAGCACCAGGGGAAACACGCTGGCCCCCTCGATGACCCCGTTGTTTTCGAGCTCGTTGAAGGCCACGTCCCCGCCGACGACGGCCAGCCGATCGACTCGGACGCTGTCCGCGCGAACCGAGTAGCCGGACGGAGTCGTGGCGCCGGAGTCGACTCCGAGCTCGACGCCCGGGGCGAGGGTGGGCCCCGGGCTGGCGCGGTTCACCACGAGATCGCCGGAGAGGATCCGGCAATCGCGCTCGACCCGGAGGCTGTTGGTCGCGAAGAGCGCGACGTGGGAAAAGCCGGCTGGAACGGACGGACCGAGCACCACCTGCGGTGCGCGGTCCGCCGCAGAAACTGCTCGGGGTAAGGCTCCGAACAGGGGGAAGAAGAAGCCGGGGAGGAGGGTCAAGACCACACGACGAACGGCGGAACGCCGCTTCATGGGTCACCTCCTGTGGGCGACCGGGCTCCCCCACGCGACCACCCCTCCCCGGCCGCTGTTCAAATTGTCTGAGACTGCCCCACGGTCATGGTACGCCCCGTCTTGGCATGGCGCAACGAAATCGACCAAGACGCATTTGGAGCTCTACGAAGAGGAAGAGCTTGACCAAAAGCCCATGACGAAAGAAGCCGCTCATTCACACCTGGGAGTGTCAGATGGCCTCATTGCGTTTTGCCCGCACTTGCGGTTCTACTGCCGGACCGAGAAAAGAAAAAGGGAAGGGCCCCCTCTTCCGGGGCCCTTCCCTCGTTGACGCGTTCGATGTTGACGGAGTCGGCGCGACTACTGCAGCGCGTTGCCGCCGGAACGCTCGACCTGGAAGTCCTTGTAACCCGTGCGGATGCCCTGCACCAGGTAGTGGAACTTCAAGTCCTTGCCGCCATGGGCGACCCGGACGACCAGCTGATCAGGAGTCAGCTTGTCGACGTAGAGCTGCCCCCAACCACCGACCGGAGTCAACTGGACGGTCATGCCGTCCGTCTCCGTGACCTTGGAGAAGAAGTCCGGCAACTGGATCTTGGCCTGGCCGTCGACCAGCTCGGCCGTACCACGGTAGTAGGTGCCCGCTTCGGGGCCCTCGAGAGCCGCGTAGTAGATCTGCTTTCCGGACGCGTCGGGATCCATCACCGTGAAGCTCTTCGTCCCGGTGGCGGAGAAGTCGCCGTTCGTCCCGAAGGTGAACTCGACACCTCCGCCGTTGCTGTTGAGGATCAGATTGCCGGCGCCACCGATCCGGAAGTCCCAGGTCTGGCCGCTGTTCGTGTTCTCGAACTTGAAGCCAGGCTGGCCGGAGGTCCCGGTCTCAGCCTGGTTCGTGACCGCGTAGAACCGCGGGTCGCCACTCGAGCTGCTCGCCTCCACGCGCAGGACACCGTTTTCCACGTCCAGCTTGTCGTCCGGTGTCGAATCACCGATGCCCACATTGCCGCTCGAACTGATGTAGAGAGAGTTGGTCGGCGCTCCGGGGATGATCTTGAACGGCAGCTTCGAGCCGTTGGTCACGTCGCGGACGAAGAAGTTGGTCTCGTTGCCAGCCACGTCCCAGGTCTGAGCGGTGAAGCCGGAGGAGCCGTCCTGGTTCAGGCGCAGGGTCGGGGTGTTGCCCGTCTCCACCTCGACGTCGACCGCCGGGTTCGCCGTGCCGATGCCGATGTCGCCGTCGGCCTCGACGTAGAGGGCGTTGTTGCGCGCACCAGCCTCGATCTTGAACGGCGTCTTGCCACCGTCGATGTCGTCGATCGAGAAATAGTTGAGGCCGCCGCTGGACGAGTCGTTGGCGGTGAGCTGCCAGTCGTTGGACGGGAAGCTGGCCGAGCTCGAGGTGTCCTGGAACTTGATCCGGAGGTTGTTCTCCTTCAGCCGCAGGGTGTCGAAGCCGAAGTTCTCGTTGTTGACGCAGTCGAAGCCGATGCAGGCGCTGCCCTCGACGATCAGGTCGTCGTTGTACACCACGTCCTTGGCGGCGAGCTGGTTTCCGCCCGCCGGCTTCGCGGCGCCGGCCTCTTCGGCACCGCCCATGAGGATGGCGCCGTCGCGAACGGCGAAGGAGCCGCTCTGAACCCGAGCCTGCCCGGGAGTCACGCCGGCCTTGCTCAGCACGGCAGAGCCGTCTTTGCCCGCCGCACGCGCCGCCTCGAGGTCGTCACGCGTCGCCTGGTCGAGGTTCGGGATGGCGCGAAGCTCAAAGGTGTAGCTGCCGGCCGGAACGACCTGACCACTCTTGTCGAACAGGCTGAAGCTCGCGGCCTCTCCCACGCCGAAAGTCTTCTGCAGGTAGAAGTCACCGGGGCCGGAAACCGTCAGCTGCAGACTGAAGTTGCCCGTGGCCTGCCAATCGATGCTGCTCGAGCCGACGTCGGCCTTGGCCACCGGGCCTTGTGCCGCAGCCGAGCCCGCGGCGGCGAGCGCGACGCAGCAAGCCACGACGAGCACGCGGTTGAAAAACTTTGGGGACATTTCGCTCCTCCGTTGTCAAGGGTCCGTTACTTCGGGGGTCACCACGCAGGGGACTCGGTGGAAGCCTCCGCCGGGTCTGGATCGGAAATCATCGAGATCGAAGAGACTTGAAAAGTCGGACGTCAAGCTACTCCGCAATGGCCCCAAAGTCAAGGGTTTTTCGCAGCAGGGAAGAAGATTAACTGCAGAGCATACAGGCACTTACGAAAGGTCGGCCGGTCACCGGCTCGCACCGGACGGCCGGCAGGGCGGCCCCGCCTCGTAGCGTTCGAGCTCTGCCTGGAGGGCGCTCAGACGCTGGGTGGAGGCCTTCTTCGCCTCCGCGCCGATCACCTGTCGCTGCCACTTGGCCGCTTCGGCGCACTGCCCCGCTTCGGCGAGGGCCTCGGCCAGGAGATGGCCGTGGGCCGTGCTCGGCTGAGCCTTGGTCAGTCGTTGCGCAAGGTCGACCGCACGCTTGCCATCGCGGACGCCGAGGTCCGGAGACGCCGCCAGGAGCCGGGCCAGGCCGTAAACGATCCCGCCGCTCCGCGGCATCAGCGCGTAGGCATCGTCCAGGCGCTGCGCCGCGTCGGCGTAGCGCCCCAGCGAGACCAGGAGCGAGGCCTCCTCCAACCGTGCGTCGGCGGAGAAGGGCGCCCGCTTGATCGCTTCGCGATCTTCGGCGAGGGCCTCGTCGGTTTGACCTGCGGCGCGCAGCGCGCGACCCAGCTCCAGGTGGGCCTCCCCGTCTCCGGGCGATCCCGCCACCGCCGCCCGCAAGTGGGTCACCGCCTCGTCGATGGGTCCCCTGCGTGCCAGGAGGACACCCAGGTTGTAGTGGGCGGTCAAGTTGTCCGGAGCGAGCTCCAACGCCTTGCGGAACTCTCGGATCGCACCCTCCACGTCGCCGGACTGGCCCAGGGCCGACCCCAGGTTGACCCGCGCGGTCACGTCCTTCCCATCAGCGTCCACCGCCTGCTGGAACTCGGTGGCCGCGTCGCCGTAGCGACCCGCCCGGAAAGCCATCCTGCCGCGCAGGACGTGGACCCGGCTGCCCCGTTTCAGGTCGCCGAGCTGGTCGATCAGCGGGTCGGGAGGCTTGAGGCCGACCTTGCCCGCTTCGCTCAGGTGCTCGCGCGCCTTGTCCATCTGCCCCGCCGCCCGGTAGGCCATCCCCAGCGGATAGTGCAGCCGGTTCGCGCCGGGCACGGCCGCCAGCGCCTTCTCCAGCAGCTCGATCGCCTTCTGGCTGTCGCCCTCCGCCAGCTTGGCGCGCCCGAGCAGCGCCGTGGCCGCCGGCTGGCCCGGCGCGAGCTCCAGAGCACGCTCTGCCGCCTCCTCGGCCTTGTCGAAACGCCCCAGCTCCAGGTAGACCTCGCCCAGGTGGATCATGGCCGTCACATCGGTCGGTCGGATCGAGAGCGCCCGGGTGTAGACCTTCTCGGCATCGGAGAACCGTCCCATATGCTGGAGCAGGTAGGCGTGGTAGTAGGCCCAGCGGAAGTCCTTGGGGGAGAGCGACTGAGCATCGTGGTAGGCCAGGTCGGCCGGCTCGTTCAGCTCATAGGCCTGGTACAGGCGGCCGAGCTCGCCGTACGCTTCCGCCAGCTCCGCGCGGCTCGCCTTGTCCGAGGAGAGGGTCTCCTCCAGCACCCCTCGCGTCTCACGGAGCTGGTCGGCCACGGCCCCCTCCAGCCCCTCGAGCGAAGGGTGGGGCACGGGGACGAGCTTCGGCTCGGCGGGGGCCTCTGATGCCGATGCCGGTGCCGGCGCCTGAGCCGGCAAACGCCGCAGCGCCGGCGGTGGCTCCTGGGCCGTCGCGCTTGGGGCGGGTGCCAGCGTTCCACAGAGCACCGCCGCCACCAGAGCCGTCACCACTCGCCTGGATCCGTTCATCTCCATCTCCCCGTTCATCGTTCCGTCCTCTTCTCCGGTTCCGGAACCACCCACCAGCGTCCTGTCTGGAGACCGCGCAGGTGCCGCTCCTTGCCGTCGGGCCAGCGCAGCCGAACCTCGCTCAGCGGCGCCTCCCCCAGACCGACCACGACGCGCGGGTCGGCGGCGGAGGCGAAGCTGCCGTCCGCGCGGACGCGCCGGATCAGGGTCGGCGCGCCGCGCCGGTCGACCTCGATCCGGGTACCGAGCGGTGCCGCACCGCCGGCGCCGTCCCGGAAGACCAAGCCGAGCCACGGAGTGTCGCCCGCCGCTCGGTTGACCAACAGCCGCGCCGGTCCGTTCAGGTTCACCACCAGGGCGTCGACCGCGCCGTCGTCGTCCACGTCACCGAAGGCGGCACCGCGGCTCACCTCGGTCAGGTCGAAGGCCGGCCCCGCCCGGCCGGTCACCTCCTCGAACCGCTTGCCGCCCAGGTTGCGGTAGAGCTGGTTGCGCTGCTCGAACGGGAACGGGTCACCCTCCCGCGCCAGCGGCTCGATGGTCCGGACCTCGCCGTTGAGCACCAGCAGATCCAGCCAGCCGTCGTTGTCGTAGTCGAACCAGGCGGTGCCGAAGCCCGTGTACGGAAAGCTCGGCGCCCCCAAACCCTTCTCGACGGTCCGGTCACTGAACAGGCCCCCGCCGTCGTTGACGTAGAGGGTGTTGGTCTCCCCCTTGATGTGGGTCATGAAGAGATCCAGGTCGCCGTCGGCGTCGAAGTCGCCGGCGTCGACCCCCATGCTGCCCTCGGGTTCCCCGTCCCGGTTGAGCGCCACGCCGGAGAGCAGGGCGTCATCTTCGAACGCGATGCCCCCCTTGCCGGCGCCGCCGAGGTTGTGCCACAGGAAGTTGGCCGCGCCGTCGTTGGTGACGTAGAGATCCGTCCAACCGTCCCCGTCCAGGTCCGCCGCCAGGACGCCGAGGCCTGGGCCGGGCTCGCGACCGATGCCCGAGCTGTTGGATACGTCTTCGAAGGTCACCGCCCCCGGGCGCTCGGTGCGGTTGTGCCAAAGGCGGTCCGGCAGCGGCTTGAAATCGGCCGGGCCGCAGTAGTCCCGCCGGCTGCTCGCGGTGAAGCAGCGCGGGTTGGCCGCCAGGTCCACGACCACGTAGGCGACCTCGAAGAGGTCCAGGCGGCCGTCCCGGTCGACGTCGACGAAGGTCGCCGCGGTGCTCCAGCGCGGGTCCTCCACCCCGGCGGCGGCGGTGACGTCCTCGAACGTGCCGTCGCCGCGGTTGCGCCAGAGCTTGTTCGGCCCGTACTCGGTGACGTAGAGGTCGGTCCAACCGTCCCCGTCCACGTCCCCGGCGGCGATGCCGGTCCCGTAGTCGATGCCGGCGATCCCGGACGCGTCGGTCACGTCGACGAACCGGGGGGTGAACGGGGCCGACCCGTCCGGCGATCCGGGGACGGGGTCGTTGCGGAACAGGCGGTCGCGCACCGCCTGGCTCCCCGCCTCGACGCCGGCGGTCTCCCCGGCGCCGTCAGGGCGCAAGCTCCCGCCCTGGACCAGGTAGACGTCCAGGTCGCCGTCCCCGTCGTAGTCGACCAGGCCGCCGCCACCGCCCATGATCTCGGGGTAGTAGAACTTCCCCGACATCCCGTTGGTGTGAACGAAATCGATCCCCCACTGGGCAGCACGCTCGACGAACAGGGGCTTCTCGCCGGTCTGCGCCACGAGAACCGAGCCGGTGGCCAGCAGGAGGGCGCCGGCGGTGAGCGCGGCGCGGACGGGGAGTCGAAGAGAAGGCTTGATCCGGGTCACGGTCGAGCAGTCTACCTCCACCTGTGAGCCTCCACCTCTCACCCAGGTCCCGCGATAGAGTCGCCGGGCCATGGAGCGCAGCACCTCACCAGCGACGAGCACACCGGGCGCTCCGCGGGAGCGGATCTGCCTGATCACCACCGGCGGCACCATCGAGAAGGTGTACAACGAGCACACCGGCGAGCTGGTCAACCGGCGGTCGATCGTCCGCCGCATGCTCTCCGAGCTCCGCCTGGAGGACGTCGAGGTGGAGACCGTGGAGCTGATGAGCAAGGACAGCCTGGACATGACCGAGGAGGACCGGCACCGGGTGGTCCAGACGGTCCGCGCCACCCTCGGCGAGGAGCCGCCGCCGGCCGGCATCGTCATCCTCCACGGCACCGACACCCTGGCCGACACCGGCGAGCTCCTCGCCGCCAGCTTCCCCGGGATCGCGCTGCCGCTGATCTTGACCGGCGCCATGCGCCCGTTCGAAATGAAGCGCTCCGACGCCCTGCAAAACCTCACCGAAGCGATCTTCTCCACCCGTGCCCTGCCGCCGGGGATCTACTGCGTCGCCCACGGGCGGGCCCTCCCCTTCCCCGGAGTCCGGAAGGACCGGCGCCGGGGGACCTTCGTGCGCGCGGCCGGGCCGCGCCCCTCCTGACGCCGGCCCGCGCCCGCGGGTTGCGCCGTCGCGCGCCGCCGCATGTCCCGTCTCCCTGATATTCAATACTTTGTAAAATGGAGGAAGTTGTATCGAGCTGTTGAATCACAGAGAAAGGAGACCGACTCGATGACCGCCCTCCCCTGGACCCGTGGTCTCGCTCGCATTCTGTCCCACCCTGGCACCGCGGCTCTGGCCGCCCTCGCCGCCCTCTCGGTGCTCACCGCCCCTGCCGCGTCCGCCGCGGGGGTCCACTTCCACGACGTAACCTCCACGCAGCCGGCCGTCGCGGCCTTCCAGCACGTGCCTTCGGCGACGATCGACGCCGTCCGCGACTTCCAGGACCGGGGAACGGTCTTCCTCAGCGACTTCATCGGGCCGTTTCCGATCAAACCCCACGGGGCCCCCGGGGTCGCCCTGCTCGACTACGACGGGGACGGGGACCTGGACATCTACGCCACCAACGGACCGGGCGCTGCCAACGCCCTGTTCTCCAATCAACTGGTCGAAACCGGCACCCTCGGGTTCGTCGACGTCGCCGCGGCGGCGGGGGTCGACGCCACGGACATGGACGCGACCGGCGTCTGCTTCGGCGACATCGACAACGACGGTGATCCCGACCTCTACGTGCTCGGGCGGAGCGAACCGGACCGTCTGTTCGAGAACCTTGGGGACGGCACCTTCGCCGACATCACCGCGGCCAGCGGCACCGGCGGCGGCAACCTGATGTCCACCACCTGCTCCATGGCCGACTTCGACGGTGACGGTCTGCTCGACATCGTCGTCGGCCACAGCTTCGACATGTCGACCAACCTGCCGATCTTCGTCGTCCCCTACGCCCTGAGCCAGCCCAATCAGCTCTTCCTGAGCGCGGGCAACGACACCTTCGTCGACGCCAGCGTCAGCTCCGGCGTCGGGGCGGTCCAGGAGATCACCTGGTCGGTGGCCGCCGTCGACCTGAATCAGGACGGCTTCGTCGACATCGTCACCGCCAACGACAACGGCACCATCCCGTTCGCCGCCTCCGGCGGGATCGACCGAGGTCTGCTGCGCTACCTGGTCAACGACGGCACCGGCCACTTCACCGACATGACCGACGCGGTCGACCTCGACTCGCCGGGCGAGTGGATGGGCCTGGCGTTCGCCGATTTCGACTTCAACGGCAAGATCGACCTGTTCGCCTCCAACTCCGGCGACTGGCTCGAAGACTTCCTCGGCACCCCCGGAGCGACCCTGGGAGCCTATTCCTCGCGCTGGTATCTCCAGCGGCCGGACGGCACCTTCGCCGATCCGGGGCTCGGTGCGATGGTCGCCGACGGTTTCAGCTGGGGAGCCAGCGCCCTCGACTACGACAACGACGGCGACTCGGACCTGGTCTTCTACGGCGGCCTCGACGCCGGACCGTTCGTCGACCTCTCGAACCCCGGATCGCTGGCCGAGAATGACGGCGCGGCCAACTTCACCTATGACCTGGACGCGCTCATCCCCACCGGTGCCCCCCACAACCGGCGGATCGAGCACGGCCTCGCCGTGGGCGACCTCGACGGCGACGGCTTCCCGGACATCGTCTCGATCTCGGCGGCCAACCTGCCCACGGAGCCGTTCGGGCCGATGCCGTTCCCGCGGGCGTGGAGCTCCCCGATCGACGGCCTGTCGCTCCTCTTCCCCACCTGGTTCCCGGGCAGCGAGCCGTTCCAGTTCATCTACTCGGGAGTCCAGTTCCCGCTCGGCTCCGTGGCCGTGGAGCTGAGCTCGGGCGCCGCGGAGGACAGCAACGGCTGGATCGCGGTCAGCACCCGCGGCTCGGTCGGCGAGGCCCCTGGCGCCGTGGTTCCGCGGGACGGCTACGGCGCCGTCCTGCGGGTGACGCCGGCTGGGGGGAAGACCGCCATCCGGCCGGTGGTCGGCGGCGAGAGCTACGCCTCGCAGAACGCCCACGAGCTCACCTTCGGGCTCGGCGCGGCGCACAAGGCGACGGTCGAGGTGCTCTGGCCGGGCGGGGTGCGCAACCGGCTCTACGGCGTGCACTCCGGTGAGCGGGTCGTCCTTCCAGAGATCCCGTGCAGCTTCGACGATCCGGCGATCACGCCGGCGGCGTACGCCTCGTGCGTCCATCAGGCGCTCGCCGCGCTCCAGAGCGCCGGCGCCATCGGGCCGGCGCAACGGGGGCGGCTCCTGGGCAGCGCCCTCCGGGCGTTCGCCGCAGAGCACTCCGGCGGGTGAGCTCACCCGCCGGACGACTCTGCAACACGGTCTTCAAAAGCAACAGGGGCGCCCGCGGGCGCCCCTGTTGTGCATCAAGGCGAGCCGGGAGCCCGCGGTGAGCGCCGGTGCCCATGCGCCGGCCATCACCGCGTCCGCCCGGAGTGGCCGCTAGCTCTTCTGCATCAGCAGCCAGTCGACCAGGGTGTCGAGCTCCTCGTCGCTGCCGGAGAACTTCTTCTTGTGCTTCTTGCCGTTCATCGTCTCCTCGAGACGAAGCCACTTCTCGATCCACGCCTTGTCGTGCTTCTGGCTCAGGTTCACCAGATCCGGGCCCTTGATCGCCGCCGACTTGGTCATGGCCTCGATTCCGGCGGGCGGAATCGAGTGGCACAGGTTGCACTTCTGAGCCTTGAACAGCTTCTGCCCCGCGGCGCCGTTGTCTTCCGAGGCGGCGGGGTTGGCGAGGAATGCCGCAACCACGAACACCAAGAGGCCCGCGATCGGGAGCAAACGCTTCATGGAACTCCTCCTTGTCTAGGTTGGAATCGTTGAGGCGTCGATCGTTCGCTGACGCGTCACCCCCCGAGTGTACTCCTGTCACACTGCGGGGGCAGGATCGTCGCCGCGAAACATCCCGGGTCCGGGTGTCGTTGACTAGGAGTCTGCCTAAAATGGGGCGAGTGGCCCACCCACGCGGACCGACGACGCGCTGAACCTCCCCATGAGACCCATGAGTGAGACCCCCCTGCCAACAGGCAAACGATCCACGACACCGCTGCCGTTCCGCACCGCCGTCGGCCCGGCCGGCGGCCGCTGGCTCATCCTCGCCCTCGCCGTGTCCGCGGTCGTGGCGGTGCTGCTGCTGGTCGACCTGACGCCCCGGGTCGAGAGCGACTTCTTCTTCGCCGCGGACGCCCCCGAGCTGCAGTCGGCCCAGCGGATCGACGCACTCTTCCCCAGCCACTCCCAGATCCTGCTGGCGGCCCGGGCGGCGGACGTCCACGCACCCGAGTACACCGAGACGGTGGCGGAGCTGACCGACCGGCTCGCCGCCCTCGACGGGGTCGCCGCGGTGCACAGCATCACCTCCGGACCGGCGAGCCCCGCGGCGGCCTTCGACGGACCGTTCTGGCGCCGGCTGCTGGTCCCCGCCGCCCGAGAGACGCCCGGAGGGGTGGCGCCGGCGGCGCCCGGGCTCACCTACCTGGTCGTCGAGGTCGCCGACCGCGCTCCGGCCGGGCTGGTCGAGGACCTGGAAGCGGTGGTCGCCGGGATCGAGCGGGACCGGCCCGGAACGCGCGTGGCCATCTCCGGCGTGCCCTACGTGGTCGAACGCATCCGGCGCGCCCTGCTGCGCGACTTGCGCACCTTCACCCTGGCGGCGGTGGCGGTGTTCGGCCTGGTGATCGCCCTCCTCTACCGGGACCGCTGGATCGTGACGGGCGTCCTCGCCACCTGCCTGGCCGCCTGTGCCACGACCCTGGCGCTGCTGTCGCTCGCCGGGCTCTCGATCGGTGTCCTGACCGCCAACATCGTCACCATCGTCTTTGTCCTGACCCTCTCACACCTGATCTACCTGACCGCCAACTTCCGGCGCCTCGGCGACCTGCCGGCGGCGCTGGCGGTGACCGGAGAAGCCTCGTTCTGGTGCATGGCGACGACCCTGGCCGGGTTCGCCAGCCTGCTCCTCGCGTCCGCCGAGCCGCTCCGGGAGCTGGGCAAGGCCGGAGCGATCGGTACGCTAGTCGCCCTGGCGGCCGCCTACGGCCTGTATCCGCCGTTTCTCCGGGGGCGCCGCGGCACCCGGGCGGACGGGTCCGCCGAGGACCCGGCCGCCGCCGCGGCACCGTATGCCGACCCGTTCGGCGGCCGGCGGCTCGGCTGGGTGGTGGCGCTCGCCGGCGTCCTGGTCGCAGTCGCCGCCCTCGGCCTGCCGCGAATCACCACCGACCCCGGTCTGCTCGCCTACTTCGACCGGGACAGCGCCATCCGTGGCGGCCTCGAGGTGATCGACGACGCCGGCGGATCGAGCCCGCTCCGGATTCTCTACTCCGACGCCGACGGTGGACGGCTGGACACCGACGACGCCCTCCGCCGGCTGGCCGCGGTCCAGGCCGCCCTGGAAGCGGATCCGGCGGTCGGAACAGTCCTGTCGCTCTCCCCCCTGATCGACCAGGCGACCCAGGTGCCGCTGGCCGCCATGCTGGGCAGCCGTGGCCTGGTGAGCATGCTCTCCTCCCCCTCCTTCGGCGGCATCGGCCGGGCGTTCGTGACGGCGGACCGAAGCCAGGGGCTGCTCTTCTTGCGCATGCGAGAGGCAGGGCGCGAGGCGCCGCGCGACCGGATCGTCGGACGGATCGAGGAGGTGCTCCGCGACCACGGGTTCGCACCGGAAGCCACCGCCGGCCTGTTCGAGCTCCAGGGCCAGCTCGCCGACCTGGTCGCCTCGAGCCTCGTCACCGGCCTGGGCGGCCTGTTCATCCTGTTCGCCGGCGTCTCCTGGGCGGTCGCGCGCAGCGGTCGGGCCGCCGCGGCGATGATGGCCTGCCTCGCCGGGACGCCGGTCTTCCTCTTCGGGGTGTTCGGTCTCGCCGGCCTGCCGGTCGACTTCATCTCCTCTCCGGCCGCCAACGTCGCCCTGTCGGTCGGCATCGATTCGATGATCCACCTGGTCACCGCCGCCCGCCGGCTACGCCGCCAGGGCCTGGACGCCTGGCCCGCCTGGCTGGAGGCGCGGGCCCGGCTGGCGCGGCCGGTCGCCGGGGCGGGGGCCATCCTGGCCGCCGGCTTCGGTCTCTTCCTGCTCTCCAGCTTCCCGCCCACCCGCCGCTTCGGGCTGGCGGTGGTGCTCGGAATCGGCGCCGCCACGGTGCTCACCCTGGCCGTCCTGCCCGCCCTCGCCGCACGGTCCGACTACACAAAGACCCAACAGGCCCAGACCCCAAACAACCGAACCCCTTAGGGAGGGGGCGTCCCCTTCCCCCCGCGACGGTGGCAAGGGGGTGCGAGGCGGGGTCGGGAGCGGTGTGGGAGGCCCCGGCTCCGGGACACCGCGCGATCTGGATGGCTCGGCGCTCTGCGCGCGGCTCGGTTCGGCCTCGCGCGTGGGCCGGTCCGGGCACGCGAACGCACCTGTGGCGCGGGCCTCAAGCCCTCCACCGGGGCCTCCCGCACCGCTCCACATCCAGACCGTTCGTCGACGTTCCGAAGCGCCAGCGACGCACTCCGCTAAAGAAGCAAGGAAACCGGAGGGGGCGTCCCTTTCCCCCGCGACGGTGGCAAGGGGGTGCGAGGCGGGGTCGGGAGCGGCGCGGGAGGCCCCGGTGGAGGGACACCGCGCGATCTGGATGGTTGGGCGCTCTGCGCGCGGCTCGGTTCGGCCTCGCGCGTGGACCGGTCCGGGCACGCGAACGCACCTGTGGCGCGGGCCTCAAGCCCTCCACCGGGGCCTCCCGCACCGCTCCACATCCGCACCGTTCGT
>Ga0210086_1001215_pt1 | contig 13560 bp, 9 predicted proteins | sample China_Galinas_PW_3_FD_184867 | JGI IMG/M metagenome (GOLD analysis project Ga0210086, IMG submission 184867) | Wetland microbial communities from San Francisco Bay, California, USA, that impact long-term carbon sequestration - China_Galinas_PWB_D2... | ecosystem: Environmental > Aquatic > Marine... | reverse complement strand
CCCGCCGCGACGGTGCGGGTTGTGGCAGGTCGCGCAGCCGACGACGTCGTGATCGACGCCGAGGGTGTCGGTCCACGTCTCGAGGCTCAGCCCATCGGGGGTCGCCTGGAAGGCGCCGGCCCACCACGACGGAACCGGGTCCGGCGGGTACTGGGCGTCGGAGCCGACCGGGTGGTCGTCGGTGAAGTCGGTGCCGAGATTGGCGGACGCCGGGATGAAGCTCGTGCCGGTCTGCCCACCGAAGCTATCGAGCGCCACCGTGCCGTCGTGGCACGAGAGGCACAGGCGGCTGATCGTGTCGAAGTCATCGACCGCGGTGCCGGGGCCCGAGTGCAAGGTGTAGTTGGCGACCGTCAGCTCGTGGTTCCACAGGCGGGGGAGCCCGACCATCGCGAAGTGGGGCGTATGGCAAGGCTTGCAGATCTCTCCGCCGGACCACGCGTACGACGAGAAGTCGTGCGGCGAGCCGACGATCTGTCCGGATGCGCTCACAGCCATTCCCGCGACGGCTGCTGCACAGATCCACTTGGCGCTCTTCATGGTTCATTCCTCCGATAAGCCGGTTCTCTACTGGGTCGGGCCGTGACGTCTCCGGTCCGACCACTCTCAATCCGATGCTCTAGTCTGCAATAGGCGTGCCAGCACGCGAGACCCAAACTAGCCCCTGCGACTCTCCTATTCGCCTGCTTGGAGAGTATGCGGACCTGAATTCTCTTATCTGAGAAACACAGGCCGGATAGTCGTCTCAAAGATAAGACGCCCTGATCATCCCTGTTCAAGGGCCATCCCGCTCGTGCCGACCCCCTGATGTCAGGAGCACAGGGGGGGGCATGAGGCTGGTTTCCGCTTTCAAGACCGCCGGGGGCTCCACCCGAATCCAGGTGGCTTGGATACGGCTGTTGAGCATGGCGACCGCGGCCTTGATCCCCGGGTTCAGCGCCGCGTCCGAGGTGGATTCCGTCCGGGCTGGGGCGGTGCCCCCGCGGGCTGCGGCGATCTCGTGGACAGACGGTCGGTGCGAGGGGTGCCACACCCCGGTCCGGGGTTTCAGCCACCCGGTGGGGATGCGGCCGGGGCGTGAACTGCCCGCGGAGTTCCCCCTCGAGGGTGGGCGGATGACGTGCGTGACCTGCCACGACGCCGATTCTGCCCAGACCCACGCCCTGGCGCGGACCGAGGGCGCCCCCATGCTGCGGGGGGGGCGCCGCGCGAGCGAGTTGTGCGTCGAATGCCACAGGGGCTCGCTCGGCTCGGCACGATCAGCCCACCCGACGGCGTTGGGGCGGGCGCACCTGCTGTGGGAGGGCGTTCGCCCGGGGCGTGCGGGCACGGGTGGGCTCGACGCGGTGCTCGACGAGCGGTCGGCTCTGTGCATGGGGTGCCACGACGGATCGCTGGCGTTTGATGCCGGGGGGCATCGCTCGGGAACCCTGTTCGCGCGGGGGCGCGAGCAGGAGCACCCCGTCGGGCTGGTCTACCCACGCGGGGAGGGCGGACGTGGGAGGGGGCGGCTTGTCGCGGCCGAGACCCTCGACCCGCGGATTCGCCTGTTCAACGGGACGATCGGGTGCGGGTCGTGCCACAGCCTGTACTCGCCGGAGCGTGCGTACCTGTCGATGAGCAACCAGGGCAGCGGGCTGTGCCTGGAGTGCCACGAGGACAGCTGAGCGTCGGGACGGCGTGTGGCACCGGGATTGCTACCGGTTTATGGTGTTCGTGCGACGGTGTCTGTGCGCAAACAGGGGGAACGGACCGGTGAGGTTGCTCGCGCTCATAGGTGTGCTGTCGTGCATCGCGTTCTGGCACGCGCAGCCCGCGTCCGCCCAGGGTGAGCTTCCCGGGGCGACGGGGCGTCTGGTGGTCCGCGCCGTACAGGGGACGGCCGGCGGGACGGCGCTGTCTGGCGACGCGGTGGAGATCGAACTGCTGCACCAGGGTCAGACGGTGCAGACGCTGGATGCGACGCTTGACGCGGCGGGGCAGGCGGTGCTCGACCAGATCCGTGTGGGGGTGGAGGTCCGTTCGCTTGTGCGGATCACGCACGGCGGCGTGCAGTACCAGCAGGCCGGCCCGTTGATGGATACCGCGCACGCCGACGAATCGGTGGACGTGACGGTGTACGACGTCACCGAGTCCGAGCCGGCGTGGCGTGTATCGTCGCGGCAGGTGACGGTCGATCCGAAGGGCGCGTGGGTGACGGTGTCGGAGACGGTTGTGGCCGAGAACCCGGGCGACATGACGTGGATCGGCGGGAGGCCCGACGCCGAGGGTCGGCAGACGACGGTCAGGCTGGCGATCCCGGCGACGGCGCAGGACATCCGACTCGACCTTGGTTTCGCCGGTTGGCGTTTCGCGGCGTTCGAGGACGGGACGCTGAGGGTGCAGATGCCTCTGATGCCCGGGCAGACGACGTACCGCTTCGCCTACCGCGTCCCGGTGACGGACGGTCGGGTTGAAGTGTCGCTGTCGTCGCCGATGCCGACGGCGCGGATGGTTGTGTATGTGCCGGAGGACGCGAACGTTCAGGCGTCGGGGCTGTCGCCGGTGGGGACGCGGACGGGCGAGAGCGGGACGTACACCCTGTTCGAGGGCGGCGGGCTGGGCGCGTCGGTGTCGGCGGGCGTGACGCTGGCAGGGCTGACGCCCGCGGTGACCACGGTGGCGCCCGCGCCCGGCAAGAGCAACTCGATGTCGCCGATGGTCGTCGGCCTCGGCACCGTGCTTGGGATCCTGGTGGTGGGCGCGGTGGTCGCGCTGGCGGTGCGCGGGCGGGAGACGCCCGGCTGAGGAGGTTTGGCGGTGCGTGAGTTGGCGTCGGGCCTGTTGCGGGGCGGAGCGGCGCCCAGTGTGCGCCCGATGACCCTCGCACGCGCGCTGCCCTGGCTGTGGGCGGTCGAGGCGGTGCTGCTGGGCGTGGCGTTGGCGATGACGGCGTGGTACGCGCCGGTGCACGCCGAGATGGGCGTGATCCAGAAGATCTTCTACTTCCACCTTGGCGCGGCGGTGAACACGTTCGTGGCGTGCGGCGTGGTGTTCGTGGCGGGCGTGGCGTACCTGTGGACTCGGAACCCCAAGTGGGACGCGCTGGGCGACTCCGCGGCACGCATGGCCGTGCTGTTGAGCCTTATCGTGCTGCTCACCGGCATGATCTGGGCGAAGCAGGCGTGGGGGCTCTGGTGGGAGTGGAGCCCGCCGCTCACGCTCTGTCTGGTGCTGTGGCTGCTCTACGTCGCCTACCTGGCGATGCGGGCGGCGATCCGCTCGGCGGTGCGCCGCGCGACGGTGTGCGCGGCGTACGGGGTCGCCGCGTTCCTCGACGTCCCGCTGGTCTACCTCTCGGTGCAGCTTCTCCCCAAGACGCACCCGACGGCGTCGGGTCTGACGGGCGAGATGGCCGAGACCGCGCTGGTGTGGCAGGTCGCCATCGCCTTGCTGACGGCGTTGCTGATCGTGACGCGGTACCGCGTCACGATGCGCGGGGCGGAGCGGGGGGGGGCGTCGTGACGCCGGCGGCGTGGGTCGTGATTGCGCACGCGATCGGGCTCGGGCTGCTGCTCGGGTACGGGGCGTGGCAGTGGCGGCGGCTCGCGTCGCCGCGCTCCGGGCGCTGAGGGCGCCGGGCTATGCTGCCCCCCGGGTGAGAGCATGACCAGCACGAACGGGCATTCGGAACCGAGCACCGGTGGGGCGTCGCGCCCCCGTCGCGGGCGGCTCTCGCGCCGGCAGCGCGTCGCGGTGCTGCTGGTGTTCGCGCTGGTCGTCAGCGCCGTGGTGTTCGGGTTGCTCGAGGGGGCGCTGCGCCTGGCGGGGTACGGCGGGTACGCGCCGACCTTCAGCAGGGCCGGAACGCTGCCCGACGGGGCGACGTTGGTGATGACCGACCACGGCGGGCCGGCGTCGTACTTCTTCCGCTCGCGGTCGCGCCCGGCGTCGCTCAACCCGACCGCGTTCGAGATGCCCAAGCCGGCGGGGACGGTGCGGATCGTCATGGCGGGGGGGTCGGCGGCCAAGGGCAGCCCCTACCCGAGGCACCTGACCAGTTCGGCGTTCCTCGGGGCGATGCTCGAGGACGCCTGGCCCGGGCGCCACGTCGAGGTGATCAACATCGGCACCACGGCGATCGCGTCGTTCCCGGTGCTGGGGATGGTGACCGAGAGCCTGGAGTACGACCCCGACCTCGTGGTCATCTACGCGGGCAACAACGAGTTCTACGGGGCGTACGGGGTGGCGTCGCTGCACACCGCCGGGCGCTCGCCGTTCATGATCCGGCTGATCCGCGCCACGCGGTCGCTGGCGATCGCGCAGTTCATCGACCGGCACCTCGGCGGGGGGTACGACCGCCACGACGACCGGACGCTGATGGAGGCGATGGTGGGGCGGGCGTCGATCGGTCCGGACGATCCGGCGCGTGCGGACGCCGCACGGAACCTCGGCGCGTTCGTGGGGGACGCGGTCAGGCGGTGCCGGGCGCATGGCGTGCCGGTGATCGTGTGCACGCCGCCGTGCAACGAGCGCGGGTTGGCGCCGCTGGGCGAGCGTGATCGCTCGTGGATGAACGACACCGATCGGGCGGAGATCGAGTCGCTGCTCGCCGACGCGGCCGCGGGCGTGGGGGGCGACCCGGACGCGGTCGAGGAGGCGGCGCGGGCGGCGTTGGAGCTCGACCCACAGGACGCGACAGCCCACTACCTGTTGGGGCGGGCGTTGGACGAGCGGGGCGAGTTCGACGAGGCGTCGGTGGAGTTCCGGCGGGCGGTGGACCTCGATCCGATGCCGTGGCGTCCGCCGAGCGCGTCGGTGCAGAGCGTGCGCGAGGCTGCACGCTCGCACGGTGCGGTGCTGTGCGATCTGGCCGAGGCGTTCCGCGCCGAGAGCCCGGGCGGTTCGGTCGGGTGGGAGCTGATGGACGACCACGTGCACCCATCGCTGCGCGGGCAGTGGCTGATCGCGCGTTCGATTGTGGCGTCGATGAGCGAGCTGTCGGGTGAGCTGTTGGTCGATGCCGACCGGTTCGCGGCGCTGTCGAGCCGGGAGGACTACGACGAGCGGCTGCTGGCGAACCCGTACGACGAGTACGCGGCGGCGCACGCGATGCGGGTGCTCGGGATGATCCCGTTCTACCAGCGTTCGAACCCGGGGTATTTCGCGCGGTTCGACGCGGAATGCCGGCGGATCGAGAGCGAGAGCCCGGTGCCCGTGCAGCGGGCGATCCAGCAGTGGCTGAGTCCGCCCTCGGACGGCGAGCAGCGGCCGATCACCGGGCTGGTGGCGCAGGCGTTGTTCGGGCAGGGGCAATTCGAGCAGGGTGAGCGGCTGTTCGACGCGGCGCGGCGGTCGGTGGTTCCATATGGCACGTGGGAGCTCCAGTACACGGTGTTCATGCTGCGTTGCCGCGGCGCGGTGCACGGTCGTCTGAGTGAGGACGATCTGCGGCTCGCGCTCGAGACGGCCGAACGCGGGCGGTTCCTCGTCGAGTCGGGGTCGAGCACCAACGGGGCGGGCGAGCGGTTCACCGGCGAACTGCTGGCGTTGGCGGGTGAGCACCGTGAGGCGTTGAAGATGTTTGTCGCGGCCGGCCCGAAGCTCTCGGTCGAGGGACGCGTGGCGGTGGACGAGGCGATGGTCGAGTCGTACCTGGCGCTGCGCGAGCCGGAGAAAGCGCGGCAGATCGTGCGGGCGGGGCTGAGCCGGGGCGGCAAGTATGTCGAGTACTATCGGCAGATGCAGCAGCGCATCGCCCCGTAGTGACCCTCCGGAGAACGTGTCCCGTTGACCGCGATCCTCGGCATCTCGGCGTACTACCACGACTCGGCCGCGGCGTTGATCGTTGACGGCAGGATTGTCGCGGCGGCGCAGCAGGAGCGGTTCAGCCGCCAGAAGCACGATCACCGCTTCCCGTCCGACGCGGTCGCGTACTGCCTGCGCGAGGGCGGGATCGACGCGGGCGAGCTCGACTACGTCGGGTTCTACGACAAGCCGCTGCTGAAGTTCGAGCGGCTGCTGGAGACGTACCTGGCGTACGCGCCGTCGGGGTTCGTGTCGTTCGCGCGATCGATGCCGCTGTGGTTGCGCGAGAAGCTGCACCTGCCGAGGCGCATCCGCAAGGAGCTGGGCGGGAAGTACCGCAAGGGGGTGGTGTTCGCAGAGCACCACGAGTCGCACGCCGCCAGTGCCTTCTTCCCCAGCCCGTTCGAGGAGGCCGCGATCCTGACGCTCGACGGCGTCGGCGAGTGGACAACGACCAGCATCGGCACCGGGCACGGCAACCGCGTCGAGCTCACGCACGAGGTCCGCTTCCCGCACTCGCTCGGGATGCTCTACTCGGCGTTCACCTACTTCACGGGGTTCAAGGTCAACTCGGGCGAGTACAAGCTGATGGGGCTGGCGCCGTACGGCGAGCCGACGTACTACGACCTGATCATCGAGAAGATCATCGACCTCAAGGACGACGGGTCGTTCCGACTCGACATGGACTACTTCAACTACTGCCAGGGTCTGACGATGACGGGGCGCCGGTTCGCCAAGCTCTTCGGCGGGGCGAGGCGCCTGCCCGAACACAAGCTCACCCAACGCGAGATGGATATGGCCGCGTCGGTGCAGAAGGTCACCGAGGAGGTCATGCTGCGTGCGTCGCGCCATGCGCACGAGCTGACGGGGATGACCAACCTGTGCCTGGCTGGCGGCGTGGCGCTGAACTGCGTCGGCAATGGGCGGGTGCTGCGCGAGGGGCCGTTCGAGAACGTCTGGATCCAGCCGGCGTCGGGTGACGCGGGCGGTGCGCTCGGCGTGGCGCAGCTCATCTGGTACCAGCTTCTCGACAACCCGCGCGAGGTGGGCGAGCGCGACGGGCAGGGCGGCTCGTTGCTCGGGCCGGCGTTCGGGGAGGACGAGATCCGCGGCTTTCTCGACCGCGAAGGGGCGGTTTACACGCGGTACGAGAGCGACGAGGAGCTGTGCGAGGCGGTCGCGCAGCACATCGACGAGCAGAAGGTGGTGGGGTGGTTCCAGGGGCGGATGGAGTTTGGGCCGCGGGCGTTGGGGTGCCGGAGCATCGTGGGCGACGCGCGGTCGCGTGAGATGCAGTCGGTGATGAACCTGAAGATCAAGTTCCGCGAGTCGTTCCGCCCGTTCGCGCCGAGCGTGCTCGCCGAGCGGGTCGACGAGTACTTCGAGATGCGGGCCGGCGAGCAGTCGCCGTACATGCTGCTGGTGGCGGACGTGGCGGCTGCGCGCCGCCTGCCGCTCGACGGCGAGGCCGGCGGGTTGAGCGGGCTCGACAAGCTGAAAGTCGCGCGGTCGGAGGTGCCGGCGATCACGCACGTGGACCACAGCGCTCGGGTGCAGACGGTGGACACCGGGCGGCACGGGCGGTACTACAAGCTGCTCAAAGCGTTCGAGAAGCGGACGGGGTGCCCGGTGGTGATCAACACGAGCTTCAACGTCCGCGGCGAGCCGATCGTGTGCACGCCCGAGCACGCCCACCGGTGCTTCATGGGCACCGAGATGGACGTGCTGGTGCTCGAGCGGTTCGTGCTGCTCAAGAGCGAGCAGCCGGGCGGCGGAGTGAGACGCGGGGAGTACCTGAGCAGGTTCGAGCTGGACTGAGCGCATGAACGACGACACTCGCAACCCGGGACCGCTCGAGCTGATCGGCTTCGTGGCGATGTGGGCGGTGCTGTTCGTCGGCGTGGCGTGGCTGGGAGGGGTCCGCCCGGAGGCGCTGCGGGGGGCCGCGGCGTTCACCGGCGTGTGTGCCCTGTTCTCGCTGGTCCTCGATACGGAGACGAGGCTGCGCCGGAGGGCGTGGGGGCTGGCGATCCCGGCGGTGCTGGCGGCGGTCTGGGGGGTGGTCGAGGCGTGCGGGGCCGCGGGGGTGAACCCGTCGGCCACGCGGGCGGGGCTCTACTGGGTGCTGGGGGCGGTGGGGGCGGTCGGATTCTTCGGCGGGCTGGCGTCGGAGCGGGGCGCCGTGGCGATGTACCGGGGGTGGATGGCGGCGGCCCGCCCGATCGGGTGGACGATCTCGTTCGTGCTGCTGGGAGCGGTTTTCCTGGTGGTGGTCACGCCGATGGGGCTGGTGATGCGGGCGGCGGGGCGCGACCCGATGGAACGCCGGTTCGAGCCGGATCGCAAGTCGTACTGGGTCGAGCGGGAGACGGGGCGCTCGTCGCGCCGATACTTCCGGCAATACTGAGGGCGGGCGCCCGCGGGGAGCACGATGGACGAGTCACGCAAAGACGAGAACGCGGGCGGGTTCGCGGACGAGGAGAACATCGGGCTCTTGCGCGAAGTCTGGGAGTTGATCCTGCACAACAAGAAGTGGTGGCTGCTGCCGGTGATCGTGGTGCTGCTGGTGATCGGGCTGGTGGTGGTGCTGGGCTCGTCGGCCCTGGCCCCGTACCTGTACCCGTTGTTCTGAGGACCGGGTCCGCGGCGAGCGGGGTGTCGTTGCCGAGGCTAAACTGGATTTGATGGTCCAAAGGGTCGTCAATCGTGTGGGGGGACTGCTCGCCTCGGCGTGCGTGTGGTGGCTCGCGATGCCGGCGGTGGGGCAGTCGGCGACGGTCCCGAACGATAACCGGCGGTGCCTGCAGTGCCACGGGCAGGAGCACATCGGCGAGCTGAACCCCGAAGAGCGTCTGTCGATGGTGGGGACGTGGCTGGGGACCGACGAGCCCGCCCCGGAGGAGGAGGGCGCGCCGAGCGAGCACGAGCTGAGGGGTGACGAGCCGCTGACCCGCCCGGGGCTGTACATCCTCCCCGACGCGCTGAGCGGGAGCGTGCACGAGGACGTGTCGTGCGTGGAATGCCACACCGACGCGGCGCGTCTGCCGCACGCGCCGGAGCTGAACCTGGCGACGTGCGCGGCGAGTTGTCACAGCGACATCGTGGAGAAGTACAACAGCGGGACGCACCGCGAGGCGCTGGAGCACCACGACCCGTTGGCGCCGACGTGCGCGTCGTGCCACGGGGGTCACCAGATCCACGGGGTTGGCGAGCGGCAGTCGCCCCAGCACCGTCTGAACAGCATCTTCCTGTGCGCCGACTGCCACGAGCGTCACATGAGGGACACGCCGGGCGGGTACAAGCCGCGGTCGCACATCGAGGCGTACCTGGAGAGCGCCCACGGGAAGGCGGTGACGCAGAGCGGTCTGGTTGCGGCGCCGACGTGCGCCGACTGCCACGACGCGCACGCGGTGCACCCCGTGAGCGACCCGCGATCGGCGGTGAACCACAAGCGTGTGCCCGAGACGTGCGGCTCGTGCCACGTCGGGATCCTGGGGATCTACCAGCAGAGCATCCACGGCAAGCTGGAGGCCGAGGGCGACGAGCGGGCGCCGGTGTGCACCGACTGCCACACGGCGCACGAGATCGTGCAGCCGGACGAGGTGAAGTTCAAGCTGGCGAGCGGCAAGCGGTGCGGGAAGTGCCACGAGGACCGCATCGAGCACTACCAGGAGACCTACCACGGCAAGGCGCTGGCGCTGGGGCTGCCGAAGGTGGCGGCGTGCTATGACTGCCACGGGCACCACGACATCGTACCGCTGAGCGATCCCAACAGCCGGCTGAACGGCGAGCACAGGCTTCAGACGTGCCGCCAGTGCCACCCGAGCGCGACGAAGAAGTTCACGCAGTACATCGCGCATGCCGACCACACCAACCGCAAGCTGTACCCGGTGCTGTACTGGACGTTCGTGTTCATGACGATTGTCGTGATCGGGACGTTCAGCTTCTTCGGGTTCCACACGGTGCTGTGGTTCGGGCGATCGGTGGTGCTGTGGGTGCGCGACCCGCACGTGTTCCGGCACGTCAAGAGCAAGTCGGTGAGTGACGAGGAGTCGTACGTGCGGTTCCGCCCGTTCGACCGATTCCTGCACGTGCTGGTGATGTCCAGTTTTCTGCTGCTGGTCGCGACGGGGATGCCGCTGAAGTTCTACTACACCGACTGGGCCAAGCACCTCGTGAGCTACGTCGGTGGGCTGGAGGCGGCGGCGCAGCTGCACCGGTTCGGCGCGATCATCACGTTCTCGTACTTCGCGCTGCACCTCGGGAGCCTGGGGCGGGCGGCGATCGGCAGCCGCGAGCGGTACAAGGACCCCAAGACCGGGAAGTACTCCGTCCGCCGGTTCCTCGGCGTGCTGATGGGCCCGGACCTGCCGTTCCCCCACATCCGCGACGTGAAGGAGTGGTGGGCGCACCAGAAGTGGTTCTTCGGGCGCGGACCGCAGCCCGATTTCGACAAGTGGACGTACTGGGAGAAGTTCGACTACTTCGCGGTGTTCTGGGGTGTGGCGGTGATCGGGCTGAGCGGGCTGATCATGTGGTTCCCGGAGCTGTTCACGCGCGTGCTGCCCGGGTGGATCATCAACGTGGCGCTGATCATCCACAGCGATGAGGCGCTGCTCGCGGCCGGGTTCATCTTCACGTTCCACTTCTTCAACGTGCACTTCCGACCGGAGAAGTTCCCGATCGACTCGGTGATCTTCAGCGGGCGGATCACGAAGACCGAGATGCTGCACGAGCGCAAGGCGTGGTACGAGCGGCTGGTCAAGACGGGGCATCTCGACAGCGTCAAGCCCCACGACGACTGGATGCAGTGGCGCAAGGTGATCCACCCGGTGGGGTACCTCGCGTTCGGGACCGGGCTGGTGCTGCTGGCGCTGATCATCTACGCGATGGGGGTGCGGCTGCTGGGCGGGGGCACGTGAGACGGATGGGGCGGCGCGGACCGGCTTCGCGGGGGTGTTTTGCGGCCTAAACTGGATATGCGTATCGCAAATGTCGAATCGGGCGATAGGGGTCCGGGCGAGAACGCCCCGAGCGGATGGGTGAACAGGTGAAAGGGGACAGGCAGCACGGCGGGCTCGCTCGGATGGCGCACGGCGCCGGGTGGCTGTGTTGGATCGTGGCGCTCGCCTCGTCGGGCGGGGCGGCGCTGGGGCAGGACACGACGAGCGAGGGCGACCGGCGGTGCCTGCAGTGCCACGGGCAGGCTCACATCGCCGAGCTCGGGCCTGCCGAGCGCCGTTCGATGGTGAGCACGTCGCTCGACGCGGAGGGCGGGGCCGGCGGGAGCGTCGAGCAGCTCCCGCTGAGCGGGGACGAACCGGCGACGAGGGCGGGGCTCTTTGTCACGCCCGACGCGTTGAGCGGGAGCGTGCACGCGGGCGTGAGCTGCGTGGAGTGCCACACCGACGCGGCGCAGCTGCCGCACAGGCCGGTGCTGAACCTGCGGACGTGCGGGGCGTCGTGCCACAGCGCCGAGTCGGCATCGTTCCTGGCGAGCTCACACGAGCAGGCGTGGGATCGCGGCGACAAGACGGCGCCCGGGTGCTCGACGTGCCACGGGGGGCACGACATCCTCTCCACGTTGGATCGGAACGCGCCGCAGTACCACCTCAACAACCTGTACCTGTGTGGCAACTGCCATGAGAAGCACCGCCCGAGCAACGGGAACGGCGACGGTCCGGGACGGGTCGAGTCGTACCTCGACTCCGCGCACGCGGAGGGGGTGACGAAGGCGGGGCTGCTCGGTGCGGCGACGTGCGCCGACTGCCACGGAGCGCACGGGGTGTTCCCGGCGAAGGACCCGCGCTCGACGGTGAACCGCGACAACGTGCCGACGACGTGCGGGAATTGCCACGCGGGGGTGGACGCGACCTATTCCAAGAGCGTGCACGGGCAGTTGCTCGCGGAGGGTGACGAGCGCGGGCCGGTCTGCACCGACTGCCACACCGGGCACCGCATCACGCGGGCGTCGTCGGACGAGTTCCTGCAGGACGTGGTGAACGAGTGCGGTGACTGCCACGACTCGAAGCCGGGCGAGAGCGGCAAGGTCTCGCTGTCGTACGAGACGTACCGCAAGAGCTATCACGGTCAGGTGACCCGGCTGGGATCGAAGCGTGCGGCGCGGTGCAGCGACTGCCACGGGGCGCACGACATTCTGCCGGCCGAGAACCCGGACTCGCGCGTCGCGAAGGCGAACCTGATCGCGACCTGCGGACAGTCGGGGTGCCACGAGGGGGCGAACCGTAATTTCGTGCGCTTCGACCCGCACGCGAACTACCGCGACGGGGAGCACTACCCGATCCTGCACGGGGTGTGGCTGTACTTCGTGATCCTGATGAGCACGGTGTTCACCTTCTTCGGGCTGCACACGCTGCTCTGGTTCATCCGCGGGCATGCCGAGCGGCTCAAGAACGGCGTGCACGCGCCGGAGGAGCGCGCGGAGACGGCGATCCGGCGGTTCACGGGGATGAACCGGCTCAACCACGTGCTGGTGATGGTGACGTTCTTCGGGCTGACGGCGACGGGCATCCCGCTGATCTTCTCGGACACGGAGTGGGCGAAGGTGCTCGCGGGGCTGTTCGGGGGCGTCGAGGCGGCGGGGATCTGGCACCGGGTGTTCGCGGTCGGGCTGATCGCCAACTTCGTGATCCACTTCATCAGCCTGGGGCGGGCGTTTCTTCGCCGTCGCGTGGGGTGGCGTGTGTGGGTGTTCGGGGCGAACTCGATGGTGCCGCGTTGGAAGGACGTGAGCGACTGTACCGGCATGTGCCGGTGGTTTGCGACGGGCAAGGGGCACCCGCGGATCGACCGCTGGGCGTACTGGGAGAAGTTCGACTACTGGGCCGAGATCGGCGGCTCGATGATCATCGGCGGGTCGGGTCTTCTGCTGTGGTTCCCGGAACTGGCGTCGAAGATCCTGCCTGGGTGGATCTTCAACGTGGCGATGATCGTGCACGGGTACGAGGCGCTGCTGGCGATCGTGTTCATCTTCACGATCCACTTCTTCAACGCGCACCTGCGCCCGGGCGTGTTCCCCGTGGACGACGTGATCTTCACAGGGTGCATGTCGGAGGCCGAGCTCAAGGAGCACCGACCCGAGGAGTACGAGCGGCTGATCCGTACCGGCGCGATCGAGTCGCTGCGCGTCCCGGCCCCGGACCCGAAGCGTCGCCCGCTGTTCGTGCTGCTCGCGGCGGTGGCGATGTCGATCGGGACGACGCTGGCCGTGCTGATCATCCTCGGCGGGCTGAAGGTGATCTGAGATGGGGCGGGAGCGCGTCCCGAGTCCGAAGCGGGCGTTGCGCCGGGTGTGGCGGCGTCGGTGGTGGGTGGCGGGCGCGGTCGGCGCGCTGGCGATCCTCATCGTCGCGGGCGCGGTTCTGCGCGGGCGGGGGCACGCGAATCCGCCGGTGGCGGTGATCGAGGAGGTGCCCCCCGGGCCGGTGGAGCCCGCGCCGCGTCCGACCAGCCCCGTGGCGTTCAGCGAGGGGTGCGTGACGGCGGCGTGTCACGCCGGCTTGCCGGAGGCGAACGACGTGCACCGCCCCGTCGCCGAAGACCACTGCGAGGTGTGCCACGCCCCGGATACGGGCGGTCACGTCTACCCGGTGCTCGGCGATTCGTCGGCGATGTGCGGGTCGTGCCACTCGACGGGGGGCGGGCGCACCGTGCGGCACGAGGCCATGAGCGAGGGCGGGTGCCTCGCCTGTCACGACCCGCACGGCTCGACCGGGGAGTTTCTGCTGGCGGGTGGGACAGAGCTGCAGACGT
>Ga0210086_1001214_pt1 | contig 13560 bp, 10 predicted proteins | sample China_Galinas_PW_3_FD_184867 | JGI IMG/M metagenome (GOLD analysis project Ga0210086, IMG submission 184867) | Wetland microbial communities from San Francisco Bay, California, USA, that impact long-term carbon sequestration - China_Galinas_PWB_D2... | ecosystem: Environmental > Aquatic > Marine... | reverse complement strand
CCTCTTTCATGCGAGTCGTGTAACCCATGAAGTTCCGGTGCAGCCGTCCGTCTTCGACCGCGTGTGCCAGCGTGTCGTCGGATCTCGCGAAGTGATCGAGGCCGATCGCGACATACTCCGCCGCGCCGAACTTCTGCAGCGCGAGCGCGAACAGTTCGTACTTCGTCTGACGATCCGGTAAGGCATCTTCGGGCAGTGCGCGCTGGTGCTTCTTGAGCCAGGGGACGAATGCGAACGAGTAGCACGCGACACGGTCGACCTTCCAGTCGATCACCGTGTCGAGCGTGTTCGCGAACGTCTCGAGCTTCTGGTGGGGAAGCCCATAGATCAGATCGACGTTGACGCTCTCGAACCCGAGCCGGCGTCCTTCCTGGATCAGGGTCCGGGTCTGCTCCACCGATTGGATGCGGTGGACCGTCTCCTGGACCTCGGGCGTGAAGTCCTGGATCCCCATGCTCAAACGGTTGAACCCGACTTCGCGCAAGACCTGGAGCTGTTCGAGCGTCGTGACCGACGGGTCGACTTCGATGCTGATCTCCGCGTCTTCGGCGTGGTCGAAGCGCTCGGAGATTCCGAGGAACAGCCGCCGCAGCTCCTCGGGGGGGAGGTAGGTCGGTGTGCCGCCGCCCCAGTGATGCTGGTGCAGCGTTCGGCGATCGGGCAGCTGCGCGGCCAGGAGATCGGCTTCGTCGAGGACGATGTCGACATAGCTCCTGGCCTTGTCGAGGTTCTTCGTGACGATCACGCTGCAGCCGCAGTACAGGCACATGCTCCTGCAGTAGGGGATGTGCACGTACAGCGACAGAGGTGCGCCGGGCTTGGCGTTGGCCCGTTGCATCGCCGATGTCCACTCGGACTCGGGGAAGTCGTCGGCCCACACCGGCGCGGTCGGGTAACTCGTGTAGCGCGGTCCCGGGCGGTCGTACCGCATCAGCATCGAGGTGTCGATTCGTTGGTAGCTCATCGCTCAGCTCCGTGCGGTTCCATGGGACGTGCCGGTGTCGAATTCACGGACCGTCGCCAACAGGCACTCGACCGAGTCGATCGGTGTCGAGGGATCGAGTCCGTGCCCGAGGTTGAAGATGTGAGGCCGTGATCCGACGGCGGTCATGATACGGCGGGCCTCCGCCACGATCGTCTCATGCGACCCGAGAAGCACTGTCGGGTCGAGGTTGCCCTGGACCGGGAGCTCCTCGGGCAGGCGCTCGTGCGCCTTGCCGAGATCGAGGCGCCAGTCGAGCCCGAGGCAGGAAGCGCCGGTGGCGACCATCGTGTCGAGGTGTTGCTCGGCACCGTTGACGAAGTAGATCACCGGGATGCCCTGTGCTTTCAGGCCGGCGATCAGCTTGTCGAGCGCGGGGGCGACGAGACGCTGGAACATGTTGGGCTCCGCGACGCCCGCCCAGGAGTCGAACACCTGAACCGCGTCGCAGCCGGCGCGGGCCTTGGCGATACCGAACTGCAGCGCGCAGTCGCCGAGCTTGTCCATCAGCGCGGCAAAGCACTCGGGATCGCGCCACGCGAGCCCGCGCAGCTTGTTCCAGGTCTTGCTGCCCTGGCCTTCGACGAGATAGGCCGCGAGCGTGAACGGGGCGCCGACGAAGCCGAGCAGCGCCTTGTCTTCGGGGAGCTCCGCGCGAACCTGTCTTGCGGTCGTCAGCGGCACGTCGAGCCGCGCGAGATCGAACTCGTCGAGCCTGCCGAGGTCGTCCAAACCCGAGAACGTCCACTCGAGCACCGGGCCGGGCTTGTAGTCGACGCGGATGTCCATCGCTTCGATCGGCACGAGCAGATCGGTGAACAGGATCGCCGCGTCGAAGTCGAACCGCTTCATCGGCATCAGCGTGACCTCGGTTGCGAGGTCGGCATCACCCATGAGCTCGGAGAAGCTCGCGCGCTCGCGCAGCCGGCGATACTCGGGCAGCATGCGGCCGGCCTGACGCATGAGCCAGACCGGACGGCGCGCCGGCGTCCGCCGCGAAAGCACGGTCAACAGAGGGTTCGGAGCAGTGCTCATGGTTCGAATCGGTAGCCGACGCCGCGAAGGGTCAGGAAGTGCTTGGGTTGGCGCGGGTCCTCTTCGAACAGCTTGCGGAACCGCGCGATGAAGTTGTCGATCGTCCGGGTCGTCGGCTCGGCGTCGAGCCCCCAAACGGTATCCAGGATGTCGTGTCGCGACACGACCTTGCCCGAGTTGCCGACGAGATAGCGCAGCAGCATGGCTTCCTTCTGCGTCAGCCGGTAGGACTCGCCGTCGACGGTCCGGGCTTCGTAGGTCTCGAGGTCGATCTCGTGTGCGCCGATGTGGAGCTTGGTCTCGCGGGCCGGAACGGCGTCGGGTTGGCTCCGCCGGAGCAGGGCCTTGACGCGCAGCAGCAGCTCACGCAGATGGAACGGCTTGGGCAGGTAGTCGTCGGCCCCGAGGCTGAGTCCGCGGATCCGGTCTTGTTCGTGCCCGAGCGCGGACAGGACGAGAACCGGGACCAGGTTGCCGTTATTGCGGATCTCGGCGAGCACTTCGAGGCCAGAACGCCCAGGCAGCATGATATCGAGGATCACGAGGTCGCACGGCCCTTGGTTCAGCCGCTGGACTGCAGACTGTCCGTCGGTGATCCACTCGGTGCCATAGCCCTCGTGGTTGAGGTTGTCGACGATCAGCTGTCCCATCAGCGGTTCGTCCTCGACGACGACGATCCATGCCGGGCTCATGATGCGACCTCCCGGCTGGCGAGCGGGATCCGGACTTCGAACCTCGCACCATCGTCGCTGTCGAGCACGGTCAGCGATCCACCGTGACGGGCGACGATGCTGTGGGCGAGGTACAATCCCAGCCCCGCGCCACCGCGCGATTCCACCGGGCGCGAGTCGCCGCGGTAGAAGCGGTTGAAGATCAGCTCGCGCTCGTCCGCCGGGATCCCGGGGCCCTGGTCGTCGACGAGCAGTCGTGCATCGTCGCCTTCGCTGGAGAGTGTGATCCGGATGACGCCTCCGTGGGGCGAGAACTTGAGCGCGTTGTCGATCAGGTTGCGGAGCACGAGCCGGATGGCCTCCGGGTCGCGCGTGATGTGGATCGACTCGTCGCCGGCGGTGAGGTCGACGGAAACGTCACGGGCCCCGAGCCTCGGCTCGAAGTCGTCGATCACCGCGCGCACATCGTCGGCGAACGATCCGTCGGAGAGCTGGAGCTGGCGCCCGTCACCGGCCGCCGAGTTGAGCAGATTGGTGACTTCCATCTCGAGCCGGTCGATCTGGCCGATCATCTGGTGGATGTACCGCTTGGTCTGCTCCGGGTCCGAGCGACCCTGCTCCAACGTTTGCAGGCCGAGCTTGATCGACGCGAGCGGCGTCTTGAGCTCGTGTGTCGCGCCCGCGAGGAACATCTCGTGGCGGCGATGGACACGGGCTTCGCTGCGCATGGTCGCGTAGATCAGGAAGACCCCGAAGAGCACGAGCACCGAGAACGTGATCCCCTCGGCCGTGAACATCCGGCGCGTGCGCGACATCTGGTTCTCTGCCACGCCGAGCGCGGAGTCCGACGGGAGGATCCAGTAGTCCGCGAGCGCGGAGTGGGGCAGGAGATCGCCGATGCGAGCGCCCAAGCGACCGCTGTCGTTGCTCTCTTTCAGCTCGAGCTCCGGATAGTGATGTGTGAGCTCGCCGCGCAGCCTCTCGACGTTCGCGTCGTCGTCGGAGCTGGCGTTCAGGTGGTCGCGAAGCGAGACCAGGGCCATGAAGCACGTGGCGTGCAACCTGCTGCGCTGGTTCGACTCGTAGCGTCCGGACTCGCGGTATTGGAACAGGACCCACCAGCCGATCTGCGCGAGGCACAAGCCGACCACGAGCAGGAACGACAGCGTGATATTGGGCCGGCGAGGCATCGGGCTAGCGGCTGACCTCGGCCGCGGCGCGCACGAGGCCGTCGACGAGCCGATCGACGTCAGCGCGGGTGTGAGCGGTGGACAGGAAGGCGACTTCGTAGGCGCTCGGCGCGAGGTAGATGCCCCGTTCGAGCAGGCTCTTGTGCAGCTCGGCGTAGGCTGCTCCGAGGTCGGCCGGGAGCACTTCGGCGCTACGCGGCTGTTGTCCTTCGGGCGCAAGCCAGAAGATCGAGCCGATCCGGCTGTAACCGAACGGCAGGTCGTCGAGCACGGCGCCGAGCGTTTCATCGAGATACGCGCCAAGCTCCTCGAGCGTGGACCAGGCGTCCTGCGCTTCCAGGGTTCGCAGGCACGCGAGTCCGGCAGCCATCGCGACCGGGTTGCCCGAGAGCGTGCCGGCCTGATACACGGAGCCGTCAGGTGCGAGGTGGTCCATGATCGCTGCGGGGCCGCCGAAGGCGCCGACCGGCATGCCTCCGCCGATGACCTTGCCGAAGGTCACGAGGTCGGGAGTGATGCCCAACACCTCGCTCGCACCCCCACGAGCCAGTCGGAACCCCGTGATGACCTCGTCGAACAGCAGCAGCGTGCCGTGCTTCGTGCAAAGCTCGCGTAGAGTGTTCAGGTATTCCTTGCGTTGCAGCAAGAGGCCGTTGTTGGCGGGCACCGGCTCGATGACGGCGACCGCGGTCTCGGCGCCATTCTCGTCGAACCAGTGCTCCAACGCGTTCTCGTCGTCGAGCTCGAGCACGGACGTCCAGCGCGCGAAGTCGGCCGGAACTCCTGCGGACGAGGGCTTGCCGAAGGTCACGAGCCCCGAGCCCGCGGCGACGAGCAGCGAGTCGGAGTGACCGTGGTAACAACCGCTGAACTTGAGGATGCGGTCCCGGCCGGTGGCACCGCGAGCGACGCGGATGGCGCTCATGACCGCCTCGGTTCCCGAGGACACGAAGCGGACCTTCTTGGCGGCCGGGTGCCAGTCGACGATCAGCTCGGCGAGCTCGACCTCGTCGACGCACGGTGCGCCGAAGCTCGTGCCACGGGCAGCCGCGGCCGAGACCGCGGCGACGATCGACTCGTGCGCGTGTCCGAGGATCAACGGACCCCAGGACATCACGAAGTCGAGGTACGTCATGCCTTCCGCATCGACGAACTCGGCCCCCTTGCCCGAGGAGTAGAACAGCGGCGAGCCGCCGACGGCCTTGAAGGCACGCACCGGCGAGCTGACGCCTCCCGGAAGGACACGGCGGGCACGAGCGAACAGTTCAGCGTTGGTCGGCGAGCTCATGACGTTGGTTCCAGAAGGGACAGGATACCGGTCAGATCGGGGCGTTCGGCGACCACGAACGGGACGCGACCCTCGAGCGCGGCGCCGGTGGTCGGGCCGATCGCGATGACCCGCGCGGCCCCGAGTTGCTCCGGCGGGATGTTGCGGACCGCAGCCGGGGCGAGATAGATCGGAACCGCGTCGCCGATCGCGGTCGGTTGCTCGTCTCGGGCCCGGTTCTCGTAGACCGCGACCTGTCGGCCTGGGATCCCGGCGTCGCTGACGATCCGCAGACCCTCGGTGTTGCCGCCGACGGCTCCGAGCAGTGCGACACGCGTGGCCCCGGCGGCGACCGCGCGCCGGCCCATGCCTTCGCTGCGCGGAGGGTCGCCGATCTCGACGTCGTGCCCGGGAAACGCGCGCAGCACGTGCTTCCGAGTGCTCGCACCCGGGACCAGCAGCAGAGCGCCGTCGGACAGCGCAGTCTGGCTGGACTCGATGAGCGCCACGAGTCGATCGACGGCCCGGCGACTCGCGAACATGACGCAGTCGGACGCGCCGATCCAGCCGAGGTCGTCGCTGCCCGGCTCGACGTCGACTGCACGGAAGCACGCAACGTGCTCGGCGTGTGCCCCGGCTGCACACAGCTCGTGGTACAGGCGCGGTGTTTCGTCGGAACCGAACAGCACGACGTTTCGACCCTCCAGTGGGCGGGTCAATGCCGGACGCAGCCGGACGCTGGCCTGGCTGGCGAGCGACTCGGGGGTGTCGCCGCGGCCGTCGAACTCGAGCGAGCTCCCCGGCGCTTCGGGAAACAGGAACGCGAACAGGTGGAAGTCGCCGTCTTCGAGCCTCCGGCAGTGGGTCCCGAGGGGCAGGTTGCACCCGCCGCCGAGCTCGCGCAGCAGGAGCCTCTCGCACCGCGAGGTCGCTTCCGCCCCGGGATCCTCGAGCCTGCGCATGACGTCGAGCACGGCGTCGTCTCCGGCGCGTGCCTGGACCCCGAGAGCGCCCTGCGCGGGCGCGCCAGGCAGCTGGGTCACCGGAAGGTCGAAGCACTCGAGGTCCGAGAGATCGAGCCCGAGACGATCGAGCCCGGCCGCAGCCAGCAGGATCGCGTCGTAGTCACCCTTGCGCAGCTTGTCGACACGGGTCGGCACGTTGCCCCGGAGCTCTTGCATCTGGAGGTCGCCGCGGAGCTCGTGCAGGCGACGGCGGCGTCGCGGCGACGAGGTTCCGACCCGAGCACCCTGCGGCAGTGGCAGCTCGGGCTGCGACGGATCCGCGACTCCAGGCCGCACGAGCAGGCGCTCGCTGGCCGATGCCCGCTCGGTGACCGCCGCGAGCGTCAGGCCCTCGGGCTGCTCGACCGCCAGGTCCTTGAGGCTGTGCACGGCGATGTCGACTTCGCCTGCGAGCAGCGCGTCTTCGATCTCCTTCGTGAAGAACGAACGCCCGAGATCGGCCGTCAACGGCACGTCCTGGATCCGATCTCCGCTCGTCTTGATGACGCGGATCTCGGGTGTCTCGCCGGTCAGGTCGGAGATGGCGTCCGCGATGTGGTGGGCCTGCCAGAGGGCAAGGTCACTTCCACGTGTTCCGATTCGAATGACCATCGAAAGCTACCGCCTTGGATTTGAGGTCCTTCAGGTGAAGGTGGGCATGCGCCCGGGCCAGGCCAAGTAGCTTACTCTCGAGTTCTCGACGGTCGGAGTCGCTCAAGTGGCGGAACTGTCCCTCGAGCAGATTGTGGATCTCGTTCTCGGCCAGCTCGAGGTGGGCGCGGTGGACACCCGCGAGTCCGAGATCCAGAGACCGCACGTGCCCCTCGAACGTCTGTGCGTACCTATCAGCGATCGGTTCTGCGCGCCGGGCGGCGGCGTGGCGTTCGTCGGTGTTGGCGACGCACTTCGCGTGCAGGGCGTCCATGTCGATGAGCTTGACGTCGTCACGTTCGAGCAGTCCGCGGGCGATGTTGGGCGGGACGCCGAGGTCGACGAGCACGAGCGCGGGAGCATCGTCGGCTCGTGCCGCCTGGATGCGCTCGACCCAGCTCTCGTCGACGAGCGGCTGGTCGGTGCTCACTCCGGCCAGCACGGCGTCGACCGCGGGCGGGGCCGCCTGGAAGTCGTCGATCGGGATCGCGATGCCGTCGAACCGGGAGGCGAGCTCGACCGCCTTCTCGAAGGTCCGGTTGACGAAGATCAGGTCGGCGTGACCGTCGAGGGCGACCGCGGCCTTCCGGACCATCGTGCCCGCGCCGACGAGCGCGACGAGCGGGCGGTGCGTGCCGCACGCATCGCGCAGGCAGCGGGCGCCGAGGCTGGCGACCGACACCGGCTGCGTGCCGAGCCGGGTCTTGGTCCGGATCTCCTTCGCGGCACGGACCGCGTGCCGGAACAGGTCGCCGAGCAGGGTGGTCAGCGTCTCGCGCTCCCGGCCGGCCTGCCACGCGTTCTTGACCTGGGCGAGGATCTGGTTCTCGCCGAGCACCATGGATTCGAGCGAACCCGCGACTCGGATCAGGTGGCGCACGACGTCGGCGCCGAATCGTGACTCGGTCGGCAGGGTTCCGAACAGCGCCGCGAGCTTGCGGGCGACCGATTCGGCCCGCCCGGGATGCCGCAGGTGAACGTAGACCTCGACCCGATTGCAAGTCTTGAGCGTCACCGAACCGACGATCGAGCCGTCGTCGTTCTGCAGGCGATCGAGGACTGCGGCAAACTCGGCTTCCGAGGGAGCGGTAGCCAGTAGCGTGGGATCGATCAGTTGGTGGCTAGTTCCGACTAGACAGAGGCGGTCCATGGCAGATGTCCGGTTCTCGCGAGTCGCGGATGACTATCGGACACGTTTTTCGCCGTCTGTCACGGCAGTGTCACGGGCGCGAAAAGTCTCGTACGAGGGGTACGAAACGGACGCCTCCAAGGGAGATTAACTCATTTCCCGAAAGGGTCTTATGTACGATCAGCAGGTCCTGATCAAGGTCGCCGATCGGAATGACTAATCTGCCATTCACTTCAAGTTGATCGACGAGCGCCCCCGGGATCTCGGTCGCTGCCGCGGCGACGAGGATGCCGTCGAACGGTGCGTGCTCGGGCCAGCCCGCGTGTCCGTCGCCGAGGCGATACTCGATGTTCGTGTAGCCGAGACCGGTAAGACGCGTGCGCGCGGCTTCCAGCAGTCCAGCGATCCGCTCGACCGTGTAGACCCGGCCGGCGAGCTCGGCCAGGATCGCCGTCTGGTAACCGCTGCCCGTGCCGATCTCGAGGACCCGCTCGGTCCCCTCGAGCCTCAGCGCCTCGGTCATCGCGGCGACGATGTACGGCTGGGAGATGGTCTGTCCGTAGCCGATCGCCCACGGTCTGTCGGCGTAGGCCAGGCCCGCGATGGCCGTCGGAACGAACTTCTCGCGCGGCAGGCTCGCCATCGTCGCGAGCACGCGGCGATCGGTGATGCCGCGGCGTTCGAGCTGAGCTCGAACCATGTGCGTCCGGGCTCGGCGGCTTTCGCTTGGCTCTGTCATGCGTACGGCAAAAGAGGCGGTGGATGCCTGGCATCCACCGCCTCTTTCTCGCGGGTCGGGTCCGACCTGCCTAGAAGATCAATGCCCAGCCCAGCGTGAAGATGACGTTGTCAGCGTCGCTGCCGACATCCGGCGAGACATTTTGGAACGTCACTTCGGCGATCGCCTTGTTGGCGTGGCCGTTGAAGAACTTGCCGGCCATGACCGAGATCTCGGTGATGTCGCCCGAGCCGTTGCCCGGCAGGTTCGTGCCGCCACCGGTCAATCCGACGGGCCTGACGCCGAATCCGCCGGGGTCGTTGTCGCTGAGCTCGGCCATCGAGTAGCGAGCACCGAACGCCCACTTGTTGTCGAGCGCATAGGTCGCCTGGAGGTTGAATCCCGTTGAGTCCACGGACGCACCGCTCGTCGCCGAGGGCTCGTTCGAGGCACCGTACCATTCGCCGAGGAAGCTGATGCCCTTGTTCTTGTAGGCCAGGTTGACGTTGTACGCGGTGGTCTCGAACTGGACGCCACCAGCGGTGTGATTGCCGAGCCACACATTGCCCCCGACGCCGACGTTCCAGTCTTCCGACCGTTCCAGGTCACCCTGGGCGAAGCTCTCGTCGCCCATGCTGCCCTTGTGGTCGTAGCGCACGCCGAACGTGTAGTCGGGCATGTGGTCGTCGGGCGGGTTCTCTTCGCCGGAGAACGGGCCGCCGCTGGCCGGACTGGCGTTGAATGTGCCGATGTTCGCGCGCAGCTTGCTGTCCATCGCGTTGAACAGGAAGTTGGCACCTTGCGAGCGGGAGCCCGAGAACGTGCGGCCCGCAATCGAGTACTCGGTGAACATCTGTGTCGATAGGCTACCCGTCGTCTCGCGACCGTAGAGCGTCTTGGCCTGGCCGGCGCGGATATCGAGGGACCAATCGTCGTGCTCGTAGAGTCGCGCTTGCGCCCACGCGTCCTTTACGGGCTGGTCGCCGGTAGAGCTCGTACCTTCCAAGCTCAGCTTGAACCGGGTCGTCGGGCTGAATGCGTGCCCCGACAGATTGAGACGGGCCGTCCGGATCCTGGCCCCGTGGAAGCTCTGGGTGTTTTCGCGCGCGGCATAACCCCATAGCGCCTGGAGATAACTCTTCAGGTTGAGCTTGAAGTCGTCGCCGGCGTCGAATGTCACACCCTTCCCCATTTCAGCGGAGACGTTGGCTCCTTGGAGCGGTGGAACAGAGACCTTGTCTTCGGTCGGTTTGGTTTCAGTTCCGTTATTCCCGTTGGCCATAGCAAACGAACTCAGGGCCGCAAGGGCGATGAAACCGTGGTGGCTTCGCATCTGCCTATCCTCCCACAACACGAATCGGAAGCAGTTAAAGGCGATCTCGATAGGATCGCCGTAAACCGCCGAGAATGTTCCTGCCCTGTAGCAACCGTCGTAAAGCCTTTTGTTCGATTAATCGGCAAGCTTGTCCGAACAGTTCGGTTCCTGTCAGGTATCCGTGGAACCGCCGGATTCCGCGCCCCGCGCTTCTTCGCGGCCAACTCGGCCGAGTCATGTCGACGGTGAGCGGACCCGCGACGCGAGACCGGACGACCCGTATGATTCGAACGCTCCAGGGACACGAGCGGGAGAAACGGGGACGTGACCAGCCGCGGCGAGCAGATGCAGACAAGGTTCGAGAACACTCCTTCGCCGCCACCCGTCGTTCTTCCCGATGGGAGTCGCAAGCGTCACCTGACCGGGTCGCTGCTCTACCAGTTCCTGACCTGTGAGCACGCGTGCGCGCTCGAGTTGTTCGGGGATCCGAGTCGCAAGCGCGCACCGTCGCCCGGGCTCGAGCTCTTGTTGCGTCGCGGGCGCGAGCACGAAGACCGTATTGTCGCCGAGCTCGACTGGTCGGAGCCGGACTACGAGGACCGCGACTGGGCGCAGGGCGCGGAGCGCACCATCGAGTTGATGCGCCAGGGCGCGGCGCTGATCTATCAAGGTGTGCTGTTCGGCCATGGCCACCTCGGCATTCCCGATCTCATGCGCAGGGAGCCCGGAGCCTCGGTCCTCGGCGACTACCACTACGTCATCGGCGACATCAAGTCGTCGCGGCGTTCGCGCGCCGACCAGGCCGTGCAGGTCGCGTTCTACAGCCGCCAGCTCGAACGCGTGCAAGAGCGCCGGCCGGAATACGCCTACCTGGTTCTGAGGGAAGGCAACGAAGCTCGGATCGACCTCCGGGACGTCGATGCCGTTCTCGATGAAGTGTTCGAAGAACTCCGTGACTTGATTGCGGACGAGCAGAGCTCGCGGCCGCACAGGAGCATCGCCTGCCGCACGTGTGCGTGGCGCGACGTGTGCGCGGAGAGTCCCGACGTCCACTGGGTGCCGGGGCTGACTCGCAGCGTCCGCGCGCTGATCGAGGAGGCCGGTCACCGCCGGCTCGACTCGCTCGCGCGCGTGGAGCCGCGGGCGATGGCGCGCCAGACCGGGCTGCCCGAAGCGACGTGGCAACGCGCGCGCTGGGGCGCGGAGTCGGTGCTGGCGCAGCGCGCGATCCAGGTTCGGTCTCCACGACGCAGCGAGCTCGTGTCTCCGATCCACAGCGTCGTCGTGCTGCGCGACGAGTTCGACCAACGATCTCCTGTGTTCGCGAGCCGGCCGCCGGGCGGCCCGTCGCGCGTCCACGTCGCCAAGACGCTCGCCGCCGAGCGGGACGCGCTGGCCGCGATGCTCACGGACGTGAGCGGAGCGAAGAGCCTGTGTCACTCCGGGCGGCTCGGAGACCTCTTGTACGAGCTCGGCCAGCGCATGCCCGAGATGGGGCGCACGATCGCGACCGCGGAGCAGTTGACCGTCGACCTCATGGGCATCGCGCGTGGGACCTGGGTGTTCCCGGAGCCGGTCGGGTCGCCCGAGGATGCGGTGGCCTGGATCCTTGGCCGGGAGCCGGCCGAGCCGACCACGGAAACCGCGTTGTTGTTGGCCGAGCAGGATTGGGACGGTCTCGTCGCGATGGCGGAAGCCCAGCTCGTCGCGCTCGAGCAGCTCGCCGAGCTCGTGGGGCAGGCCTCGTGACCCCCGGCGTCGACGAGAGAGAAGCCCTGCGCCAGCGGCTCTCGGCCTACGTGGCCCACGAGGCCGAGTCGGGGCGCAAGTCGCTCCAGGAGTCGTGGGCTCTGACTCGTGCCGAGCGAGTGGAGTCCGGGGACTGCCTCGCGGAGCTGATCCCCGTGGCGGACCAGTTCCCGATCCGCCAGACCGACGCGCTCGTGCGGATGACCTGCCACGACTTCTCGGCCAAGTTCCGCGAGGGCGAGCCGCTGTATCTCGGCAGCGGGGACCAGATCGACACCGGCGAGCCGGTGGTCTTCGAAGGCTATGACTTGGATCGCTCGCAAGTGTTCGTTCGAGGAGATCGGTTTGCCGGCTGCGATCTGACCAAGCTCGTCGCGCACGCGTCCTATTGTCTCGATCGCCGCGGGCTCGGGCTCGAGGGCCTGCTCCTCGAAGGGCTCGACAGCCTCTATCGGCCGGAGAACGCCTATGCGGTCGACGCTCTGCTCGGTAGCGCCCCCGATACCATCGACGAGGGACGCCACCGAGCCGGGCTCGAACGCGCGGCGGAGGTCGGGTTCACGCCCGCACAGACACATGCCCTCGCCCGGGCCGTCGGCAGCGACGGCGTGACGCTGATTCAGGGCCCGCCGGGCACGGGCAAGACCAGAGTCCTGGCCGAGGCCGCGCTGCTGCTTGCGCGGCTGCGGGCCAAGGTGTTCGTGACGGCGTTCACCCACCGGGCGATCAACAACATCCTCCTGGCCGCGCGAGAGCTCTCGGCGGAGCTGCCGCTGTGCAAGATCGGCCGCAACGCGCTCAACGACGAGCTCGTGCGGGCCGGTATCTCGATCACCAAGAGCCTCGACCGGCTCGAGCTTCCGAAGGGTGGATGTGTCGTGGGCGGTACGACTTACGTCAGCCGCAAGTTCGTCGCGGATCCCCGGTTCCACTTCCTGTTCATCGACGAGGCGGGCCAGATGCCGGTCGTGCACGGCGCGATCGCGATGACTCAGGCGCGCCGCCATGTCGTGATCGGTGACCCGGCCCAGCTGCCACCCGTGCGCCTCGGCCTGCGCCGCGACCCGATCCTGGCGCCGTCGCTGTTCGCCCAGCTCGAACGCCACTACGACTCGGTGCTGCTCGACCGCACCTTCCGGATGAACGACGAGCTGACTCGGTTCGTGTCCGACGAGTTCTACGGCGGGCGGCTCGTCGCCGACGGTTCGGCTGCAAGCCGCCGGCTCGGGGTCGCGACCGGTGGGCCGCTTCACGAGGTGCTCGATCCGGACACGCCGCTCGTGCTCGTCCGCCTCGACCACGAGGGTCGCACGAGACGCAGCAACGAGGAGGCACGGCTCGTGTGTGACCTCGTCGAGGCGTTGCTGAAGCAAGGGCGCCTGCCACCGGAGTCCCTCGCGATCATCTCGCCGTTCCGGGCCCAGGTCCGCCTGTTGCGCCACGACCTCGGTCGTCGCGGGCTGATGCCCGACAAGCTGGTCGTCGATACCGTCGAACGTATGCAAGGGCAGGAGCGCGAAGTCGTCGTCTTGTCGCTGGTCGCGAGCGACCGCGACTACCTCGAGCGGCAGGCCGAGTTCTACTTCGAGCCGGGGCGGTTGAACGTGTCGCTGTCGCGGGCGCGCAGCAAGTGCATCGTGATCGCCAGCCGGCACGCGTTTCGGGCCCGGCCACGCGGGCTCGACGAGTTGGTGTCGGCGGCTCGGTTCAAGCGGCTGGCCCGGACCGCGCCGGTCGTGGACCTGACGGCGCGCTACTGCCGCTAGCGCACTTGAACGACCAACATGTTGACAGATGAGTCAAGTTTCGCGACGAGTCGATACAACCGCCCCCCTCCCCCAACGAGAGG
>Ga0210086_1001212_pt1 | contig 13576 bp, 11 predicted proteins | sample China_Galinas_PW_3_FD_184867 | JGI IMG/M metagenome (GOLD analysis project Ga0210086, IMG submission 184867) | Wetland microbial communities from San Francisco Bay, California, USA, that impact long-term carbon sequestration - China_Galinas_PWB_D2... | ecosystem: Environmental > Aquatic > Marine... | reverse complement strand
AGCCTGCCGCCGATCGCACCATTGACGTCGATGCGCATGATGACTCCGGCTTCTCCGTTGCGGAGCGTGGTCAGGGGCACCTCGGGAATGCTGCGTTCGGGCATCTGCGACATGGTCAGGGTCACTCGTGTTCCACCGGTCCGAGAGTGTAGGTCAGTCTTGTTGCGAATCAATCGCTATAATGATAACTCGGTGAGGCCACGTTCGAACTTGAAAAAATCGCCTGGCGGCGCTGCTAAGCCGGTTGCTCCCAGTGACTTCCTGCAGAGGCTCCCCGTACGGGCGTCAGCTCCGTAGCATGGGAAGTTCCTCGAACCAGGGAGGCGTGTGTGGATACCAAGAGGCTGGCCGGGCGGCATGCAGCCGATTTCGTCACGTCGGGAATGGTGCTCGGGCTCGGGACCGGCAGCACCGTGTTCTTCGCGCTCGAGCGGTTGTCCGAGCGCATCCGTGAGGAGCAGCTCGACATCCGTGGGGTCCCGACGAGCAACGACACCGCGACCAAGGCCGGTGAGCTCGGGATCGCGTTGACGACCCTCGCCGCCGACGATCGCCTCGACCTGACGATCGACGGCGCGGACGAGGTCGACCGGAACAAGAATCTGATCAAGGGTGGCGGCGGCGCGCTCCTTCGCGAGAAGGTCGTCGCGGCCGCGTCGAAAGAAATGGTCGTGATCGTCGGCGAAACGAAGCTGGTCGACGAGCTCGGGCGTGACTTCCTGTTGCCGGTCGAAGTTGTTTCGTTCGCTGTGCCGACGGTGACGATTGCGTTGCGCGAGCTCGGCTGTCAGGCGTTCCTGAGGACCGGCAAGGACGCGAGCCCGTTCGTCACCGACAACGGCAACCAGATTCTCGACTGTCGATTCCCCGGGATCCCCGAGCCCGCGGAGCTCGAGATCCGGATCAACATGATTCCGGGTGTCGTCGAGAACGGCCTGTTCATCGGTCTCGCAGGGCGCGTCGTCGTCGGCCAGGAGGACGGGTCGGTGCGCGTGATCTGACCGGCGTTACTTCGCCTGCCTCGCGCGCTCCAGCATCTCGACGAAGCGGTCCTTGTCAGCGGCCTGGTTCTCGCGGTCGACGATGTTGCCGCGCTTGTCGAGCGCCAGTGTCACCGGCAGGCCGCCAGGCAAGTCGAAGTGCTCTTCGAGCTGCATCGGGCTGTCGTCGTCGAGTACGAATACCGGGAAGTTGACTCCGGTCTTGGCCAGGAAGGCCTCGAGCGCGGGAGTCACCGACTCTCGCGTCGCGCCCTCTTCGCCGAACAGATCATAGGAGATGCTCAAGACCTGGCACCCGAGCTTGCCGTACTCGCGCTGGATCGCGATGAACGCCGGCAGCTCTCGCACGCACGACGGTCACCACAGCGCCCAGAGGTTGATCAGCGTCGGCTTGCCGCGGGCCTTGTCGAGCTCCTGGCGCAGCTCGGGGAACCGGAGGAACGAGATCCCTGCCTTGAAGACGCCCGGCTTCGCGGTCGCGACGGCGCTATCGCCGCAGGCGGCCGCCAGGCCGAGCAGGGGCAGGAGAGCGGCACAGAGGGACCTGCTAGCCACGGGTTTTTCGGTTGCGCTTGCGCCTGCCCGCACGGGGCTTGCGAACTCGCTTGATGCCTCAGCCGTAGGGACGCGTGGATTGGATCTCTACCTTCTTGCCCGCGAGCACGGCCTCGATTGCGTTGCGGACGTAGGGGACGGACTCGCCACGGCGGCTCTGCTTGTCGAGCGCGCCCGAGTAACGGAGCACGCCCTTCTGATCGATCACGAACACGTGCGGGGTCGAGCGGGCCTTGAACAGGTCCGCGACCACGTTCTTGTGATCGACGAGGATCGGGTATTCGACGTTGCGTGCGGCGATGAACCGGCGAATGCCGGGGAACGTCTTGGCATCACCGCCCTTGGGCACCACCGGCGGCTCGGGTCCGACCTCGGTCCGGTCCGAGTCGATCCCGATCACGACGACGTTCTTGTGCTTGTAGTCGGTGTGCAGAGCCGAGAGCTTGCCCTGCGAGGCCCGGATCGCCGGGCACCTGTAGGCCCAGAAGTGGATCACGACGACCTTGCCGCGGTAGTCGGCGAGCGAGTGCGGCTTGCCGTCGATGTCGTTGAGCTTGATCGAAGCCGGGACGACTGAGCCGAGCTCGATCTTGACCTGCTTCGTCTGTTTCTGTGGCTTCGCGGGCTTGGCTGGCTTGTCCTGTGCGGTGACCGCACCGGCGAGGGTGAGCGCCAGCAACGTGAGCGAGAGCTTCATGTCGGGTTCTCCTGCAGAAAACCGGGGCCTCTGTTTGTCGGCTTCGGCCCACACGTTGGCGGAGGATTGTAAGCGATTCGTGGCGGTGGGGGGAGATCAGGACAACGCCATCATGCGCTCGAGCGGGACCAGCGCGCGCCAGCGAAGCTCTTCCGAGACCTCGATCTGCGGTTCGAGATCGCGCAGCGCCAGGTAGGCCTTCTCGAGCGTATTCAGCTTCATGTAGGGGCACTCCTGGCAGCCACAGGTTCCGTCACCGTCTTCGACCGGCGCTTCGAGCAACCGCTTGTCCGGGGCGGACTTGCGCATCTGGTGCAGGATGCCGGACTCGGTCGCGACGATGAACGCCGGGGCGCTGCTCTCGCAGACGCGAGCCAGCAGCTTGGACGTCGAGCCGACGAAATCGGCGTGGCGCAGGACAGCGGCTTCGCATTCGGGATGCGCGATCAGCTCGGCATCGGGGTTCTGTGCCTTGAGCGCGAGGATCTTCCGCTCGCTGAACGTCTCGTGAACGACGCAGGTGCCGGGCCAGCAGTCCATGTCCCGGCCGAGTTCCTTGGACAGCCATGACCCCAGGTTGCGATCGGGGGCGAACAGGATCGGGCGGTCCGATGGAATCGCGGCAACGACCTTCTTGGCGTTGCTCGAGGTACAGATCCAGTCGGACTCGGCTTTCGTCGCCGCAGAGCTGTTGATGTAGGTGATGACGACGTGGTCGGGATGATCCTTGCGCCAGGCCGCGAGCTTGTCGGCAGGGCACGACTCGGCGAGCGAACAACCGGCTTCGAGATCGGGCAGCACGACGATCTTGTCGGGGCACAGGATCTTCGCCGTCTCGGCCATGAAGTGGACGCCGAGGAACAGGATGACGTCCTTGTCGGGGCAGGTCGTCGCGCGTTGGGCCAGAGCCAACGAGTCGCCGACGAAGTCGGCGATGTCCTGAAGGTCCGGCTCTTGGTAGTAGTGAGCCAGGATGATCGCGTTCCGCTCGGACTTGAGCTTCTCGATCTCTTCGAACAGGTCGAGCGTCGGGTCGATCGAGCCGGCTGCCTCGTGGCTGTGTTGCATCGCGGTCCCTCGCTCGCTCCCTCGAGGATTTCGCCGAGTCACTGCCGGGTGCGCGGCGGCAGAGTGCCAGACTATTGGGCCGATACCGCGGTTTCGCAAGGGGTCGTTGTAGTGCGCGGATGGGACAAGATCGTGGTCATGATCTTGACAACGGGCTTAAGCTTTCGGTTGTCCCGTGGCGATTGCGACTCTAACCGTCTGAATGACCATCCCCAGAGCAACGATGAGATCTCTGTCCGTTTCAGCCTTGGTCGCCTGCGTTGTCTCGACGGTGTCGGCGCAATCGAGCCTCGGAATCATCTGGGAGCCGACCCTGGAGAGTGCCCTCGAGCGGGCCAAGCGACTCCACCGTCCCGTGATGATCGCGATTCACCGGGCCTCGGAGCCGGGCACGCAGTCGATGCTCAAGTGGACCTATTCGAACGCCGAGGTGCAGCGACTCCTGCATGAGATGGTCTGTGTCGTTGCCTGTTCCGACGCCTTCCCGACGATCGAGAGCGGGCCGCGCAAGGGGAAGAGCAGCGCGTTTCCGACCGTGACCTTCGAGGAGCATCGGGCCGTCTTCGAAGCCGTGATGAAGCGGTTCTTCGGCAAGTCCGAACAAATCGTCGTTCCTCAGCATCTGTTCCTCGATCCGTCCGGCGAGCTGATCCTGCGCAAGGAGACCGCGCTGTCGGCGAAGGGATTCGTGACCGTTCTCAAGCGTGCCCTCGACCACGTCGACCCCGGTTGGAATGGACCGAAGCTGGTCGTTGCCAAGGCAGGCCAGCCGGAGAGCGAAGACAGTCTGTTGAAGGCTCTGTTCTCGACCAATCCCAAGGAACAGAAGCGAGCGGTCGCCCGGGCGGTCGCGGGCGACAAGAAGATGCTGCTCAGGCTCTACCGCCAGATCACGAGCGTCGAGATCCGGACCAGCCTGCTCGAGGAAGCCCTGACCGCCAAGGACCTCTCGTGGAGCCTCGACCTGATCCGATCGGCGCTCTCCGATCCGGATGCCGGGATCCGCGGTCATGGAGCCAGGATCGCCGGGCAGTCCGCCAACGATGCGGTACTCTCCGATCTGCTCGCCGCGCTGTCCGCGGAGAAGGACGAAGAAGCGAAGCACCAGCTGCTCGAGGCCGTGGGCAGGTGTGGGATGGACCACCGCGCGGCCCGCGATGCGCTGCTCGAGGCGTTCAAGGGCGCGGACCAGAAGACCCGGGCCTACGCCTATGTCGCGCTCGGCTATCTGACCGAGCACAGGCGTGTCGTCGAGTACCTGATGACGCGTGGTCTCAAGGATCGTGACACGAACGCTCGCAGTGCGGCGGTGTGGGCGCTCGGCAACCTGCGCGTCAAGCGGGCCGCGAAAGCGATCGAGAAGCTGATCCCGCGCACGCGTCATCGCCGCACGCGCGAGTTCTACCGTGAAGCCGTCCGCAGGATCAACGCGCCCCAGAAGTCGGCGCTTCCCGATTACGAATGGATCGCGGCGCGGCGAACGATTCTCGGCGAACGCCGCGCGCGCTGACTGCGCCGCCGCGATTACTTCTTCGCGCCCTTGTCGTCCTTCGACTTGTCGGGCTTCGGGGCGCTCTTGGCCTTCTTCTCCGTGTCCTTGGTCGGGCTCGGAGCGGCCGGCGTGATCTCGACCGCTTCGTTCTCGCCGAGCACGATCAGGATCGAGGTCGAGAACGCCAGGTACGGGGCGAGCTCGGGGTGCTTCTTGAGGAGCTCGAAGTACTCGCTCGAGAACGCCTCGATCTTGCGCAGGTGCTTTTCGAGCGCCTTCTTGTAGCCACCGTCGATCCACACGCCGGCGACGAGGTGGAACTGGCGATCGCGGATGCGCTGCGTCCGCCACAGGGAGCCGGACTTGTTGTCGTCGACGCTCGCGAGGAACTGTAGCCGCGCGGCGTCGCGGCTGACCTTGACGGCTTCCCTGCCGGACGTCTTGGGCCGTTTCCCCCTGCCCATGATGAAGCTATCGGCACTCGTCTCCGGCGGACGCGTCGCGATGCTCTTCCCCTCGGCGGCCTTCGGCAGCTTCTTTCCGGCACGCTCGAGGTCTGCGCGGACCCGGGAATCGACCGTCTGCGTGTCGAGTCCGACGCCGCCTGTGGTCGGCCCGCGGCGACCGCCCGCGCCCGGCGTAGTCGGACCACCGGGGTTCGTCCGTCCGGGTCGGCCGTTCCAGGGCCTCACGCCGCCCCCGGTCGGGGCCGGTGGCCGACCCATCAACTGCGAGACGCGATTGCCCTCTTCGATGATCAGATGCGACGTGTACGGCGTCACGATGCCGTGTTCCTTGCCGATCCTCCGGATCTCGGCGACGAGCTCGGGGTTCTGGCCGTTGAGCCGAATCGCGTCGAGCAGCTGGCCGACGCGGCGCTGGGCCCAGATCGTCGCGATGAAGTCGTGGTCCTTCGCGACCTCGGGGAACTTGGCGTCGAACACGAACTCCTTGTCCGAGTCACCGACCTTGCCCGTCAGGCGCACGGCGACGTCGCCGTGTCCCGCGTAGCGGCCGACGACCACGATGTGGCTGCCGCGGAACATGTCGCCGAGCTTGTTCGGCGCGAGCCGCGACCACTGGATGCCGTCGACCTCGAGCTTGACGTCACGCATGACCGGGTGGGCGAGCTTCTCGAACAGCGCCGACATCTTGACCTCGATGTCCTCGCTCGGGCGCACGTAGTCGCGCGTGCCCGAAGTCTTGGCCGCGAGCGTGTCGAGCAGCTGGGTGTTGACGTCGTTGCCGACACCGAACACGAACACGCGCGCATGGTTCTGGTTGGCCTTTTCGCAGTCGCCCAGGATCTGCTTGACGTTGGTGACGCCGATCGTCGGCAGCCCGTCGGTCAGGAATACGACGATTGGCACCAGGCCCTCGGCGGGGGTCGTTCGCAACGCCATGGTCAGCGCTTCGTGGATGTTCGTGCCGCCACGCGCCTCGATCTGGCCGGTGAACGCGAGCGCCTTGTCGATCTGCTCTTTGTTGGCCACGACCGGCGCAGCTGCGAACGGGCGGGCTTCGGTCGAGAACGGGATGATGTTGAACCGGTCGCTCGGCTTGAGGCTCTGGAGGAAGAATCGCAGCGCACCTTTGGCCTGTTCGATCTTCTTGCCCTGCATCGAGCCCGACGTGTCGAGCACGAACGTGATCGACTTTGTGAGCTCCTTCTCGTTCTTCCAATCGCGCTTGGGTGCGATCATCGCGAGGAAGTAGCCGTCTTGTCCCGGCTTCCTGTAGGTCAGCAGGCTGAGCCCGAAGTCGCGGTCCGAAAGGCCGTAGAACAGCAGCGGGTCGCGTGTCGCTCGGCCCTTGCACTCGTAGCTCGCGGTCGCGTTGTGGTCGTCCTTGCGCGAGACGTCGAAGCCGGCGATCGGCGAGTAGACCGTCTTGATCGGCTTGTCGGAGTGGATCCTGGCCGACAGCGAGAACGTGCCGCCCAGGGCGGCGCGCGTCGGGAACTCGAACTTCGCGAGCCCGGCGCTCATCGGCAGCACCATGCGGAAGCGGACCTTGACGGTCTGGGTGCTCCTGGGCTGGATCGGGAACACGCGCAGCCGGAGCAGGTCGCGGCCCATGTATTCGAGCAGCGCGGGATCTCGCCGGCGGCGCACGATCGACTCGTAGATGCCGCGGGCCTTGTTCTTGTCGAGCACTTCGCCCTTCTGCATCTTGCCGCCGACCATCATCTGGACCTCGTCGGCGGTCGCGCCCTTCGGCAACGGAAACAGAACGATCTTCTCCGCGATACGCGGTCCGTCATTCCTGAACTTCAGGGTCACGTGGGTGTCGGCGACCGCGTCGGTGATCTCGACCGCGACCTGGGTCGATTCGGTGCGCACCGGCATCGGTCTGATGACCGGTGGTCGAATGACTGGGCGCCGGAACTGGTCCGGATGCGGGATCCGACCTTGCCCGGGCAGAATCGGGCCGAAGGCGGCGATCGTGAGCAATGTCGAGGTGCGGATCATGTTCGTCTCCGTTTCGATATGTCGACAGTCGACGACTGGGACCGTAACAAGTTCCCGCTGGAACGAGAGCGCGGCGCGGCCGGGCCCGGTCCTCGCCCGTTCGAGCAAGTTCCGAGCCCGGCCGCGCCGCGGACGCGCGTTTTCTACTGCTTCGGAGGCGTGACTTCGATGGCCTGGGTGCCGTCGAGGACGACGATCATCGCGGTCGAGAAGCTCAGGTAGCGGGTCAGCTTCGGGTGCTTGTGGAGCAGCTCGAAGTACTCGGGCGAGAACGCTTCGATCTTCTTCAGCTGCTTCTCCATCTCGATCTTGTAGCTCCCGTCGACCCAGGTGCTGCCGACGAGGTGGAACGTCTTGTCCTTGATTCGCCGTGTCGTGAACAGCCGCGAGCGGTCGGCGAGCTTGCCTGCGCGGAAGAAGCCCTGGATCTGCCTGCTGTCATCGACGGCGGTTTCGCCCGATGCGGCGCGTCCGAGGTTCTGCAGCGCGCGCTTGCCCTTCTTGCTCGCTTCTGCCTTCTCTTCGGCGACGACATCGTTGAGCTCGTGTGTGATCTTGGCACCGTCGCGCTGGAGCTCGTCGACGACTCGGGCGGCCTGAGCGCCCGGGGCGCGGTCGAATCGGATTCCTCGCACACGGCGCAGACCCATCGCGAGCTGCTCGCCTTCTTCTACGATGAGGTGCGACGTGTATGGAGTCACGATGCCGTGCTCCTTGCCGATGCGGCGGATCTCGCCTACGAGCTCGGCGTTCTGGCCATTGAGTCGAATCGCATCCAGCAACTGGCCGACACGGCGCTGTGCCCAGATCGTAGCGACGAAGTCGTGCTCCTCGGCGACCTCGGGGAACTTGGCGTCGAACACGAACTCCTTGTTCGAGTCGCCAACCTTGCCCGAAAGCCGGATCGCGACGTCGCCGTGTCCCGAGTAGCGACCCGCGATCACGACGTGGCTGCCGCGGAACATGTCGCCGAGCTTGTTCGGGACCAGCCGCGACCACTGGATGCCGTCGACCTTGAGCTCGACGTCGCGCATGACCGGATGGGCGAGCTTCTCGAACAGGGCCGAGACCTTGACCTCGATGTTCTCGCCCGGGCGCACGTAGTCTCTGGTGCCCGAGGTCGCGTCCGAGAGCTTGTCGAGCAGATGCGTGTTGACGTCGCTTCCGACGCCGAACGCGAACACTCGGGCTTTGCTCTGGTTCGCTTTCGCGCAGTCGGACAGGATCTGCTTGACGTCGGTGACGCCGATCGTCGGCAGCCCGTCGGTCAGGAACACGACGATCGGCACCAGGCCATCCGCAGGCGTCGATCGCAGAGCCGTCGTCAGCGCTTCGTGGATGTTCGTGCCGCCGCGAGCCTCGACCTCGTCGTCGATGAACTTCAACGCCTTCTTGATCTGGTCCTCGGTCGCTGCGACCGCGGAGTCTGCGAATGGACGGGCCTCGGTCGAGAACGGAATGATGTTGAACCGATCCGTCGGCTTGAGGCTCTGAACGAAGTAACGCAGCGCGCCGCGAGCTTGCTTGATCTTCTCGCCCTGCATCGAGCCCGATGTGTCGAGGACGAAGGTGATCGACTTCTTGAGCTCCTTCTCCTGCTTCCAATCTCGCTTCGGCGCGAGCATGGCGAGGAAGTAGCCCTCCTTGCCCTGCTTGCGATAGGTCAACAGGTTGAGTCCGAAGTCACGGTCCGAGAGCCCGTAGAACAGCAGTGGATCGCGCTTGGGCCGGCCCTTGCACTCGAAGCTCGCCGACGCGTTGTGGTCGTCCTTGCGCACGACGTCGAAGCCCGCGATCGGCGAGTAGACCGTCTTGATTGGCTTGCGCGAATGGATCTTGGCCGCCAGCGCGAAGCTGCCGCCTTCGACTGCGCGGGTCGGGAACTCGAAGCTGAGAAGCCCGGCGCTCATCGGCAGGACCATGCGGAAGCGGACCTTGACGGTCTGAGTGCTGCGCGGCTGGATCGGGAACACGCGCAAGCGCAGCAGGTCGCGACCCATGTATTCGAGCAGCGCCGGATCGCGGCGCCTTCGGACGATCGACTCGTAGATGCCGCGGGCCTTGTTCTTGTCGAGGATCTCGCCCTTCTGCATCTTGTCGCCGACCATCATCTGGATCTCGTCGGCGGTCGCGCCCTTCGGCAACGGAAACAGCACGATCTTCTCGGCGATGCGCGGTCCGTCGTTTCTGAACTTCAGTGTCACGTGGGTGTCGGCGACGCCGTCGGTGATCTCGACCGCCACGTTCGTCGATACCGTCCGGACGGGCATCAGTCGTCGGATCGGGTGGCGCAGGATCTCCCGGCCGGGAAGCGTGTCTTGAGCCGGGCCGGTCGATGGCATGGTGCCGGCGACGAGGATGAGCGTGGTCAGCGCGAGCGTGGATTTCATGAGTCCTCCTGATGAGCGCGCGTGAGACGGGAGCGCGGGCCGCCGGTTCCTGAGGAGCCGTGCCCGGAACTACTTGCGGCGGATCCGCCCGAACCGCACCGGAGACCGTGACTGCGCCGTGGTCGGGTCATCAGGGTCGCGGCGAGCTTCCACGAAACACGCGAACAGCGCCCCGTCGTAGCCGTGATCGTACCACTGCTCCAAGTTGGCGAGAGCTTCGCTCGGCCAACCGCCGGAGTCGGGGCAGGGGGCGACGCTGGCACTCCGCCCGGCGACGAGCACCACGACGACGCGGCATCCGTCGTTGACCCGATCGTTGCGCCACTCGGGCGAGAGCTCGAGCTCCGGCCAGGGGCCGCCGCCGTCGCGCAGGACCGGCGTGAGGCCGCCCTCGGGGAGCCGCCTGAGCAGCCGATCGGGGTCGAGCCACAGGGTTTCGATTCGTCCGTACTTGCTGGCTCTGACCGAGAACACCTTTCCGCACGCCGCTCCGATCCACGCCGCCGATACGGCTTCCGAACCCTGATGTAGAGTCGTCAGAACGTTGACCGAGATCGCCTCGACCGGCTTCTTTACGAGGGGCGGGTAGAGGGCGTAGGCGAGCTCGCCCGGGTGATATCCGACCGTGCCCTTCGGAACGACCACACTGTTGATGTAGGCGAGCGGAGTGCGGTGCGCGAGCGCGGTCTCGAACACGAGCTGCCGGACCTGGGCGGATCGTTCGGCCCAGATCACCCGTTCTTGCGTCCGGTGATGCAGGCCGAGGCCGAAGACGACCGTCGTCACGCAGGTCGTGATCCAGAACGAGTAGCGGTTGGTCGCGACGAGGAGGGCGACCGCGAGCGTGACCGGGGCGAGGCTGTAGTAGGCGTCGCGCGCGACCTCGAGCCCGTCGGGGTTCACGCCGCGGGCAAGGGTTGGCAAGCGGCTGAGCAGCCAGAAGCCGAGCAAGAGTCCGAGACCGACCCGGTAGTAGCGGCTTCGTGGGTCCTTGAAGTAGAGCGGTGCATACATGCCGAACACGAGCGGCACCCACACGACCGCGTTGTACGCACGCCACTCGGCCCCGCGGTCGAGCCAGGTCGTGTCCGCGGGCAGGATCGTCTCGCCGAGCCGCGAGAAGATCGCGCCCAAGGTCGCGAGAACGCCGCTCGGCAACAACTGTCCGGAGGCCCCGCCTGTGATCGTACCGAGCACGACGATACGCCAGCCGAGGTAGGCCGGGATCAACGCGGCGTAGGGCAGTGTGTCGCGCGCGAGTCCGCGCCAGCCCGGCCACTCCTCGTTGGGGTGGAACGCGTGGCGGACAGCGACGCAGACCGACGGCCACAGCGTCCAGAACAGGGCCGACTCCATGGTCAACAGGTTGAGGACGCACAGCAGCAGCGGCAGGCCGTGGAGCGCGAGGCCGGTGCGGCCGCGCAGCCGGCCGCGGACGAGACAGAGGCCGCTCGCGATCCCGAAGAGCACGGTCAGACTGCAGCGTCCGACGGCCCATGTGATGTTCTCGTGCACGAGCGGCGACATCGCGAACAGCAGGGCTGCCGGCCACGCCGAGCGCCGGTCGGGCAGCAGCTCACGCGCCAGTAGGAACAGCAGAAACGCTGAAAGCCCGTGCACGAGCATGTTCACGAGCGCGTTCGCGCCTGCCCACAGGCCGAAGACCGAGAAGTCGAGTGCGAGGCTGAGCGAGACCAGCGGGCGATACAGGATTACGCTGTCGTTGCCGCCCCAACGCCCGACGAAATCGCGGGCGACGGTGCCCCACCGGACCGAGAGATCGAAGGTCCCCGGCGCAACTTCCGTGTAGTGGCGGACGAACCTGACGTCGTCAGCACCGTACTCGTAGTTCCATGCGCCCCAGCATGCGGCGACGATCCCGGTCGCGAGGATCAGCGCCACGATGACGTGCTTGCGCAGCGTGCTGCCGGTCACCTTTGTTTTGGGCTCGGACATTCGGCCCACCCGCGGATTGCGGCTACCAGCTCGGGCAGTCGGCCATTTCGAAGCCCATGGCTTCGACGAGCTCGACGATGATCTCGGAGGGCTCGACCGAGAACTCGCGGATGCACTCGTAGGCACTGCCTTCCTCAATCGACAGGAGTGCGATCAACATGTGGTCGGTCGTCGTCTCGCGTCCGCCGCCGAGCTTCTGGCGGACCTTGCGGGCACGTGTGACGACCTCGGCCGCCAAAGGGTGCAAGCCGTCCTTGTTGGGCTCCGCTGTCTCCCGCGGCAGCTTCTCGAGGTGGTCCCGGAACATCTCCGGGTAGATGTTGATATCGTTGAAGATGTGGTTGCCGAGGCTCAGGTGGTCCATCGTCAGGCCATAGATCAGATGGCCCGTGCTCACGCAGGTGTCGCCGATCTCTTTGGCGAACTCTCTGGCCCTTGTCAGCGCTTGCTTCGCGTTCTCGGACAGGTCTTTGATCATCAGTTCTCTCGCGGCTCCGGTTTCCCGAGGAGGGGGCGGCCCTGGGCCGGTGGCTGCGTGGAGCGGGCCGCAAGGGGGAGGAATCTACCGGTCGACTCGCCGCCGGTCACTCACAGGTCACGAATTCGAGCGACGGGCCTCGGTTTCCTGCATGTTGACGACCAGCGCCTCGGGATCCTCGAAGCAGCCGAGCGTCTTGCGTCCCAGGCTCAGGTAGGCCTTGGCCTGCGTAGTCGGCTCGTAGCCGCTGCGCCCGATCAGGATCGGGTCGTAGGCCGGGTCGAGGGTCTGCACGATGCGGCTCGGGATATAGATGCTCTGGGCCGCCCGCCGGAGCGCGCACGCGAGGGCCGTGTTGCGATCGCCGACGATCGTCACGACGAGCGGCTCGTAGAGGAACAGATCGACCGCTCGGGCGTACCCTGCGACGAAGTAGCCGTACTCGCGGTAGTCCTTGGTGAACGCGAGGAGCGTCTCCCGTGCGACATCGCGGAACTCGGGGCGGCGCGACAGATACGAGAGTCGGGTCAGCGCCTCGGCGAGGACCGCGTTTTCGAGGATCGAGCGGTTGCGCTTGCGCATCACGCCGCTGCTACGGACCGATTCGGGAAGGTCGAAGAACCCGCCGCCGGGAGCGCGGTGCGTCTCGAGCAGCAGCTCGGCGAGGTGCTCGGCCGGGAGTAGCAGGTCGGCATCGCCAACGAACTGCGACGCGAGCACCAACGCCTGGATCATGTAGGCCTGGTCCGACAGCACACCGGGCAGGTGGTAGGTGCCGTCCCAGTAGTGGTACATGCCGATGTTCTCGGCGTAGCAGTTCTTGAGCAGGAACGACAGCGCTTCGAGCGCCATGTCCTTGAGGGGCTCGCGTTCGAGGAACGCGCTGGCCCGCAACAGCGATCCGATCGCCATCGCGTTCCAGTTCGTGTAGTGGGTGCGATCGATGTTGGGCGGCTCGTGACGGCTCCGAGCTTCGGCGTCGAGCCCGTAGTAACGGGGGTCGTCGCCTTGGCTGCCGTAGAACGCTCCCGTCGTCGGGTCGCGCATCGTCGTCGTCATCCACCGGATGATGCCCTCCGCGGCGTCGCGATAGGCCGGCTTCTCGAAGATCTGATACGCCTCGAGGAAGCAGCGCAGCCGCGCGGCATTGTTGTCGAGGACTTTCTCGAAGTGCGGGATGCGCCAGTCCCGCGTCGTCGAGAACCGGAAGAACCCACCGCCGATCTTGTCGTGGATCCCGCCGGCGGCCATGTTGTCGAGCGTTCGCGTGACGACGTCGCGCATCCGGTGATCCCCGGTCTTCACGTACTGCACCATCGCGAAGTCGATGCTCTCGGGGTGCGCGAACTTCTGGCCCGTTCCCCACCCGCCGTACTGGTGATCGAACTTCTCGAGCATCGAGGCGACGACGTCGTCGACGAGCTTGCGATCGAGGCCCTCCTCCGATGCGAGCGGGAGCGGTTCGGTG
>Ga0210086_1001211_pt1 | contig 13577 bp, 17 predicted proteins | sample China_Galinas_PW_3_FD_184867 | JGI IMG/M metagenome (GOLD analysis project Ga0210086, IMG submission 184867) | Wetland microbial communities from San Francisco Bay, California, USA, that impact long-term carbon sequestration - China_Galinas_PWB_D2... | ecosystem: Environmental > Aquatic > Marine... | reverse complement strand
CACTGACATTGGCTTCTCCTTGATCTCAATTCCGCGAGGACGAACGAGCTACGCGCTCGCTCCAAGGAGAAGCCTCTCACCCCGGCTATCCCACCCCGGAGTCAGAAGCCTCTAGAAGAGTCTCAGGGTCTTGGAGGTCATAGCTCACAGGACATCGTGCTCGCGCAGCAGCGCCGCGACCGCCCCGTGATTGGCGGAGAATGCTTGCCACACCGAGTCGGCCCACGCGTGGATCGCCCGGTCGCGCTCCGGCCCCTCAGGCGCGGCCATCACCTCGACCGCCGTCATGGAACCGCGATCGTCCGGAAGCGTGAAGGCGGGCCATCGACGCTTCTGCCGCGCGAGCTGCATGTGCACACGCTGGACCCGGCGGCCGGTGAACCCTCGCTCGGTGTGCAGGTAGAGCCCGACGAGCGCCATCGTCACTCCGATCGGCTTCGACTCCACGCTCGCACGCTGTGCTGCGAAGGCGTCGACCACGTGCTGATGGAGAAACGCCGGGTCACCCCGCGACAGCGTGTAGGCACACAGCTCGTGGTACGCCTCGACCGCCCTTTCCACATCGTCCATGCGCTCTCCCTGTCAGCCCACGATGAAAGCTGACCGTTCCCTCCTCAGAGATCGTCGCTCGGGCGACTGGCCAGAGCCGCAGGTACCAGAACACCCCGAGGCGGGCGAAGTGCCTGGAGCCTGATCGAGGCACTGCAGGGAGGGGCGAAGGAAGCCTCATCTCCCGCGCTCCGACAACCAAGCTCGGAGCCGGGGTGCTGGTACGACGAGGGCGGTGACCTCATGGGCTTGCCGGGTCGAAGACGATGACGACGTGCCCCCGCTTGTGACCCGCCTCCGCGTACCGATGCGCCTCGGCGATCTCGTCCAGTGCATAGCGCCGGTCGATCACCGTCCTCAGCTCGCCGGCCTCGATGAGGCCCTTGAGGAACGCCGCGTCCCCCGGGGCCGCACGCGCCATCCCACCGATGACCTTCGCGGTGCCCGTGAGGGAGACCCACGCCCCGCGAAGCACGTCCCCGAGCATCGAGAACAGTCCCCCGGACGCCGCGACCCGGACGTAGCGGCCGCCGCGCTTGAGAGCTCTCAAGCTGCGGCCGTAGCCGCTCTTGCCCACCGCGTCGAACACCACGTCGTACACGCGGCCCGCGTTCGAGAAATCCTCCAGGGTGTAGTCCACCACCTCATCGGCGCCGAGAGACCTCACCAGGTCGAGGTTGCCGGTGCTGCACACCGCCGTCACGTCGGCCCCGAAGTGCTTGGCGAGCTGCACCGCGAACACCCCGACGCTCCCGGACGCGCCATAGACGAGCACCTTCTCCCCGGGCCGGATCGCGGCCTTCCTCAGGAAATAGAGCGCCGACACGCCGCCGAACAGGACCGCCGCGGACTCCTCCAGGGGCATGTTGGCCGGCTTCGTCTCGAGCGACCGGCCCTCCGGCACGCAGACGTACTCGGCGTGGGCACCGAACCGGAACCCGGTCGATCCGAACACCTGGTCGCCGACGGCGAAGCGGGTCACGGCCTTGCCGACGGACTCGACCTCGCCGGCAAACTCCAGCCCCAAAACGTTGACCTTCCTCGGCCGCCAGATGCCGTTCATCAACCGGACGAGGAACGGATCGGCCTTCCGCAGCCGCCAGTCCGCCGCCGCGACCGTCGCCGCACGGACGCGCACGAGGACCTCATCGTCCCCCGGAACCGGCCGCTCGACGTCCTGGACCTCGAGAACCTCCGGCGGCCCGTATCTCGTGTAGACCGCGGCTTTCATCATGACCGACCAGGAATTCGCTCCTTCACCTCTGACCAAGGCGAAGCCGCTTCAGGATCGCGGCGGTAGCCTTCGAGACGGCGGTCGAGCTCCTCGCGCTCCGAAGCCGCCTCCTCCACCTCCCGCCCACCCTCGACAGGCTTGAGCCGGAGGTACCACATCATGACGAGAAAGGGCAGAACAGGCAACGAAAAGACCGGGGAGCCCTGTCGATAGACAAGCTGGGAGAGCGGAACCCAGAGGAAGACCAGCGAAACGACGACGAGCATCACCGTCGCATAGGGGGTGAAGAGGCTCCCGCGGCGCAAGGTGTAGCCCCTGGTCGTCATCGCGCAGGAAGGGTACACGAGGGCCGGCATGATCCCATCGACCGTCGAGAAGATCTCCGGAGTCCTCCAGCCCGGCCGCTCTTGACAGGACTACAGCAATACAGTTTACTGGCGCCATGAAGGCCACGATGGAGATACCAGACGAGCTCTACCGGCGAGTGAAGGCCAAGAGCGCACTCGAAGGCCGAGCGGTGCGCGAAGTGGCGGAGGAGCTCTTCCGCAGCTATGTCGAAGAGCGGCCACAGGCCGGTCAGCGAGAAGCTCGCCGAGCGACGTCGCAGATCGCAGAAGGTGAGCCGGCGCCGCCGTGGTTCGGCGCCCTGCGCAAGTACGCCCAGCGAGTCGAGCGACACGACATGGACTCGATCCGGGAGAGCATCGCCCGCGGCATCGTCCGGGAACGCAACCCGTGATCGCCGGCCTGGACACGTCGGTCCTCGTCCGGGTGCTCACCGGTGAGCCCGAAGATCTCGCCCTATCGGCGGTGCGCTATGTCGAAGAGAGGCGACGGGCGGAGGACCGCCTCTGGGTCTCCGACTGGGTTCTCGCCGAGACCTACCACGCCCTCCAGTACCACTACCAGGTGCCAAAGGCCGAGGTACTCCAGGCACTGCGGGATTTCCTGGCCGACGAGGCCGTCGAGGGAACGGGAGATGCGCCGGCGGTGCTCGAAACGTCAGGCCTCGCCACCGCGAACCCCGGCTTCCTCGACCGGGTGATCCATCGCAACTACCTGGGGTCCGGAGCGGACGAGCTCGTCACCTTCGAGAAAGCCGCTGCAAAGCTGCCGAAGGTCCGGGTTCTGAACGGCGGTCCGACGGCGAGGTAGCGCGAGACGGAACCAGGTCACCACCGCTCCCGAGCGAGCCGGTAGAGCCAGTGTTCCCGGAGACCACTCTCCGCCGGCACGGCCGGATGCTCGAACCGATTCGGAGTGCCAGGGACTTCGCGCTCCCCGCTCCGCCTTCGCATCGCGCGATGGGGGCTCATCTGAACGATCGCGACGCGAAGTGCCAGAGACTTGGTGGTCAGCTGGCGCAGACTCCTAGCGAGGAACGACCCGCGTCGCCCGCGTCCGGCGACTGGGAAACGGACCTAGCCTTTCGACCGCGCGAACACCCGCGCAAGCAGGAACGCCGCGACCGGCAGAACAACCGCGTACCCCGCGACCCCGACCAGTTGAAGCCGCATGTCGCCCACGACCGGCCCGACCGTGCCGAGCAGGCAGAGCACGCCGCAGGCGAAGAGCGCTCTCCGGGCGGGGCGCTCCGGCCCGTCGCCCTGGAGGACGGCCGCGGCACAGATCAGCGCCAGGCCCAGGAACACGTCCCAGGCCAGAAGCTCGGCAGCGTAGGCCCGGGACGGCCAGACGATCCCGCCGCCACCCAGCTGGCGGGCGGCCGTCAGCTCGACAAAGTGAACCAGGCTGGTCGTCCCGGCGCAGAGGGCCCCGAAGACGAGGGCGAGCACCCCGAACACCTTCCGCTCCGGCGCCGCCCGGTCGTGAATCGCAGCCACCAGACCGACGAGGGCGAATGCCGCAAGCAGGGTCAAGACCTCCATCACCGCCAGGACCGGGTCGGTGATCGGCTCGTCGAGCCCATGGATCGAGACGCCCCACGCCAGCACGAGGAGATAGCCGACGCCGATCCCGACGAGGGAGATCGACGACCAGCGGCCGAGTCGGTTGGCGACGCTGCTCACGGGTTCGATTCTACGGCGCGCTCTCAGGCTCCGCGGGTCACGGAGCCGCGCGCCATCCGGGTCTGCGAGAATGCCCGCCATGCCGAACGACACGACAAGCACTCCCCGGGGCGGCCTGCCGAGCTCGCAGACCGCCCTCCTCGTCATCGATGCACAGACCAGCCTGATCGCCGAAGGCGCCTGGGACGCGGAGGCAATCCTCGCCCGGATCGAGAACCTCATCGAGCAAGCGCGGAGGGAGGGCTCACCGGTGGTCTTCGTGGTCGACCGGCGGGTCGAGCCGGACGCCGGCATCCATCCCTCGCTCTCCGTCGATCCGGGAGATCCGGTGGTCGAAAAGGGCTTCTGCGATTCGTTCCTGAGCACTCGGCTGGCGGAGGTGCTGGACGACCGGGCAGCCGGCCGGCTCATCGTCGCGGGCCTCCAGACCGACTACTGCATCGACACCACCTGCCGCCGCGCCGCCTCCCTGGGCTATGACGTCATCCTGGTGGCCGACGCCCACACCACCTTCGACCACGAGCACCTCGAAGCGCCCGAGATCATCGCCCACCACAACCGCATCCTGCGCGATTTCCCCGCCGGCGAGGGGCGGATCCGGGTCGTGCCCGCCGCGGAGGTGAGCTTCCGCGACAGGGCACCGACAGCGGGAGCGGAGCCGGCGTAGGAGCGGCGCGGATTCGACCTCGGGAAAGGACTCCGTCACTCGAGGTATTCACGCCACTCGTCCGACTCCGCTACGGACTTGATGATCCCGGCCCGCCTCCGCAAGAACCTCTCGAGATGGGAGCGGAGGAACAGTCCATCCGCCAGTCGCCCCAACGGGCCGAGCGGCGAGCGGAAGTCAATGCGATCACACAGGACCGTCGCCGTCCCGTTCTTCCGAAACTCGTGATCATGGACCAACCGGGCAAAGGTACCCTCGACCATTCGATCTCGAAAGTGCCACGGACGATCGAAGGCGTCGACTGTCGCGGTCAGCTCGAACCAGAGGCCGAAGTGCTTGCCCCGAAAGGTGACACAGTCGCCGAGCCCGAGCAGCCCACTGGTCACACCGCCCACGACTCTTTCCCGCGTCTGGCTCGCGGAGCGGACATGGAGGTCGACCGACCGCGCAAGGTCGAAGACCCGTTCGATCGGAGCGAAGATCTCGTGCTCTAGCTCGATCACCGGCATGTTCGTTCCCCGGGGGCTGGCGGGAGCCTGCCCGCCCCCGATTCGGAGTCTCAGGGACTTCGCATGCAGGGACTTCGCATACACGTGTCATCCATCCAGGGGACGGCAGTCGACCCCGTCGTTCTCGACTGCCGGCGCAAGTGCGTAGGTCTCAGCCTCATCGCTCGAAACCAACCCGTGCCCTTCAGATCCGAGGGAGAACCGATAGACTGCTTGGCCATGACTCTTGAACCTCTCGAATCCACGGACCTGGATAGCGCCAAAGGCTCCGACCTGCTGGTCCGGGGGAAGCTCGTCGAGCACGTCTGTCAGGTCCGCTTGGATCTCCCAGGCGCCATTCACATTCGCCTCCAGGTACAAGCGCATTTCAGGGGGCATCCCACCAAGCACCACCGGACGGTCTGAGCAGACCACCAAGCTGATGCCGCTCAGGGTACTGCCGACCTCTGCCTTCCGGTAGATCGCGAGCAGGAGCATCGGCCCCTGCCGCGAAGCGCACAGGGCCCTATACGGCGGAAGACTAGGAGCGACAGCCACCGAGAGATCGCCGACGATCGATTGGAGAGGAAGGCCCTCCCCCACCGCACCCGCTTGCACGCCGCTGAGCAGCACCGTGGCCAGCGCCATCACAAGGCAGTTTGAAGATCTCATCGGCCTCCTGGGACGGGGAAATTGTACCAACCATGGAACCAGCCGATTCGCGAGGGATGGCAAACCGCCTCAGGGACGGCGACCCGAAAACTGACAAGTCATCCCGTGGAGCTGACGGTGATCCCCGGCGAAGACGTTCAGGTCGATGAAGGTCTGGACCCCGGGCATCCGGCCTCGGTTCGCAAACTGCCAGAAGAGCCAGTCGGTTTTCCGGAGCGGCCGCCGGAAGATGTTTCTCATCCAGAAGGACTCGGTGTCGAAGCGGCCCGTGAGGTAGGCGTCGTAGAACTCCTCCGTGGCGTAGAGGATGGGCCGGCAGCCCAGACGCGCCTCGACGATCTCGAGGAAATCGGTCAGCTCGCCGGCGAACCGCGTCCGCGTGGGGCGCTGCGAACAGTTACCGCCGAACTCCAGGTCGACCGCGGGCGGCAGTCCCACCCCGGTGACGGCCGACAGCGAGCCCACGAGGTTCCGTGCCTGGTCCGCGGCCGGCTTGCAGAGGCTGAAAAAGTGGTACGCACCCGGCACGACGCCCGCCGCCGCGGCTCGATTCCAGTTGGTCAGAAACGCCGGATCCTTGAACGTCTCACCCTCCGTCGCCTTGATATACGCGAACGTGACCCGAGGCTCCTGGAGCGCGCCCCAGTCGATCCTTCCCTGATGGTGCGAGACGTCGACCCCCTGCACCGGGAACTCGTCGAGGCCGGGGTAGTTGAAGCGGAGGAATCCCTCGTAGAGCAGGACGGCGAGCAGAGCCGCCAGCAAGGCGAGGCCAAAGACGGAGATCTTGACTGCTCTGAGAGACATCAGCGAGCCCTACGGTACTTCAAACTCGCGAGACGAACACCAAGGGAGCTCCGGCATCACTCTGCCCCGCCGTACGCTCCTTGCGCAAGTCTGCACTCGGAATGATCAGTCCCTACGCCAAGCGTGCCGCTCATGTATCTCAGAACTCACCGCCATCGTCCTGAAGCTCGCACCGGTCTCAGGCAGATCCCGCCGAAATGTCCTTTCCGCGTCACGACGCCCTGTCATCGACCCGGAACTCGATCGAGCGCTGCCGGAGCAAGTCGACCACCGCGTCGATGCCAGGCGACAAGGGAACGGGAACATCGGCCAAGACGTGCCGCGAGGCACCAAGAAACTGCAGCGACCAGAGCCCGGTCTCCTCACCCTCACCATACCGGCTCCACCACGCCTCGCAGGACCTGACTCGATCGAGCCGCACAACGCTCGTTCCAGTCCCCGTCCGGATGACGAGCTTGGTGCGATCGAGGACGAACCTCCGAGGGTAGAAGAAGCCGGCCAAGAAGATGAAATAGAGGAACGTCCCGAAGAGGAACCCCAGGCACGCGATCAGCAAGACATCGTTCGGCCCCACGGACGGGGCGGTCCAAGAGACAAGGAGAGTCAGGACCACCAGGGGCGCCCCAGTCCACAGCACCGTCCTGCGCCACAGGGACCAGCCCTGCCCCCTCATCGCCTCGACCACCTGCTCGCGTCGGTAGGCGAACGGCTCCTTCCAACGGAGCCTCGGACCCCTACGCCACATGGCAAGGGGAAGCGCCGAACGAACTCACCGCCCGCGCAGCCCTCGGTCCGCCATCCCGGCGCCGGAGGTCACGCCGTGGCTCCGGTTGAGCTGAGCGCTCCACCGCGAGAGGCGCGCCTCGCGCAGGGCTTCCTCGTCCGAACGCAGACAGCACTTCTTGTACTTGCGCCCACTCTCGCAGTGGCAAGGATCATTGCGGCCAGGGAGCCCCTCGTCCGTGCTCTGAACGACCGACCCCTTGGAGCGACGCCAGCGCTTGCCCCTCACGTCGCGCCCGGAAGGCCAGAAGATCGACAGGAGGAGCCCGCCGAGGCCGATGACGAGCACCACGAGCGAGGAAACCGGCTGACGAAAATTGTTGAGGTAGTCCGGCTCCCATTGGAGCAGCGCCAGGGCGGCCTGCAAGGTGAGGATCCCGAAGAGTCCACCGAAGCAGCATCGGGCGAGCAGGGTGGCGTGGCGTCTCAGAGGGTTCATCGACTTGCGATACGTGCGCGCGTTCGGTTCATTCCGTCGACCGTGCGAAGACGCGCGCGACCCGTTCTCCGGGGACCAGGTACTTGGAGGCCCGGCTGCGGTCGCTCGCCCCTGGGGGCGACGAGCTCGACTGGCGCTTCCATGTGGCCGCCGCCGGCGCGCGAGCGACGATCGAGTGACCGCTCCTGAACGATCCGCTGGCTCGGCCCCAGCCCTGACCCGCACAGTTGCGTCACACAGTTTCTATGTTTCTGAGCTAGTCTTTGGCCATGCGCGACCTGACCGTCACCGTTCCCGACGAGGTCTACCGCCAGGACCGGGTCCGGGCGGCCGAGCAGGGCCGTTCGGTGAGCGCCCTGGTCTCGGAGTACCTCGCCACGCTCGGCGACGCGGAAGGCGAGTTCGAGCGGCTCGTGGCCCAGCAGGAAGAGGTCCTCACCGAAGTCGACAGCTTCCGAGCCTCCGACCGCCTGGACCGCGACCAGCTTCACGAGCGTGCGGTTCGTTGACACCAACGTCCTGCTCTACTCGGTCTCGAAGGCGGCGATCGACCGCGAGATCCTGCGCGACCGGGACCTCGCACTCTCCACCCAGGTGCTCCAAGAGCTCGACGTCCAGGCGACCATGCCGAGCCCACACAAGCTCTCCACCCTGGCCGCCCTCGTGAGAATTGATAGTCTCGCGACGAGATGGCTGTGCTCCACGAGCTCCGCCACGCCGCGCGGCTCCCGTCGAGGGCGCCGGCGCTCACCCTCGCCGCCGCGCTGACCTTCGCTGTCGGTATCGGCGCCGTGACCACCGCCGGGACCCTGGTCCACGGCATCCTGCTCGCGCCGCTCCCCTACCCCGCGTCCGGCCGGCTGGTCCGTCTCTACGCCGAGCTCGGCCGGCTCCGCGACTCCCCGAACCCCCGGCTGGCGGCGATCTGGAACCGCATCCCGGTCTCCTACCTGGACGCCTCCGACTGGCGCCGGCGGAGCCACACGCTGACCGGAATCGGCCTGTTCGCCGGAAACACGCTGGTCCTGGGAGGATCGGACGGCCGGACGGCCGAGCCGCGGGAGGTGTCGGCGGCCCGGGTCGAGCCGGAGCTCCTCCGCGCGCTGGGCGTCCAGCCGGCGCTCGGGCGGTGGCTTGCCGACGAGGACCGGCGCAAGCCGGTGGTGCTCCTCAGCCACGGCCTGTGGACGGAGGTCTTCGGGCGGGACGAGGGGATCCTCGGCCGCTCCCTGCGTCTGGACGGCGCGCCCCACACCGTGGTCGGCGTCATGCCGCCCGGCTTCGATCTCCCGGGGAGGGACGACGCCCTGTGGCTGCCGCTCGCCCCGAGCGACGACGACCTGTCGTTCCGCAACGACCAGGCCTACGGCGCGATCGGCCGGCTCGCCCCCGGGGTCTCCCTGGAACAGGCCCGGAGCGAGCTGAACCGGATCGCCGCGGACCTGGCCGCCGAGCACCCGGAGACCAACGCCGACTCGGGCGTGCGGCTGACCCCCCTTCTCGACACGGTGGTGGGCGACCGGCGGCGCGTGCTCGAGCTGACCGCCGCGGCCGCGGCCGTCGTCCTGCTGGTCGCCTGCGTCAACGTCGCCCACCTGCTGCTCGCCCGGAGCGCCGAGCGGCGCCGGGAGCTCGCCCTGCGGCTCGCCCTCGGCGCCGGCCGCCTCCGCCTGGTCTTGCACCTGGCCGCGGAGAGCCTCCTGCTCGCCGTCATCGGCGGGGCCGGCGGACTGGCCCTCGCTCTGGCTGCCTACCGGGCACTGCCCGCCCTGGTCGGGGACGAGCTACCCCGGCTCGGAGAGACCGTCCCCGGCAGCACGGCCGTCTTCATCGCGGCCGGCGCGAGCCTGGTCGCCGCCCTCCTGGCTGGCCTGCTGCCGGCCGCCTCTCTGCTGAATCTCTGGCCGGGGGAAGCGTCGTCGGAGAGGCGCGCCGGTGCCGCGGGCGGCTCGCCCGGTCGGCGAGGCGGCCGCGGTGCGCTGGTCGTGGCCGAGGTGGCGCTCACCCTGGCGCTGGTCTCCGGTGCCGTGCTGATCGCCACGACCTGGCTCCGGCTCGCGGCCGTCGACCCGGGGTTCCGGACCGAGGGCGTGTTGACCCAGGAGGTGCGGCTGCCGGCATGGCGCTACCGCGACGACGGAGAACGCCGACGCTTCGGAGAACGGCTCCTGGTGAAGCTCGAGGCGCTCCCGGGAGTGCGCTCCGCCGCTCTGGCCAGCCGGCTCCCGGTGGCGGGTCCCGCCACGGTCCAGGGCTTCCGGATCGAAGGCCGGGACCCGAAGGGCGGCGACTGGACCCGGGGACGGAGCGCGACCGTGCAGAGTGTGAGTCCGGGGTACTTCCGCATGCTCGGGATCCCGGTGGTGGCGGGCCGCGCGTTCGAAGAGACGGACACTTCGGCCGGTCCCGAGGCCCCGCGCGTCGTGATGATCGACCGAAGCCTGGCCGAGCACCACTGGCCCGGCGAGGATCCGATCGGCGCCCGGATCGTCCTGGGGAACGAGGTGTACATGGTGGTGGGCGTGTTCGAGGACGTGCTCCACGGCGGGCTCGGCCAGCGGCTGGACGAGGGATCGGAGGACTTACTGGTCGAGCCCTGGACCCGGCGGCCGACCGCCACCCTGGCCGCGCTGGTGGCGACCTCGGGGCCGCCGGAGTCCCTGGCCGCCGCGGTCCGCGGCACCGTCCGGTCCCTCGATCCGGAGATCCCGCTGCCGCCCGCCGCCCCCCTCGCCGAGGTGGTCGCCGGAGATCTCGCCGCCCCCCGCTCCCGCACCCTCCTGATCGGCCTGCCGGCCGTGGCGGTCCTGGCCCTCGCGCTGATCGGGACCTTCGGCGTCACCGCCCACGAGGTGAGCCGGCGGCGGCGGGAGATCGGGATCCGGATGGCCCTGGGTGCCGACGGCGCCCGCATCCGGCGCTCGATCCTCGGCCGGCTCCTGGCGCTGGCCGCCGCCGGCGTCACCCTCGGGGGAGCCGGCGCGGTCTGGGTGGCGCACCTGGCGGAAGGGCTGGTCTACGGCGTGAAGCCGGGCGACCCCACGGCCCTGGCGGCCCTCGCCGGCTCCGCCCTGCTGCTGGTCGTCACCTCGGTCGGGGCCGGCTACCTGCCGGCGCGGCGCGCCAGCCGCCTCGACCCGGCCCGCACGCTCCGGGAGGAGTGAGCCGGCCGCGCGCTCAATCCCGCGGCCGGGCGGCGTCGGCGTAGGTTCGGATCAGCCGCTCGAAGTTGGCTTCCCAGTAAGCGCTCCGGCGTGACAGGTAGAACTCGTTCTCCTCGAACCGGGTCTTCGGGCAACCCCCGAGACAGACGGGCAGGAACTGGCACTGGCTGCAGCGCTCGTGGGAGAACGGATCGTAGGTGTGGTAAGGGTGCGCGTCGGCGCCGACCACCGGGCGCCCGTCGACGACCGGCAAGGCTCCGGGCCCATCCCCGGCCGCCGTTGACCGAGGTGGGGCGAGGCGGTCGAACGCCCGCTCGGCGGCTCCCACGTCGAGACCACACTTGTACATCAACCCGTCCGGGCCGAAGACCACGCTGTTCTCGCCGACCGCTGCGCAGCTCATGGGACGGGCCGAGGGGTAGATCTCCAGGTGCTCGAGGTCGCGCGGCTCGAGGTGGCCGGCGATACGGCGCTGGAACTCGGACTTGATCCCCTCGAACTCGTCGTGGAAGCGCCGGAACTTGTCCGAGGCGCCGATGAATCCGCAATGCCGGGTCATCGGCCCGATGGGTGCCAGGTAGGGATAGAAACGCCGGCCGGGCCCGAGCCAGCCCCGTTCCAACAGCAGGTCGACCAGCTCCAGGGCGGAGCGGCCGATCTTCGGGTCGACGTTGATCCGCAGGTAGAGCCGCGTAGCCCCCACCAGGCGGTCGATCGTCGCCACCACCTCGTCGAAGGAGCCGCCCCGGCCGCCTCCCTCGCCGCTGCCCTTCTTGTAGGCGCGCCGGGTGTCGTGGTGGCGGCGGGGACCGTCGAGGGTGATCTGGACGTGGTTGATCCGGGCACGCTCGACGAAGCCCCGGGCGTCCTCCGGCCAGTGAGTGCCGTTCGAGATCAGCCCGGAGCTGTAGCCCACGCCACGGCTCTCGCACAGAGCCAGAGCCCGTTCCGAGACGTACTCGATCGCCTCCCGGTTGAGCATCGGCTCGCCGCCGTACCAGTCGGTGTAGACCTTCCTGTGGCTCCGCTCTTCGAGCCGCCGGTCGATGAAATCGACGATCCGGTCGCAGAGCTCCCGGCTCAGGTAGACGGGGGACTTGTCCTCGTAGCAGTAGTAGCAGTCGAAATTGCAGTCGAGGGTGGTCGTGATGGTGATCAGGAAGGGGTCGTTGGCGCGGGCACGGGCATCCCGGCTCCGGAGGAGCTCCAGCTCGTCCTCGTCGGCTGGGACGAAGAAGCGTCCGCGCAGGAGCTCATCGAAGACCTCCCGGACCTCTCCGGGGAGGTCCGCGGCCTCGAAGCGAGGCGGGTCCCACCCGTCGAGCCCGCGGCCGGCCGTGATCGGCCGTCGCGGGCCGAGGAACGGTTCGACCTGCTCGGCGAGGTCCGGCGGTAGACGCATCAGTCCCGCCGTGACGCCGTTGTAGAGCAGCGTCGAGGGGCCGTCGTCGATGGCCCGGTTGTAGTACGAGGCCTTGTAGAGCCGGCTCAGGGGAGGACCCGCGGTTACCGGTCTTCGATCGTCGCCAGGCACACGTCGCTGCAGCTACACAGCCGGGCGCCCACGAGATCCTGGTCGAAGTCGAACGGCTCCTTGACCCAGAGCTTCGCCTTCTCCCCCTTCGCGTGCTCACGAACCATGGAGATGGGGATGACCGGCTTCGCCTCGGTCCGCTCGTGCGTGGTGGCCATTGCAGGCTCCTTTCGAGGGTGGGCCACTTGCATGACCCGATATTTCCACTCTCTTAGCATGAACAAAACACTTAGTCAAGCACACCAAGCAGAACCGTTGACCTTCGCCTGGAGCCGGCCAAGCGGAGTGCCAGGGACTTGGTCGTCGGGGACTTGGTGTTCGGTCGGGGCCGACCGAGAAGCGGGGGGAGACGCGGAGTCCTCCGGACCGGCCGCCCTTGACAGGAATACAGCAATACGGTTGACTGGGAATGGAGGCCACGATGGAGATTCCAGACGAGCTCTACCGACGGGTGAAAGCCAAGAGCGCACTCGAAGGCCGAGCGGTACGCGAAGTGGCGGAGGAGCTCTTCCGCAGCTATGTCGAAGAGCGTCCCCAGGCCGGTCAGCGAGCAGCTCGCCGAGCGACGTCGCAGCTCGCAGAAGGTGAGCCGGCGCCGCCGTGGTTCGGCGCCCTGCGCAAGTACGCCCAGCGCGTCGAGCGCCACGACATGGATTCGATCCGGGAGAGCATCGCCCGCGGCATCGTCCGGGAACGCAAGCCGTGATCGCCGGCCTGGACACGTCGGTCCTCGTCCGGGTGCTCACCGGCGAGCCCGTCGAGGGAACGGGAGATGCGCCGATGGTGCTCGAAACGTCAGGCCTCGCCACCGCGAACCCCGGCTTCATCGACCGGGTGATCCATCGCAACGACCTGGGGTCCGGCGCGGACGAGCTCGTGACCTTCGAGAAAGCCGCCGCGAAGCTGCCGAAGGTCCGGGTCTTGAACGAGGATCGGACACAGACGTAGCACGCGACCAACCCACCATCGACCCATCCCGGAGTGCCAGCGGGTCTGGTGGTCCGGCCTTCCTTCAGGGCGGGACCCCGACTTCCGGGTGCCAGGTCTTGGGAGGTCTGGTCTAAGTACACCGTGGCAGAAATGCGGTCACGTATCGAGGGCGCCGAGGCGCCGCCCCAGCAAGGCGCGCGACCGAGGCATACCCGAAGGTCTGCCGCAGGGAGCGCAACGCCGCTGGGGTGGATGCGGCGGCGCCCGAATGCGAGCGTAT
>Ga0210086_1001210_pt1 | contig 13583 bp, 9 predicted proteins | sample China_Galinas_PW_3_FD_184867 | JGI IMG/M metagenome (GOLD analysis project Ga0210086, IMG submission 184867) | Wetland microbial communities from San Francisco Bay, California, USA, that impact long-term carbon sequestration - China_Galinas_PWB_D2... | ecosystem: Environmental > Aquatic > Marine... | reverse complement strand
CTTTGTGTTCCTCGATGTCGGTCAGGTACTTGCCGAGCAGGTCCTTGCGGAACAACGGATCGATGCGCCTGCTGCCGGCGCCGACCGTCGTGCCGCCCGCCCGCAGATACAGGTGCAGGTCGTTGGTCGGTCGCAGCATCTTGCCGGCGGCCTCGGCCCAGCCCTTGGTCGACTTGCTCGCGAGGATCGCGTTCTTGTGGTGCTCGTAGAGCTTGTGCCAGTTCTTGACCCGCAGATCGCGATACGACTAGGCCTCGTCGATCACCTTCTGCAGCGCGACGAACGCTTTCTCGTTGAGCTTCCGCTGTTCCTTCTTCGACAGCCGCACGGCCGGCAGAGTCGAGAACCGCCACGGTGTCGGCACGAGCGCCACGCCCCGCGCACTGCGGAAGTTCTGCGCGGCCGGACAGTTCAGTGACATCACGTAGTCGTGGTCGGGCAGGAGCTCGACCTCGACGACCAGCGTGCGATCGTCCTTCCACCGGGGCCGCTTCGTGATCTTCGGGAGCTTCGGCCCGCCGCCACAGATCGAAAACCCGCCGCGGTTCATCGCCTGATCGAAACGAACGGTCAGCTTCGTGACCTTCTTGGCGTCGACGTCGCGAGCAAGGTTGGCCGGCTCGAGCTCGACCACCTTGGGCGGCTTGCCCTGCGCGAGCGTGGTCGAGACGAGTACGGGGAGGAGCAGGGTGGCGATGGGTACGGTCATTGGCTCACTCGTGGTTCGGACTCTGGGTTGGAACCGTCGATTCTAGCGATGCGCCGCGAGAGCCGCCGTGGAGCTCCGGCGACACGTCCGGTCGGTGCCCGCCGCGGTTTGTGCAAGAACCGGAAGTTTTCCCGGGACACCGAGGGTCTCTCCCCGGAAGTAGAGGGAACGAGGCAGGTCACCCGCTCCTGGCACGCAACCCTGTCCTCTGTGCGGGCAACCCCTGGAAGGGGGCGAGTCAGGCGCCCCTTTCCAGGGACTTTACCCAGACCCGGGCGGTCGTGCGCCGGAATGTGACGGGCATGACGCGCGGACAGTTGGAGGGTGCGCCGGCGCGCGCCGTGAGACCGTCCGGGTCGATCTTTCCCGTCCGCATCGCCCGAGCGATCGGGCGCACGCGTGGGCGGTTGCAGGTCGTGGCACGCCCGGCAGGATTCGAACCTGCGACATTCGGCTTAGAAGGCCGACGCTCTATCCAACTGAGCTACGGGCGCAGACACGGGCGCAAAAGGGTACCGAATCCAGCGGTGGCGCGCCAGCGATCGCGCCATCGCGGAGCGTTCCCTCGCTGCCTGGAAGGCCGCTCTCGGGTGACGCGTCGAATGTAGAATCCGGGTTGCCCCGCCCGAATGCCTGAACACCGACGTGTCGCACCGAACACCTCTACTGCTGCTCGTGTTCGCGGGCCTGGTCCTTGGGTTCTTCTACTTCGCGCGGGGGCCGGCTCCCGAGCTCGAGGTCCGGGCTGGAGTCCGTGATGCGGGCTCGGGCGCGATCCACGCCGGCGACCATCAGGCGACGTCCGAGTCGGAGTCAGGGTCGCGGCACGAGGTCGGTGCCCCGCGAGCGCGTGGCGCGGCGGTGAAGCGGACGGTGCGGGTCATCGGCCAGTGTGTCCGACACGACAATGGCGAGCCGGTCGCGGGCGTCGAGCTGTCGGTGCGATTGGACCTTGCCGAGACTGGACTGTATCGCCTTGCGCTGCCCGATGTCCGGCGCTGGCGTCCGCCCGAACCCGTCGTCAGTGACGACGAGGGGCGGTTTGCGATCCGCATGCCGATGCCGAGACAGGAGCTTCCGCTCGTCCTCGACATCGCTGCTCCCTATGCGGCCGTGACCGAGGGCTTCGATGTCGATCCCGACGACCTGGAAGGCACGCAGAAGGAGCTCGTCGTCGACGTCGATCAGGTCGAGATCCATCCCGGTTTCTTCGTCCGCGGCACCGTCGTCGATCAGCATGGCGAACCGGTCGACGGCGACATCCTGTCGATGGGCAGTTTCTGCGCCTTGGTCGACCACGGCAGGTTCGACTTCGGGGCCGTCCGGGAAGGAGAGTACGACTTCTTCCTCGAACATCATGGCGAGGTCGTCGAGCCGCGAGAGATCGTTGTCGGACCCGGGTTCGACACCACGCGCGTGCGCGTCGTCGTCAACGTGAACGCCGGTTGTGAGGGCATCGTCGTCGACGGGGAGTCCGGCAAGCCGATTCCGAACTTCGAGCTCAGCGCCAGGTTCCCCGGCTCCGCGGGCAGCACGACGACGGACGCGAACGGGAGGTTCCGGATCTTTGCCAACTCGCTCGACGAGCAGCGCGTGCGGTTCGAGCCGCTCGACTTCGAGGTCGACTCGGCAAAGCCCCGGCTCGTCGGCCCGACGCCGTGGTTCGATCTTCCCGCGCGTGGGATCGTGCTGCGCACGCGTCGGTGGCCCGAGTTCCTCGTTCGAGTGCGGGACCCAGGCGGTGCGCCGGCGACCCGTCATCGGATCTACCCGCACGGTGGATACCTGCTAGAGCGGGTGAGGACCGAGGGCGGAGTCGTGACGTGGCGCGGGTTGCATCCCGGCAAGAACCTCGTCCGAATCGAGACCGACACGGCGACGAGCGATTGGCTCGAGCTCGATCCGCTTGCCTGGTACGACGTGCCGTTCCAAGTCGACCTCGCTGCGACCGAGCGACTGACGGTCCGGGTCGCGATGCCGAACAGCTTGAAGAGCACGACTTCTGCGGTGTTGCGCAGCGAGCGGGGTTGGATGGCAAAGGGAAGGGCGGACGCCGCCGGCGTGATCGAGCTCGCTGCCCCGCACGAGATCGCGGGGATGCGTCTGATCGTCACGTCGCGGCCTGCGCAAGTGGAGCTGCGCCTGACCGCCGAGCACGAGCGCACGCGACGCGTCGAGGTCGAGCTCACGGACTCGCGGCCCGTCGATCCCGCGAGACTCTCCGTGCGCGTCGCCGGCGCCGCGGCCGGGGTGAGCGACAAGGTCCTCCAGCGCTACCTCGGCGTCCGTCGCAATGCGAGCGAGAAGCCGGTCCGACTCTCCCCGCCTGGAGTCGTCTCGCTTCCGGCCGGAGTATGGGAAGTGATCACGCTCCCGAGTGTTCGTTGCTGGACCCCGCAGCGCGGATGGTTCGACGCTCCGTCACGTGAGCGCGTGCTCGCGCGTGTAGAGCTCCAGGCAAACGACAACAAGACCGTCACCGTCGACGTGCCCGAGATCGTGCCCGGGAGCGTGTCCGGAACCGCGAAGCGCAACGGCGTGCCTCTTCGTTATCTGACGCTCCAGTTCTTCTCGGTGGACGGACGTTGGTCCAGCAACGTTCGTGTCGACGGGCAAGGCCGCTTCGGGCGCGAGTATCTCCCGCTCGGTCGCTACTACGCGGCGGTCGTCGCGGTCCCGGTGCTGGACGTCACGCCCGATCGCACGCTGTGGTTCCCAGGTGTCGTCGAGGTCTTCCCTGGGCAGAACCACGAGGTCGTGCTCGCGCTGCGCGACGAAGCTGTGAAGCTTCGAGTGCTGTTCCCCGACGGACGACCGGCGGCGGATACGTGGCTCGACGTGCGCTACTACGGCAAGGTGCACACGGACGCCCGTGCGTTCGTCCGGCTCGACTCTCCACCGCCCGGCAAGGTCACGCTCGAGACGGTTCGCGGCGGCCGCAAGGCGAGCCTGGTGCTTCCGCGACAACCCGCCGCCGGGCCGCTCGTCGTGCGCCTGCAATAGGCCGCTAGCAGCTTAGCTTAGCTAAGCTAGGCCTGACCGAGATACGCGCGTCGGCCCGCGCACAGCGCACGCAGTGCGTCGCGCACATGTTCCTCGGGTCCGCCGACGCCGAGCCGCAGCCAGCCGTTCAGACCGAAGAACTCGCCCGGCACGACCCCGAGGTCGTGCTCGCCGCGCAGGTACTCGGCGAACGCGTGGCAATCGTCGACGCCCTTGACGCGAACCGTCGCGATGATGCCGGCCTCGGGCGGAACGAGCTCGAAGCCGTCGTCGATCTCCGTGTGCAGCAGCGCGTGGCCTCTGGCCGACGCGGCGCGCGCGCGGGCGAGGATCGGGTTGCGGTTGGCGAGGGCGGCGCGGGCAATGTGGACCGGCATCGCGGACAGCACCGGCGAGATGATGTTGCGGATGACCGAGAGCCGTTCGATGCGTTCGGGGGTTCCGAAGACCCAGCCGAGCCGGGCCGATCCGAGGCCGTAGGCCTTGGTCAGCGAGTTCGACGACAGGAAGGACGGGTGGACGCGGTAGGTCACGGGTCGCGTCGGGGGCTGCCCGGCCTCGCCCGTGACCGAGCCTTCGACGAAGTCGAGGTAGCAGTCGGACACGAGCCCGAGCGTGCCGTTGGCTTGCAGCAGATCGCCGATCGCGCGGAGCCGCTCGACGCTCGCGAGCCGGCCGGTCGGGTTGTGCACGGACGTGAACACGCAGAGCTTCGTGTTCGGCAAGAGCGCCTCGGCGACGCGTTCGGGCAGCAGATCGAAGTCTCGGTCCCGGCTGCGAACGAGGCTTCGGACGCTGGCACCGCGGGTCGTCGCGATGCACTCGAACAGCGTGTAGGCCGGGTCCTCGATCACGACGTCGTCGCCGGGATCGACGTAGGCCATGAACACCATGACGTTTGCGAGCGTCGAGCCGACCGTCACGAGGGTCTCCTCGATTCGACAGCCGTAGGCGTCGGCGATGTCCTGCTGCAACGTTCCGGGACCTTCTGCGACGACTTCGGCGAGTGGCTGCGCGACCTCGGGCAGGGTCAGCAGCTCCGGCGGGGGCGGAGCGATGCCGCTTGGAATCAGGCTGAGTCCGGGGCCGAAGTAGTGGGATTTGGCCCAGGCCATGTACGAGAACGGGAGGATCTGCATGTTCGGGGCGCGGTTTCGCGTTTCGGTGGGTTTCGAGACCTTGCTATGATGCGACCACTACAGGTCGTTAGGGAGGGAAAACGTGAACACCGTGCACGGTATCGGGTTGGCGGTCGCGCTGGCGTTCGTCGTATCGGCCGCGTCGGCGCAGGGCGCAGCGACGCAGGACAGCAAGAACGAGTCGGCGAACAAGACCGTGACCCCGGGGAAGACGAAATCCGACAAAGACGTCGGCAATCAGGGTCGGACGTTCGGTTTCGAGCAGGCAGGCCGGCTGCCGGCTCCGCCGAAGTCCGCCAAGAAGTCCGGCGCCGCCTCGGTCGAGAAGGCCAAGGCCGCGGCCCAGACGCCGGCTGGTTCGACGGGAGACAGCTGGGTCCTGCTCGAAGCGACGAAGGAGGTCACGCTCCGCGACTTCCAGAGCATCAACGGCAACCGGGTCGCGGGACCGTTCCCGGCCGGGACGCTGTTCCTCGAGCGGGTTGGTGATCAGGGCACGCACGGCTTCCGGCGCGTGTCGATGCCGGGTGGGTTCCCTGGCTACATCTACGCGCAGTATGTGCGCGAGACCGACAACGGGACCGGGATCGTGACCGGCGATCGGGTTTCGTTCCGCTATCGCCCGCGTCCGAAGAACGGCGAAGCTCCGGTCGACCAGGTCCGACGCGGTGTCGAGGTCAAGCTGCTCGAGCGCCGCGGTGACTGGTGGCGCGTGTTGTCGACTCCCGAGATCCGGGCCTGGGTCGCAACCGACTCGGTGCGCGAGGTCGAGAAGGTCGAGGCGACGCCCGACAAGATCGCTGCCGCGCTCGACCACAAGACGAAGGAGCGCTTCGGGACCCAGGTCGCGACCCAGACCAAGGCGTGGACCGACGCCCGGGCCGAGCTCGCCGCTGCGCACGAGCGCGAAAAGGCCGAGAAGGCGGTCGCGGGGCTGATTACCGATGCGGTTGCGCTGATGAACGAGGAGAGCCGTAAGGCGTATCCCGATCAGAGCTGGGAGCCGATCGGCAAGCTCTACGACACGATCGAGAAGCAGCTCGACGAGAAGGGCATCGAAGAGGGGCCCACGCGCGAGCGCTATGCGCTGGCGAAGGCCGAGTACCGGCGCCGCGAGCTGTTGTGCGGGATCAAGACCGCGAAGGCCGAGCCGAAGCCCGCGAGCGCCAACGTCAAGCCGTTGAGCTCGACGCCGCAGCCGAAGCGGTTCGAGTATTCGGGATGGCTGCAGTATCGTCCGGGGCCCAGCGACTACTCGCCGTTCCAGCTCTACAAGGGCGGGCAGCGCCTGTACTTCGTGGTCTGCGACAGCGGGCGCTATGACCTCAACGACTATCGTGGCTTCGAGCTCGGGATCCGCGGCACGGTCGAGCGCCGCGAAGGGGCGACGATCCGCGTTCTCGACATCGAGAAGCTGCTCGTCCTGGGGCGAAAGTAGCGGCATGCCGAAGCCAGGGACACGCCGGCGCTCGCTGCTCGGCCGTCTCTGGCAGTGGCTCAAGAACCTGCTGACCACCGGCGGGGCGCCGCTGTGCGATCGCTGCAAGTACGACTACGGCAACGTGTGCACGCGTCCCGAGCGGCCGAACGCGCGCAAGTGTCCCGACTTCGAATCCAAGTAGATCCGACTGCAGCCCCTGACCCGTAGCCGCATGCTGCAGGCACATTGCCTGACATGCGTCCCCAGCCGTCGTGTGTGGCACAATCAGCGTTGCCCGCGCCACGTTTCCTGAGGCTGCCTGCATGAGATGGATGCCCTGCCTGGCCCTGCTGCTGGCCACGGCTGCTTGTTCCGACGCCGGCGATCGCTCGCCGACCCTGCTTTCTGCTGACGGTCAGCTGCGCGTCATCGCGCCCTATCCCGCGGTTCCGAGCGACGGCGTGCTGTGGATTCTGTTCTCGCGCGAAGGCCGCGAACCGCTGGACGAAGCCGACTTCGATCCGCTGGTGTTCCGGCTCGCCGGCGAACAGTGGTACCTTGCGCCCAAGCTTTCCGGAACCGGCGACGAAGCGCGGTGGGGCGTCGAGCTCGAGCTCGGCGCGCGCACGGGCGATGCGATGCTCGGGTTTTCGACGACGGCTCGGGAGGTGACACGCGAGCGGGACGTGCGCACGCGGCGCGTGCGCGTCCGGCGCCACTTCAAGTCGCTGTTCCACGTCCTCGGCCCGGGCGGCGACGCGCCGCAGCCATCGGCCGCGCTGACCGCGCGGTTCGGCTTCGATCTCGAGATCGTGCCACTCAGCGATCCGCTGCCGCTCGGCATCGGCGACGAGCTGCCGGTGAGCGTGCGGTTCCGAGGGCCCGGGCTGGCCGGCGTCGAGCTCGGGGCCGGGTATCGCTCGGGCGACGAGTTCGTGACCGTCAAGGTCGAGCGCACCGACGCCTCGGGCACCGTCGTGATCCCGCTCAGCGCGAGCGGCCTGTGGAGGCTCACGGCCGTGCACGAGATCGAAGCAGACGATGGCGTCGTCGAGCGACACGAGTCGGAGCTGGTGTTCCGGACGAGGGAGAAACGATGAGACTGCTCTGGACCGCCACGCTGCTCGCGACCTCCGTCTCCGCGCAGACCTGGCAGGATCTCGGGCCCGCGCCGATTTCCGGTCCCTACACCGGGCGCGTCGCCGCTGTGGCGACCAGCAGGGACAAGAGCAACGCCGACCTCTGGTACATCGGCGGCGCGGATGGCGGCGTGTGGAAGACGACGGACGCAGGCGTCACCTGGACGCCGATCGGAGATCACCTGCCGACCACGGCCGTCGGCGCGTTGTGCGTAGACCCGAAGAACGATCAGATCCTTTACGTCGGCATGGGCGAGGCCAACTTCGCCAACCACAGCCGCTACGGCCTCGGGCTCGCCAAGACGGTCAACGGCGGCAAGACCTGGGAGCTCTACGGCCGCGACACGTTCGCCGGCCGTGCGTTCTCGCGTATCGCGATCGATCCAGGCGACAGCAACGTGCTCTATGCGTCGATCACGACCGCAGGCGGCTTCCCGGCGTTGTCGGCCGCGCGCGGCCATCCGGGCGCGAGGGGGCCGCTCGGGTTGTTCCAGTCGACCGACGCCGGCAAGTCGTGGACGCAGCTCGGCTCGGGCATCCCGACCAACCTGTCGGCGACCGACTGCGCGGTCGAGCCGACCAACGGCAAGATCGTCTACGTCGCGTTCGGCCACATCTTCGGCGACTCGCGCAACGGCATCTACAAGTCGACCGACGCCGGAAAGACGTTCGCGAAGCTCACCAACGGCCTTCCGTCGTCATCTGTCGGTCGCATCACGATCGCGATCGCGCCGTCGCGTCCGTCCCGACTCTATGCGTCGTTGGTGCGCGTGACGTCGTCGACCGGCGGGGGCGCGAGCACGCTCGGCGTCTATCGCAGCGACGATGCCGGTGCGAGCTGGACCCCGACCAGGTCCGTGAGCTATCAGTCGAGCTACGGCTGGTACCTGTGCACCTCGGTCGTCGATCCGAACAACCCCGACCGTGTCCTCATCGGTGGGTACCAGATGCTTCGTTCGACCAACGCAGGCTCGTCATGGATCACGCGGACCCCGCCGCACGTCGATCTGCACGCGCTCGAATACGACGCCAAGGGCCGACTCGTGTGCGGCGACGACGGTGGGGTCCACGTGTCGGGCAACCACGGCGACAGCTGGACGTCGCCCAGCGGCTTCGGGCTGATCCAGTTCTACGCCGGGCTCAGCCTCCACCCGACGAACGCCACGACGATCTACGGCGGCACGCAGGACAACGGCACCAACATGCGTACGAGCGGCCGGGCCTGGCAACACGTGCTCGGCGGCGACGGGGGCTACACGGCGGTCGACAACACGGGCACGCGCGTGTTCGCCGAGTACCAGGGCACCGGCAACCTGTTCGTCTCGGTCAACAACGGGAGCTACCGCCGCTCCAGCTCGGGCATCTCGGGCCGCAACTGCTTCCTGCCGCCGTTCGAGATCGATCCGAGCAACGCGTTGCACATGATCTACGGCACGCATCGCGTCTTCGAGTCGACCAACGGCGGCAGCAGCTGGTCGGCGATCAGCAACGACCTGACCGGCGGCGGGGCGATCCGCGGGCTCGCGATCGCCCGTGACGGCAAGACGATGTACACGATCAGCAACGACGGGCTCGTCTACGTGACCGAGGACGGGCGCAACTGGCGTCGAAGCCGGACCGGCGTCCCGGGCTGGTACCGCACGACGCGGCCGTTCGCGATCGATCCGAACGACCCGAAACGGTGCTGGCTCGCGGTCGGATGGTTCGGGGTCGACCAGGTGCTGTACACGAGCGACGCCGGGCGGACGTGGACGAGCCTCGACGGCGACCTTCCCGATCAGCCCGTGCACTGCGTCGGCATCGTGACCGGACAGGGCAAGCCCTACGTGTTGTTCGCGGGCGCCGAGACCGGCGTGTGGCGCACGACCGACTTCGGCAAGACCTGGGAACTCTACGGCGACGGCCTGCCGAACGCACCGGTCATCGATCTGCGCGTCGACGAGCCGCGCAAGCGCATCGTCGTCGGAACCCAGGGCCGGGGGGCATGGCAGGTCGACCTTCTCCCGCGCGACGAGCAGGGACCGAAGCCCGTCATCAAGTAGCGTTCGGCAGCCTTCAAGCTAGCGACGGCTTCCGTGCCCGTGCCCGCCCCGTGCTCGTCCAATGGGCACAGCCTCAGTTTGCAAACGGGAAGACGGAGCCGGGACCGGAGCCGGGACCGGGAGCCGGAGCCGGAGCCGGAGCCGGGTGGGCACGGGCCGACCGAACGATCCCGGTCACTCGAGGTACGAAGAATGACCCTTCGCTACTTGTGCGACGCAGACAGGTCGAGCGGAATCTCGAGCTTTCGTGCATCGGCTTGGGTCCAGTCCTTGTTCCCGAGCAGCTGGTCGGCGTCGAACGCGATCGCGTCGGATCCCTGTCCTCCGCCTCTCGTTCCCAGGTTGGCCATGTCGACGTAGGTGCTGACGGCAGCCGCTGGTATCCCGGGGAGGCCCTTGCGCTTCCCTTCGAGGTCGGTCTTCATCTGGGCGAGAGCCTCGGTCAGTGCTGCGAGCTTGCCTTTGGTGCTGGCCGAGTAGAGTTCGAGCTTCGAATGCCGCGCCTTGGTCAGGAACTCGAGCCCCCGGGCCGTCGGCGCGCGGACCGTGACGGGGAACTCACCGCTATCGTGCGCCACCTCGTAGGTGTCTCGTCCGAGCATTGCCGGTAGCACGTAGGTCTTGCCGTCGTTGCCCGACTCGAACACGAACAAGCCTGCGGTCGCTCCTCGACGATCTGACTCCAACGTCGCGGCCATCCCACTCCCCGAGCGGAGGTTGACGGACTGGACCCTCACCTCGGGCGGTGGCGCGCCCGCGAGCGCCTCCCGGATGACGAAGATGCTGGCGGTCAAGACGATCGCAGCCACGATCGCCGCGGCCTGCCGGTGCTTGCGCACGAAGTAGGTCGTGTTGCGAAGCACGCGCGTTCCGGCACCGATCTGCGAAGCCCGCGGGATCCGCCCCGCGAGCCATGCCTCCAGGTCCTCGCGAAACTCCTTCGCGGTCTGGTAGCGCTTGTCGATGTGGACCTCGATGGCCTTCAAGCAAACGTCCGACAGCTCGCGCGGGATCTGCTTGCAGCGTTGTCCGGGCGGCGTGATCTCCCCGCGCTGGATCGGGCCTAGGTCAGTGACCTCGTTGCGCGGGAACGTCGGCGTCAGGGTCAACAGCTCGTAGAGCAGCAATCCGACCTGATAGACGTCCGTGCGTGCGTCGGATCCCGAGCGGCCGTCGGTGATTTGTTCGGGGGCAAGGTAGTTCGCGGTGCCGATCAGCCGTTCCGTCAGGGTGCCGGTGCTCTTGTCCTTGACCGATGCCAGGCCGAAGTCGAGCAGCACCGGCCTGGCGCCGGCTCGAAGCATTACGTTGGACGGCTTGATGTCTCTGTGCACGACGCCCGCGTCGTGCGCGGCCTCGAGGGTGCGCAGCACGGACAGGACGATGTTCGCGACCGAGCGGAAGTAGCTGGTGTCGTCGATCAGTCGCTCGCTGCCGGGCCGGATGCGACGGCCGATCGCACCGTCGAGCTCGGCCGGACTCGGCACGCGATCACCGGTGGTCGCTGCGAGCTCGTCGACGACACGATTGACGCCGGTTCCGTCGACTAGGTCCATGACGATGTAGAACAGATCGTCTTCCTCGCCGGCGGCGTGAATCGTGACGACTCCGGGATGCCGGATCGCCGCGAGGGCTTTGCGCTCGCGTTGAAAGAACACGGCCGTGTCGACACGGCTCTGTGTCACGAGGCTCATGACCTTGACCGCGACCTCGCGGTCGAGCTCGGTGTCACGGGCGACCCAGACCTTGCCCATCCCTCCGCGGTCGATCTCCTCGAGAAGCTCGTAGCGCCCGGCGACGATCGTGTGGGCGCGGACCGTGACGGGGAACTGCTTCTCGGCCCATGCTGCGGTTTCGACGAGTCCGGAGAACTCCGATCGCTCGTCGGGGGCGAGGCGGTCGAGGTAGGTCTCGATTGCGGGCTCCCGCCCCTGCTCGCGAAGAGCCAGGTACTCGACGAGCATCTCGTCGAACTGCGATGAGTCAGACAATGGCATCCTTCCTCCTGCCCGAATCCGTCAGGATCAGGGGAGAACGGGGAATGGGCGAAGCGGCAATCGTACAGTGTTTTCTGGCTTGGGGTTTTCCGGCTTGGTGGGTGGGTGCCGGGCGCCTCAGGCGCCGGTCTTGCTGTCGCCGGCCTCGCGTCGGGCCCGGCGCACGAGCTTGGCGAGCTCCATTGTGGCGGTCGCGTGCATCATGCGCGCCGCCGCCTCCGACGGCCTGCCCGTCAGCTCGGCGATCTCCGCCCACGAGTAGCCGATGTAGTCACGCAGCTCGATCAGCCTCCGATACTGTTCGTCGAGGCCTCGAATGCATCGTTCCAAGAGCTCCTGGTCTTCGCTGCGCATCAGCTTGCCGACGGGACCGGTCGCAGTGTCGGCGATCTGGCGATCGAAGTCGCTCGTGCCGCCGTCGCCGGTGCCCGAGTCGAGCGGGACCTCCTTGTCGATGGCGCGCTTGTCGGCGTTGAGCTTGTCGACCTCGTCGGTGATCTTGCGCTCGGCGAGCTTCGACAACCAGTTGATCAGGCTGGCTTCGCTGCGCATCTCGAACCGGTCGAACTTGCGCACCGCGACGGCGAATGCCTGCTGCACGATGTCGCCCGACTCGACCCGCAGTCGCAGCTTGGCCCCCATCCGCAAGCGGACGACTCGACGCACGCGCTCGTAGTAACGCTGGATCAGGCGGTTCAGGGCGGCTTCGTCGCCGTCCTGGGCCTGGCGCACGAGCTCGATCGTTCTCGTGATTTCCGGATCAGACATGGATCGCTGAGAGAGCCCTAGGAATCCTACCCGGCGTGACCGGATCGCCGCTACTCCCATCTTGCCAAGGACTTGCTAGCATTCGGACTTCGCTTCACGGGCCCGATCCCCTGTCAGCTGGGACCGTCGTTCGAACCCGTCACCGAGAGAATCCATGGCATACCACGCCTCGTATTGCGCCCTCCTTGTGCTGTGTGCGCTGTCGTCGCCCGGGCTTTTGGGCCAGGACGCGGTGCCGAGATCGTCCGGGCGGCCGGCGGCCAAAGCCGCGGTCGCGAGCCGGGATCGGATCGCGCTGCTCGTCGGAGTCGCCGACTATCCGGAGGAGATGCTGAACGGGCCCGAGGGGTTCTCGCGGCTGACCGGGCCGCGCAACGACATCGCGCTCGTTCGCGATCTCTTGATCTCACGGTTCGGGTTCGCGAAGCAGAACGTCAAGACGCTCGTCGACGCCGAGGCGACACACGAGGCCATTGTCAGGGCGTTCGACGAGTGGTTGATCCGCCGGGCAGGACCGGACACGCAGGTCGTGTTCTGGTTCAGCGGCCACGGTTCGCGGATCCCCGACAAGAGCGGGCTGGAGACCAAGAAGGAGGCCCTGGCCGCGTCCAGCGACACGAGCTACATCACCTACGACTCGCGGACCAAGGGCCGGTCCGGAAGCTACGACTTCTCCGACGACGAGATGCACTCCCTGCTGCGCGCGCTCGCGGACAAGACGCCCTATGCCCTCGTTGTCACCGACTCGTGCTACTCGGGTGGGGGCACCCGTGGGGCCGCTGACGAGGGCGTGAAGTCGAAGGCGTTCCCGAGGGGCACGGCACCGTTCGAGTTCGATGCGGTCAAGGCGTTCTGGCCGAAGGGGGTTCGCTTCCTCGATGACGACGATCCCGAGCGGTTCGGGCGGCCGGTGCCCTGTGTCCACATCGCGGCGTGCGCCGACTACGAGATGGCGTTCGAGAAGCGCTACACGACCAACGGCAAGCCGACGGCCTACGGGATGCTGACCTGGTCGCTCTCCGACGTGCTCGAGCGGGCGAAGCCGGGCGCGACGATCCGCCAGGTCGCGATCGAGGCCTCGGCGCAGATCTCGGCGCTGGGCTTCCGGCAGACGGTCTGGTGGGAGGGCAACGTGGATCGCAAGTTGTTCGAGGCGCGCTTCGACGAGCCGTCGAGCGACTATCAGGCGTACTGCTACAGCGACCTCATCCAGCTTTCGGCGGGGCGCGTGCACGGACTCTCGGGTGACGCCGTGTTTCGGATGATGACGCTCGACCGCAAGCTCATCGGCAAGGCCAGGGCGAGCACGGTCGGGGACGTGACGAGCTTCCTGCGGTGGCAGGGCCAGAACGACAACGCCAAGACC
>Ga0210086_1001208_pt1 | contig 13601 bp, 15 predicted proteins | sample China_Galinas_PW_3_FD_184867 | JGI IMG/M metagenome (GOLD analysis project Ga0210086, IMG submission 184867) | Wetland microbial communities from San Francisco Bay, California, USA, that impact long-term carbon sequestration - China_Galinas_PWB_D2... | ecosystem: Environmental > Aquatic > Marine... | reverse complement strand
GACGGGGCGTAGACAAATTGTGTGGATGCCCGGCCTCACGTCGTCCATGTACGCCAGCGGCTCAATCTGTCCCGTGCAGGTGCAGACGATCAGGTAATACTTCACGTCAGATTCCATGTGTCCCCTCGTTTGCAGCCAGCTTCGAGAGCAGGGCGGCAATTTCGCGGTCGCGGCCCTGGGCGGCGTGCTGGTAGCGCATCGCCGCGGCAGGGGTCGAGTGGCCCAGGCGCGCCATCAGCTCGGCAAGGGTCGCACCGGTCGCCGCGGCCAGTACCGCACCCGAGTGCCGAAGATCGTGCCATCGGAGGTCGTCGCGATTCGCCTTGGCCCGTGCGGTGTAGAAGCGGCGATACAAGGTGGCCGGCGCGAGGTGGCCGCCGCCGACCGCTGAGAATAGCAACGAATCTGGTTTGGCGCCAACATGTTTGGTTAGGTGATCTTCAATCGCGGGTATCAGGTGCGGCGGTATCGCGATATCTCGGATACCGGCGTCCGATTTCGGTGTCGTCACCTTGAACCCGTCTTCGGTGCGCACGACGGCGCGGCGGACCCGCACCACTTCAGTGCTGAGGTCGACGTCTTTGCGTCGCAGCTCAGTCAGTTCGCCGAACCGCATCGCCAGCCATGCCGCCAGCAGAACCATCAGCGACCACTGCGCCGGCATCGCGTCGGCAATAGTGCCGATCTCACCCACCGTGGCCGGCCGCACCTTGTGCACTCGCTTGGCGGTCCCAGCGCCGCGGATGACGCACGGGTTCGCCGCGATCTTCCCGTCACTGGCCGCGGTGGCCAGGATGGTGCGCAGCAGCCCGTAAGCGTGCGAGCGCATGGTGGGTTTGTCTGTCAGTGTCCGCGCGTACCATTCGCGAACGTCGTCAGCTGTGATGGATCCGATCGGCAATGCACCGAAGGTGTCTGTGATGTGGTCGTCGAGCAGCTTCTGATAGTGCTCGACGGTCCGCGCCTTGAGGGGGCGGCCACCGACTTGGCGCGTGGCAAGCCATTGGTCGGCGTACTCGGTGAACGTCAGCTTGAGCTTCGGCAGTTCGTCGGCGCCGGGCGGCATCCACGCTTTGGCGACGATCTCGGCCTGCCGCAGCGACAACCAGGCACGAGCATCCCTCTTGGTCAGGAACAGCGTGGGTGCCTTGTGGCGTCGCCCGTCAGGGCCGAAGTAGCGGGCGCGGTATCCGGTGGCGAGCTTGTCAACGCTGCCGAATGTGCCCGGTGCGCGGTCCTTGCGGCCCTCGCCTCGTGCCACACCTACCCCCCGTCTGCGCGATAGATCGTTGTTCACTGTGTCAGGTCACGTGACCTCAACATGACCTGACCTAGCATACAAAATTTCCGCGTAACTCCGGATGACTCCGCTACACTAAGTGATGACTTCGCAGGTAGAGACACGAAACGCGAGGTCACCCCGTATCCATCAGCAAACGTCATGAGCTAGTTCAATCCCAGTATCGCGCACCAGTGTTTGTGCAGTTCAGAGGAAGTTCCCACTCCCCCTGATTCATCGCGTGCCAAAGGCGTGCCTGATTATCGCCGCGACCTCGGCCTCAGACCCATCGAGGAGAGTGCACGACCATGACTACTTCGAATTCAAACCCACTTGGTCGACTGAATCCGGCTCGGCTCCGGCGCTCATCGAGGCGGCCGACGAATTTTGACCGGCTTTGAGCCGGAGCCCAGCTGTATCGGCGAACCTCATCCCAGCTGGGCCGCCGGGGCTACCATTTCTCCTGGTGAAGCGCCTGCCGCTTCGGCGGCCGACTTCCCTCAAGAAGGGACGGTTGGACATGGAGATCCCGTGGCAACGGTTCACCGGTCTCGGCGCGTTCATGGCGGGATTCGTGATGGTGTACACCACAGCAATCGCGTTCGTGCCGCCGGCGGATGCCGACCCGATGGACCCAATCCCCGGAAACGGTTTCTTTCTCGTCGGGCCTGACATTGCGCCGGGCCTCTACCACACGGACGGGACAGCCTCGACCTGGGGCGTGTGGATAAACAATGTGCCGACAGAGGACTCGATGTGCGTGTGGTTCACCTACAGCACGCCTGACGCGAACAAGGACCATGTCGTCGAGACGAACATCTCTGTCGGTCCGATGTATGCAAATATCAATTCGACAGTGAAGGCCTTCGAGTCGCGGAACTGCCAACCCTGGAACCGGGTCACCTGAACGGCGAGCGCAACAGGTTCAGCTGCAAACCACGGAATTCACCACCGAGGTTGTCGGCCCGCCACGTCGGTGGCGGGCCGCACCTGGCGCTATCTACTCGCGGTGGTCATGCCGTCATCGGCATTCCGGGACGCAACGAGGAACGCGTCCTGGTCGCCGTCGCTGTCGATGGCGCCCTGCGTGCTGTTGCTGTAGTCGCCCTGGGTGCCGTCCGCATCGACCGTCTCATCGGAAGAGACGGTCAAACTCATGCCGGGTGGGGTCGGAGCGGACTGCGCGTCAGAGTCCGCGGCGCTGGCATCAGCGTTCGCGACAGCACTGACACCAAGCCCTAAGCCGCCAAGGCTGACGGCGAGAGCGGCCACGGTCACGGCCTTCTTGACGACGATGACGGAACCAAAGCTGGGGTGCGGCAATAGCATCATGCTGTGAGACTGCTTCGGCTTGCCCGGCAGTACCCAGGAGCATTGCCTGGAGATTTTCTGTGGAATCAAGAGGCGCAGACGGCTACGCCCGGCGCCGGCCCCGCCCGGCCGGAAAGTCAGGGTGTGATCGTGGTCTCTTCGTCGATGGTGGCCGCCGCGAAAATCAGCTCGAAGAGTTGATCCTCCGTGCCTTCGGCCTTGAGCCGCAGGACGTACAGACCGTCCCGGCCGGGGATCACCACCGTCTTCTGGGCAATGGCACGCTTGGCCCCGTCGCGAACGTACGTGCCGCCAACCTCGCGGGCGTCGAACCCGGCCAATGTGCTTGCGCCGCTTCCCTCGCCTTCGAACCCGGGCAGGTTCTGCAACTCGCCGGAGGCGTACTCGAGAATCTTGGCCGGGTCGACGTCTCCGGTGAGACGCGACATGAACGCGACGACCATCGGCGGGTCGTCGCCCATCGCCGGATCGGTGCTCACGATGGCGCCCCAAGCCCCCTCCGGTGTGCGCGGGCCGGCGTCCTCCCACCCCTCCGGGAACGGCAGGTCGACGGTGGGTGCCCCGGGGTCGCCACGCTGGACCGGGGTTTCGACGATGTCGTTGTCCCCGATGTAGTCAGCGATGGTGTAGTTGGGTCCCGAAGCCTGAACCGAGGTAGTGGGGGCCTTGGCCGTGGTCTCGGCTTCGGTTGTGATCTCGGCTTCGGTCGTGGTTTCCGTCGTGGTGGCGGCCGTTTCGGTCGCCGTGTCCGATCCGCAGCCGGCCAGCGCGAGGCCGAGTGCGACAACCGGGGCGACGCCGATCGCCGCAAACGGGTTCGTCATCGACACCAGCTCCTGCACTTCTGGGTTAACGACCAGCTTACGGACCTGCCTTCGCTCCGGAGGCGGCTCGGCTCAACTTCTTGGCAACACACGCGCCTACGTCCGATCGCGCCGCAGCCTCCTCGACCGAGGACTGGGCGCGGCAGGCTGCGACGACATCGAATTAGACTCGCCCCGTTCGCACTTCGCGCCACGACAGCTCAGAGATCACCAAGGATCGAACGTACGATGTCGGCCGAGACGGCGGCGACCTGCTCGCTGAATACGGTGAAGTCCACGTCGGGGTCGCGCCCCGCCAGATCCGACAGCGCGCGGATCACCAGCCACGGCACTCCGAAAGCCGCGCAGGTCTGGGCCACCGCACCGCCTTCCATCTCGACCGCCAGTCCGCCCATCTCGCGGTGCAGGCGCTCCCGCGTGGTTGCACAGTGCAGGTACGCATCACTGGTCAGCACGGCGCCGTAGGCGATCCGTGGTGGCCGGTCCTGGCCTCCTGCCGAGCGCGGGAACGCCGGCAAGGCGATGCCGTTGAGACGCAGCCGGACGCGCGCGAGCAGCTCGGACGAAACGGCGTAGCCCAACTCCTCGGTCGGATTGAAGAACCGAACATGGCCCGGTTGATACACCGAAAGCCGCTCGCCTTCGATGATCCCCGAGTCGTACTGGACCACGGTGTCGGCGATGACCACGTCGCCGATGCTCAGCTCGGGATCCAGGCCGCCGGCCACACCCGAGAACACCACCGCCCGGCAGCCGAACTTGTCGAGCAGCAAGGTGGCCACCACAGCAGCGTTGACCTTGCCCATCCCAGAGCCCACCAGCACGACGCGATGCCCATCGAGGGTTCCCTGGACGAACACCGCCTGCGCGGCGGAAATACTGGTCGCACCGTCGAGCTTGTTCTGCAGATGTGCGAGCTCCTGCGGGATCGCACAGATCAGTCCGACCGTCATCGTGACACCATGCCGGAACAACGTCGCCTCACCGCAGCACTCCAGGACCCATGCACTCGCCGCACGGTAGACACACTATGTCCCACCGGCCGTGCGTCGTTCCTCGGCGCGGCCGAGCGCCCACCGATGTCGCACACAACGGGCATTTACACAGCACCCACGCAGGGGCGCGCTATGTTGGTTCCAAGCATCGCGCTCCGATCGACTCGACGGGTTGCGATGACTGTGCTAACGATTGATCGATTGGGAGTACAACATCATGACCACCGTTTCGATTCGTCTACAACGGTTGGCTTATGTCGTAGCCGGTTTGGCGATCGCACTGGCTTTTGCCGCCGCCGCCTTCGTCGGATCATCCGCCAGCCACGCACCCCAGGTCCTGGCCCAGTGCCATAACACCGACGTCGAGGACAGCTTCAGCATGTCCTGCGTTCCGGCCTCGGTCCCCTTCAGCGGTGACCAGCTGACCGAGGCCGAGGTGGCCGAACCCGGGTGGAACGCCTACCCCCACCACGGCAACGACCGCGGTCATCATGGCGGCGGCCCCCACGGCGGCGGCGGTGGGGGCGGTGGCGGCGGCCACGGCGGTCACTGAGCTTTCCTGCCCCGACGTCATCGCGCGGTTGGGTTCGACAGGCGCACTTGCCGGGCCCTTCCGCGGCGGCGCACGCATATCGCGCTTAGGCGGCCGACCAGACACCCAGCGGCTGGCCGTGCGGGTCACGCAGGAGGACTTGCACGATCGACTTTCCCGACGGCACGTCGAAGGCCACATGTCCGTCGATCTTCTGACCCTGTGGAAGGTCTCCGTAGGTGATCCCGGGTCGGACGGCACCCACCGCCGGGGCGATGCTCGTCCCGTCCGCGGTGCGGGCGACGAAATAGAACCCGTTGTAGCTGGTGCTGCCCGTCTGTGCCTGGATTGTGACGTCGACGGCGTACATCGTGCCGTCTTTGGCCGGGATGATCTGGGCGTCGGCGGGCACGGTCCGCAGGTTGGCGACGGTGTAGGCCGCCTTGCTGTCGCCGTTGGTGATCTCCAGCGTCGCCCCCATGGCACCGACCTGGGTGCCCCCCGGCGCTGGCGAAGCCTCGGCAGCGTCGCTGGCGGCCGGCGGCTGGGCGGGCGGTTTCGAATCGGTACACCCCACGCTGACGACAGCGGTGGCGGCAATGACGGCGATCCCGCTGACTGCGACCCTCCAACCCATGAGCGGATAGTAGGGTGCGCACCGATCAGCGCCCGCACCGGGCGTGGATCCCGGTATCCCGGGTGCACTCCGCACGCGACGAACGCCGACAACCAGCGCAGGCCCTACCAGAGGCTGCCGAAGGCCGATGTCGTGGTCCACAGGCAGTTGCCGGTCAGCGCAATGGTGAACAGCTTCGGAAGCACCTGAAACGACAACTGTTCACCCGGGCCGGCACCAGAAACCTGCGGCGGCGCAAGAACTCCCGCGCGCACCACGGTGACCTGCTCGGCGCTGCATGCGGTGGCGGGGTCCTGCGGGATGGCCGTCCAGTCGCCGGAGGACAGGTTGGGGTTCCGGAATCCCTCGCCGTGCAACGTGATCTCCGGCCCGTAGCTCAACCACTTGCCGTTCGGCGGAAACGGCGTCGTGACCGGGGCCCAGCTGTAGGTGGCGTTCGGCTGACCCTGGCACACCAGGAAGTCCCTGCTATTGGGCAGCACCGTCATCGCACCCGCGAGGTCAGCCGCGCACAACGCGCCCACCTGCGGAACCGGCGGGCCGCCACCACCACCGTCGGGCACCGCCTCATCCGGGCACTCCCCCAATCGTCACACCAACCCCGTGTACATCAAGACTACGTTCTGCGTGCCCGACGCCGACCCGTTCCCGCCAGACCGGAGCGGCAACCTGGACCCCGGCGTCAGCCGAACAGCGGCAGCCGGCGCCTGCGGGCCAGGCGGTGCAGTGCCGCCTGCATGACCCGGCGGACCCGGGCGTCGACCTCGTCGACATCGGGATCCTCGCCCCATTCGCCCACCACATCGAACGGCTCGAGCACCTCGGTGACGATCTTGGACGGAAGCGGCATGTTGACCGGCACCAGCACGCTGAGCCCGAACGGCAAGCCCACCGTGACCGGCAGGATGTCGGTGCGGAACAACCGGCGTTGCAGCTTGGCCAGGCCCAGCGCCCGGGCCATCCCGACACCCCGGCTCAGGTACAGCTGGTTCTCCTGCCCGCCGATCGACACCACCGGCACGATCGGCGCGCCGGCCCGCACCGCAGCCGTGACATAGCCGGTGCGCCCGGCGAAGTCGATGACGTTCTCCACCCTCGTCGGCCGGTAGGCCTCGGAATCGCCGCCGGGGAACACCAGAACCGCGGCGTCGGTCGCCAGCGCCGCGGCGGCGTTGTCCGGGCTTGCGTGAACGATCCCCAGATGTGCCAGGAACTCGGCCGCGGGCCCCCGGAACAGCGCGTCGTGGGCCAGAACGTACAGCGGGCGTTCGTAGCCGAATTCAGCGTAGAAACCGGAGGCGAACACCGCGAAGTCGGGTGTCAGCATCCCGCCGGAGTGGTTGCCGACCAACAGGCAACGTCGCGACGGAATGCGCTCCAGGCCGCGAACCTCAGATCGGTGGTACACCTTGACGATCGGGCCCAGCAGGCCCATCACATGCTCGGTGAGCCCGCGGTCCCACTTGCCGACCTCCGCCGGCCCGGCAACCGGTTCGCTCTGGGTCATCGGCGTCCTCCACCCATCGTCAACGGTGCACCCGGCAAGGTCGCGGCGAAACCCGGACGGGCGCCTATGCGTACAGCACGTCGAGGTTGTCGTGGAAGTTCTCCACGACGGCCTTGCGCTTGAGTTTCAGGCTCGGCGTCAGATCGCCGGCCTCGACGGTCAATTCACGGTCGATGATCGCGAAGCGTTTGATCTGCTCCCAGCGGTTGAGGTGCTGGTTGAGCGTGTCGATGTAACCACCGATGAGCTCGCGGGTCTTCTCGTCACGCGCGATCTCGGTGAAAGACTTGCCTTCCAAGCCATTTCGGGCCGCCCACTCGGTGATCTCCTCACCGTCGAGGCTGACCAGCGCCACACAGTAGGGCTTGCCCTCACCGTAGACGATGATCTCGCTGGCGAACGGGCAGATCCCCTTGAACATCGCCCCGATCGCCGAGGGCGCCACGTACTTGCCCTGCGACGTCTTGAACATGTCCTTCTTGCGGTCGGTGATCCGCAGGAAGCCCTCGGCGTCGAGCTCACCGATATCGCCGGTGTGAAACCATCCCTGGGCGTCGATGGCCTCGGCGGTGGCCTCAGGAAGGTCGTGATAGCCGCTCATCACACCGGGCCCCTTGAGCAGCACCTCACCATCATCGGCGATCTTGACCTCGGTGCTGGGGAACGTCCAGCCCACTGTGCCGAACCGGTAGGCGTGCGGCCGGTTCAGCGACGACGCCGCCGAGGTCTCGGTGAGCCCATAACCCTCCAGCACCATCACACCCACAGCGTCGAACCACTGCGCGACATCGCGATCCAGGGCCGCCGAGCCGGAGATGAAGAACCGCAACCGGCCGCCGAACCGGGCCCGGATCGTCGAGAACACCAGCCGGTCGGCCAGCTTGTACTGCAACGCCAGCATCGGGCCGATCCGCCGGCCGTTCTGATTGGCCCGCGAGACCTCCAGGCCGACGCCGATCGCCCAGTCGAACAGGCGCTTCTTGATCCCGCCCTCTTCGGCCATCATCTCGATGATCCGGCCGTGCACCTTCTCGAAGATGCGCGGGACGGCACCCATGATGGTCGGACGGATCTCGGCCAGATTCTCGACGATTTTGTCGACCCGCCCGTCGATGACCGTCGGGAAGCCGACCACCAGCGGCAGCGCCAGCATCACCTTGCCGAACGAGTGCGCCAGTGGCAGCCACAGGTAGTTCAGATCCTTGTCGGACAGCACATGCAGGGAGTCGATGGCGGCGGCGGTGTAGGTCCACGCTTCGTGGGTCAGTCGCACCCCCTTCGGCTTGCCCGTGGTCCCCGAGGTGTAGATCAGGGTGGCCAGCTGCTCAGGCGGGATCGCGGCGACCCGGTCGGTCACCGCATTGGGCGAGTCGGCCAGCAGCTGCTTGCCCAGCTGCTCGAGCTCATCGAGGGCGATCACCCAGTCGCCGTCACCCTTGCCGTCGATGATCACCACCTTCTCCACCGTCGGCAGCTCGGAACGGTGGGCGACAAGCTTGTCGACCTGCTTCTGGTCCTCGGCGACGACGATGCGGCTCCCCGAGTTAGCGACGATGAACGCCACGTCCTCGGCGTTGGTGGACGGATACACCGTGGTGGTGGCCGCCCCCGCCGACAGGATGCCGAAGTCGACGACCACCCATTCGTAGCGCGTAGCCGAGGCCAGGGCGACGCGGTCCTCGGCCTTGATGCCCAAAGCGATCAGCCCCGCGGCGACGAGTTCGACGCGGTCACCGACCTGCTGCCAGGTGACGCTGGTCCACCCGTCGTGGTCGGGATAGCGGAACGCTTCGGCGTTGGGTGTGGCCGCGACGCGGTCGAGGAACATCTTGGGCACCGACGGCGCCCGGTTCTCGATCCTGCTCATGTCGGGCCGCTCTTGGAATTTGTGCGGGCCTGCCATGGCGCGAGTTTATGAACCTCGGCGGCTGGTCGGTGGCGGAATGGAGAGACAACTTCAATCAGCCCGCCCGCACCGATTCATCGCCTTCGCGGCCGACGAAACCCTCGACTGCGGGCGCCACGGGAATCCCACTGAGCCACAACAAAGCTCCCGGGCGCGCGACGGGCACCGCCCGGCCGACCTCACATCTGCGGCAGTTGTTGTGGCGCCGACTCCGGAAGCGCGGGCGGGGGCATCCCCGGGGCGGCGACGCACACGCCGGTTTCGCCGTCGATCAGCATGCCCGGCGGGCAGTCGGGCTGGCATTGCCAGTTGGGGTCCTCGTCGTCGGCGACCTGTCCGATCGGGCAGGCATGGACGGCGCGAAGCTGCGACGCGGGCGCCGAAGTCCCGATGAGGGCACCGGCGCCGAGCGCGGCAGCAACCACGGTCAACCACAGCCGGGAGTGCCTGCTCGTCCTCATCTCCGGCCTCCGATCTGCGATTACGGCCCGATCAGGCGCATCGTATCGTCGCCCGCGGCGCCTTCTCGGTAACCGCTGCCGCTGGCGAGTCGCGAGGAGCCCACCCGAGCCCGGCCGGCCGGTCAGCTGAACACGAAGTAACGCAGCCACACATACGGTGCGGCCAGCACGACGGTCAGAGCGGTCACCACCGCGCCCTTGCGGGTGAACTCCCAGAAGCTGATCGGATGGCCCTCCCGGGCAGCGATACCGAGCATGACGACATTCGCGCTGGCCCCGACCGCGGTCAGGTTGCCGCCGAAATCCGCCCCGATCGCCAGCGCCCACCACAAGGCCTGGGCCTGAACGGGATTGGCCACCGTCGCCACCAAATCGGCGACCACCGGACTCATCGTCGCAACATAGGGAATGTTGTCGACGACACCCGACAGCACCGCCGACACCACCAGGATCGCGATCGCCGCCAACAGCGGGCTACCCCCGGTGGCCCTGGCGGCGAACTCCGCGATCGTGGCGATCACCCCGGTCTTGACCAGAGCTCCGACCAGGATGAACAAGCCCACGAAGAACAGCAGGGTTTCCCACTCCACGCTGGCGAGGTAGTGGGTCCGCTCGACACCGGAGATCACGATAAGCACACCGGCACCCAGCAGCGCCACGACCGAGGGTGCAACGTGGATGACCGAATGCGCGATGAAGGCGGCGAACACCGCGGCCAGTACGACGCCGCACTTGACCAGCAGCCGCATGTCGCGAATGGCTTCCCGTTCGTTGAGCGCCAGCACCTCGGCGACCCGATGGGGCTCGACGGTGAACGACCCACGGAACAGCAGGGGCACCGACAACAGAAACGCCACCAGTGCGATCAGCACCACCGGGCCCATGTTCACCAGAAAGTCGTTGAACGACAGGCCTCCCCGGCTGCCGATGATGATGTTCGGCGGGTCGCCGATCAGGGTCGAGGCGCCGCCGATGTTGGAGGCGAACACCTCGGCGATCAGAAACGGGACCGGATTGATCGCCAGCCGCTCGCACACCAGCAGGGTCACCGGCGCGATGAGCAGCACGGTCGTCACGTTGTCCAGCAGCGCCGAGGCGACCGCGGTGATCAAGGCCAGCAGGATCATCACCCGCAGTGGAGAGCCCCTGGCCCGCTTGGCCGCCCAGATCGCGGTGTACTCGAACACCCCGGTCTGGCGCAGCACGCCGACGATCACCATCATGCCGAGCAGCAGGAAGATGACATCCCAGTCAATCCCGGTCTCACGGGAATAGAAGATGTCGTCGGCGCCGACGATGCCGAGCGCCACCACCACGGCCGCGCCGCCCAGGGCGGCCTTGACCTTGTGGATCCGTTCCGTGGCGATCAGCAGGTAAGCCACGCCGAAGACGGCCAACGCGATGACAGCCAACGTCTACTCCTCGCCACCGGAGCCGGTCAACGACCCATCAGCGCCGCTTCCACTAATCGCGATGCGGCGATGACTCCGATGAGCTGCTTGTCGCTCATCACCGCGACCAGCGGCGAATGTTCCCGCGCCATCACAGCGGCCACCTCGAGGATCGTGTCGTCGGCGTTGACCGTCGGCATGTGCGGCAGCGACTTGGGCAGCACCTGCCCAACCGTTTTCCCACCCAGCTTCTCGGCCACCCGATCGGCCGTCGGCTCGCTGAGCACACCGGCCAGCGACGGGTCGTCCTGGACGTAGGCCGGCACCAACAGGCCCACCACCTGCCATGACCGCAGTATCGTCAGCGGCTGCCCCGACTGGTCGGTGACGACCAACCCGGGCAAGCGCCTCTCGGCCATCAACCGCACCGCATCGAGGGCACCCGAATCCGAGGTGACCACTGGGAACCTTTCGGCGATCTGCTCCGCACGCACACCAAGACCGTACGTTGCGCGCCGTGACATGTGCGCGACTCACGTATTCTCCCCAGGGGCGCGTGGGGAGTACTGGGGCTCGCCAGGGTCGGGCTGGCCGGTGGGCAGGTTGTCGGGCGGCTCGATCCGCAACACCCGCGCCACCGGCACGTCGGTCGACGAGTGCAGGATGATCGACAGGGCGATGGTCACCGCGACGAGATCGAAGACCAGTTCGCTGTTCGGGATCCCGGCCTGCAAGGCCAGCAGACCGTAGACCACCGAGGCGAACCCCTTGGGCCCGAACCACGCGGCGGTCAGCCGCTCGCGACGCGGCATCGGGGTGCGCACCAGCGACACCAACAGCGATGCGGGCCGCACCACCAGGATGGCCAGCAACGCCAGCAGCCACCCCTGCCACCCCAGATGGGACAGCCGGTCGGGGGTGATGAGGGCACCGAAGACCAGCAGCGCCGCGAATTTGGTGATCTCGGCCAACAGATCGCCGAAGGGTTCGAACCGCTCGGCGGCGACGGTGTCCAGCGTTGCCAGCGTCGAACCCGCGGCAAAAGCGGCCAGATACGGATTGGCTTCTGTCAGATGACAGCTCGCATACACCACCACCGCGATCGCCACCGGCCCCAACGGCTGGAGTCGGGGCTCGGCGGTAAGGACCTTGCTGCGCCAGGCCAGCGCCACCAGCGCCGCCACCGCGAACCCGATCAGCAGACCTCCGAACAGCTCGAGCAGGACAGTGCTCAGGTGGGAACTCTCGTGCTTGGCGGTGGCCAGAAAGATCAGCACGAACGGCAGCGCCAAACCGTCGTTGAGCCCCGATTCCACGTTGAGCAACCGGCGCAGCCGCAACGGGATGTCCGAACGGCCGACCAGCGCGGCGGCGAACACCGGGTCGGTCGGCGACAGGATTGCACCCAGGAGGAACGCGGTCGGCCAGTTCAGACCGGCCAGATAGTGCGCGGGCACGGCGATGCCCACCATGGTCAGCGGCATCCCAAGCCCCAGCGCCCGCCCCGACAAGCGCCAATTCTCCTTCAGCGCACGGACATTGGCCCGCTGGCCGTCGGTGAACAGCACGGTGAACAGCGCGATGTCGGCCAACGCCGCGATGAGATCGTCGTCGGGGCCCAAGGCCACGATGCCGAATCCGCCCGGACCGATCAGCGCGCCGGCCACCAGGAACATCAGCGCGGTGGACAGCACGGTCCTGGCGGCGACACCCGACAACGACACGCTGACGAGCAACACGACACCGAATGCCAGGACAAGCGCCACGCAGGACTCCCACTACCCCTGATCGAACCCTGATCGAATCGACGCCAGAGTCGACACCAACGGCGAGACTGCCGACCAGACTTCCCGGCGCACGCCACGTAAAGATGCCGTAAACCCACACGATGAGCAACCGCGCACCCACCGACCGGCCGGCCGTCGCACGCCCGGCCGACGGCGGTGTGCCATCATGCGTGCAGGTCCAGGAGGAATCCAGGAGGAACGGGAGGGCAAGGCTGTGCGTTCGGTGAGGTCACCGTCGGTCGCCGCGCCGGCCCGGTGCCCGTGAACGTCACCACCGCCGCCGGGACCGATCTCGACGAGCTGGCCGCCGTCGCTGCGGCGACGTTCCCGCTGGCCTGTCCCCCGTCGGCGACACCGCGGGACATCGCGGCGTTCATCGCGACCAACCTGTCGGCGGACAGCTTCGCCGAATACCTGGCCGATCCCGGCCGGGAGGTGCTCGCCGCGCGCGACGGCGCGGCGATCCTGGGTTACGCCGTCCTGATTCGCGGTGTCGGTGGCGATCCCGACGTCGGACGGGCCGTCACTGCCCGGCCCGCAGTCGAGCTGTCCAAGATGTACGTGCTGGCCGATCATCATGGGGCGGGAGTCTCGGCGGCCCTGATGGACGCCGCGGTCAGCCGGGCGGCCGGGGCCGGTGCCCGTTGTGTGTGGCTCGGCGTCAACCAGGAGAACGAGCGCGCGCAGCGGTTCTACCGCAAGCACGGTTTCGCCATCACCGGCGCCAAGACGTTCCAGCTCGGCGCGCACATCGAGAACGATTTCGTGATGGTGCGCCCGCTCCAGCGTCGTGCCTGAGTTCCGTGCTCGCCTGTGCGGGCGGGCTAGGAACCGGCCGGATTGGTCACCGATTGGTGGTCGGCCCGGGCGCCGATCACCAGGGCAACCATCACCAGAGTCCGATGCCGGCGATCTCGGCCGGGGCGGGCCGCGCCTCGATCCGAGCGCGG
>Ga0210086_1001206_pt1 | contig 13620 bp, 11 predicted proteins | sample China_Galinas_PW_3_FD_184867 | JGI IMG/M metagenome (GOLD analysis project Ga0210086, IMG submission 184867) | Wetland microbial communities from San Francisco Bay, California, USA, that impact long-term carbon sequestration - China_Galinas_PWB_D2... | ecosystem: Environmental > Aquatic > Marine... | reverse complement strand
TCGTTGCGGGCAAACAGGCCGGTGATCAGGTTGTCGATGGCGAGGCCGATGGCGAGGGTGATCAGGCCGCCCAGCGCCGCCAGCAGGTATCGCGACCACCGGATGCCGCGGCGCGGCATGGCGGCGACGAGCTCGGCCTCTGGCGGCGGCGCGGCGAACGGGTCCGCTTCGGGCACCAGCACCGGCTGGGCGCCGACTCCGGGCACGTAGTCGCCCTCCACGACATTAAGGTCGCCGAGATCGAATGCCGCCGGTCGGCGTGGGGTCTTGCTCACTTCAGGTAGTCTCCGATCAGGAATTCCAGTGCCCGGTCGAGGCGGATATGGGGCAGCGACAGGGTCATGCCTTCGGCCGTGCGTTCGAGCTTCGGCGGACGGAACCGGACAAAGCGCACCGGCGAAACGGCCGGCCTGCCGGGTTGAAAGACCGATTCCGGATCGTCCGGCAAGTCACCGGGAAACATGGCGATTTCCGTGCTGCCGTCAAACACCCTGCCGTCCACCGTTTCGCCGGGCAAGGGTGTGCCGATGATCGACGGCAGGCGTTCGCCGCGGTTGGTGACAGTGCCTTCCCGCGTCGCGCGGACGGAAGCGAGCGCGATCACCTCGACGGTCGCGCCGGCAAAGCGCGCCCGTGCGATGGCCCGGCCGACAAGCCGCGAAAGGATCGCTTCGAGCCGGTCATGATCGCCGTGGTGGAGGTGATCGGCCTTGGTGGCGGCGAACAGAATGCGGTCGATCCGCCGCGAGACCAGGCTGCTCAGCCAGCCGGTGCGGCCGAGGCGGAAGGCGGCGAGGATGTCGGCCAGGGCCGACTCGAGTGCGGCGATGGCGGCTGGCCCGGCGTTCAGCGCTTCGAGCGCGTCGACCAGCACGATCTGGCGGTCGAGACGGGCGAAATGGTCGCGGAAGAAGGGCCGGACCACCGCGGTCTTGTAGCTCTCGTACCGGCGCGCCATCATCGCGGCGAGCGAGCCCGCCGGCACCTCATCGTCGGCGAGGTCGAGGGGAGCGAAAGTGAGCGCCGGTGATCCGTCGAGATCGCCCGGCATCAGGAAGCGGCCGGGCGGCAAGGTGGAAAGGCCCGGACCGTCCGACCGTGTGGCGCGGAGGAAGTCGGTGAACAGTCCGGCCAGCCGCCGTGCGACCGCCTCGTCCTCCGGCGCCTTGGCATCGACGTTTCCGGCTTTCCGCAGCCAGATATCGCCGAGCCCGGCTCGTTCCGGCCCCTTGGTGGCGGCCAAGATCTCCCGCGACCAGGTGGCGAAGTCCTTGGAGAGAAGCGGCAGGTCCAGGAGCCACTCGCCGGGGTAGTCGACGATGTCGACATGGAGACGGCCGCGTCCGAGCGTCCGGTTGAGGAAGGATGCCGACTCGTACTGGATCGTCAGCCTCAACTCGCTGATACGCCGGGTCGAATCGGGCCAGACCCGTTCGTCGACCAAGGCCTCGACGTGGCTCTCATAGTCGAAGCGGGGAACGGCGTCGTCGGGTTGCGGCTCGAGGTCGGAACCGAGCAGCCGTCCGCTGGAATATGCCTTGAAGACCGGAAGCCGCCCGCCATGGATGAGATTGTGAACCAGCGCCGAGATGAACACCGTCTTGCCGGCACGGGCGAGTCCGGTGACGCCCAGGCGGAGAGCGGGAGCGGCGATGCCGATCGTGCGTTCGGCCAGCGTCGTCAGGGCGAGCCGCGTTTCGTCGGTGATCGTCGTCAGTTGCAAAACGCCTCGCTCCGGGGACTGCGCGCAGCACGGATGTATGGTCTCGGGCGGCGGGCCGGAACCCCTCAATCCTGCTCGGGGTCGTGGCCCTCGCCGCCGTCCTCGAGATCGCGGGGCTTGATGAAGGCCGACACATGGCCGCTGTGCGGAGACGCGGCCGCCCAGTCGTCGATGTCGAAGCCGATCACCGCAAGGCCGGCGGTGGGGTATTTGGCCGAGATCTCCTGGGCCAGGCCCGGCTCGCCGCCGCCGATCAGACGCACCGCCGTCGCCTGGATGGCGGGGTTGTGGCCGATCACCATCAGGGTGCCGGCGCCGGCGCCGTGCTGCTTGACGATCCCCAGATAGTCGCCGCCCGGCGGCTGGTACAGGCTGTCGACGATGGCGATCCGCCCTTCGTCGCCAAGCTCGGGCAGGAGAGCCGCCAGCGTCTCGCGTGCCCGCCGGGCGGGCGAGCAAAGCACCCGGTCCGGTATCAGCTCGCGCCCGGCGATGGCTTTCGCCATGGCGGCGGCGGCCTTGCGCCCGCGGGACGTGAGCGTGCGATCGATATCGGCGACTCCCGGGTCGCTCCATGAGGACTTGGCGTGGCGCAGGAGCAGAAGCCGCAACATGGCGAAACTCCGAATCGTCCGGAAACCGTCCAGAATCTACCCCGGATGCATTGTGTTATCGATCCACGGCTCCGGCAGTGCAACGCCGAAACGAAGACGCGCCCGCGAGGGACCGCGGGCGCGTCGGTCGAGCAGTGTTCGTTGGGGTCAACCTATGGCAGGCTGCACATCCGATAGACCGGCTGTCCGGCGGCATCGTATTTCGCGATGAAGTAGCCGGTCTGGGGATTGAAGGTCTTGTACTTGGCGTCGCACGCCTGAACCCACTCGTAGGAGCCGACCGGAGGAAGGTAGGCCGGTGGGGGCGCGGCGTAGGCCGGCGGCGCATTGAGGCACTGGTAGTAGGCCTCGTCGTAGGCGCGCTTCCAGCTCGCGCGGCCGATCACACCGCCGCCGACCGCGCCGGCGATCGCGCCGGGAACGACGGCCTTGTTGCCCTTGCCGAGGATGCCGCCAAGAACGGCACCGCCGATGCCGCCGACCACGGCACCACCGACCGCGTTACCGCCGGCCTTCTGATTGGCGACACTCTTGGCGACCGAATCGCAATAGGCCGGGGAATTCGCCGCGGATGCGCTCGTGATGCCCAGGCCCATCAGGCCGGCAAGCGCAATCGCGGAAATGAGGATCTTCATTCGTTGGCTCCTTCGCATGTCAACCACGCGCCCCGCAGGCATTGCCATGCCCGGTGCGACGGATACTCAAGCCACCCTCACGGCTGTTACATGGAGCATACCTGACGACAAGGCAAGCGGAACCCTCGCGTTTGTGCAAGGTGTACAGGCCGTTGCCAATCGTCCCGACGGCCGACTTGGCGTGACGCCTTTGGTCCCGGCGATCAGTCGTCCCGATAGACGCGCTCGCGGCGCTCGTGCCGCTCCTGCGCCTCGATCGACAGTGTCGCGATCGGCCGCGCGTCGAGCCGCTTCAGGCTGATCGGCTCGCCAGTCTCCTCGCAGTAGCCGTACGTGCCGTCGTCGATCCGCTGCAGGGCGGCGTCGATCTTGGCGATAAGCTTGCGCTGGCGGTCGCGCGCCCGCAGCTCGATGGCGCGATCGGTTTCCGAGGAAGCGCGGTCGGCGAGGTCGGGGTGGTTGCGGCTCTCTTCCTGGAGGTGCTGCAGCGTCTCGCGCGCTTCCTTGAGAATCTCTTCTTTCCACCGGAGTAGCTTCTCGCGGAAATACTCCCGCTGGCGCCCGTTCATGAACGGTTCGGAATCACTCGGTCGATAGTCCCGCGCCCTGGATCGAACGGCTGACTGCGGCATGGATTACCTCTGACTCGGCTGCGACGCGCGCGGAATATAGCGATGGCGCGAAACGCCGACAACAACTGCTTGGCGACGTTTCGATGACAGTTGGGTGATGCGCTTTCGACGCCAAAAAGGGCAGCAAAATGGCCCCTTTACCGGCCGTGCGGATCAGCTCGATCGGCTGTTTGAGATCTGGCCGAGCAGGCGGGCCATGTCTCTTTCCAGATTGCCGACCGTGCTAGTGCCCTCGTCGTCGTCTTCGCGGTCTTGGCGCGGCTGCAGGTCACCGGGCGGCCGGCGCAGCGGCTCTTCCCCGCCGGCAGTCCTTGGCGGCTCCGGCGGAACCGGCTCGACCAGATGGGCCGGTTCCGGATGGCTTGGCGGCGTTTCGTCGGCGTCGGGCGGCGGTGTCTTTGCGATTGGCGCGAAGGGCGATTCGCCTTCGCGCGCACGCGGCTCGTCGCGGCTCGGAGCCACGGTTTCAGTCTCGGCGACAAGCGGCGTCTTCGCCGTGTCTTCGACCGGTCGCGAGTCGCGGGGCGGAGCAATCATCGCCGGCTCGGTCAGCCTGACCGGCGGCTCGGGCGTGATTCGCGACCGAAGGCTCGTCGTCTCCGGATCCGGGCGCACCGGCGGGCGGGTCAGCGAGGCGCGCGGCGGGAACGGGATCGGATCGTCGTCCGCCGGCGGTTCGGCACGTCGGGCCCGTATCGACGTGGCGCGTGAGGGAGCTGGCGGAGCACCGCGATTCGGCGGTGGCGGGGGCGCGGGCTGCGGTGCGCTGACGCCCGGCTGTGCCGGACCCCGCGGCGTCGGAGCCTGCCCGGGCCGCTGGGCGACGCGGGTGCGCAGGATCGACGGCTCGACCACGAGGTCCGTCGGCCCGCCGATCAGGACGAGATGTTCGACATTGTCGCGCCGGACCAGAACGAGCCGCCGGCGGTTGTCGAGCGACAGCGTGTCGACGATCGCCAGACGTGGTAGCCGGTTACGCGAGGCCGGCCCGACGCTGCCGCCCGTGTAGCGGCGGACGAGCCAAACCACCACGCCGATAAGGGCGAGAATGACAACCAGCGTGACAACGTACTGCACCACCACGGCGCCGTTCTCCCCGAAGATCGGAACCAGTGCCTCACGCATTTTCGCGCCTCCTGACCCCGCCGAGGATAGTCGACCTTGCTCAATTCGACCACGATCGGCACATTCGTCGGTGGCGAATCACCGGATTTACCAGTCATTTCAAGCTAAGCCGGCCAATGCAAGGGCCGATGGCAATTGCAACGGACGGACGGCCCCGGTGCTTAATGCCTTGTCACCGCGTTAAATAGGCGAACCGGGACGGGCTTGCAGCCCAAGAAGAGGGGGACACCGAGCCGGCATGAACGAACGGGCACCCGACACCGTTCGCGATCCGGTCATCGATCGCTCGGCCGGCATCACCGGTGCCGGGCGGCTCATCATCCTCGCCTTCGGGCTGGCGGGCGTCGCCATCGGTTTCGCCCTCGTCCCGCGCGACAAGGCCGAGCCGTTCGTGCTCGGCCTGCTCGGCATTCTCGCCGTCGTCGGGGTGGTGACGCTGCTGGCGGGGGCCATCGGCCTCATTCGCTTCGCCGGCCGTCGCCAGCCGGTCGACCTCAGCCGCGACTTCCTCGATTCGCTAGGCGAGGGGGTGCTGATCACGGATCGGGCCAATCGCATCGTCTATGCCAACCGAGCCTACGCCGATCTGACCGGTGCCGAGGACGAGCGCGGCGTCCGCGCCATCGACCGGGTCTTCGCCGGGCAGGCGAGCGCTACCGAGGCGATCTACCGGATCACCCACGGCCTGCAGGAAGGTCGCGCCGGCGAGGAAGAGATTCGGATGCCGGCGCCGCTTTCCGGCGGCAGCGGTGGCGGGCCGACCGCCCGCTGGTACCGGATCAGGGGGCGGCCGCTTGCGGCAGGGGCCGGGTCGAAGTCGCTGATCGCGTGGTCGGTGGCCGACATCTCGAACGAGCGCGCCCAGCAGGAATCGGTATTCCGCGAGCTGCAGCACGCCATCGACTATCTCGACCATGCCCCTGCCGGCTTCTTCTCGGCCGAGCCGGACGGGCGCATCGTCTACCTCAACGCGACACTCGCCGAATGGCTCGGTATCGACATCGCGCAGTTCGCCGCCGGGTCGCTCACCCTCAACGACATCGTCAAGGGTGACAATGTCGCCCTGCTGAAGGGAGCACTCGCCGGGCGTGGTCATGACCGCACCGACCTCATCGACCTCGATCTCGTCAAGCAGAACGGCCAGAGCCTGCCGGTCAGGCTCTTGCATCGGATGCCGGTCACCGCCGACGGGGCGCCGGGGGCGACGCGGACAATCGTCCTCAACCGCAGCCCGGGCGAGGAGATTTCCGAGGCTTCCGAGGCGTTGCGGGCGGCCGAGGTGCGTTTCGCGCGGTTCTTCAACTCGACCCCGATTGCCATCGCCGCCGTCGATGGCCAGGGTCGCATCGGGCGCACCAATGCCCGGTTCCTGACGCTGTTCGGCGGTGCGATCGGCGAGGGGGGCGCCGGAAAGCGCAGGCTCGTCGACCTCATCGCGGGGTCCGATCGTCCGGTCGTCGCCGCGGCGCTGGATTCGGCGAAGACCGGCTCGGCGGTCATTCCCCCGGTCGATGCCGCGCTCGCCGGCGAGGGCGAGCGCAGCGCCCGCTTCTATATCAACGCCGCCGCCGACGGCGGCGACGGCGAGGAGGCGGTGATCGTCAACGCCATCGACATCACCCAGCAACGCGTGCTCGAGCAGCAGTTCGCCCAGAGCCAGAAGATGGAGACCGTCGGCAAGCTCGCCGGCGGCATCGCCCACGACTTCAACAACGTGCTGACCGCGATCATCGGTTTCTCCGACCTGTTGCTCGCCAACCACCGGCCGAGCGATCCGTCCTTCCAGGACATCATGAACATCAAGCAGAATGCCAACCGGGCCGCCGGCCTGGTGCGCCAGCTGCTTGCCTTCTCGCGCCGCCAGACGCTCCGGCCGCAGGTGCTGGCGCTGAGCGACCTCCTGTCCGACATCACCATCCTGCTCACCCGCCTGCTCGGCGAGAACGTCAAGCTCGAGGTCGTGCACGGGCGAGACTTGTGGCCGATCAAGGCCGACCTCAACCAGCTCGAGCAGGTAGTCATCAACCTCGCGGTCAACGGCCGTGATGCGATGCCGCAAGGCGGCACGATGACCATCCGCACCAGCAACCTGCCCGCGTCGGAGGTGAGGCGATTCCCTTACCGGCCGCTGCCCCAGGTCGACTACGTGCAGCTCGAGGTCGAGGACACCGGCGTCGGCATGTCGCCCGAGGTCCAGGAGCGCATCTTCGAGCCGTTCTTCTCCACCAAGGAAGTCGGCAAGGGCACCGGCCTCGGCCTCTCCACCGTCTACGGCATCGTCAAGCAGACCGGCGCCCACATCTTCTTCGACAGCGAGGAAGGGAAGGGCACGACCTTCCGCGTCTTCTTCCCCCGCTACGTGCCGGCAGCAGGAGAGGTGACCGCCGCCCAGGCGGAAAAGGCCGCCGAGATCGCCGACCTCACCGGCACCGCCAACATCCTGCTCGTCGAGGACGAGGAGGCGGTGCGCGCCTTCGCGGCGCGGGCGCTCGCCTCGCGCGGCTACCAGGTCTACGAGGCGGCTTCCGGCGTCGAGGCGCTGGAGGTGATGAAGGAGGCCGGCGGCAAGATCGACCTCGTGGTCTCCGACGTGGTGATGCCGGAGCTCGACGGCCCGTCGCTGTTGCGCGAGCTCCGCAAGACGCGGCCGGAGCTGAAGATCATCTTCGTCTCCGGCTACGCCGAGGAAGCCTTCAGCAAGAACCTGCCGGAAGGCGAGACCTTCCGTTTCCTGCCCAAGCCCTTCTCGCTGAAGGAGCTCGCCATCGCGGTGAAGGAAACGCTCGGGCGGTAGCGGCGGCTCTCGCGGGTTGCCGCCGCCGCAGTAGCGGCCTTTGCGGGGGACCGGGAATCACACCGCGCAGTTTTGGAATACGCTATTTACGACCACCCACCCCAAACAGGATCGTGACAATGTCGGTTTCCTGGATTGTCGGCATCTACAACAACACGAGCACCACCTTCTACATGTGGGCCCGCGACGACCGTCACCTCGGCGTCTTTCGTGATCAAGGCGGCCGGGAAGTCGGCAAGAACGACAACGAGGAAGTGCTGACAATCGCCCCGGGCGCCCGGCTCATCGCGGATTGGTGCGGCATCCCCTGGTTTGCCGGGGAGCAGCACTACCGGGCCGTCTCGACACACCCCGACGACACTTCGAAAGCCCTGCTGATGTGGCAGAGCCGGAAGGAGAATTCCGACGGCATCACGCTGATCAACGGAAACAGGATGACGGAGTTCGCCCGGATCACGTTCGGCCAGGACACCGATCACCGCTACGCGCTGATCATCGACGAGAAGGATGGCAACGTGGAGGCCTTGCTCGAGCTGCGCAACACCGACGATACCCGCCAGCGGATTGAGAATCTCCTGAAGAAGGTCGTCACCGACTGGTACGAGGACTCTCGCGAGCTCCGCAAGGAAGCCGGGAAGGCGATCCTGGGGCTGCCGCCGACGGACGGCGGATCCTAGGCGCGGTTGCGGCAGATCCCCGTCACATGGGGTACATGCTGGCGCTCTACGCGACGGGGTAGGGCGCCTCGCCGAAATCGGTGGCATGATAGCCCTTGCTGCCGACCTCCCGCGCCAGGTCGCTCCGGAAGTCCGCGCCGCTGCGCAGGCAGGCGAGCACGTGGGCGAAATCGTATTTCGGCTGCCAGCCGAGCCCTTTCATTGCGTGCTGGTTCACATAGACGCGGTCGATGTAGGGGAACATCCTCCAGCCGCGGGCGGCGTAGAGCTGCTCGTAGTCCGGGAAGAGGCGCCGGACCACCGCCGGCGCATCGCTGCGCAGCGCGGGGAGATCGGCGGGCGTGAACGGCGTGGTCGCCGAGATGATGAAGCGATCGAAGCCGATCGCCTTCGCCTTCTCCAGCGCGAGCAGGTGGGCGTCGACGACGTCCGCGATATCGACCCGGCGATAGAGCATTTCGTTGGCCTGGACGTTGGCCGTCTCGTAGCGATCGCGGACGGCGGGGTTATCGTCGGGCTCGGGGAAGAAGCGCGAGGTCCTGAGCACGATCGTCGGCAGCCGATGCCGGCGGGAGAACAGCTCGCAGAGACCTTCGGCCGCCAGCTTGCTGACGCCGTAGATGTTCCTGGCGATCGGCGTGACCGCCTCCGTCACCCAGGCCGCCGGCTCGTTGTCGGCCGGGGTGAGCGCCGAGCCGAAGGTGCTGGTGGTGCTGGTGAAGACGAAGGCCCCGACGCCGCCGGCCACCGCTGCCTCGAGGAGGACCAGCGTGCCGATGACGTTGGTGTCGATGAAGTCCTGGTACCCGTGCGTCGCCACATGCGGCTTGTGCAGCGTCGCCGCGTGGATCACAGCACGCACCTCGCCGAGGCACGATTCGACGAACGGCCGGTCGGCGATGGAGCCGACCCGGTCGGTGAACGGCGACGGCTTGACGTCGATGCCGAGGGCCGGACGGCCGGCCGCCCGCAGGGTGCGCATCAGCGCCTCGCCCAGATGCCCGGCGCTGCCGGTGACGAGAATGGTCATGGTTCCGCTCCGGGTTCCGGGCTCCCTTTCGATGGGTGCGGCCCATTTGAGCCGCGCGGGATCGCCGGACAAGGCTTCGCGTTTAGGCTGCGCGGGAGCGCCGGACAAGCCTCTGCCCATGCCCCGGTTGGCATCCGGCCCTCTGCCATGGCATGCTTGATTCGGCGCGGGACGGCGGGAACGCGCGCGGGGGGCGTAAGCCTCTTCGCGGAGGGACGTCCGGTCCGTGCCGGCCGCATCGCGGCGGTATCACGGCCAAGGAAGAACCTGCCCTCGTGAAGAATCCCTTCAGGCTCGAACGGTATGGCGGCGTCACGCCGTATTTCTGGAATGGCATGACTTTCGGTGCCTGGGCGAAGCTGCTCGCCTCCGGCCGTTTCGACATCACCGTCAACTGCCTGCCGCGTATCCTCGTCGCCACGATGATCACGCCGCTCAATTCGGGGCTCCATCACCTCTCCGAGGCGATCTACCGGAAACGGATCGAGCGGACCGAGGTTGTGGACCCGATCTTCATCATCGGCCACTGGCGCACCGGCACGTCGCTCCTCCACGAGCTCATGGACTGCGATCCGCGGCTTGCCGCCCCGACCGCCTTTCAGTGCATGTTCCCCAGCACGTTTCTCGTCACCCAGCGCTTCATCGGCCGATGGGCGCGCGCCCTCGCTCCGGAAAGGCGGCCGTTCGATGACATGATCTTCGGGCTCGATCGCGCCGCCGAGGATGAGTTTGCGCTGCTCAATTCCGGCATCGGTACCCCCTACAGCACGCTGGCCTTTCCCCGCCACGGGCCGGCCGGCATGGGCTACCTCGATCTCTCCGATCTGAGCGCCGAGGACCATCGGCGATGGGAGGCGGCGTATCTCCGGCTGGTCAAGGCCTTTCAGTACGGCCACGACCGGCGGCTCTTGCTGAAGTCGCCGTTTCACGCAGCGCGCATCCCGACGCTGCTCAAGCTCTTCCCCAATGCCCGCTTCATCTATACGGCGCGCGACCCGTTCGACATCTACGCCTCGCACACCCGCACGGTGAAGGTGCTCTGCTCCAGCCAGGGGCTTCACAATCCGATTCCGGCCGATGACGACTGGCTGCGCGACTACGTCTTCGACATCTTCGAGCGGATCTTCGAGGCTTATGAGCGCGACCGCGCCCTCATTCCGCCGGGGCGGCTCGTCGAATCGCGCTACGAGGATCTTGTCACCGATCCCATCGGCACGCTGCGCGCCATCTATCGCCAGCTCGACCTCGGCCCGTTCGAGCCGGCGGAGGCGGCGGTCAACGCCTCGCTGGAGGAACGGCGTGGCCACCGGCGCAATGTCAACAGGGTGGACGGCGCCGACCGCGACCTCATCGTCCGCCGCTGGGCGCGCTATCTCGAACGCTTCGGCTACGACGCGACGGAGGCGTTGAGCTCTGACCGGGCGGCAGGTTGACGGCCGGCGAGAACGAACGTTTCGAGCCTGGCCCGGCGCCTGACGAAATAGGACAGCGCCGCCGCACGCGCGGCCTGTGAGCAGGCGGTGGCGATGGCCGCGCCCAGGATTCCGAAGATCGGGACCAGCACGACCGCCAGCATGACATTGATGCCGAGACTGGCGAGGGCGACGAGGAGGGCGTCTCGCTGGTGGCCGAGCACGACCAAGAGGTCCCCGGCCTGGCCGACGGATGCCCGGGCGATCAGGCCGACACCCAGTACGGCCAGGACACCGTATCCCGCAACATAGTCTTCGCCGAACATGGCGAGCAGCGGATATCCAAGCGCAACCGTCGTCAGCACCGTCGGCACAGTCAGCCAGAATGTCCACCAGGTCGCCTTGCCTACCTTCTGTTGCAGCTCGCGGTGATCGAGATTGGCGCGGGCAAGCGAGAACTCGCGGCTCGAGATGAGCATGAAGGCATAGTAGACGTAGCCGGCGAGCGTCATCAGTCGAACGGCGGCGAAGTAGACTCCTACGCCGGACGGCTCGGCGAGCAGGCCGAGCACGAGAATGTCGGAGACCAGATAGATCTCCTCGATCCCGTAGACGATCGTCAGCGGCAGCGTGGCGGCCAGCCACAAGCGACGCCTCTTGCGGCCGGCGCCGGCAGCGTGCCTCGGGATTCCGATCTGGCGGCGAACCCACTGGCGCAACACCACGGCCTGGCCGAGCGTCACCGCGCCGGTGACGGCGATGGCGATGCCGAGGGCGGCAGCCGCGTCGAGGTGGAAGCCGAGAAGCGCGGTCGCGACAACCGCGAGCGCCAGCACGACCGGACGCAGGACATAGGCAGGCGCAGCCGCGAGCACGAACCATCCGAAGCTCCGCGCGATCCCTTCCAGGTAGAGCTCGAAGGCGAGGAAGGGGATGCCGACGAAACAGAGCGCCAGAATCAGCCATCGGTCGTCCACCGTCGGGGACACGGCAGACAGGCCCCACAGGGCGGCAAGACCCAAGCCGGCGATGGCCAGGGAGCCGGCCACGACCACCCGGTAGCCGATGCCGAGATAGGCGTGCGCGTCGTCGAACCGTCCGCGGCTCAGATAGCGCGGCAGGAAGCGCAGGCACGAATCGTTGAAGCCCAGCGCCGCGATCTGGCCGGCAAGGAACAGCCAGGTCCAGAAGGTCACATACAGGCCGTAGTCGGTGAGCGACAACAGCCGCGCCAGCAGGATCTGCAGCGCGAAGCCGATGCCGGCGCCGGCGATGCGGATCAGGAAGGCCTTGCCGGCATTGCCGAGATAACCCGCGCTCCCGGTCGACATGTCCCGCACCCGCTGACGAAGCGCGCGCGGCAGCGGCAGGATGGCGAGGAGAACGTCGCGCGCCCTCATGGCGCGCGCCGCGCGCCGGTCGGGAAGGCGCGTATGGGCTCCATCATTTCCAGACCACCGCGCGCGTGGTGCCGGTTCGCTTTTCCACCAGGGGAGCCAGTCGGGAGCGCAGCCCCAGGGGCATGCGCTCGAAGGCTCGCTTCAGCGCCGGCCGCAGGTTGTCGCGCCACAGGCTGAGATAGGCATGCCCGTAGATCGTGTTGGCGGCGCGGTAGGTGGTCAGCGGCGTGGTGAGATTGCACCAGTCGGATTTGTAGCTCGAAGCGTCGCCGAGCAGATCGTAGACCTCGATGCCCCGTTCCAGGCACCACCTGAGCGCTTCTTCAAGCTGCACCTTGCCGGGCGAATAGTCGCGAAGCGCCCAGTCGAAAGCGCCGAGATAGGAGTAGAAGCGTCGGTGATAGAGGAAGCCGATCTCGATGGCGACCGGCCGCCCGTCGAGGGTCAGTGCGGCGGCGACGGCGCCGTTATCGCCGGCGGCGTTGTTGGACAAGCTGGCGAGAAACTCCGGCACGCGCGGCAGGTTCAGCGCTTGGGTCGGACGACCGGTCTCCTCCAGCCAGACGCGTTTCATGGCGATGCCGATGCGGGCCAGCTCGGCATATTCCGGCGTGCCGCCGAAGTGGACCCGGTAGCCCAGGCTGCCGAGTGCCGCGAGCTTGTTGCGCCGCTTGTTGCGGGAGCGGCGGATGGTGGATTTCAGGCCGGCGCGGTACGATTCGTAGCTGCCGGCGAAGCGCGTCAGGTCCATGGCCGAGTTCAGACCGGCCGGCACCGCCGTCAACCCGGCATTGGCGCAGAGGCCGGCGGGGAAGGCAGCCTCGGGAACGCTGTCGAGCACCACGGCATCCGCCTTCTCCCGGCGTCGGATCGTCCGCCAGCAGGGTTCGATGAGATCGGCCGTGATGCCTGCGGACGCGGCATCGGGATCGACGAGGATGTTGCCGTACTGGGAATGCGGCTTGGTCAGGGCGACGAGCCTGCGGACCGTGTAGCGGTCGCCAGTCAGCATGAGCGGCCAGACGATGACGAGTTGGCCGGCCATGTGGCCGACATAGATGCGGATCGCCGGCCGACTGCCGCGGCCGGCCGCGTAGTGGGTACACCAGTTGCGGCACCAGTCGTAGCTCTGGAAGTAGGCGAGGGAATCGGCAGCGCGCTTCTCGAGCGCCTGCCATTCGCTGCGAATGTCGTCCATGCCCGCCAGCGAGTCGATTCGCCGGACGCGGAGGCCTGCCGAAGCTGCCCCGGCCTGCGGCGTGATCTGCAACACGGCACTGCTCCCCAAGGTGACCGCCACGGCTTCGGCTATTTCGCCAGCTCGTATGCCTCGATGTCGCGCATCCCCATGGGGGCTGCCGGATCGACCCGGAAGTCGACCTTGTAGGTCATCCGGTTCTTTTTCTGCATGCCGGAGTAGCGATGGGCGGCGGCCAGGGCGAGCTTCCCCCACAGCGCCGGGCCGGACTCGGCGATGCCGACGTTCTTCACGCCGAGCGACCGCCGGAGGACGCCGTTGGCGTAGTGGTTGGCGTAGCGGTTGCGCAGCGGCGTGGTCCAGTGCTCGGTCGTGAATGA
>Ga0210086_1001205_pt1 | contig 13637 bp, 7 predicted proteins | sample China_Galinas_PW_3_FD_184867 | JGI IMG/M metagenome (GOLD analysis project Ga0210086, IMG submission 184867) | Wetland microbial communities from San Francisco Bay, California, USA, that impact long-term carbon sequestration - China_Galinas_PWB_D2... | ecosystem: Environmental > Aquatic > Marine... | reverse complement strand
ACTCGTGCTCCACCTGGAGCTGCTTCGGAAGAGCCTTGCGGAGGAGACGAGCCGTGACGAGGAGCGCCGCGAGCGCCACCTGAACACGACGCGTCTGTTGCAGAGGGAGATCGCGAGGTTGGACGACGGCCTCGAGCGGTTCCTCGAGGACACGGCGCTGAGCGGGCAAGGGTCGGGCCGCCAGCGGCGCTTCGAAGCCTGCGAGCTCGTGCTCCAGGTGATTCGGCTCGTGCGCCCGCGCGCGAAGGCCCTCGGGGTCGAGCTCGCTGTGGACGTCGCTCACTCGCCGGCCTACGTCGTCGGAGACAGCGACCTGCTCCAACAGGCGCTCCTCAACCTCGTACTCAACGCCTTCGAGGCGCAGCCCAACGGGGGAAGGACGCGGCTCATCGTAAGTCGCGAGGACGAGTGCGTTCGGATCGATGTCGAAGACGAGGGCCCGGGAATCCCCGAGGCGATGCTCGGACACGTCTTCGAGATGAACTTCACGACCAAGAAGAGCGGTACGGGGATCGGACTCACGGTCGCCCGGTCGCTCGTGGAAGGGCAAGGAGGTCGACTTCGCCTCTCTAGCGAGAACGGTGAAGGAACTCGGGTACAGATCCTACTACCGGAGAGCATCACGCCGCGGAGCAGGCCCTTCTAGAAGGAGAAGACATGCATCCAATGGCATTGTTGGTCGAGGACGACGAGTCGAGCCTCGATGCGCTCGAGAAACTCGTCCAATCGCAGGGCTTCGACACGGTCGCTGTGCAGACGCTGGAACGGGCACGAACCGAGATCGAAGATCAAGCGCCCGATCTCGCGATCCTCGACCTCGATCTGCCCGACGGCAACGGCGCCGACCTGCTCGACCGGCTGAACACCGGGCTCGATACCGAAGTCGTCGTCGTCACGGGTCATGGCAGCATCGACTCGGCGGTCGGCGCGCTCCACGCCGGTGTATTCGATTACCTGACGAAACCGCTCGATACGAGCAGATTCGAACGCGTGCTCGCGAGCGTCAAACGGACGCTCGCGTTGCACAAGGAGGTCACGCAGCTGCGCGAGAACCTGAGGCGCCTCGGCCGCTTCGACCGCCTCGTCGGGTCGTCGAGCGCCATGCAAGGCGTGTACGACTTGATCACACGCGTGGCGCGGACCTCCTCGACGGTCCTCGTCACCGGGGAGACCGGCACCGGCAAGGATCTGATCGCCGAGACGATCCACCGAATGAGCCGGCGCTCGGACAAGCCGTTCGTGCCCGTCAATTGCGGCGCGATCCAGCCCTCCTTGATCGAGTCTGAGCTGTTCGGGCACGAGCCCGGGAGCTTTACGGGTGCAACCCGCACGAGGAAGGGACTGTTCGAGCAGGCGCACGGTGGCACGCTGTTCCTCGATGAGATCACGGAGATGCCCATGGACTTGCAGGTCAAGCTGCTGCGTGTCCTCGAGTCCAAGGTGGTCCAACGGGTCGGCGGAGAGAAGACGGTCCCTGTCGATACACGGCTGATCGCCGCAACGAACCGCTCGCCGGAGGCGGCGGTCGGGGACGGCAAGCTACGTGAGGACCTGTTCTATCGCCTCAAGGTCTTCCCGATCGCGGTCCCTCCTCTGCACGAACGCAACGGAGATCTCGAGCTGCTTGCGAGCTACTTCCTCAGCGAGCTCAACGAGGAGACCGAAGAAGCGAAGCGGTTCGAACCCGCGGCGCTCGACCGCCTCCGAGCACACCACTGGCCCGGCAACGTCAGAGAGCTACGCAACGTCGTCGAGCGCGCGTTCATTCTGGCGGGTGACAAGATCAGCCCCGAGCACATCCAGGTCGAGGAGACGTCCGGCGCGCGGCCAACGGGGTCGGAGCTGATGATCCAGGTCGGGACCTCGATCGCCGAAGCCGAGAAGGAGCTGATCGTCGCAACGCTCGAGCGGCTCGACGGCGACAAGAAGCAGGCAGCGCAGACGCTCGGAATCAGCCTCAAGACGCTCTACAACCGGTTGAACCGCTACGGGCTCGGACGTTCGAAGGTCAGGTCGTGGAGCGGCTGATGCCCCCGGTAGTCCGGGGATCCGCTCGCAGATCTCGAGCTGTTCGACTTCGTCGAGATCCTCGGCATGATCGGCCATGACCGCTACCAGTACGTCGGGCGGCCGTAGTAGTCGTAGAGGCGTTCCTCGTAGTGACGGTTGACCGGTGCTCGCGGGTCGTATTCGGGGCTCGACTTGATCTGGGCCTGCTCGAGATCGACGAATACGGTTCGGTTGGCCCAATCGATCTTCGTCACCCAATCGGTCGAGGTCAGAACCTTGCGGCCGGGCAGCCAGTTGCGCGTATCGACGACGACCCATCGGACCTTCCAGTCGTTCGTGTCGAGAACGAAGTCCGCGACGCGCCCCAGACCGCCGTCCAGCGCTTCGATGTTGTAGCCGATGACCTCCTTCGAGCTCCGGAGGTGGTTGTCCTCGTCGGGCGGCGCCGGAACATCGGGTTCGCTCATCGAAACCGGAGTGCTGCCCGTCAGCGGATTCCAGTAGACCGGCCACGAGTAGTGTCGCGCGAGCTCGACCTCCTGCTGGCGTGAGACAGGCATCTCGACGTCGACCGGAGGACTGTCCTTGATCAGCTGCTTGGTCAACTCGAAGTGTATCGTCCGCCGCTGCCAATCGGTGCCGGTGACCACGCCGGGAGAGATCAAGACCTCCCGTCCGAACCAGGCCCCGGTCTTGACGAGCAGGTAGCGAACGAGCCAGCCCAAGTCGTCGAACAGGAAGCTCTGGATCTTGCCGGCGGACCCATCCTTCGCACCGGCGTGATAGCCCTGGAGCTCCCGGACACTCAATAGCAGTTGTGGGTCTGGGATGACATCGGTGTTCTTGGTCACGGCTGGACCTCCTGTTGGCTCCTACGCTCGAACGACTCGATGCAAACGCTGTGCCCCGAGTTTGGAGAGGAGCCGCGAAACTCGAGAGCACGCCTTGTGCAAGACACGCGCGACCGTCCACGGCGGCTCTCGGTCTACAACGTGCACTGACGGTCCTACCGTGCGCGGCCCGCTGGGCCCGCGCGCCGCGCGTGCATTTTCTACATTCCTCCGATCAGGCGTCGAAGTAGTCGCGCAGGCGGTATTCGCTCGGACGTCGCAGGGAGAACGTGGTCCGGATTACTCATGAGGTCAGAGCTGCCCGACGCCGACGCTCACCGGGTTGCTCGCGAAGTCGATCGGTGCCAGCGTCGCCCACGCGAACGTCAGCGACCTTGCCTGCAGCGGCAGAAGCAGACCCGGAGGGGCGAAGAAGCCCGCCGGCGCACGTCCCGTACCGTCCAGGACCCCGAGCGCGAGCGGGAAGATCGGCGAGTTCGCGGCCTGGAGCAGCGTGTAGAACACAGGGTCCGGGTTGACGGGGATCGTGACGTGGCTCGAGATCCGTATGCCGGGCTGGCTGCCCGAGGCCGACGCGAGAAGCAAGTAGGCGCGATCCTTGCGACTCGCCCCACCCTGGAGAACGAAGACCGTCAGACCACCCTGGCTCGCCGAGACCGAGCGGCGCGACGCCCAGAGCGGATCGGCCGTCAGATCGATTCTCGTACGCGGTGACAACAGGACGAGGCCCTTCCCGTCATCGACGACGATGCGAAGCACCGCTCTTCCGGCCTTGCTTCCCGACCGGACTCGGAACCGGTAGACGCCGGAGCCCAGCGCGCGGTATCCGCCGATCTGCACGCTTGCAGTGCTCGACGCATCGATTGTGACCTGGAGCTTCGCCGCGGACCCGACGAGCTGCCGGCCGGTCAGATCGCGAAGGACGACGACCGCATCGGCCGTGGTGTGTCCGTCCGCCGGCAGCGTCGGCACGGAGAGGGTGACCGAGGAGAGATGATGGTCCGGCCGCCCGAAGAGCTTTTTGCGCCACTGGTCATAGAGCTTGCGCAGCTGCAGCACCGGGTCGGGGTCAGACCGGTACTTTCCGACAATGTTGTGATTGAGGTAGTATGTCCCCGCCGCGCAGCCGGTGGCGAGGCTGCAACCGCCGTCCCGATCACCCTGCCGTGCGACGATCATGTATCCGTTGTGGGCGCTCTTGGTGAAGTTCTTGGGCGGCGAGCCGCAGCCCGGGGGATTAGTCGAAGAACACGAGCAGCGACCGTCGCCCCCCATCAGCCTTGCCGCCTCCATCGCGGCCATGAGCCTCGCGGCGAGATCTCCGTGCGTGTTGCGGAGCGCGTCTTCGGCCTTCTTCAGCACCGGCCGCCCGGTGAGCACGTTTCCCTGGATCGCGTACACCAGCGTGCCGACCTTGCCCGTGAGATCACCGGCCCATGCTCCCGTGGCGTTGCCGGTGAAGCCCGCCGCGCGGCCGCTCGTGTCGACGATCCCGTACTGCCGGTTCTGATGCCCCGGATCCTGCTTGGCGAGCATCGCGAGGATCTGCGACGGCGCGATGTCCTTTGCCAGCCCATCGCGAATGAAGCGTCGGGTATAGCCGCTGAAGTCGACCGCCGACTGCACGGCGGCGGCGCCCGATCCTACGAGCACGACGGGCGACCAGCCGCGCAGGTCCATGCTCTCGACGCAGGTGGCGGAGGCAATCCCGACTTCTTTGGTCCGGGTATCGACGATGATGATCGACCACGTCGCCGGGAGCGCCGGCGCGAGCACCAAGGTGGTCAGCGAGAGGAGAACGACACGACAACTCGACATCGGAGCCTCGTCGGAGATTCGGTCTCGACAGCGTAGCACAGGACCGACCGCGGCTCCGGGCAGAGACCGAGACCACGCTGTCTCCGACAACCTCCTACGCGTTCCAGGAGGGAATCTCGCCGTGCCTGGGGGCTTGATGAGGCGTCAGGAGAGATCGAGAATCATGAGCCTGTGAGGAAGAGCCCGGCCTTGTTACCCGCAAGGGCCAGCCGGGCTCTGTTTTCGCAGGGTCACCCATCGTCGACCCAACTCGTGGGGGTTCCCATGCAGGTCCGCTCCATGTGGCTTCGTCGTGTCGAGGCCGACCAAGAGGGAGGAACTGATGATGAAGCGCTTGATCGTGTGCTGTGACGGCACCTGGAACTCGCCGGACCAAGAGGACCACGGGGAGCCCACTCCCACGAACGTCGTCAAGACGCGCAACTGCATCGCCGAGCGGGATGCCGACGGAGTCGAGCAAGTCGTCTACTACCATGCCGGCGTCGGAACCGAAGGCGGGATCTTCAAGCGCACGGCGGGTGGCGCTTTCGGTGAGGGTCTCGACCAGAACATCAAGAGCGCATACCACTGGCTCGCGTCGCAATACGCCCCGGGGGACGAGGTCTATCTGTTCGGCTTCAGCCGCGGTGCCTACACGGTTCGAAGCCTCGGCGGAATGATCACTGCGTGCGGGCTGCTCGACCTGCACGGTCTGGACGCTCCGGAGAGCTGGCGCAGAACCGACGCAGCCTACGACAGGTGCTATCGCGTGCCGCGCGAGGAAAGGCGTTCCTGGGCCGATCCTGCCTGGCCGTTCCACGACGATGCGAAGCCGATCCCGATTCGCTTCCTTGGGGTCTGGGACACGGTGGGCGCGCTCGGCATCCCCGATGATCTCTCGCTTCTGAACGTCTTCGATGATCCCGCCCGCTGGCGATTTCACGACACGGACCTGGGACCGAACGTGCTTCGCGCACGCCACGCACTCGCGCTCGACGAGATGCGAGCGAGCTTCACGCCGACGCTTTGGACCCGGTACGAGGGTCGCGACGTCGAGCAGGTCTGGTTTCCCGGCGTGCACTCCGACGTCGGAGGCGGCTACCCGAGCTCGGGACTCTCCGACATCGCGTTGAAGTGGATGCTCGACCAGGCAGCGGAGCCGCTCACAGACAGCCCCGGCCTGGTACTTCGCCCCGGCGTGATGAACCAGCTGAAGGCGGACCCACAGGCGACACTCCATGACTCGGTCCGCGGGCTGTTCAAGGCGCTGCGGACCCGTCCCCGGAGCATCCCGCCAATCGCGCCGGGCGCGGAGGAGTCACTCCACCCGAGTGTGCTAGCCCGTCAAGAGAACCCTCCGATCTTCCAGGGTCCGTATCATCCGACGCGGGTCCTCGAGCCAGGAGCCTCGGCCACCGTGCACGTCTTCGCTCGAGAACGCTGGAACACCACCGGGCTCTACCTTCCGCCCGGGAACTACGAGCTCACGGCCACCGGCGAGTGGTTGGACAGCCGCATCAAGTGCGGGCCGGGAGGCACCAAGGACGGCAAGTTCTACCCCCAGGAGGTCCTCCAGGTCGTCGGCACGTTCTGGGGCAAGCTGGAAGGCCTGTGGAAGAAGGCAACGAACAACCAGAACGCCGACTTCTGGGGATCTCGTCGAGCGGAAGACATGCCGTGGATGGCGCTCGTCGGAGTGATCGCCAACGACGTGGCAGGCGCGAATCCTGGAAACGATGGCTCGCCCCAGCCCCATCAACGCTTCTTGATCGGCGACCACGCGACGATGCGACTCGAGCATGGAGGATACCTCTACGCGTTCGCCAACGATGCCTGGGCAACCTACGAAAACAACAGGGGCAGCGTCGCGCTCTCCGTTTCCCGGTCCGGATAGCGGTTCTCAGCGAACTCTGTGAATCGGTCCAGAGACGCGATAGCCGAACTGCTTTCGCAGATCGTCGAGTACCCCTTCGTCGAACGTGATCGTCGAGAAGTCGGTCGTGCCGCCGAGCGAGACAGTGCCACGAACGATCGTGGCCCCGCGGATCCAGGACGGTCCATCGTCGATCGTCAGGTCACCTTCGACGAACAAGAGACCCGAGAGGTTGGTCATGCTCGCGGTGGTGATCTGGAGCGAACCGGTGCAGATCAACATGAAGCGACCGTCGAGCTTGTTGGTGCTCGACACGATCGTCGTACCCGTGTTCTCGAGGATCACGATCGCGTGCTCGGGTACCTCGGTCGGTAGCTGAGACAGGTCCGTGACGATGTAGTCCGCAACCTGCTCGAGCTCGACGAGCGTGACTCCCAGGACGTCCGGCAACGACGTCTTGTCGGCCGGCACGGTCGCCAGCGGCTGGGCGGCCGTGATCGTCGCGGTGCTCGTGGGGTCGCCCGTATTGACCGGATACACGACTCCCGCGGCGACGTCGCCACCTTCGATCCGGATGTTCGAGCCCATTGTCGTCGTGTCGCCGCGGGCGACGCAGAGTGCGCCCGTGGCCGGCAAGCTGATCGACAGCGTCCGGCGAATCTCCGTCTCGACCGTCTCGGTGGCAACGATCGTGTTGGGAGCTACGCCCGCGGCCTTGGATGGATCGTAACGCCGGTAGATGATGCCGCGGCATCGGAGCATCCAGACCACGCCATCGGTGTCTTCGCCCACGGATCGAGAGATGTCCTTGATGCCGAGCGCGCTTCGCAGCAGCGCCCGCTCGGGAGTGTCGCCGGGGTTGGTCGGCTTCCATACCTCGTAGCGACCCCACAAGTTGCCGGTCACGAAGAACTCGCGAACCAGCCCGATCTCGGGGTCCATCGTCTCGTGCACGGGCGGATCGCTGACCTCGTCGAGCACCGGGGCAAACGTCAGCACGGGTTGGGCGTCCTGGCGCCGGAACCAACTCGTGGCTTCGGCGATCCCGGCATGCGCGAACTGCAGGGCGTAACCACCACGTGTGACCAATGTGTCCTGTTGCGTCTTGCGCGCCGCGAACAACTGGATGCTCGAGAACGTGATACCGGAAGCCAAGATGGTCAGGAACACGACCATCAGCATCGCGATGCCCGACTCTCGCTTGTCCGCTACGATCGACACTGGCCTGTTCATGTGGTTTTGCCCTGAGCGGTGTAGGCGACGATGTGGAAGTGCGAGAAGCCGACCCTCTCTCGGTCAGCAACTCGCACCACGACCAGGCGGACGAGGACCATCCGTGACGACACTGGCCCGGAGATCTGAACCTCGAATCCGTGTGGGAAGCCCGCTCCACTGGTATCCATCTGGCTGAACCGCGAGACTCCGAAGCGGGCATCCGCGTAGTTGGTTGCGACCGACAGTCCCTGGAATGCCAGCATGTCGCGCCGCACCAGGTTGGGGTCGGTCAGGATCTTCCAGGTGGATCCGCGCGACGCAGGAGGGGCAGTACTCATCCCACCGCTCGCCGTAATCGAGCGAAGCGTATCCGACAGGCTCGGGTCGACCCCGATCTTCCAAACCACGTACACCGCGCTGTGCTTGGCGCCTTCGGCATCGGCGGTCCCGCCGAGAAGATGCTGCAGCACTTCCGTTTGGTCGTTGGTGTCGGTGATCCGATCGATGCCTGCGGCATCGACGAGCGGTTCGCTGACCCAGTGGCACAGATTCAACCCATGGGGTGTGCCGGACGTCGGCCCATCGCCGACCGGTGACAGGTAGTAGGCGTGGAACCGAATGATCGCGTTGCGATAGCGATTCCCCGAGCTACATAGGAAGGCATCGGTTCGATACTGCTCGGCGAACACCAGCAGGTTCCCGGTGTACTGCTCGCCGGCCTTCTCTTTGTCGAAGGCACCGTCGGTTCTGGGCACGGGAAGTCGCGACGCGATCGGGGACGGACAGTCACTCAGATCCATCAGGCTGTTGTACGCGTTGCCCGTCGGCGTGTTGGTCACCAAGAGCACGGATGAGCTCAGCGTTGCATTGACCGACGTCAAGACGTCGTGATTGACCTCCAGCGTCTTCATGATCTCGCTCGCGAACTTCTGCGACTCGCCCGAGGACGACGTCAGCGTCACCAGTACCGAGGTCATTCCGAGCAAGAGGACGATCGCAACGAGCGCCTCGAGCAGCGTGAAGCCTCTGTCCCTGTTGTGCCGTCTCACGCCGAACCTACCGGTTGATGAAGATCTGAATCTGGTGCCAGGCATAGTGAAGCTGCCCTTCGTAATGGGCCTCCACGCGCACGAGATACGCACCGCCAGGGAACGTGCTGCTCGGAGTCGCGAGCGTGTACGTCTCGGCAGCGCCGCTGTTCCAGTCGGGGATTCGGTAGCTCGGATCAGACGGAGTCTGCCCGACCTGCGCCAGCGAGTTGTCTTGCACGTAGTGCCACGTACGCCCTGCGTCTCGCGACCACGTGATCGCGTAGACAACGCCCGAGTCGTCAGCGGAGAAGCCGTCCAGCGTATCGGGCGTGTACTTCTTTCCGTCCCAGCGCTTCCACGAGATGTCGTGCTTGATGTCGATGGAAGTCGGGTCTCCGAACTCGGCGAAGATCGACGGCGCGAGGATCTGGACGCGAGGGATCGGCAGCGGACTGCTGGCATTGCCGCTGGTGGTCAGATGGAGCAGCGAGTGCAACATGCTGGTGACCACGTACTTGGCGATCAAGTCGGTTCCCAGCATGCTCGACTCGGCAATCCCGTTGCTCACGATGAAGCCGGAGCTCGTGCCTGCCGGGTTGACCAACTCGATCAGGCTCGAACCGTTCCTCCCGGACGAGTTCAACGAGACGTAGTCGAGCAACACGTTGGCCGTGTAGCGATTCGTCGAGTAGGGCGCGAGGTTCCAGTGGATCGGAAACGTACCGGCCGTCGACAACTCGAACGGTCGATTGACGAAGATGTTGGACGGGACCTTCAAGTTGTAGTTGGTGACCAACGATTGTCCATCGGCCGTGAGCGGCAGGGATTCGCCCGTGTTGTCGTGCTTGAACCTGCTCGCGATGTTGTAGAAGGTCGTGCAGCCTTCCGTGGCGAGCAGCTGATTCGAGTTGGCAAGGTCGGTTCCGTATGCTCGATACGTGTTGCCGACCACACCGGTGGCAATCATGCCGGTTCCGTTCACGGACCAATAGGCGGTCTTCTTGTCGTAGAGCGCCAGCGAACCGTCGTTGTTGAGGACGAGTCGGGTGGCGCCGGTCCCGGCCGTCGTGCTCGACCAGACCGCGGTGCCGGACGCGCGCATGACGAGGTTGCCGTCGGTCTGGAGCTTGAGCTGATCGGCTCCGGATCCGGCGGTGTTCGAAGCCCACAGAACCGTGCCCAACGAGTCTTTGAGCACGAGGTTCCCGTCTGACTGGAAGTAGAGGCGATACTGGGCGTTCTTCGATTCGAGATACTGGTCGTTCGTCAGTGAATCGCCGGACTTGATGCTGTTGGTGGGACTCGGTTTGTCGCCCGCCGCGATCGGGTCCGCGCTCGTGTAGACGTTGGATGCCAGGTCTCGGTAGAACTCCCCGACCCCGCTTCCAGGCAAGAGGTTGCCGATCATCTTTCCCTGCGGATCGAGCTTGCCCCACTGGGTCGCATAGACCGAGTCCGGGTAGAGCTCGCCCAGCCATGGGATTCCCCACCAGATGAACCCCGATGTGTTCGACGCCCGAACCAGGCACCGGTAGTTGAGGATGTCCCCCTTGGAGCTTGCCCAATCACGGACGTTGTTGACCGTGGCCGTGACCAACGGCTCTCCCCAGGGCCGCAAGTTGACCGGGTTGTCGAAGATCTCGTTGCCGAGCCCGATGTAGCAGAACGTGAGCCCGACCATGGGCGTGAACACGACCTTCGACTCGGTGACTCCCCGGCGCAGGATTCGCAGCAGGGCGGGAACGTCGAACCTCTGCCTGCCCTGCCACGTCGTTGCCAAGCGAGTCGGATCCAGGCCCGGGAAGTCGGGCCGTGCGTCCTCGGCGCCGTTGGTCAGGGCGTCGTGATACCAGTTGTAGCCGTTGCCGAAGTTCGGATCGCCGTTCAAGAGGTCCTGGTACGGGTTGTGCCTCGGATCGCCGATGATCTGGAACCGCTCCGTGAACGGAACCACGTTCGGATCCGCCGTCCACCAGGTGTACGTCTCGGAGAAGTTCTCCGGCTGTGTCGGGGTCGGATACATCGCCCCCGACTTCCACCACTCGGTGAGCGACGGAGAGAGGATCCGAGTGCGTACGGTGACCATCACATCGTCATTGGCCGGCCGATAGGGCGTGTTCGTCGCCGTTACGAACCGCTTGTTCGGGAACGCCGAGCCCGGGATCGTGATCACCCAGCGAGCCGTGTTCTTGGTGCCGGTGCCTTGCGCGCTGAGATCCTTGCTGAAGTCCGTGCCACCGACGCAGGAGGGCACGTACTCGAGACCGTAGAGGCGCGCCGCAGTCGACTTCGCCAGACCGCGAGCGCTGGCGTCACTCGTCACCTCGGTGCCATCGTCGAGGATGTGACGGCAGCGCACTGGAGTGTTGTAGAGCCGGATCATCGTGCGGTACCCGGCCCCGTCCGGATTGCCGAAGCTCGCGTCGTAGTACATCTCCCCGGGCAGGAGTGACGAATCGCTCTTGTGCTTGGCAGCGGTCATCGGCGAGTAGGCGCGGGTCGCCCCGACGAGCGGACCGCCGCGCAGGTTCTCGATCGTCACCTCGGAGAGCAGTTTCCCGCCGGCGCCGACCAGGTTCATCCCCATGACCTCGAGCATGATCGGGTGCGTCTCGGGCATCGCATCCGGCAGGGTCACATTGTCCGGTTCCGTCAGCCAGGAATAGACGCGAAGTCGGACCGACTCCGATGCGGTGTCCGACAGATCGCGGGCGGTGTGCAGCTTCTCGGGATGCGTCACGACGCGGATACCGGGCAACTCCGACGGGAGCTTGGCGGCATCGGAGTAGTTGCGCAGCGGAGGCATGGGCAGCATCTCGCCGTGGAGGTTGACGATCATCGCGCTGCGATACTTGAGCGGGTCGCTATTGAGATCCTCGAGGAGCATCTGCAAGGTCGGCTCCTCGTTCATGTCGGAAAGCGGCGCCGGTGGCGTCGTGCCGGCGGCCTTGGCCTGCTCGATCTCCTGTTTCCGCTTCTCGATGGCGCTCAGGCGCGCTGCGTGCAACGCGCGTGCGCGCGGCAACCGCATGCAGTGGTTGTAGTAGTCGGCAAGCGCATAGGGGACCGGGTTCGTTTGCGCGTCGTAACCGTTGACCTCGACGCCATCGAAGCTCATGCGCGCCTTGAACCGGTCCGGGGGATAGTAGTACGTCGTGTCCGACCCGGTCGGCAGCAGGCCCGGGTAGTAGTACACGCCGGTCACCGTGTCCGCCGTGGTCGGCTGGCTGACGTTGACGTATGGACGGTAGACCGGATCGCGGCCATATCCGGCCTTCGTGATCCAGTGCACTCGCAGCTCCAGGCCCGGGTTCTGGCTCTCGAGCTCCGTGACGATGGCGTCCGCGAATGGTGCCATCGTCTCCATGTTGACCCACCAACCCGGGATGCTCTCGATATTGAGCAGGTACAAGTCGTAGACCTGCGTCGTCGGATACACGGTCGACGAGGCCTGGATGACCGTGGACACGTTGGCCTGCACCAGGTCGTGTCCATCCCTGTTCTTCTTGAATATCTTGACGCTGACATAGCGCAGGCCGCCGTGCTCGGCACCGGTGAATCCACGGACGGAGATCGTCCGGGACCAAACCCATTGGCCGTTCTGCTTCAAGTTCTCCGACAGCGGGTGATCGGGTGCCACGAGGCTCCCGTTGATCTTCAGGGTCGTCAGTATCGGGATCTTGCTCCCAGCGTCGTCCAGGGCATCGAGGTTGACCGGCGCACCAGTCAGGCTACGATTCGCGTACGATTGCACCTCGGCGAGGAGCGATTGCGCCTTGCTGAATGCGAAGGCCTTGGCCGACAGGGTTCGCGTGCCTCCGTAGGTCGTCAGCAGGCTCCGCACGAGTGACGACGCGATCATCGTCAAGACCACGATTGCCACGGTGACCTCGATCAACGACAAACCAGCGTCTCGCCCGCGCGTCTTGATCGGTATCCAGCACATAACGATCCTTTTCGGCATCGACGCTGGCATCTGTAACCCGGCAACGCTGCTCGACTCCGACAGTACGCGGAACGGGCGATGCCGACGACCGGTCGGCGACGTCTCAGAATGCGACGAAATGGTCTCGACTTGCGACAACGTCTCAATTCGACACCGAAGTGGCGATCGAACCGCGCGATCGAGTTCCTGGACGGATTCGAAAATGCGCATTCAAGCCCCTGGACCGACTTGCGCGGTACGACCAGCGCGCTGAAGCGGTCGGCGCCATCCGAACGGCCCCACACGCGGCCACCGGGAGCTTGCGGGTCCGCGTCCGGCGTTGAATAGTACTGTCATGGATCGCCGCTCCTTCCTCGCCCTCTCGACGCTGGGTGCGAGCTACAGCCTCGCGATCGATGCTCGCCGGTTCTTCCAAGCCCCTGCCGAGCCGCAGTCGCAGGCGGTGGCGGAATCGACAGCGTTCCCGGACTCGGACGCCACCTCGACCGAGCGGCACATGCGCACGATCGACCACAAGGCCGATGTGTTCATCGCCGGCGGCGGCATGGCCGGTGTCTGCGCCGCGCTCGCCGCCGCCCGCAACGGCGCCAAGGTGTTCCTCGTGCAGGATCGTTCGCGTCTGGGGGGCAACGCCTCGAGCGAGATCCGCATGCACATCGTCGGGGCCGACGCGCACGGCAGTCGCCCCGGTTGGCGCGAGGGCGGGCTGATCGAGGAGATCCGGCTCGAGGATGCCGTGCGCAATCCCCATCGCGCCTGGGAGCTGTTCGATCTGACGCTCTACGACCTCGTCAAGCGCGAACCCGACATCGAGCTCAGGCTGGATACGTCTGTCTATCACGTCGAGAAGCAGGGTTCGAAGATCGCACGCGCATGGGCGCGGTGCGACAAGACAGAGACGATCTATCGCGTCG
>Ga0210086_1001202_pt1 | contig 13654 bp, 16 predicted proteins | sample China_Galinas_PW_3_FD_184867 | JGI IMG/M metagenome (GOLD analysis project Ga0210086, IMG submission 184867) | Wetland microbial communities from San Francisco Bay, California, USA, that impact long-term carbon sequestration - China_Galinas_PWB_D2... | ecosystem: Environmental > Aquatic > Marine... | reverse complement strand
TGCGCTCGATCTCGGATGCGGCACCGGGTTCTGGTCAGTTCGCCTGGCTCAACGCGGGTGGGAGGTAACGGGCGTCGACATCGTGCCGAAGGCGGTGCGCATCGCCCGCAAACGCGCACGCGCAGCCGGCGCGGAGGGTCAATTCGTCGAAGGTAGCATCACGGCGCTCACGGCCGCGGGCATCGGTTCTGGATTTCGCCTCATCCTGGACTTTGGCGTCGTACATGGCCTCACGCCCGAGCAAGTGCAGGTGGTGAGCCGTGAGGTCACGGCGTTGGCCTCTGAAGACGCCACGCTCCTGATGTACGCGTTCTCACCGGGTCGCAGAGGACCGCTACCGCGAGGGATCAGCAGGGAAGAGATCGAACAAGATTATGGGGGATGGGTGATCGTTGACGAGGAAGCATTCGATTTGACCGGGGCTCCCCGTTTTGTGCAGAAAGCACACCCTCGCTTTTACCGCCTTCGCCGCAAACGACCATGATGATTGTGGCAATCCACGGTGCCTAACAATGCGTTCAAGCAGAACCTACTTTAATATTTGTAATATTTGGGGTCAGAGTAAGAGTAATATTTGGGGTCAGAGTAAAAACCCGCCTTCTTCTCAATTGCCGCAGTTCAAGTTTTTACTCTGACCCCATATCCTTTACCGCTATCACTGCGCAGATCAATAACGACCGCAGGCGTGGGTGATGTAGTTGGTCAATTGTTGCCGTTCCTGGTTGGCCCGCATCAGGTTGCTGTGAGTTGCCCTGAACAGGCCCCGCATCATCCTGTAAGCCATTGTCGGGTGCCGATCAATGCACGACTCCAAGACTTCCGGCTTCAAGGTATAAACGGTTGCACCGTCGACAGCCTCAAGCGTCGCCTTGCGCGGGGTGCCATCAACAAACGCCCTTGTCCCTGCGCATTCTCCCCGGGTCATCGTGTAGACGCCGATTTCGCGGCCATCGACATTGGATAACACCGCGACTTTACCGGCTGCCACCAACACCAGCCGGTTGTCCACGTCGCCTTCGCTCATCAGGCGTTCGCCCGGGCTTAAGTGGCGGACTTCCATGATCGCAGCGAGCAACTCGCATTCTCCTGCATCGAGTTCTTCGCCCAGGACTGACCCCTTGACGACAGCGCCATCGGGGCGACCAACCTCCAAAGGCTCGTCATTGCAGGCCGAAGGTCCTGTGGCTATTGCCAAGATATCTTCTATACCATCAACATAAAGTGCGTCCATATTGTCTACCTCAACAGTTTGGCTTTAACTGTGGAGTAGCTTAACGCCGATTAAACATTTATAAAAATAGATATTAATAATCTATACCATAGATAATAGTCTATGTACTATAGCGGGCATGAATTGCTGGGCTTTCTTTTATTTAGCCCAACCTACGATCCTGCGAATCAAGCTATGAAGGAAAAAGAGAGCGCCTGATGACAGAACGTTTCTTGGAGGTTACACAGGAGGCAGGGGTGGCCTTGTTTCGTCGAAATATTACTGGTGAGGTTGTGATGCTGAATCTCCTCCGCTTTCGCGACGTGGCCGATTATTCCGCAAACCCGGAGCTGATGCCCAGCCAGCCCATATCCGGTGCGGAAGCATATCAAAAGTACATCGATCACACCTTGCCTTTTCTCGAAGAGAGCGGTGGGGATCTTGTGTTCTTGGGGGAAGGTGACAACTTCCTTATAGGGCCGCAGGAAGAGAGATGGGATCTTGTCATGCTTGTCCGTCAGAAATCATTATCGGACTTCATGGCCTTTTCCTCGAATCAAGGATATCTAGCGGGCATAGGCCATAGGACCGCTGCATTGGAAGATTCCCGCTTGTTGCCGCTGGTCGAATCGAAAACAGCAACATAGCACTCCTATATGGAAAAAAATTATATCCGAGTGCGATAGTTTGGGCTGAACTGAATAATCGGGGACAGCTCAATTTGAGCTCTATATGCTTGGTCCGTCTCCAGTCGCATGAATAATAGGGTCAGAGAGGAATATCCGCTAATATAAGCAAATATTCCTCTCTGACCCTATATTTTGTCCCTTTAAATAATAGATACCCAAATGGATATTAATCGCAAGGCTCCCGCTATTGGAACCGCCGAGACTCTCGTCCGAGCGTCGTTGGATGTCGTTTGGTCTGTTCAAACCAACATCACGGAGTGGAGTCGATGGAATCCGGACATTGCATACGTCGATATGGAGGGACCACTTTCACCCGGAACCGAGTTTCGTTGGAAGGCCGGCGGCGCTGCGATTACCTCTGAGCTTCAGGAAGTCGAGCCCAAGAGGCGAATTGTATGGACGGGCAAAATACTGGGCATTCGCGCGATTCACGTGTGGATGTTCGAGGAACAAGCAGACGGTGTGCTCGTACGAACCGAGGAGTCTTTTGATGGCTTGCTTGTGCGTCTTTTTGCCCGATCGATGCGACGAATGCTTGATTCCACCTTGACGAATGGCTTGCATGCATTAAAGACGGAATGTGAGCGGGCTTCCGCTGGATAGGACAATTGGGGTCAGATTGAGGTACCCCCAATATTAACCAGAATAAAATCAGAACTGTGCCCAGACCCCGATTGATTTATAATCGCAAGGTGGGGGGCTGGATATATCCGTCAGTGTGTCAGAGGAGGGGATATGACAGATAAACAAAAAACTAAGCCAGATGTAGAAATACATGTTACCTGTAAAGTATGCATGAAAGAAGTGCCGTTGTCCGCAGCCAAGAGTGATGAGGCATCGGATTATGTTTACTACTTCTGCGGGTCTGACTGCTATGCGAAGTGGCGCTTGAAGGAAGGCACGAAATAAATTAAGTCTGTGATGTAAGGGTATCGTTCCTATTTCCAACGCGCATCTGGTGTCAGATCTTACGTCTTGATTTAATGGAGCGCTTACCAATATGATCAATCGGCCATTAACCCAAGCCCTTAGAACTCATCAGCCATGTACCTTCCAGAGCATTTCAAGGAAACAAGCCCAGAGTGTATATCGACGCTGATCGACGACCATCCCTTCGGGATATTGATCACGGTCCCTGAGGGTGTGCCCTCTGTCAGTCACCTGCCATTCCTCTTTGAGCGGTCCCCCGGTTCACAAGGTAGATTGATCAGCCACATGGCGCGGTCGAATCCGCAGTGGCAGCATTTTGCAGCAGGGGACGAGGTCCTGGCGGTGTTTCATGGGCCGCATGCTTACGTTTCCCCTTCGTGGTATTCATCGCCCGGGGTTCCAACCTGGAATTACGCAGTGGTTCACCTGCGTGGTAAGCCTCGAATCATTGAAGGCGAGTCCGAGGTTGAAGCCTTGGTTGAACAGTTAACCCATAGCCATGAATTACATATGCCTAGTCCGTGGAAGCCGGACCTGAGCGGTGAGCGGCGCTCAAAACTTCTCAACATGATTGTTGGCTTCGAGATCGAAATCACGAGTGTCCAGGGTAAATTCAAACTCAGCCAGAACCGCTCTCCCGAAGACCGGCAGCGCGTGATTACGGAATTGAGTCAATCAAGCAATCAAGCCGCCGCCGCAGTTGCAAAACTCATGTTGGACAGGATTGATGGTGAGTTTTAACATTGCGATCATACGGTGCTGGCTTACAGCAGGCTACGCCTGCCTCTAGTCAGAACCTTGCCTTAATAAACCTTAGGCCCGTGGGAAAGGCCGCTGAGCGAAGGTCACGATGAGCGATCAGCAGGCGCATAATTATTCGGTCCAGGTGAAGTGGGCCGGCAATCTTGGCCAAGGCACTAGTAGCTATGGCGCCTATTCAAGAGATCATGAGATCTCGGTGGCCGGAAAGACAGTCATCTCCGGTTCATCTGACCCCGCCTTCCGGGGTGATCCCTCGCGCTATAATCCTGAAGATCTGTTGGTCGGTTCCCTGTCGGCATGCCACATGCTCTGGTACCTGCATCTGTGCGTGGAAGCCAAGATCATCGTACTTGAGTATCTCGATCAGGCCTCCGGAATTATGGTGGAAACAGCAGATGGTGGTGGTTGTTTCACTGAGGTTGTCCTCAGACCTCGGATTGTAATCAGTGCGGGTGGGGATGCCGGGCTGGCCGTGCAACTGCATGAGCAGGCGCAGCAGCTATGCTTTATAGCCAATTCGGTGAACTTTCCGGTGCGCTGTGAGCCGAGTGTTCGAGAAGGACATGGAGCGGGTCCGGGGCCAACTCGCGAATATTAATTAAAGCGGTAGGTGACAAATAATGATTATTCATATTCTCCATTTTCACCGATCCTATTTCCTTTCGCTGCAGAAGCGATTCACCGCTGGAATCGATTAGGGAAAAGTGGAATTCAGGGTTCCCGGACGGTGAGTACGAGATATATGGCTGAAAGTACCGCTAGCTCCGATATCATGTAAGTCAACATAATCCAGCACAATATAGAGGCGACGAGGTAATGAGCGTCTTCCAGGCTGGCGCCCGCGCCGGCCAGCAATATCGCGACAAGCAGGTGGGTGCTCATATAATGGGGTAAGCATCTGCGGGCGTCCCGGTTATGACGGTATGCGGCAGCGCGTTCGAATTCGTCTCCTTTGGAAGCATCGCGAAAGATGCCGATGGGCCATAAGAACTTTCGAATTGTGTCTATAATATTTTTTCCGCGCTGCCGCTGCGACATTCAATCAGCTCTCATTTTTAATCATAATAGAAGCAATTAAAGGGGTCGCTGATAAATGATAGTCATCCTTCATTTGCTTTGTCACCGCCTCTTTACACATCTTGGGCTTGATCTCGTTAGGCCAATTTATCTACTTATATACGAAACATGCTTAGCAGTTTACAAGATCCGTGTGGCCGAAGCCTTTGGTGTAGTCGAGCACGGAGATGACTATCGGTATCACGCGGAATATTTTAACGTCTTCCGGTGTCGGCATCTGCACGGGCAGGGAGGTTTGTTCAGGATACTTCAACGGGAGCATGCGCAATACCTTTTCCGCCTCTGTCGGATCGGTCACCGCTTGCGCGTGGGCCGCCATGGAAAGTCCGGTTATCGTCATCAGGTCCGACGTATCGTGATCAATGGTTAAAGATACCCGATCGTCCCATGCCAGATTCGCAGCCTTCTGGCTGTCCAATCCGCAGAGGAAATAGAGAGTGAGACCTTCGTTTACGTAGCCGACGGTCGTCGCCTGCGGCCAGCCGTCCGGCCTCAGCGTGGCAATCGTCATAATCCGGTGCTGGTCCAAGAGCGTGAGGATCTTCTGTCTGATCTTCTCGTTCATATCCCTTCTCCATTAATGCCCGGGCTCAGGTCACGTATTCGCCTGATTTTGGCGGAGCCCATGCGCTGGCTTCGATTGTTGATGTTTCGTTAAAAATTCCAGGGCGAATCATTTACGGATGCCTTGGGGAGTTTAAATGCGCCGTAAACGATAATGGGGACCAGATCACAGTTTACTCTAATGGATAGCGGGAGCTTTGCTCTGATCTCAATTGGGTTCAATTCGCTGCCTGGCGTATATTTCAAACCATAACTGATTAACTAAATATAGTTTAAAAAACCTTATAAGAGCCGCTATCAGGATGCGCGCCTTTATTGCTGAACAGCTTTGGTAATCCGGGTTGGGAAATCATGGGTAACATCATAAGATTCTTGTCAGGACGGGATAAGCTTTCCGTCTTCGAGCGCCTGGTTGGTCCCCATGTAGATCCTCTCTATAAACTGGCTTATCGATTTACCAATAACACGATGGAAGCAGAGGATTTGGTTCAGGACCTCTTGCTTAAGCTTTATCCAAAATGCCATGAGCTGGAGAAAGTGGAAAAATTACGGCCCTGGCTGGCGCGTGTGATGTATCGCATGTGGGTGGATAGACTGAGGAGCCAGAGGCTGTCAGTTGTGGATGCAGTCGATGATTTAACCGAGCTTGCACAGAGCGTGGAGGCCGTAGATCCCGATTCTATCCCTGAGCAGGCGTACCATCGCAGTATAACTCAGCAAAAATTGCTGCAGGCGCTGGAGCAGTTGTCCGAGGACCATCGGATCGTATTAATTCTCCATGACGTGGAGGGCTATTCGTTGGAGGAAATGAGAGTCGTCCTGGATTGCGCCATCGGGACCTTAAAGTCCCGCCTGCACCGGGCGCGTGATCGATTAAGAAATCTGCTCGACGATGGAACCTTTTGAGCCACCGGAACGTGTTAAGAGGCATATGGATGCGATTATGAGCTGTGAAACCACAACCCAAAATTTGAATGATTTCCTGGATGGCAGCCTGGATGGGTTAAAAGTCGAGGAAATACAGTCGCATATTAAAGAATGCGAGGCTTGTCGCCGACTGGTGGACCGTGAACAAGGCATGCGGGCCGCCTTGAGGGAATTGCCGGTGCCGGAACTACGCCCGGATGTTGTGCGCTCCGCCCTGGCCAAGGCGCGACAAGGGCATGAGCGGCGAGCAAGGCGCAGGCTAGCCATGGGTGGTGCGTTAGCGGCCGGATTTGCCATTTTTGCCGTGGCGAATCTTCTTGTTACGAGCCCGGTGAATAACCCGGCTGAGGTAGCGCAGATTACGCTGGTGAAGGACCAGATCCACGAGATCAAACTGGTCTTTAATTCGAAGAACGACGTCGATGGCGCCACCTTTACCGTGCGGCTCCCCGGCAACGTGGCATTAAGAGGGTTTCCACACCAACAGGCCGTCAGTTGGAAGGGACGGCTCAAGCAGGGGAAGAATCTGCTGGTCTTGCCTGTGATGGCGACTGGTCCCGTCGAGGGCGATTTGATCACCTCGATTGAGAATGCGGAAAGCAAAAAAGCCTTCCATCTCGGTATTCAGATGGAAGCAGGTAATCTATCCAGAAGTTCATATCGTATCGCCGATATGGCGTAATATTAATGTAGAGGAGTTGTTAATGAAATCACTAAAAGCAATCAGTTTGTTGTCGGGCGCATTGATGTTCATCTCGGTGAATGCATATGCCGAGACTCTCGATGTCACGATGGATGTTGTGGACCCGAGTACAAGTGGAACGACTGACCCGAACACAAGTGGGGCGGCTGTGGATCAGCTGATGAACCCAATTGAATTACCGACTCAGGCAGCAGACAAGGCGCATGAGAGCGCGGGGCATGGCCTTGATACGGCTAATGCGGCCCGCGAGCGTGCTGCAGAACGTATTGACGCCAATAGTCATAGTGAGGATGCCAGCGATAACGCCAACGAGCATGCTACTCAGGCCGGTGATAATGCCAATGAAATGGCCACCGATGCCAGTGATAACGCCAATGAGCATGCCGCGCTGGCCGCTGACAATGCCAATGAAATGGCCGCTACGGCCAGTGACAATGCCAACGAGCATGCTGCCATGGCTGCCGATAATGCCAATGAAATGGCCGCGGCAGCCAGCGACAATGCCAATGAGCACGCCGGTCTCGCCGCCGATAATGCCAATGAGCACGCCGGCTCAGCCAGGGAAAATGCCGGGCAATAAGATCTAACAGTTGAAAGGATAGACAAAAGGCCCCCTTTAACAGGGGGCCTTTTTTTTCTATTCATATTAAGTTATTGCCAGATACGCCGAATCTACTTCTACGGTTACGGGGAATAACCGCCATCAAACAAATTTGCATGACGAATTACCTTATGCGCAGCTTGAACCACCGTCTGAAATTTTCCATTTATGGCTTACTAATTTTACTGGCTATGCAGTCTCCAGTATGGGGGAGCCCGGCTCGGGCCCCCTTCGAGAAAGGAGTGGCAGCGTTTCGGAGCGAGGACTACGTAACGGCTCTCCAATATTTTGAGCAGGCACGGTCTGAAGGGTTTGAAGATATCAGCTTGTACTACAACCTGGGGGTTACGAATTACAAGCTTGGGCACTTCTCGGAAGCCGAGAGCGCTTTCTTGAAACTGATAAATGATCCAAAGATGGCGCCCTTGGCTAGCTATAACCTCGGACTTGTGGCTCTGAAGCGGGAAAATTATAAGCGGGCGGAAGAATGGTTTAGAAAAACACTGACTATTAGCAAGTCCGATAAACTTGCAAAGCTGAGTGCCGAGCAGCTCAGGCGGCTTGGTTACGATGTTCCCGTCCAGGAAGAGAAAGTAGTATATCCGGGATTTGCCATGGTAAGAGGCTCGCTGGGTTATGATGACAATGTAATCCTGCAGGCGGATGTCCTGACTTCGTCGACTGCAAATCAAGACGATAGTTTTTTTGAATTCTTTGCTTTTGGCAATAAACAGGTCGCCCAGCTTGGGAATAAAGCTCTCCAAATAGAAGCAAGTCTATTTAATATTCGTTATAGCGAGCTGAATGCTTATAATTTGGATGATCTTTATCTGGGGGTTATCTTGGAGGGTAAGCTTGGGCAATGGAAGTTAGATACGGGTCTATCTCAGGATGTAACCTTTGTAGGCGGTAATGGTTTAAATAGCACCGCGACATTACAGCTTGTCGGGGCGCGTAAATTTTCAGAAAATAACGAGATGCGCCTGCGATATAGGCTGAGTCGCATCGATGCAATTGACAAAGCCTATGCGTATCTGGCTGGTTGGCGTCATCAAGCGCAGCTCGATTCAACATTGAGATTGGGGTGGCAACAAATAAGGTTTACCTACCGTTTTGAATACAATGACCGGAAAGATCTGCAAGTTCCGCGTTTTACCAGTTATTCTCCCACCCGGCATATCCTGGGAATAAGAGACATCTTCCCCATTACCAGCCGGCTCAAAGCTTCAATTGATCTTAGGTATCGTTATTCCCATTTTCATGATGCGAGCAAGCAATTCGATGGCAGTTTCATTACGCGTTCCGACAAACGCTATCGTGTTACCGCCAGGGCAATCTATAGCCTGAGCAGCCATACCGATTTGACGGGGGAATATACATATACGTATAACCTCTCAAATTTACCGATCGAACAATATACGCGGAATCAGTACCAGCTAAACCTCAGCTATCTGTGGTGACGTCAGAAGGCATTAAAGGGGTCGGGTAGGCTTTGGGGAAGGTATAACTGATTCATCTCCGGGTATGTAGTCCGGGGTGCGGTGAGGGCGGCACGTAGAATGCCGCCCTCCTTACTTCACCTTACATTCACTTACTTTCCTCGGTATCCGTCTCGAAGCGGGCAAATTCACCTGCGTCGAGCGCTTTGTCGTGGTTGCTGTCCGCGTGGTCGTACTTCTCGGCCAACTTAGGATATTTCTTGGCTTCCTCCAGGCTGATTTTGCCGTCCTTGTTGGTATCAAGTTGCGAAAAAGCTTCTCGTTCTTCCTTGCTCAAAGTCTTGCCCCCGGACATGTCATCCATCCCTTTTTCCATTCCTTCGGTCCAGCCAACTCCGCTTACCCCCAGCATCAATACGGCTACCAGTGCGGCAGCGGTCGATGGTGCAAAGTTCTTATTCATGGTCACTCTCCTTCAATAGCATCAAAGACATACAAGACACAGAAATACCGCTCATAAAACATCGACGCGTCCGTGCCGATCATGTTTATAGCTGCAGCGAATATGCCACTCACGCAAATTGCCGTTTAAACATCCGGTTATGGCTTGTGGCATATGAATGGGTATTGTTCGAGTGTCGCCTTAAAATGACATCGATGTTGCCTAACTCAGTTAAGTGCATGATTTTGTTTAGATATCGATTGTTACTCTTAGGAGACATTATCAGTATAGCTTAGGGTAGGCCGGAAATCAGATGGTGCTCGATTATTGCGATAGGGTTCGTTTCGGGTCTTTAAGATTGAACGGTGCAGAATCCCGGGATGACGCTAGTGGAGGTGGATGTTGAGAGTGGGACTCTTAATAGCCTTACTGTTAGCGGCGTCAGGGAAAGTGCAAGCGGCTCAATTCGATAAGCAAATTCCGATGCGGACCACCAAAGCCGCCACGTTCTATGTGGGAGGTTATCTCGATGGATACGGGGCGGTGGATATGATGGTGGATACCGGATCCAGCTATACGACTATCAACGAGGCGGCACTGGGGGTCTTGCGACAAAACGGCGCCGTCACCTACGTGAAAGAGCTGACCGGGATTATGGCCGACGGTACGCGGAAGGTCGTCTCTATTTACCGCATAGCGAGTATGAGCATTGGTGAAACGTGCTTGCTACATAACGTGGAGGCGGCGGTATTTCCCGGCCATACCCGCTACATCCTGGGTCTCAGCGCCCTGAAGCTGGCGGCCCCATTTGCCTTCGCTCTCAAGCCGCCTACTTTGATGCTCAGCAATTGCGAGGACAGCGCGGCAATCCCGAAGCGTAAATCCTCCCATGATGCTAACGCCGTGGATGATCTGACCTTGAACACCGTGCCGCTCGACCATGGTCAAGTTATCTCCAGATAATCTATCCAATTTAGGGGCCGGTGACACTAGAGAATCCTTCGCCTATTTATTTACCATCGACCCCTTTGTCTGCCGCCTTTTTTGGAATCCGTAGCGGTGGTCGACTACATACGACGGCAGCCGGTGGCCCCCCATCGAATTCGCCAACCCACTTCTTAGCGTCTATTGCGTGAGTACGGCTGCTCCGACGTCGCATAAGAGCCAAAGCAGAGAGTAAATATGGCTACTCTTTCGGAAGTATTAAACCTCGATGCGGGCTTTGTTTTCCGGTCCTGGGTTTTCGCGCATCTCCATGATTATAATAGTTATTTATAAATTAGGCCAGAGTTGTGCCTTCTTTGATCGGAATGCTCAATGCTGGGTAGGCTGGCGAGCACGGCCCTGGTGATCTTTACTGAAGAGAGGCAGGGGTAAAACTAAGAAGGGAGGAAACAGATCCTGCCTATCCATGGGAGAGTGTGTTTTCAATAACCCGCGGTCGCGAAAAAGGAGAGGCAAGATGAAAATGAAGAGCACGATATTTGCGCTGGGTGCGGTGATCGTTTCACTGGTCGGCATCAACACTACATTGGCCGCCGAGGAGATGCCGGATGCCGCTAAGAAGGCCGGTTGTGTCGCCTGCCATGCCATAGACAAGAAGGTGGTGGGTCCGGCCTGGGCATGGGTGGCGGACAAGTACAAGGGCGACAAAGCGAAGGGCAAGGCGGCGATCATCCACCAGATCGTCAACGGTGGCAAAGGCCTGTGGACTAAATATACCGGCGGGGTGCCCATGCCTCCGTACGGTCCGCGTACCACCGAGGAGCAACGCAATGAACTGTCGGAATTCATCCTTGGCCTGAAGCCTATAGCGCCACCCGAGAAGTGATCGCCGGACTCAGTCCAACAAGCTAATTGCGGTCCTATCAATATCAATCATTGGTTCGGTGACAATTGAGTATCATGCCTATAGTCAGTTGTCACGAACCTCTTTTTTTACACGAGAAAATCCAGCTCGTCCGGCAGGGATCACGTGTGTTTCGATGAGACGTTGATCGTATGGTTTAAGGTATGCATGAATAAAACCCGGCCACATATTACCGCGCTTGGTGTGTCTTCATGCACCAGGGCGACAGTGATGCCAGCAATACCGATCCCTCTATGCGACCGGGCCATCAGCGGAGAGAAATGGCTAACCTCGCCTCCGCATATGATGATCATCATCGCCGGTAGTCCGGACCCCGCGATGTTTCGTACCGATTATCGCCAGTAGGAGCCATGGATCATGTGGGAGAGAACACCGTATGAACATATGATGGTCCCGGTGCAGTTAGGAGGCGTTATGAAGGAATAGAACCTGATTTCCAGCGGCACAAACAAGCCTCGTTTTGTCGCGAATTTTTTTGCGGGCGGTAACTACCAATGATTAATGGAATTTTTATCGAAAAACAGGGTCATTACAGGGGGCAACTATTTCTAAAGTTAACAATATTTACACTCTAATATCCCTTGTTTATATACGGTTTATTCCAGCCCGGATTATCCAACTTGATCTAGCACTGCTGGCATAGAGGAAAATAATGAATAAAGAGAGAGAAATTCTGAGCAAGGTACCGGAAGTTACCCTGGTCTTCTGGATCATCAAGATCTTCGCCACCACCCTGGGCGAGACCGGCGGCGACGCGTTATCCATGTCGTTGAACCTTGGCTACCTCCTGAGTACCGGAATCTTTGCGGTCATATTTATCGCAGCGGTGATGGTGCAGATTCTAATGAAGCGTTTTCACCCCGTAGTGTATTGGATTACGATCATCGCCACGACCACGGTGGGGACCACCATGGCGGATTTCGCCGATCGCTCGCTTGGGATCGGCTATGCCGGTGGAACCACTATCCTATTTTCATTATTAATGGCATCTTTGTTCATATGGAAACGCACACTAGGATCGGTTGCCATCGATACGGTGAATTCACCGAAATCGGAAATGTTTTACTGGGTGACGATCATGTTTTCACAAACTCTGGGTACCGCGCTCGGCGATTGGACGGCCGATAGCGCCGGACTTGGCTATGGCGGTGGTGCACTGGTGTTCGGTGCCATGCTGGGGGTCATCGCGGTGGCGTATTACCGAACCAAAATTTCTCATGCCGCGCTGTTCTGGGCGGCATTCATTCTTACTCGACCGCTCGGCGCAGTGGTTGGCGATTTCCTGGATAAACCCCTCAGTCACGGCGGGCTGTCATTAAGTCGCTACTCGGCATCCGCGACGCTTATGGCGCTAATCGTGCTGTGTATCTTCGTCTTTCCGCACAGGCCGGCAAAGCAGGCGCATTAAATTTTGATGCGATTTGTTAATAGGTTAAATGCTAATAAGAATTAGGGGTGAGTCTAAGTGACTGTTGAATTGATAACCGCCTATATAAAGATGAGATTCCACCCTATCTTAAGCACTTGTCACCTCCATATTGTATTATTTATGTCAAAACGGTTGCGGCTGGAAGTTCAGCGTCCGTTTTTGAACAATTGATATATCGGTAATTTTCCTAAGATCTTTAGCGTAGGGTTTAGCTGTGAATTAGAGAGTTAGGAATCCCTGATCAGGGGTTATTTTTCTATAATTTGTATGATTCGCTGTTTGCCTCTGATCTTTCTGGTTATGGCACCGATAATATAGGGGCATCGGTGGTGTGCCGGTGGCGCTGCCATCGCTATGGTGGCGAGCCGCATGGCATGAAACTGATCCGGTGAGTACCTTGGCCTGAACTATCGCTAAATCAGATGCATCATTGCGGCAGGGATAGGGCGCAGGGGAAGGTCTGGCCCTTATAGATTTTACGTTTAAATACGTAATACTTGTGTGTTATGTTTTTTATATTTGTTCCTAATGGGATCGGGATCGTTGCATGAATTTGGAAACCAATAACGATACTAATCAGTATTCACAACCTAGGATGCATCGATCGAGAAGATCCAGGTCTTCGCACCACAGCCGCCAGAAGATATGGGGGTTGAGCCTGCTTTTGCTGATCTTGCTTGCGATTTTATTTATTTCTTTTATATATGGTAGCTCACGAATAGAAGAGCTCTCCAGTCGGGCCAGTTCAATTCAGGAACAGCTACTGCTCAAAAAGAAGGAAGTTGATGAACTAAAATCCAATCTAGCCCAAGCAAATGATAAGCTGGAGCAGGTCATAAAGGGCAGATTCCCCACGGTGTTAAAGTTGGTTCCCGATAAGGTGATCGCGGTCAACAATGACTCGATAAAAAATATCGTGTTTACCGTAGTAAGACACGACGGCTCTAGGCAGTATGAATATAAATTGGTGGTGGAAAATCGGTCCCGGAAAATTATCGTACCCAAATTCAG
>Ga0210086_1001200_pt1 | contig 13655 bp, 12 predicted proteins | sample China_Galinas_PW_3_FD_184867 | JGI IMG/M metagenome (GOLD analysis project Ga0210086, IMG submission 184867) | Wetland microbial communities from San Francisco Bay, California, USA, that impact long-term carbon sequestration - China_Galinas_PWB_D2... | ecosystem: Environmental > Aquatic > Marine... | reverse complement strand
TGGCCGACGTGATGTGATCGTAACCAGGAGCGACATCGGTCACGAGCGGACCGAGGACGTAGAACGGTGCCTCGCTGCACAGCTTCTGCTGGAGCTCGACGTTGTACTGGATCTCGTCGAACGGAACGTGGCCGGGGCCCTCGACCATGACCTGGACATCCCTCTCCCACGCGCGGTGGGTCAGCTCGCCGAGCGTCGCGAGCTCGGCGAACTGGGCCTTGTCGCTGGCGTCCGCCAGGCAGCCCGGCCTCAGGCTGTCGCCGAGGCTCAACGAGACGTCATACCGCTGGCAGATCTTCAGGACCTCGTCATAGGCCGTGTAGAGCGGATTCTCGCGCCGGTGCTCGACCATCCACTGGGCCATGATGCTGCCTCCGCGGCTGACGATCTGCGTCAGGCGGGGCCCGACGAGCGGCAGGTGCTCGACGAGGACACCGGCGTGCAGCGTCATGTAGTCGACGCCCTGTTGTGCCTGTTCTTCGATGACCTGGAGCAACAGCTCCTCGGTCAGGTCGCTGACCTTCTCGACGCGCTCCAGCGCCTCGTAGATCGGCACGGTCCCGATCGGCACGACGCTGTGGTCGATGATCGCACGGCGGATCGCCGGAATGTCTCCTCCGGTCGAGAGGTCCATCGCCGTGTCGGCCCCCCACTTGAGCGACCACTCGAGCTTCTCGACCTCGGTTGCGATGTCGTGGGTGATGGCCGAGCTTCCGATGTTCGCGTTGACCTTGCACCGGCTCGCGATGCCGATCGCCATTGGCTCGAGGTTCCTGTGGCGGATGTTGGCCGGGATGATCATCCGACCGCGCGCGACCTCCTGGCGGACGGTCTCGGGAGCGAGGTGTTCGCGTTTGCCGACGAACTCCATCTCCTCGGTGACGACGCCCTGGCGAGCGAGGTGCATCTGCGTGACGTTGCCGTCACCGTTCGTGTGCCGGTACCTGTGCGTACGATGCGGCTCGGACCGCGCGCCGTTGCCTGTCATGAGTTGCTCCTCGTTACGCTTCGCTCGGGGCGAAGGGCCGGATCTCGATCGCGTGGATCTGATCGGGGATCAGCTGCGACACCGTCGCCATGACCATCCGGTGGCGTTCGAGTCGGCTCTGACCCTCGAACTTGTCGGATGTCACGATCACCTGCCAGTGCTGGCCGTCTCCGCGCGCGTCGAATGCCTCGACCCGGGCCCCGGGCAGTCCTTCCTGGATGATCTCGCAGAGTCGTTCTGCTTGCATGTCCTCGCCTTCTTGCCGGTTCACCCTGCCGGATGAGATTGCCGGATGAGATTGCCGGTCGTTCCGTGGTTCGACTACGAAACTCCCACCCTTCGTGAGCCAAGCCGCGATAGATGAGCACGAACCACGGCTGATTCAAGCCTCTTTCCGCGTGCCGCCGGCGGCGCGCCGTTGCGATTCGGCCGACTCGACATCGCTCCTCGCAGCCTGTTGTTGCACAAGGAGCTCGTAGACGACTCCGTTACCACGATTGCTGCCGGTACCCGAGATCGCGAAGTCGTGATCGCGCAGCCACTCGAGCAGATCGGTCTGGATCGGCTCGACGTGAATCGGAAACGGCAGGTGCCCGTCCGCGATCCGGAACCCGATTGTCACCCGCGCCCCGCGCTCGTGGCTGGCCACGTCGAGCGCGACGGTCCCCGGGACCTCGGGAGGCAGCTCCTCGGTCACGCGCTCGAGCAGCAGCACGAGTGCGACGAGGAACGCCGACGGGTCGGTTGCGACACAGACCTGCGGCTCACAATGGAGCTCGACCGCGTAGCGATAGCCGTTGCGCTCGAGCAGCAGGAACTCCTCGAGGCGGCGGACCAACGTCCCGAGGCAGATCCGGTCGCGCGGCGGTGATACGTACGGCGAAGCCGGCTCGCCGAGGAGCAACGCAACGAGCTCGAGGCCGTTGCTTCCGTGCGTCGCCTGATCCTTGAGTCGGCTGAGGCCATGGCGACCCGGTGGCTGGACCTCGAACACCTGCAACTGTGACGACAGCACCGCGAGCACGTTGTTCATGCCGTGGACGACGCCGCGCATCAGAAACCGCAGCGCATGTTCGCGGTAGTGGAGATCGCGCTTCGCGGCTTCTGTCGCACGCGCGCTCGGGACCTCGTGCGATCGAGCTCCGCGAGGCACGGAATCACCCGGTTCCGGCCGCGGATCGGAGAGTCGCGGTCCTGTGGTCGCGCCCAAGGCTGTCCCCCGTCGAATCGACGGCCGGGATTGTAGCCGATTTCGCGGCTTCGATCGACCTTGGCGCAGCGCGCCGAGCAGGGATAATGCACGGATGCGCACCTGCCTCGCTCTCCTACTGTCGGCGACGCTCGGTGTCGGCCAGTCGCGGCTGTTCGACTACGAAGCGAAGGGATTCGAACAGTTCGGCCAACGCGTCGCCCGCGCCGGCGACGTCGACGGAGACGGGGTCGACGACGTGATCGCGTCGGCGCCTGGGCGAGCCGTGTGGGTATTCAGCGGCCAGGACGGGCGCCGGTTGTTGGAGATCGCAGCAGCGGACGGCGAAACGGACTTCGGCGCCACCGTCAGCGCGCTCGACGACGTCGACGGCGACGGCTTCGCCGACTTCGCGATCGGTGTTCCCCAGGCCGGTGGAAGCGGTCCGGGGCTCGTGCTCGTGATCTCGGGCAAGACCGGGCAGCAGCTCAGGACGCTCACGGGCGACCGGCTCGGCGATGCCTGCGGCGCGGCCTTGCTCGCGGTCCCCGACCTCGATCGCGATGGCGTCGCGGAGCTCGCGATCGGCTTGCCGGGGCACGACAACCTGGCCGAGGATTCCGGGCTCGTGCGCATCGTCAGCGGTCGCACGGCCCGACCCTTGTTGTATCGCCCGGGCGCGAGCCGCGGCGAACGTCTCGGCAGCTCGTTGGAGCTCGCTGGCGATTGGAACCAGGATGGCGCGCCCGATCTCGCGGTCGGGGTGCCCGGGGGCGATCTCGTGCGCGTGATCTCGACCAAGGACGCCAGCATCCTGGCAACACTCCAAGGCCCGGCCGGCAGCGAGTTCGGAGCCGCGCTCGCCAGTGCGGAGTTGAACGGCGCCTTTCCCCCCGACCTCTGGGTCGGGGCCCCCGGATTCCGTGACGCGACAGGGCACCGCGGGCGCCTGTCGGCTTGGGCCGGCGGAACCGGGAAGCTCCTGTTCCGCGTCGACAGTCCAGTGGCCGGGAGCGTCGTCCGCACGTTGTCCGGCAAGGCGCCCGGCGAGTGGTTCGGGCGCGGTCTTGCGGCCGCCGGCGATCTCGACGCCGACGGCTACGAAGACCTCTGGGTCGGTGCACCGCTGTCAGGAGCCACGTTCGTCGACGAAGGCGCCGCTCGCCTGTTGTCGGGCAAGGACGGCTCCGAGCTGTTCTCCGTCACCGGAGAGGCCAAGAACGACTTCTTCGGTCAGGTCGTCAGTGCGGCCGGGGACGTTGATCGCGACGGCACCGGTGACCTGCTCGCAACCGCGATGGGCGGTGGCTACGTCAAGCTGATCTCGGGCAAGACCGGACACACGCTGCGCCGGATCCCGGGCGACACGGCGAGCTTCTTCGGGGGGGCGTTGGCGGGCGCCGGTGACCTCGATGCCGACGGCGTGCCCGATCTACTGATCGCCGCCCCGTTCGCGCAGAAGGCATCGGGGCGCGTCGATTGGATTTCGGGCAAGACCGGGACGCTGATCCGCCGGCTTACGGGTCAACCCGGCGCCCTGTTCGGCTCCGCCGTCGCCAGCGCCGGAGACGTCGACGACGACGGACGCTACGACGTGCTGATCGGGGCCCCCGGCGAGAGCGGCGCGCGCGGGGCCGTGTACCTGTTCTCCGGTCGCACGGGCGCGCAGCTTCTGACTGTCACGGGAAAGGCCGCCGGTGACCTGTTCGGGACCGCGATCGTGATCCTGGCTCGCGGGCCCGACGACGGTGCCGAGATCCTGATCGGTGCACCCGGCAACGCCGCGGGATACGTCGAGCGCAGGCTCGCGAGCAACGGTACGTTGCTCGCGACCGTGGCCGGCAAAGCCACCGGCGACGAGTTCGGCAGCGCGCTCGCCGCCCTGCCGATGCACGGCGACCGGGTCCGTTTCGTGGTCGGTGCGCCGATGTCGGGCAACGCCAGCGGCGCTGGATACGCGCAGGTGTTCGAGGACGACACGGTCGTGCTCGAACGCACCGGTGGCCAGCCCGGTGACAGCTTCGGACAACTCGTCGCCGCAGCCGGCGACCTCGCCGTCGCGGCACCGAGCGCTGCCGGTCGCGGTCAGGTCGTCGTCTATGCCGGGCTCGATCCGAGCGTGCGGCTCGGTGAGTCCCTGGCGAGTGTCGGAGATCTCAACGGTGACCAGCGCGAAGACCTTGCTGTCGGCGAACCGGGTTTCCAGCGGGTTCGATTGCTCAGCGGTCGCGACGGCACCGCGCTCGGCGAGATCGCGCGCGAGCTTGCCGGATTCGGCGCCGCACTGGGCACCGCCGATGTCAACAGCGACGGGCTCCTCGACCTCATCGTTGGAACCCGGGCCGGCACGGCATCGGTCTACGCGACGAAGGACCTGGAGCTCGAGTACGACGTGCACGAGCTGTCGCTGGCACAGGGCGGGCGGCAGCGCTTCGATCTCGCGTTCGGCGCGACCGCGGCCGGCAAGCTGTACACGACGCTCGGTACGCTGAGCGGGATCCATCCGGGGCTCACCGTCGGGGCCCATCACCTCGCGATCAACCCCGATACCTACACGGTGCTGACGCTCGCGAACCCGTTCTCCCCCCCACTGATCCAGGGCCGCGGGTTCCTCGACACGGGCGGACGTGCGACCGCCGCCTTCGAGCTACCGCCCCTGCGCGACACGCGCCTGATCGGCGTCGGACTCCACCACGCGGTAATCGTGTTCGGGTTCACGTTCCAGGTCGACGCCATCAGCAACTCGGCGCCGTTGCTCTTGGAACGGTGAAACGGACAAGTTCCGTGAAGGGAGGCGGCGCCGGCGGCCGAAGACACCGACGATGCGCACCTCGGCCCCCACACACCTCGATGCCGGCTCGGCGAACTCGCAAGGACCACGCAGCGAGCTGATCGCTCACCTCAGAGAGATTGCGGCCCGCGTCCAGGTCGACGAGTCGCGGCCCGACCTCGTGTTGCAGGCGATGCTCAACATCGAGCAGTACCTGCGCGGGGTCCTCCCCGATCTCGAAGAGGACCCCGCTGCGGACGGGCCGAACCAAGGAGCCGATCCGGCGATCAGTTGTTGATCCACTCCAGGGTCTTGCCGGCCTTGAACTCGCCGCCTTCGACCTTGCCGTCCATCTTGCACTTCCGCGTGGCGGAGCAGATGTTGTCCTTCTTCATGTCGATCGCGGATCCGACGATCAGCACGGGCTTGCCGTCGATGAGGACCGCGGGCTTGCATTCGGTGACTCCCTCGACCCTCATTGCCTTGTTGCAGTGAGCGCAGCCAACCGTGTATTCCTTGACCTTGACCGCCTCCTTGGCTTCCGTCGAACAACTCGACAGTCCCAGAAGAACCATGAACAACGCAATTCCGAGCTTCTGCATGACTTCCCTCGTCTGAGTGTTGGGGTCCGGCCGGGGGCAACGGCCTGCCACCCGAACGGAGCTTCGAGCGCGATATTCTACGGTCCGCGGACTGCGGAATGACGGTGCGAGCCAAAAACGTTCCCGCGACGTTCGTGACTCCTTGCGTGTTTCGCGCACCCACCGTAGCCTTCGTCCCGCGCGGCCCTGTGGCGGAATTGGCAGACGCGTTTGATTCAAAATCAAATGTCCGTACGGACGTGCCGGTTCGAGTCCGGCCGGGGCCACCACGCTCACCCGACGTTCGCCTCGAGCGCGAGACGCAGCGAGGTCTCGGCTTGCTCGGGACGGTCCTCGCGCATCGCGAGACTCGCAAGCAACGTCAGAAGCCGGGGAGAGGATCCCGTTTCGCGCAGGCAAATGCGCAGCGCGCGTCCGGCTTTGCGCAGGTCCCCGGTCTCGAGCCAGTGCTCGGCCAGCGCGAGCAGCGTGTCCCGGCGTGGAATGTGGAGCAGCAGCCTGCGCGGATCGACCGGTACGGAATCGTGGCGGAGGAGCTCGGCCAACCTCGCCTTGGCCGCCGGCGTCGGAATCGCCTCGAGGACCTGGAGCGCGACCCCGAGCTCACGCCGGGCGAGGTGGAGATCGGCTTTGAGCAGCAACGCCTCCTCGGAGTCGCCGTACCGCAGCGATGACTTGAGAAGCCGCATCGAGTCGTCGAAATCACCGCCTTGCAGCTGTTCCCTCGCCAGGCGGCGGTAGAGCGAGGCCAGCCGCTCGGCGACCTTGGGGTTCTGCTTGCTCGCCTTGTAGCAGCGCTCCCAGACCTCGGCAGCGCGGCGCCCTTGCCCCGTGTCGACGAGACGCTCGGCGAGGAGATCGGCGATCCCGAAGTGCGCGGGCCAGGTCCGGTGGCTGTCGTCGAGGACCTGGAGCACGGACTCCGGCAGGTGGTCGGGGTGCTTCGCGAAGACCCGCGCGTTGAGCTCGGCGTGCGACAGAGCCAGTCGGCCGTCGAGGTCCCGAACCGGGATCCGAGCAAGCTCGGCGCGCGCCTTGCGAGGGAGGTCCGCGGCGAGCTCGAGCCGCGCCAGCTTGAGCCGCGCGTCGATGTCGAGCCCGTAACCGGCCGTCGCCCCGGCGGACAGGTCGACGAGCCTGCCGATGCCCGCAACGCGCCGGAACAGGCGCGCGGCGCGCGCCTCGCGGCCCTGGAGCAGGGCTTCGATGGCGCGCAGATGCAGCGAGAGAACGTAGCGACGCAGCACGTCGATGACTCGGTCGCGCGCAAACAGGTAGACGCCGAGCGCGACGAGCCCGAGCATCACGACGAGCAGGATTGCCCGCCCGAGGCCGGTTCCGGTGAGCGGTGTGATGACCTGCCGGAGCAGCGTGACGATGCTGCCGAACGCGTTGAGCACGGGAGCTACGAGCGCGAGCACGATCAGGAACGGAAGCGCGACCACGAACCGGCGCTGCCACGGGTGCCGCTCGAAGTAGCTGCTGAACACTCGCAGCGGGTTCAACCTTCGGAACCAGCCCTTCATTCGAGTGCCTCGGCGGCGCGGATCGCCTCGAGCAAGACGCTCGACAGCTCGGGGTCGTTCTCGCTCTCACAAAGCGCCGTGAGCACACGCTGCGAACCACGGATGCCGGCCATCGCCCGGGCGATCACGGTCCGAGGATGGCGGTTCTTGCTCGCGCGCAGCTTGCCCCGCCAACCGAGCTGTCCGCGGTAGGCGTCGGCGAGCGCGTCGAGGGCCGGCGTGCCGAGCTCACGCCAGACCGCCGCGATTCGCTCGTCGACCGAGCTCGGGGCCGCCCCGAGACAGCGGACGAGAGCCGGCACGACCTCGGGCCCGGCCGCGACCAACAGGCGCCGGAGCGCGGCTTCGGACTTCGTTTGCGGGTCGCCGTAGCGCGCGACGAGATGTTCGATCGCGGCCGGACCGAACTCGCGCAGGAGCCGCTCGGCACGCGTACACGTCTCGCCTTCGCACTCGAGAAGCCGCACGAGCTCGATCGTGAATCCAGCGTCGGGCCCGCGATCGACCAGCAGGGCGTGGAAGTCCTCGATCGTGGCCGCGTCGCAGCGCGCGAGCGCCAGCGCCATCGCGTCGGGGCGGTCGAGCGCGGGATCGCGCAGCACCGCGTCACGCAGAAACGACGGCTGTCCCGGTCCGGCGGCGAGCAGCTGCGAGAGGTCTTCACACGGCACCGAGCCGAGGTGTCGGACCACTTCGACCGGCGAGTAGCACCGGGAGACCTCGTCGAACGTGCTCGCATCCGCGAGTCCGACGAAGTAGTCCAGCACGAGCGCACGCAAGCCGGGATCGGCGAGCGCCCCGCCGTCGTGGAGCAGGCCACGGAACACGTTGATGGGCTCCGGACCGAGCCTTCGCGCGAGCGCCGCGAGCAGCGGATCCGCGTTGCGCGCCGGGCGCAAGCGATCGAGAACCCGGCGACTGCGGTCCTGATAACGGCTCCGCGCGGCCAGGAGCGCGTGCGGAAACGACTGCCCGAGCGCCACCAGGACCTCGCGCAGCTTCCGGCTGTCGTGTTCGACCGCCACCTCGAGCGCCGGGAACACGGCTTCGCTGCCCGCCTCGCCGAGCTCGTCGGCCGCCGCCTCGTCGCCCGCGGCCACGCGCTTTGCGAGCCGGCGAAACCACGCTTCGTTTTCCTCGATCTCGTCGAACAGCTCGTCGGGCCGCGACAGCTCCGCGGTCATGACCGACTCGCGGTAGATCGGCAGTGCAGGGCTCGTGCACGCCGGACACGTCTCGGGCACGACTGCGACCTCTCGCCCGGCGCCACAGGTCGCACAGACCGACTCGGGAAACAGGTCCGTCAGCGCGGCATGGATTTCGCCCGCGCGGGACATGTCGCCGGTTCCGAGCAGTCGCTCACCGTTGTGCAGAAGGACCCGGCCGCGCTGTGCGATCGGATTCGCGAGGTCGTAGCCGAGGCTCTCGCGAAACAGCGCCTCGGCCTCGTCACGCCGGCCGCGACGCATGCACGCGCGTCCGGCTTCGGCCGCCAGCTGCCCGAGCCGTTTGCGCAACACGGGGTCGCGGGTACGCGAGAACAACACCCGTCCGGCGCCCAGCGCCTCTTCGGACCGCCCGGTTTCCTGGCGAAGCGACATCGCGGTCTCGAGCAGACCGACGTGGTGAGGCCACGATGCGAGCGCTTCGTCGATGCACGCCAGCGCATCGGCCGGTCGGCCCGCGGCCCGCAGGTCGTTTGCGATCGCGAGCTCGACGCCGGGCGCCTCCACGTCGAAGACCTGGCGCGCCTCCATGTGCACGCGATGTGCTTCGGCCGGTTCGCCGAGATCGAACAGGGCGTCGCCGAGCGCGAGTCGTGCACCGACGTTCTCGGGATCGGCTTCGACGACCGGAGTCAGGAGGTTGCGCGCGGCCTCGGCATCGCCCGCGAGCCGGGCTTCGACACCTTCGAGATACGAGCGCAGCTGCTTCCGGCCTTCCAGGCTGGTGAGCGCGCGCCGGACCGAGAACAGGGTCCACAGCACGACGACGGCGACGAGGGTGAGCACGACGGACTGGAGAACGAGGGGGTCCTCGAGCCAGTCCAGGACGCTCGGGGCAGCGAAGGCCGAAAGCCGCATGGCCGGCTCACGAGTCGAAGAGGCCCGCGAGGCAATGCTCCAGCCCGATATTGAGGCCGGAGAGCGACTCGACCCGGCGCGCGGCCAGGCACAGGCCCGGCATGAACGCGCTGCGGTTGAACGTGTCATGGCGGAGCGTCAGGAGCTCCCCGGCTGAACCGAACCACATCTCCTGGTGGGCCAAGAGCCCAGGCAACCGCACCGAGTGAATCGGAACGTCGTCGACCCGCCCGCCGCGGAACTCGGACCGATCGCTCATCGGCGTCGGCTCCAGGTGCGCAGCCGCGCGGGCCGCAGCCAGACGCCTGGCGGTGTCGCGGGCCGTCCCCGACGGGCTGTCGACCTTGTTCTCGTGGTGCAGCTCGAGGATCTCGAAGTCGGCATAGATCCGCGCCGCCTGTTCGGCCATGCGTTGCAGCAGAACGACGCCGAGCGAGAAGTTCGGAACGATCAACACCGGCTTGCCATGCTCGGCCACGAGCCCGCGCCAGTCCTCGATCTGCTCGTCGGTCGCTCCACTCGTCCCGATGACGAGCGAGAGGCCGGCCCGGATCATCTCCGGCACTCCGTCCGCGAGCGCCGCCGGGGCCGTCAGATCGATGGCGACGCGGGCGCCGGACTCTCGTACCGCGTCGCTGACCGAGTCACCGAGATCGACCGCCGCGACGAGATCGAGGTCCGCGGTGGCTTCGATGGCCGCGACCGCGGTCGTGCCCATGCGGCCCTTGGCACCCCGAACGAGAACGGGAATGGGTTGGTCCATGGCCAGAGCTTCGACGACTCGGAGTCAGGATGCAACTCCGGTCGTGGACAGTCAGGCGGAGCCGGCTTCGACTGCCGCGGGGCGCTGCGGCGACACACGGTCGTGCGCTGCCGGGTGCAGCCTGGGCGCGTCGTCCAGCGCGTAGGCGACCATCTGCTCGATCAGGTCCTCGAACGAGATCCCCGACGCCCGGGCTGCCTTGGGCAACAGACTCTCGGGCGTCAGACCCGGGATCGTGTTCGTCTCGAGCAGGTACAGACGCCCGGCGCTGAGTATCATGTCCGTGCGCGAGAACCCGCGACAGCCGAGCAGCTCGTGGGCCTGGATCGAGACCTCTTCCACGTGCTGGCGGTCTTCGTCGTCGAGCAGCGGCGCCGGGCACAACTCCTCGACCGCCTCGGCATCGTACTTCGTCTCGTAGTCGAAGAAGCTCGCGCGAATCGGGGTGATCTGGACCGGCGGCAGGGCCCGGAGTGGACCGCCGCTGTTTCCCAGCACCCCACACGTCAGCTCGAGCCCGGTCAGCCCCTCCTCGATCACCCAGTCGGTGTCGTGGTTGCGCACGTTCTGCAGCGCAGTCGCGAGCTCCCAGCGCCGGGTGACGCGCGAGACGCCGAGCGACGAGCCGCAGTTGTCCGCTTTGACGAAGCACGGGTAGCCGATCTCGGCGTTCTCGAGGGCGCGCTCGACCGCGCGCGCGTTGGCACGGCGTGCAAACTGCGGATCGGGAACGAAGGCCCGCGGCATGTCGAGCCCTGCGCCGGTGAACACGAGTCGCGTCAACCGCTTGCTCATGCCGACCGCCGACGCGGTCACGGCCGATCCGACATACGGGATGCCGGCGTGCTCGAGGCACGCCTGGATCGTTCCGTCCTCGCCGTCACGGCCGTGCAGCGCCGGGAACACGACGCCGACGCCTCGCGCGTCGAGCTCGCGCAACGCGTGGAACGCATGCTCGGGCGGCGCGGCCTGGCCAAGCTCGAGAATTCGCTCCGGGTTGAACTCGGTGGCTCCGGCCGCGAGGGCCAGACGCCGTGACGAAACCCGGTGCCACGAGCCGTCGGGCGCGATCCACACGAGTTTGGTCGGATAGTCCCGTGTCACGAGTGCACGGACGACTTCGGTCGCAGAAGCGAGCGAGACTTCGTGTTCGCTCGACGAACCGCCAGCAAGAACAGCAACAGTCGTTTTCATAGATCCCCTCCCAAGGACGCCGCGCATCTTAGCCGAGGCAGCCGGCGCCGCAAACCGGCGGGAAGGAACCAGGCGCTAGTGGTGTGTCTCAGAAGTTCGGGGCATAAGTTTCGGAGTCATCTGTGTCGCTGCCAAGGCGCGCAACCGCAGGCGTATTCGAGTGATACGGCGAGGGCGCGCAACACCGGCAGCGGTGCAGAGGGCCCGAAAGATATGTGGCGAACTTTTGAGACGGACCACTAGTTCGTTACCACCGAACTGCGGAGGCGGTGTCGCGGCCGGCCCTGCCTACTCGTCCGACAGGACGTCGAGGACCTCCGTCAGCATGCCGAGCAACGCCTGGTTCTGACGTTCCAGGATGACGACCCGGCGCATGACCTTCTCGACGACCGGCGGCAGGATCGCCTCCAGCGTGTAGTTGTTGATCATGTTGATGATCTCCATCCGGTTCGCGTCCGGCAGCTTGTGGAAGTGATAGTGGTAGGCGTTGGCGAGCGTCTCCTTCGAGATGTCGAGGCACTCCCTGGTGACCTCTTCGAGCGACTCGTGGTCGTGGGCGATCTTGAACGCCTCGACCTTGTACGTGTGAAGAATGTTCTTGAGCTTCTGCCTCATCGTCCGTCACTCCGAAGCCTTCGTGGCAGGCGGCGAATACGTTCTGCGGACCGGCCCGGTCCACGCGCGGGCTACGCGTAGCGCCTGATCGCCAGGCACGCGTTGGTCCCGCCGAAGCCGAACGAGTTCGAGATCGCGTAGTCGAGCGAGACTTCCCGGGCCTCGTTCGGCACATAGTCGAGGTCGCAGTCGGGATCGGGTTCCTCGTAGTTGATCGTCGGGTGGATTCGACCTTCGGAGATGCCCATGCAGGTTGCGACGAACTCGACGGCACCCGACGCGCCGAGCAAGTGCCCGACCATCGACTTCGTCGACGAGATCATGAGCTTCTTGGCGTGATCGCCGAACACCTGCTTGATCGCGAGCGTCTCGGTCTTGTCGTTGAGCTCGGTCGACGTGCCGTGGGCGTTGATGTATCCGACGTCGTCCTTGGCGATCCCGCCGTCGGCGAGGCACAGCTCCATCGCGCGGCGCGGCCCGTCTCCGGTGGCATCCGGCGCCGTCAGGTGGTAGGCATCGTCCGTCGAACCGAAACCGAGCAGCTCGGCGTAGACCTTCGCGCCCCTCGCTTTGGCCCGTTCGAGCTCCTCGAGCACGACGACCGCGCCGCCGTCCCCCATGACGAACCCGTCGCGGCCCTTGTCGAACGGGCGACTGGCACCGGCCGGATCGTCGTTGCGGCGTGACAGCGCCTTCATGTTGCCGAAGCCCGCCAGCGACAGCGGGCTGATCGCGCTCTCCGAGCCTCCGGATACGACGACGTCGGCGTCACCGTACACGATCGTGCGCAGCGAGACCCCGATCGCATGCGTCGCCGATGCGCACGCGGATCCCGTGGAGTAGTTCGGACCTTTCAGCCCGTGGTGCAGCGCGACGAGGCCGCTGTGCGCATTGACCATCATCTTCGGCACGACGAGCGGGCTGACGACGCGCGGCCCCTTCGCGAGCCTTCGCTCGGTCTGGGCCTCCTGCTCGGTCAATCCGCCGATTCCAGTGCCGAGGATGCACGCGACGCGCGTCGGGTCCTCGTTCGACATGTCGAGCCCCGAGTCGTTCATCGCTTCGATCGACGCCGCTACCGCATATTGCGTGAACGGGTCCATCCGCTTGGCATCGCGGGGATCGAGGTACTCGTCGGCGGAGAAGTCCCAGACTTGCCCCCCGATCTTGACCGCATGCTCCGACGTGTCGAACATGTCGAGCCTACGGATCCCGCTCTCGCCCGCCAAAAGCCTCGGCCAGGCGTTGGACACACCGACGCCCACCGGGCAGACGATGCCCATGCCCGTGACAACAACTCGCCGCTTGCTCATTTCCCGTTCCCGTCGTCTCTCCGGCCCGCCGGTCGAGTCCCAGCGCAGGCAGCTCGCGCGCCAAAAACCTGCGCGGGGGCTACTGCTTGGCCTTGATGTACTCGATGGACTGGCCGACGGTCTGGATCTTCTCGGCGTCCTCGTCCGGGATCTGCATCTCGAAGTCCTCTTCGAAGTGCATCACCAACTCGACCATGTCCAGCGAGTCGGCGCCCAAGTCGTTGATGAACGATGTCTCTGGCGTGATCTTGTCTTCTGACACGTTGAGTTGTTCACAGACGATCTTCGTCACGCGTTCTTCGATGCTCGACACGTTTCTCTCCGGTGATACGTTCATAGGTCTCGTTCTTGGTCCGGGGCCTCGGGGATCCGCGAGCCACCGAATGGGGTCTTGCGGTGTCTTTTACCCAGCAAAGGCCGGTAAATAAATCTCTGGTTGGCGTCTAGATCCCCATTCCGCCGTCCACCGCGATCACCTGACCGGTGATGTAGCTGCCCCCGGGGCCAGCCAGGAACGCAACGACGGCCGCGATATCGTCGGGCTGCCCCATCCTGCCGAGAGGGATCGACGCGATGATTTCCTGGCGATTGACCTCCGGGATCTCGTTGGT
>Ga0210086_1001199_pt1 | contig 13668 bp, 9 predicted proteins | sample China_Galinas_PW_3_FD_184867 | JGI IMG/M metagenome (GOLD analysis project Ga0210086, IMG submission 184867) | Wetland microbial communities from San Francisco Bay, California, USA, that impact long-term carbon sequestration - China_Galinas_PWB_D2... | ecosystem: Environmental > Aquatic > Marine... | reverse complement strand
CAGCCTGCGGTTGCCGACGACGATGTCGAGGTCGCCGTCGCCGTCCACGTCGCCCACTGCGACCGAAGTCGAATACTGGTTGTCGGCAGGCAGGAACCCGGAAGGAGCATCGACGAAGTCGCCGTTGCCGTCGCCGAAGCACAGGCGGTTCTGTTCGCTCGACTTGGACGACGGGCGGTTGGCGAACACGACGTCGAGGTTGCCGTCACCGTTGAAGTCGCCGGTCGCGAACGCATCGGTTTCGTCGATGCGGGCCGGGAGCACCGCGGCTGGGGCCGTCGCGTCGTAGAAGCCGCCCTTGCCGTCGTTCGGGTAGAGCTTGGCACGCGGCGTCGACCACTCGAGCTCGACGTTGGCGGTGATCAGGTCGGGCCGTCCGTCGGAGTCGACGTCGGCGATGGCCAGGCCCATGGTCGCGCCCGATTCGAGCGGCATCCGCGTGCTCGTGACCTCCTTGAAGTTGCCCTTGCCGTCGTTCTCGAACAGCCGGTCACGCGGGGTCTCGCCCGGTCGGGTGTTGAAGAACGTCGAGATCAGCAGGTCCTGGTCCTTGTCGTTGTCGACGTCGACGAAGGCCACGGCGTTGGTCCAATCCGACTCCTTGGGCAGGCGCGAAGAGACGTCGCTGAAGTTGCCCTTGCCGTCATTGAGCAGCAGCCGGTGCCGCTCGCCCCCGAGGCAGCGGTTCCCGACCATGAGATCGAGATCGTTGTCGCTGTCGATGTCGGCCAGCGCCACCGAATTCGTGTGGTCCTTGAAGCCCGGCAGCTGACCTGTCTTGGCGTCGCTGAAGAACCCGATGCCGTTGTTGATGTAGATCGCGTTCGCCGTGTTGTCGCGGTTGCCGACGACGATGTCGATGTCCTTGTCACCGTCGATGTCTCCGGCTACCAGGGCCCAGGTCGGGTCGTTGCGCTGTGGCAGGCGACTCGTGACGTCGGTGAACTTGCCGCCGACGTTGAGCAGCAGGCGGTTCTGCTCCTGGTAGTTGCCGACGACGATGTCGAGGTCGTTGTCGCGGTCGATGTCGACGAGCAGGATCGCGACCGTTACGTCGTTCCTCGCCGGATAGACAGAGGTCGTGATGTCGGTGAACCGGCCCTTGTCGTTGCGGTAGACCCGGTTCTGCTCGGGGGTCGACAGCGAGAAGCCGTGTCCGTTGCCGAGCACGAGATCGAGGTCGTTGTCTCCGTCGATGTCGCCGAGCTGGATCGCGACCGTGTTTCCCAGGTCGAGCGGCATCCGGCTCGAGGTCTCATCGACGAAGCTGCCGTCGCCGTTGCTGCGCAGCACCGCGCTCTGGCCGTTGCGGGCGAACACGAGGTCGACCTTGCCGTCGCCGTCGATGTCGCCCGTGGCGATCGCGAACCCGTTGAGGACGAGAGGAATCTGCTGTCGGTGCAGCTCCATGAACAGCTGAGGCTGTCTCTGGCTCCGAGCCGGCCCCACGAGCAGAACGGTTGCCAGGAGCAGGGCCGTGGCAGCGCTCGAACGGGGGACTGGCAGCATTCAGCCCAGGATAACAGTGCCTGCCCGAGATGTCGCGCGATGGTACAGGGCTGGGAGGGCCTCAAACTCGACATCGGCGACTCGACGTGCAACGATGGGTGTCTCGCCCCTTCGCCTCTGCCAACGACGCCCGAGCGCAACGACGCCCGAGCGCAACGACGCCACTGATGAAGACGACGCTATCCCTCACACTTCTCGCCACCCTTTTGTCCGCTGCACCGGCCCCTTCGCAATCGAAGGCCGAGGAAGCCAAGGCCGTCCGCGAGTTCTACAAGAAGTTCCGCGCGACCCGGAGGCGGACACCGTCGATCGGCGAGCGTTTGGCGGCGCTGAAGCTCCTGGCCGGACACGACTCGGTGGCGATCGCACAGGCTTTGGTCAAGGCGTTCGACACACTCGACAAGGAGATCGAGGCGATCGAGGACGAGCGGGCGGAGATCAGCGCCGAGCTGCGCGATCTGGTCAAGGGGAAGGAGACGGACACGAAGCTGGTTCTCGAGAAGTCGAAGTTCGAGCGGTACAACCGGCTGTCGGCGCTGTCCAAGGCCGCCCGAGCGCGCGTCGACGGCCTGCGGCAGGTCCAGGCGGAGGTCGGCAACGGGATTCTCGAGCTCAAGCAGTACAAGAGCCTCTCGTGGTTGATGAAGAACGTCCTGAGCGACAAGAGGCTCTCGCTGCTGCTCAAGCTGACCGTCGCGAGCAGTGCCGGAGCGTTCGACGTCGCGATGCTCGGGGACATCCAGGCTGCGCTCAAGCGGGCCAGGCGGTCGACCGACCTCGTCGCGTTGCTGCAGGGCATCGGGAAGCTCGGCAAGGACGGGCGTGGGCTCGGGCCGGCGGTTCAGAAGCTCCTGTCCCACAAGGACATGGTCGTCCGCGAGCGGGCCGCGATTGCGCTCGCCGCGATCCGCTACTACGAGGCGATCCCGGCGATCATCGACCTGATCGAGAAGACGCGTGGCGAGCAGCAGAAGCGCATCGCCGCCGGGCTCGAGAACATGACCGCGCAGCAGCTCGGCACGTCGGTTGCCTCGTGGCGCGGTTGGTACGAGAAGGAGGGCAAGGCCCTGATCGCGAAGGGCGAGCTGGACAAGGTCGGCGGCAAGATGTTCCGGTCCAGGGCGAAGCCGCGGTCCGAAGGCCGGTACTACATGGGCATTCCCCAGGACGGCCAAGCGATCGTCTACGTCATCGACAGCTCGGGGTCGATGAAGCAGCCCGTCAAGTGGAGCTTCCGTCCCGAGCCCGGCGCCGGTGGGACGTCGTCCGGACGGCGCGTGGGCGCGGACGGCGAAGGCCACTCGATGACGCGGCTCGAAGCCTGCAAGATGGAGCTGATCAAGGCGCTCGAGCGCCTTGACCGGTCCAAGACCTTCGACATCATCTGGTACAGCGATCTCCCGTATCGCTGGCGCGACACGATGCAGCGGGCGATCCCCGCGCGCATCCAGGAAGCGCAGGCGTGGATCCGTAAGCTGCAGCCGAACCGGAGCACGAACATCCACGACGCGATGAAGATGGCGTTCGAGTTCGCGAAGGGCCGCGGCATCAGGGACAAGAGCTACTCGAAGGACATCGGCCTCGACACGATCTTCCTATTGTCCGACGGCTCCCCGACGACGCCCGACGGCAAGCCCGACGACCCCGAGAAGGTGATCCAGGCCGTCCGCCGCTGGAACCCGCTCAAGCGCGTCACGGTCAACACGATCGGGATCGGCAACGCGCTCAACGCGCCGTTCTTGAGCCGGCTCGCGAGCGAGAACAACGGCCAGTTCAGCCACTACACCGACAGCGGCAAGCGCAAGCGGTAGCAGCCCCTAAGCCTAAGGCTAAGGGGCCGCGCGAGAATAACTTCACGCCCGGGCCGGCCCTCGCCGCCCCTGGCCGCGTTGCGCTCCCTCAGCGAATCTCCTGATTCGCTTGCGTCCGCGCGCCTTGCCAGGAAACCCTCCTTCGGAGGGAACGACGATGGCTCGACCCGAACTGTGAACTTATTCTTGCGCAGCCCCTAACGAATGTCTCTGACACATTTGTTAGGGGCAGAGCCGACGAGCGTCGCGATCCACTCCGACCAGCGCCCGCGCTTCTCGCGCAGATAGCCAGGGGCGTGCGTGAGGACTCCGGTCGCGGGCTCGGGCGGAGTCGTGTTTGCGGTCAGGGTCGCGAGTCCGAGTAGCGTCGCTTCGGCCTCTCGCAGCAGCTCGACCGGACGCGCGAGGTACGACGACAGGGCGTCGCCGACGAACGGGTCGGCGGCGATTCCGCCCGACAGCACGATGCGGCGACCACCGAGGTTGCCGGCGAGGTCGTCGAGGATGTCGGCCACGCGAAACACGAGCCCTTCGAGGATTACGCGCCGGCGATCCGCTCCCGCGAGCCTGGCAGCGGCATCGGACATCGTCAGGCAGAGGTCGGGCAGCCAGTACGGCGAGCCGGCGCCGGTTTCGTCGGGAAGGCAGAACGCGTCGGTGGTCGGGTCGTGATCCGGCAGACCGGTGGCAGGCAGGTCGCGCAGAGCGACCGCCGCGCCGTTGATCGTGCCTTCGAGCGCGTAGCGACAGGTGCCGTCGGGTGAGAGCGTGACAACCGAGCTCAGGTAGTCGGTCCTGGTCCGGAACGTGTCGCCGCAGGGCACGACGACGAACCCGCCGGTGCCCAGGTTGATCCGGATCGCGTCGCTGCAGCACGCGACCATCGCCGATTGGTCGGCGACGCTGGTCGTGAGCCGACGGCCCACAGCGAGCTCGATGTCCCGGCCCGTCGTCGGGCGAATCGCCGGGAGGATGCGTCGCGGGACACCGAACAGCGCGAGCAGCCGCTTGTCCCAGTCCCTGCTCACGGGCGAGGCCAGAAGCGAGCGCGCGGCCATCGACAGGTCGGTCTCGAACACGCGGCCACCGGTCTCCAGCCACACGATCCACGTGTCGAGGGTCGCCAGCCGTAGCGCCGACAACTCGCGCAGCTCGGGCCGAGACGCGAACAGCGTCGCGAGCTTGGGGCCGATGTAGTGCGGCGACAGGCGAAGACCGGCCGCTTCGACTTCGGGCAGCGGGCCGTGTTCGCGGCACCAGTCGGCGGCACGCCGGTCGCGCCACGAGATCAGCGGCGTTAGCGGGCGTCCCGAATCCGCGTCGAACAAGAGGAAGCTCGATCGCTTCGTTGCGAGCCCGAGGTCGCCGCGTTCGGGATAGCGCGCCACGACGGCGCGGAACGCGTCGTGCCAGGCCCACGGGTCGCTTTCGATGCAGCGGCCACGGACCTCGGGCACCGGTGCCGGGACGACGGAAATGTCCGACAGCGTCCCGTCTTGCGCGAGGCGTCCGGCCTTGATCGCAGTCGACCCGAGGTCGACCGCGAGTGTCGGCCCGGCCATCGTCACACGGCCCGCGCGACCGCGTCGTCGCTCGCGAGCAGCGACGCGACCTCGGCCTCGCGGCGTTCGCGCGACCACCCGAGTCGATCGCCTAGGAGGTCCGCAGCGCGAGCGACGGTCGCGCGGTCGAGCCGCGTCAGGATCGCGAGCGGGACGCGGCGGCGCAACGCGTCAGCGAGCCCGAGCGCCATCTCGTCGCGCGCGGCATGGACGACCTCCGCCCAGCGAAACGGCAGGTCCGGAACGATGCGCTCGGCGAGCGCCGGATCCTGCTCGGCGAGGTCGAGCACGCGCGCGCTCGTGCTGCCATATCTCGCGATGCATGCCCGCGCCGACGTCGGGTCCCCGAGCAGGTCCTCGGCGCGGGCGAGCGCGGTTCGTTGGTCGGCGACGAACCACGGCAAGCGCTCGTCCTCGGTCGGTCGCTGCCCGTGCCCGCGGCCGAGGAGCTCGAACACGCGGTCGACGATCTTCGCGGCCTCGACGCGCGCCGAGGTCAACTTGCCGCCGACCGGGTGCAGTAGGCCCTTGGCAGGCTCGCGCAACGACCACTCGCGCGTGACGCTCGACGGCGAGAGCCCGGCTTGGTCGCGCAAGACGCGCAGACCCGCGAACGTGCCGTGGATGTCGGACTCGGTCCAGGCGAAGCCCGGGAGCGCGTGTCGGGCCTCGGCCAGCAGGTAGTCGATGTCCTTGGTTTCCACCCGGACGTCATCGGGGCTCTCGGTGTAGTCGGTGTCGGTCGTGCCGAGCAACGTGCGGCCGTACCACGGAATCGCGAAGAACACCCGCCCGTCCGAGCGTGCCGTCAGGAGCAGCGCGTCTTGCGTCGGCATCGCGGGCATCACGAGATGTACGCCCTTCGTGAATCGGACGCCGTCGCGCGCGCCTGGATCCAGCTTGGAGGCCCACGCGCCGGCGGCGTTGATCGTGACGCGCGCCCGGACCTCTTGCCGAGCGTCGGACTCGCGGTCTTCGACGATCACGCCGGCGACCTCGCCGTCGGCCGAACGCATGAACTCGACCGCACGGCAGTGATTCACGCAGGTGGCACCGGCGGCGACCGCGCCCGCGATCAGCTCGATGGTCAGCCGAGCGTCGTCGGTGCCCGAGTCGCCGTACGTGAACCCGGCTTTCAGCTCTCCGGCCGCTAGGAACGGGTAGCGCGCCGCGAACGAACGTGCCCCGAACGACTTGTGCATGCCGACGTCGGACGCGAGGCCGGCGAGCACGTCGTAGAGCCACAGGCCCAGGCTCATCTTGAGCCTCCCGATCCGGTCCCCGCGGTAGACCGGAACGCCGAACCGCAGCGGCCACACGCGATGGGGGCCGAGGCGCAACAGCCGCCGGCGTTCGCGCAGCGCCTTGCGCACGAGCCCGATCTCGAACCGTTCGAGGTAGCGCAGCCCGCCGTGGACCAGCTTCGACGAGGCCGAGGACGTGCCGGCGCCCCAGTCGTTCGCCTCGACGATTGCGACATCGAGCCCGCGCAGTGCCGCGTCGTAGGCGACCCAGGCCCCGTAGATCCCGCCGCCGATGACGACGACGTCGTGTTCACCGCGCCCGAGCTCCCCGAACCGTCGCTGCATCACGACACGCCTTCACCCTGCAGCTGCCCGGCGACCCAGCCCGGGCGAGAGGTGAGCAGACCATCGACCATGAACCGGGTTGCGAGAGCCACGTCGGCTCCGGTTTCGACCGGATAGCTCAGGGCCCGGAGCCCGGCCTCGTGGACCGCGACGATTTCCTCGACGTCGAGCTCGGCGACGGGAAACGACACGGCGGACAACCTCTCGCAGTGGGCGAGGAACTCGGGCCGGGACAGGGGCGGTCGTCCGGTGTTGAGGATGACCGGGATCTCGGGCGCGAGCTCTCGGGCCCGCCACAGCGCTTCGGCGCTGAACGAGATCCAGGCCACCCGGTCCTGGGCCGAGTGGGCCAGGACGGTCTCGGTGGCGCGCTCGAGGAGCCTCATGTGGCGGCCGGTTCCGATGTCCACGTCGCGGGCCTTGATCTCCAGGATCAGGACCGTCCGGGGAGCGAAGCGTTCGAGCACCTCGTCGAGGAGCGGGATCTTCGCGCCCGCGTGCTCTTCGGAGAACCAGCTACCGGCGTCGAGAGCGGCGATTTCCTCGATGTTGAGCTCTGCGACGCGGCGGTCCGGAAGGCCGACCTTCTCGAGCGTGCGGTCATGGAACACGACGACCTGGTCGTCGGAGGTCATCTGCAGGTCGAGCTCGATCGCGGCCGCGCCGTCGGCGAGCGCGCGTTCGAACGCAGCCATGGTGTTTTCGGGGCAAGCGTGGGCCGCGCCGCGATGCGCGATGATCCACGGTTTCGCCCCGGAGATTGGCAAGGTCACGTTTGGATACCGCCTGAATGCACGAATCGATAGTGCGGCGCGAGCCCGCGGTTTCGCATTGTCGTGGATATCTGATCGGTGTCCGGCGGCCCGGAATTGAGCGTCCATTGGAGGTGTTACACTCGCACACGAGACAGGGCTCGGGCTCGGCCCGCGAGGCGCTCGCAGCCGGCACGAGTCACGCCGCGGAATAGACCGAAGACCGGCCTCGGACAACGCACCTTCGGCCGTCGAGATTCGCGGCCACAAGGGCGTTTGGATCGATCCCGCGGCTCGAAGACTCCGGCACAGTGAAGGCCCCGAACCGGTTCGAGTGCTATGCTCGACGCTGGAATCTTCGAACGTTTGGAAGTCCGCATGTCCCTCGTCGAGCGAGAGTATCAATCCCGGATCGGTGCGCTGAGCGTCGCCGAGAAGATGGCTCGTAGCGTCGCAATGCTGCACTGGGCTCGCACGATGATCGCCAGAGAGATCCGGGCACGCAATCCGGGGATCAGCGACGACCGGCTCAAATGGGAAGTCGCGTTGCGGCTCTACGGCGATGAGCCACAGGCCCGGGCCTTGATCGAGAGAGTGCTCGAGCGTGTTCCCGCTTGAAGGCTTCGAGGCCACGCTTCGCAGGTTCGTCGACATCCTGGAGGCCTGCGAGATCGGGTTTCATCTGACGGGTGGGGTGAGCTCGATCGCGTATGGCGAGCCGCGGTTGACGCAAGACATCGACATCGTGATCGACAACGCTCGTGCATCGGAGCGATGTGACGAGTTCGTTCGCTTGATGATGGAAGCAGACTTCCTGTTCGAGGAATCGGAAGTTCACCGGGCGCTGGCGACGCGTGGCATGTTCCAGGTTCTTGACATGAGCGAGAGCCTGAAGCTCGACGTCTATCCTCGCGAGCTGATTCCCGGCGAGCTGTCGCGATCCGAGAAGCGAGAGCTGTTCGAAGGGGTAAGCCTGCCGATCGTGGCGCTGCCGGACGCGGCCGTCTCGAAGCTCATCTGGATCAGCAAGGGCAGCCACAAGAACAGACGCGACGTGAGGAGGATCTTCGCTCGGGCGAGTCACCCACAGCAGGAGGCGATCGTGCAACTGGCGGCTCAGCTCGGGCTGAGCAAGCTCTTGCAGGAAGTGCTGCGCGAGACCGACGAGATCGAGTGACGGCGGCGGTTCAGCGAATGATGATCGGCCGGCTTGCCGGAGAGATGCTCTTCCACGGCGTGAACGCCGGGGCCTTGAACGTGAAGAACGCCGCGTAGAGCGTCAGGTTGGAGTTGCGCAGGAACGCGAGGTTGGGGATCGCGAGCGAGCCGAACGATTCGCCGTTGGGGTTGAACGCGCCGGTGCTGCCGAGCCAGATCCCGCGGCAGTCGGACAGGAAGCAGACCATCAGCGGATCGAGGTCGAGCGGCAGCTTGCCCCACGGAGTCGGCAGGCCCGTCTTCGTCGAGCCGGACATCAGCGCGAAGTAGTTGTCACCGGCCTGTCCGGGAGCGACGAACTTGAACGACACGAAGCCGCCCGGAGTCGGGTTGCCGGTCCAGGTCACCGCCAGCCGCGGGCGCACGCAGGCGCGTATGATCCAGTCGCCGCGGTAGTAGAGCGGATAGAGTCGAGCGCCGAAGCCGGCATAGGTGCACGGATCGACGGGGCCGTGCTTGAGCGCGTCGAGGACGTTGCGCCCGGCGGTGCAGGTGAACTGGTTGTCGGTCACGAAGTTCGCGTCGTAGCCGGTGCTGCACGAACCGTTGGCCAGGTTGGCGATCATGCGGAACCCGATGACCGGCTTGCCCGACGGCACGAACACCGGCTTCGGAAGCTTGTAGGTATTGAGGCCGGTGGTCTGGATCTGCAGGTTGGTCGAGTTGTTCGAGAGCTTGAACAGCAGCGTGCCGAGCGTGTACTTGCCGGCCGCGCTCACGGTCGCCCCGTCATAGATCTCGACGTCGACCGCGGCCTGGATCCCGTTCGTCGCGAGCTTGTGCGCGAACCCGACCGCGACCATCTCGACGTCCACCGGCCCGCCGGCGTCGAAGACCTTCATCACGGCCTCGCCGACGCAGATCCCGGGCACGATCGCGACCTTGAACGTGCCGCCGTTGGGCGGCAGCACGTCGTGCTTGAGCAGCGTGCTGCCGTTGTTGCACGACTGGGCGGGTATCGCCGATGCGAGAACACCGGCAGCGAGGGTGAGTGCGAGGAAGTGGCGCATGTCGGACCTCGTTTGTGAGAGCGCGGGCGGGCAGTATAGCGCGTGGACGGTTTTGATCGTCGTCCGGCTCCGGCTCCCGCTCCGCGCCCGATCCCGCACCCGACAACGCACGCGGCTAGAGCACGCCGTCGAGAAACTCGACGAGTCGCTCGACTTCGTCGGGGTGGTTGTAGTGCACGAGGCTCGCGCGAACGTTGCCGTCGGACAGGTCGAGACCGAGCGCGGTGACGAGTCGATGGGCGTAGTTGTGGCCGAAGCGCAAGCCGAGGCGCTGTTCGCCGGCGGCCTCGGCGATCTCGCGCGAGCTCTTGCCTTGGGCGACGAAGCTGATCGTCGGGACTCGCGTCGCGCTGTATTCTCGAGGACCGAAGATGCGGACGGGCTTGGTGCGGAGGTAGCCGAGCAAACGTTCCGTGAGCGGCTGCTCGAGCCGGGCCACGTGATCGAACGCGGCTTCGATTACCGCCCGATCCGCGGTGTCTCGCTGGGCCTGTCCCGCGAGGAAGCACAGGTACGGCTGCAGCGCGAGGATCCCGGCGCACGCCTCGTGATTGACACCGCCGAGCTCGAACTTGTAGGGGACGTCGTCGCGCGCGATGAAGTAGAAGTTCGGCCCTTCGAGCTCGGCGAACGCCTCGTGCGTGCCGAACATCACGGCCGCGTGCGGGCCGTAGACCTTGTACGTCGAGTACACGTACCAATCGACATCCCAGGCCGCGACGTCGATCGCGCGGTGGGGGGCGTAGGCGACGCCGTCGACGACGATCCGTGCGCCGTGCGCGTGGGCAAGCGCGGCGATCTCGGGAATCGGCTCGATGCGTCCGAGCATGTTGGACACGTGGTGTACGGCGACGACGCGTGTGCGCTCGCTCAGGAGCCCGGCGAGCTGGTCGAGGTCGAGCTCGCACGATGCCGGGTCGATCTTCGACCACCGGACCGTGTAGCCGCGCTCGCCGAGCCCGACCCACGGGGCGAGGTTGGCCTCGTGGCCGGCGTCGCAGACGACGACCTCGTCGCGCTCCGGATCGAGCGCGCGGGCGTAGCAGTCGGCCAGCATCCGGCACAGTGCCGACGTCGACGGGCCGACCGCGACTTCGCCGATGCCGTCGCCGCCCACGAACGTGCGCAGGAAGTCGTGGGCCCTCGTGACGTTGGCGGTGGCGCGGCGCGACATCTCATACGGCGCGTCGAGCTGCACGTAGCTCGTCAGGAAGTAGTCGTGGATCGCGTCGGCGACGACGCGCGGGACCTGCGAACCGCCAGCGTTGTCGAGCAGGGCGTCAGGACCCTGCAGGCCGGGAAACTGCCGGCGAACCGCGTCGATGTCGGGGAGCTCGTTCATGCGAGGATGTCGTGAATGACGTGACCGCCGACGTCGGTCAGGCGGAAGTCGCGGCCGCTGTAGCGGTACGTGAGTCGCTTGTGATCGAGACCGAGCAGGTGGAGGATCGTCGCGTGGATGTCGTTTATGTGCACGCGGTCGACGACGGCGCGGTGGCCGAGTTCGTCGGTCTCGCCGTACGACACGCCACCGGCGGTTCCGCCGCCGGCGAACCAGATCGTGAACGCGTGCGGGTTGTGGTCGCGGCCCGGCTTCTTGGCCTTCTGCGCGACCGGCAGGCGCCCGAACTCGCCGCCCCAGATCACGAGCGTCTCGTCGAGCATGCCGCGCTGGGCGAGGTCCTCGATCAGGCCCGCGACAGGCTGGTCGGTCTCGGCCGCGAACCCGCTGTGGTTGCCCTCGATGTCGATGTGGCCGTCCCAGCTGCGCTGGTTCTCCATTCCGCCCGAGTAGATCTGCACGAAGCGGACACCGCGCTCGACGAGCCGGCGGGCCATCAGGCACTGGGCCGCGAAGTGCGCGCAGTGGCTCTGGTCGAGTCCGTAGAGTCGCTTGATGTGCTCGGGCTCCGAACCTGTGTCGAACGCTTCGGGAGCAGCCGTCTGCATCCGGTAGGCGAGCTCGAAGCTCTTGATCCGGGCCGCGAGATCACGCTCGTCCGCGTGCTCGGCGAGATGGCGGCGGTCGAGCTTCGCGAGCAGGTCGAGCTGGCGGCGCTGTTGTGGGTCGGTCATCGCCGCGGCCCGGTGGAGGTTTTCGATCGGGTCGCCGTTCGGGCGCAGCCACGTGCCCTGCAAGACGCTCGGCAGGAACCCGGAGCCCCAGTTCGCGGCGCTGCCCTTGGGCAGGCCGCGGCCCTTGGGGTCGGACATGACGACGAACGCCGGGAGATCGCGATTGAGCGACCCGAGCCCGTAGGTGACCCACGAGCCGACGCACGGAAAGCCCATCCGCGGGAGCCCGGTGTTCATCATGAACAGGGCCGGGCTGTGGTTGTTCGACAGCGTGTAACCCGAGTGCACAAACGCGATCCGGTCGACCTGCCGCGAAAGATACGGGAACACGCTCGAGACCCACTTGCCCGACTCGCCGTACTGTCGGAACGAGAACGGCGACTTCATGATCGGGCCGACCGCGTTGGCGAAGAACCCGGTGAAGCGATCGAAGCCCTCGAGCTCCTTGCCGTCCTTCCGGGCGAGCTCGGGCTTGTAGTCCCACGTGTCGACGTGGCTCGGTCCGCCGTTGGTGAAGATCCAGATCACGGCCTTGGCGCGCGGCCGGAAGTGCGGCGACCGCGGTGCGAGCAGGTCGGTCCCGTCCGCCCGGGGCCCGGCCCGCAGATCGCCGGCGAGCAGGTCCGAGAGCGCGAGCATTCCGAATCCGGACCCGGCGGCGCGGAAGAATTCGCGGCGGCTAATCGACATAGACGAACTCGTTGAGGCAGAACAGGGTCTGGCACAGATCGGTCAGTGCGAGCCGGCTGGCGTCGGCGGGATGGGACTGCCCGTAGTCGTGTGTCTGTGCGTGCAAGAACTGGATCGCGTCGGCGTGCTCCTCGCCGGTAGGTGCGCGCGCGAGGGCCATGCGATACGCGGCGGTCACCGGGTCGCTGGCGGAGGCCACGCGGGCGGCGAACGCGGCGGCGTAGCCGCGGACCTGCTCGTTGTTCAGCAAGAACAGGGCTTGCGGCGCGACCGTCGTCGACGCACGCCGGCCCTGGCAGACGAGCGGCTCGGGCAGATCGAACGTGACGAGCATCGGGATCAGCTTGCTGCGCTTGATCATGAAGTAGATGCTGCGCCGCTTCTGTGCCGGGTCGAGCGTGCCCTTGCCGAACATGCGGGGATCGAGCTGACCGGACACGGACAGCATCGCGTCGCGAATGACCTCGGCTTCGAGCCGGCGCGGGGTGTAGCGCCACAGCAGCGCGTTGTTCGGGTCCTTCGCGAGCCGCTTCGGGTCGGCCGCGGAGCTCTGCATGTAGGCTGCGCTCGTCACCAAGAGCTTGTGGATCGGCTTGAGCCTCCAGCCGTTTCGGATCAGCTCGCCGGCCAGCCACTCCAGCAGATCGGGGTGGGTCGGAAGGTCGCCGCGCTTGCCGAAGTTGCTCGAGCTCGCGACGATCCCCGTGCCGAAGTAGTCCTGCCACAGGCGATTGACGATCACGCGCGCGAGCAGCGCGCCGGCTCCGTAGTCGACGTCCGTGATCCAGCGGGCCATGGCAGCGCGCCGGTACGACGTTCGCGCGCCCTCGGGCGGCGGCGCCTGCCAGTAGCTCGCGCCGACACGCGAGCGCATCAACACCTCGAGGAAGCTCGACTTGGCGACGCCGATCTTCTTGTCGGGATCGCCACGGCGGAGGTAGTAGGTCTGGGGATAGAAGTGCGGGAAGCCGCGGGCGTCGGCGTGGTGTTTGAGCGGCTTTACACCTTCGCTGCAGACCATGACCTTGGTCACGCTCGACTTCGGCGGGTGGTGGGCGGCGACCTTCGCGTCGAGCTCGCGCCAGCCCGGGTCCTGCGTCTTGAACCAGGCGAGCAGCGCCTCGGTCTCGTGCGCGGTCCACTGCGGTTTCGGCTTGTCGAGCATGCGCAGGATCGGGGCCGGTGGCCCGCCGAGTTCGATCGCGACCGGGCGCGCCGCCGAGGTCACGGACAGGCGCACGCGCCCGATGTTATGGCGCGTGTTGCACTGGAAGTCGAGCTCGAACGTCAGCACCGTTCCGCCGGGGAAGCCGACCGGCTTGGCGAACTCGAAGACGGCCGCGTGCCGCTTGCCGAACCGCGGGTCGATGGCCCAGCCCGTCTTGCGGTCGCCGTCGATGACGTTCGTCACAGGCAGGCGGTCCTGCTCGAAGTCGGCCCGTGTTGCGCCG
>Ga0210086_1001196_pt1 | contig 13746 bp, 13 predicted proteins | sample China_Galinas_PW_3_FD_184867 | JGI IMG/M metagenome (GOLD analysis project Ga0210086, IMG submission 184867) | Wetland microbial communities from San Francisco Bay, California, USA, that impact long-term carbon sequestration - China_Galinas_PWB_D2... | ecosystem: Environmental > Aquatic > Marine... | reverse complement strand
CCCCCGATGCCCGCCTCTCCGAACGCGATCCAGCCCCCCCTGCCCGACCCGGACCGTCTGATCCCGCTCCTCTCCGACCTGGTGGCGCGGATGGAGGCCGACGTGCCCTACGCCGCGGCCCTGGTGACGGACGAGCGCGGCGAGCGGGTGCGCATGGGCACCACGCGCGAGCAGGTGGAGCCGGTGGCGCCCGCCCGGGGGGCGGTGTTCTCGGTCCACACCGGCCGCACGGTGGTGGAGGCGGCCGTGGACGACCTCACGGAGGGGGCCCTGACCGCCGCCGCCGACCGCGCCGTCGCCGCGGCCCTCGACCTCGGGATCGACCGCCGGGCCCGCAAGGTGGACCCGGGGCCCGAGATGGAGGCGCGCTTTGCCACCACGGAGGCGACGCCCTACGACGCGGTCGCCCTGGCCGACAAGGTGGACCGCGCCCGCTCCTTGCGCGACCGGGCCGCGGCCCTGGACGGACGGGTGGTCAACGCCATCGGCCTGATCGGCCACACGCGCTCGTTCGAGGTGTTCGTCAACCGCGCCAAGCGCCTGGTGCAGGACCTGAAGCGCACCCAGGCGGTGGTGTCGGTCACCTGCGCCGTGGGGACGGACGGCGGCGGCCAGAGCGCCGCCCTCACCGACGGCCGCGGCCGCCGCGCCGGGTGGGAGGCGGTGGACCTGCCGGACGACCTGGTGCCGCGCCTGGTGGCCGACTGCACCCGCATCCTGGGGGCGCCGCGCCTGACGCCCGGCTACTACGACTGCGTGTTCTCGCCCGAGTTCGCCGGCATCTTCGCCCACGAGGCGTTCGGCCACGGCACCGAGGCCGACATGTTCCTCAAGGACCGGTCGCGCGGGCAGGACTATCTGGGCCAGCCGGTGGCCGCCCCCATCGTGAACATGTACGACGCCCCCGACCTCGCCGGCGAGGCGGGGGGCTACTTCTTCGACCACGAGGGGCAGATCGCCGCCACCACGCAGATCATCGAGAAGGGCATCCTGGTGCGGGCCATCACCGACCTCGCCAGCGCCCACGCCCTGGGGCTGCCGCGCACCGCCAACGGCCGGCGCGAGTCGTTCGCGCGCAAGGCCTACACGCGCATGAGCAACACCTTCTTCGGGCCGGGCGACGCGGATGTCTCGGAGATGCTCGCCACCATCCGCCACGGCTTCTACCTGGAGCGCCCCTCCAACGGCATGGAGGACCCCAAGAGCTGGGGCATCCAGCTGGAGGGCCACATGGCCTCCGAGGTGGTGGACGGCAAGCTCACGGGCCGCGTCTTCTCGCCCGTGATCGTCACCGGCTACGTGCCGGAGCTGCTTCAGTCGATCACGATGGTGGGGCGCGACCGCGAGATCACCGGCCTCGGCATGTGCGGCAAGGGCTACAAGGAGTGGGTCAAGGTGACCGACGGCGGCCCGCACCTGCGGCTGAAGGCGCGCCTGGCGTGACGATCGAGGCCGTCGTCCGCGCCGTGACCCGGTGCCCCGGCGTGGCGGCGTGGGTCGTGCGCGAGCGGCGCCTCACCAGCCACCAGCGCTACCGCATCTTCCAGAAACGCGAGGCCGAGCGCAGCGCCCGCACCACCACCGTGGAGGTCACCATCCACACCGAGCGGCGCGACGGCGACCGCTCGGTGCTGGGCGAGGCCGCCTTCACCCTCACGGGCGAGGCCACGGGCGCCGCCCCCGCCCTGGCCCGGCGCGCCGTGGCCCAGGCCGCCCTGGTGGCGAACCCGCCCTACGTGCTGCCCGGTCCCTCCCACGTGCCGCACATGGCCCTGCGCGACCCGGCCGTGGCGGAGCGCCCCCTGGAGGTCCTCGACGCCCTGGAGGCCGAGCTGGACGGGGCCGCCGGAGACACGCCCGTGGGCAGCTCGGAGTTTTTCGCCGAGTCCCACGAGGTGCGGGTGCGCACCTCCGGCGGGTTCGAGGGTGCCTACGCCGCCACCGAGCTGTACGTGGAGTTCGCCCTGCTGGCCGGCAACGGCGCCGAGGGGGTGGAGTGCCACGGCATCCGCCGCGCCCGCCGCCCGCGCGAGCTGGACTTGAGCGGCGCCCTCCCGCACCACGCCCGCTGGGCGGCCGACCGCCGGGGCGCGGGGCTGCCGCCGACGGGGGTCATGCCGGTGGTCTTCTCCGAGGAGGCCCTCGATTCGCTGTTCGCCCCCTTCGCCGCCCACGGCTCGGCCCGGGCGCGGTACGAGGGGTGGTCGCGCCTGACGGAGGGCAAGGCCGTGGTGGCGGCGGCCGCCGATCCCCTGAACCTCTCGATCGACCCCCACCTGCCGTGGCGCCTCGGCAGCCGGCCGTTCGACGCCGAGGGGCAGGTCACGGCCCCGGTGGCCATGATCCGCGACGGCCGCTTCGAGGCCCGCACCGCCTCCAAGCGCTACGCCGACTACCTGGGTCTGGTGCCCACGGGCGGCGGCGGCACCCTGGTGGTGGGCCCCGGCGCCACGCCCATGGGGGATCTCCTCTCGGACGGGCCGGTCCTGCACGCCCTGCGCTTCTCCACCTTCCACCCCAGCGCGGTCACCGGGGCGTTCTCCGGGGAGCTGCGCACGGCGTACCTGTGCGAGAACGGCAAGGTCACGCCGGTGTCGGGCGGAAGCGTGTCGGGCAACGTGTTCGAGGCCTTCGCAAACGCCCGCTTCTCCCGCGAGCGCACGGTGCGGCCGGAGTACGACGGCCCCATGGGGGTGCGCCTCGAGGCCGTCACCGTGGCCGGCCGGCCGTAACCGCCGGAAAAACAAAAAAACGGGCCCGCCTGGTCGGGCGGGCCCTTGCTCGCAGCGCGCGGAGGAAAGGTTTTAAGGGGGCGCCCCGTGGGCCTGGAGCGCCCCCAGGCGGGGAGGACAGGGGATGCCTAGCCCGCCTTGACCAGGTTCATGCGGTTCACGTGCAGCCCGTTCTTGTTCTGGATGATGTCGGTGTCCATCACGGTGCCGCAGTTGATGCACTTCCAGGCGAAGAACGTCAGCGCGAAGTCGGCGAAGCGCTCGGAGTACATGAAGCCGCGGCACTTGGGGCATTTGACGTGATCTTGCATGGCCCGATCCCAAAAGGGTTCCATGGTGCCGGGGAAGGTCCCGGCGAATCTCACCCGACCTCGTAGCAAGAGGTGGGCCAGCCCCCGACCTCCGACAGAAGTCACTGTTTTTCCTATTTAATCGCCCGATCCGACCGCCTCCGGCCGGGGCGCCGCCTGCCCGGTGGGGCCCAAAATGGGAACCCTGGGTGACACCCCCTAGCCAAAAATTTGCCGCCCACCGACCCCGCGGAGGGGGGTCCGGGCGCCGGCCCCTCCGCCCCCCCGAACCCGGTCCGGAACGCCTACGGGCTCTAGGGCCCGGCGCGACCTGCCGATAAGACCCCGAAACCGGACCCGAGGGGGGTGGACCGTGGTCTACACCCGGGGGGGCCGGCTCGATGCGGCCCGATGCGGCCCGATGAGGCCACGTGCGGAAGGTACGGGAGGCGAGCGAGGCGAAGGGACTATGGGCTGGCTGGTCAAACGGGATTCGGACGGCGCCGAGGGCGACGCCACGCAGGCGCCGCCGGCGGTGCCGCGCCACCGGGCGCTGGACGCCCTGACGGACGCGGACCGCGAGGCGGTCGCGGCGGCCGCCCAGATGCGCAAGTTCGCGGGGGGCGACGCCATCTTGGAGGCCCATGCCACCGACGACGCGCTCTACCTGATCATCGAGGGAGAGGTCGGGCTTCTCACGCCCCGGGGCGGCCACCTGGAGGTGGCGGCCACGGTGGCGCCGGGCGGCTACGTGGGCGCCCTGCCGGTGCCCAAGGCGCCGCGCCGGCGCATCGCCGCCGTGGCCCGGGGCTCGGTGACCGCCATGTGCCTCACGGCCGAGGCCGTCGCCGCCCTGCCCGAGACCGCCCGCGCCGGCCTCATGACCGGCCTGCAGGCCATTGCCGCGGCCCAGGCCGAGGAGATCCTGGTACGCCAGGCCGACGGCGAGGCCCGCGCCCGCACCCTGGCGGCCCGCACCCGGGTCCTCCTGGAGGCCCGGCAGGCCGCCTGCGCGGGCTCCGAGCTGGTCAAGCGCATCGTGGCGAGCGTGCCGGCGCTGCCCATGTACGCCACGCGCCTGGCGATGGTGCTGGAGGACGAGAGCGCCTCCGCCGCCGAGGTGGTGGACCTGGCCAAGCTGGACCCGTCCCTCGCCGGGGTGGTCCTCAAGACCGTCAACAGCCCCTACTACAACCTGACCAACAAGGTCACCGACCTGCAGCACGCGGTGGTCCTGCTCGGCTTCGACCAGGTGCACCAGCTGGTGATGTCGGCGGGCATGGCGAGCACCATGCCCAACACGCCCGAGTTCAAGGAGCTGAAGCTCCACGCCAACGCCGTCTCGTTCATCTCCATGGAGCTGGCGCGACTCGGCGGCGCCGCCCGGCCCGCCACCATGGCCACGGCGGGGCTGCTGCACGACATCGGCCAGAGCGTGGTGCTGCTCATGGGGGAGAAGTTCCCCAACCTCAAGCTGTTCTTCTCGCTGCTGGATTCCGGCAAGCTGGGGGCGATGCTCCTGGAGCGCTGGGAGCTGCCGCCCGCCTTCTGCCAGACCGTGATGTACCAGGCCTACGCCCACTACCTGCCGCCCGCCGAGCTGCCCGAGGCGGTGCGGCGCAGCGTGGCCACGCTCTACCTGGCGCACCAGTGCTACGACGCCCTGCGGGGCAAGAGCGAGGCCGAGCTGACCACGCCCTTTTTGTCCGAGTACGTGGCGGCCACGGGGATCGAGGGCGCGAGCCTGCAGAACGTGATGGGGCGCCTGATTCCCGCCATCAACGGGCGCATGAGCCACTACCCGGAGCCCATGCGCAAGTTCTTCTCCGAATGCATCGGGCGCGCCGGGGCCTGACGGCCCCCCGCCCGGATCATCCACACCTCGCCGGACGGCCCTCGAAGGGCCCGGCGGCTACAGCATCCGCATCAGGATGGGGTTGCCGAGCGCGTAGTAGTGCCGCCCGAACTGCTCCCGGCAGCGCGCGCCCAGCTCGGGGTCGGTCAGGGCACCGCAGGCGGCCTCGATCCGGGGCCGCATGGCGTTGCCCTGCTTGGCCAGGGCGAAGCCGCTGATGCACAGCACCCGGTCCTCGGGCCCGCCCCGGCCGCACAGGGTGTTGATCCACCCCGGCTCCCGCGCCACATGGCTGCGCCCCAGGTAGCCCAAAGCGTTGAAGCACCCCAGGCGGTCCTCGCCGGCCATGGTGTCGCAGGCGTCGGCCAGGTACTGCAGGTCTTCCTCGCCGCGCCGGTCACGCATGAGGAAGCGCACACACGCCCCCAAATACCGCGTGACCCCCCGGCAGTAGGCCAGCCGGGCCGCCACGCGGGCCTCCTCGGCGTCGCCCGCCTGGGCGTCCAGGGAGCGCCGGAGCCGGGGGGTGACCTGCATGAAGACCCCGGTGGCGCAGTAGTAAGCGTACTCCCGGTCCGGGAAGGTGCCGCACAGCTCCAGGGCGGCGTGGACGTCGGTGGCCATGATGGCGAAGGCGTGGCCCGCGGCGTGGGCGCAGTTGCCCCGGTAGAAGCCGCCGATCAGCGTGCCGCCGGTGCACAGGGAGATGAGGTCGGTCCGGGCGCGGGCCACGCCGCCGTCGCCCTCGGCGCGGGCCGCGTAGTGGGCCTTCAGGGCGCCGTGGATGCAGGCGTAGGTGCAGGCGTCGCCGCACACGGCCATCGCCGTGGCCGCGTCGCCGGTCAGGTCGGCCACCACCTTGCCCAGGTTGTGCAGCTCGCCGTGGCAGCCCGGCTTCCGGGCCTCGAAGTGGTGCGCGATGCGGGCCACCCCCAGGTCCTCGAGGTACTTGCGGAACACCCACACGGTGCCGGTGTCCTCGTCGTGGGCCCGCTCCCAGTCGCGCGCGAACTCCGCCAGCCGGGCCTCGGCCTCGGGCCCGGTCAGGCGGCCCCGAACGAGGGGGTGGTCGATCGCCTCCATGGCCTCGTCGAACCCCTCCTCGGGGGCGGTCCAGGGGGTGGCGTCCTGCCCCAGGTCCATGGGGTGGTGGCCGGCCAGATCGGCATCCGGGGCATCGGCGCGCGGGCCGGAATCGGGAGGCGCGTCCGCGGCGGGATGGGTGGGAACCGCCCGGGCCTTGCCCTCCCGCCAGGAGTCGGAGCAGGCGGCGACCAGGGCCGCGGCCACGCACAGGGCCAGCACCGCGATGCGGGCGCGGGCGGTCACCAGTCCCCTTCGATGAACAGGCCGTAGAGCTGGCGCTCGTAGTCGCGGTCGCGGTAGTCGTTCGCCGTGATGTTGGACCGTCGCACCTGGCCGGTCCAGGCGAGGGTCGCCCGCAGGGGACCGTACAGCGGGCGCGAGAGGGAGACGCCGCCGGTCACGCGCTGGTCCAGGCGGCGCTTGCTGCCGGGGGGCGGGCCGCTCCAGGTGTCGTCGTTCAGGTAGCGGCGCACCTCGTAGGCGGCCTCGCCGGTCACCTCGATACGCCAGGGGAGGTGCGTGCGGGCCTTGAGCCGGGGCTCCACCGAGGCGTAGGAGTAGTCGACGCGCACGTTGTTGGGCCCGGCGAGGGTCAGGTCGGCCGTGCCCCGGTCGCGGTAGCGCAGGCGCAGGGCGCCGTACAGCCAACCGTCCTCCGGACCCTTGCGGTAGGCCGACACGCTGGCCTCCCAGCTGGTCCCGGAGAGGTAGTCGTACTGGTGTCCCGGGGCCTCCTCCACGGCCACCCTGGCGCGCAGCCACACCCGGCCCTTCGGGGTCCGGCGGACGGTCAGGCGGCCGTCGAGCCAGCTCGAGGCGACGTAGGCCTCGCCCCCCAGCTCGGCGAATTCGTATCCCCCGGTCAGCCGCGGCCGCAGGGCGCCCTTGCGGTCGTTCAGGCGCAGCCAGGCCCGGTGCCGGCGGTAGTTGTAGGCGTGCTCGGCGTGGTACCAGTAGCCGTAGAAATCGTAATGGGGGGTCACATCGTACCGATCGGACACGGGCACGCGGACCTCCGCCTCGCCCCGGGCCGTGGTGCGCCAGTCCGACAGGTCGGTGGTGGTGGCGTCGTCGGGCAGGGCGAAGACGTTGGAGTCGAACTCCCGCCCCGCGTAGAACCACGCCGATGGAGTGAACGATCTCCGTGCCGTTCGGACGCCCGGCGTCCCGGCCGGGCGCGGCGCGAGCCGGTCGAGCAGGCGGCGCGCCGTGTCCGCGGCCGACCCCTCGGGGTCGGTCTGGATCGTCCGGCCGAACAGGTCCTTCGCCTCGTCCACGCGGCCGGCCTTGTAGCGGGAGAGACCGGCGTTCAGGTAGGCGGAAGCGGCCGCCTCGGGGGCACGGTCCGGCACCGCGAGGAAGGCCTCGGCGGCCTCGTCGAAGTGCCCCAGGGCGAAGTGGGCGGCCCCCAGGTTGTAGTGGATCAGCCCGTCGTCCGGGGCCAGGGCGGCGGCGTGGGCGAGGGCGACGAGGGCCTCCTCGTGCTGGCCCGTGCGGTGGTAGGCGACGCCGAGCAGAAAGACCACCGTGGCGTCCCCCGGGCGGGCCACGGCCGCCTCCTCCAGCAGGGGCACCGCCTTCGCCGGCCGGCCCCCGTCGATCAGGGAGCGGGCCCGGTCCGTCACGTCGTCCGCGGCTACCGGGGCAGCCAGCGCCGGGGCGACCGGAAGGGGGCCCGCAAGCACGAGAAGCACCACGACCGCGAACCGTCGCGCGAGGGGGGGGATTGCCCGGGTCCGGGGGGTGCGCACGCGGCTCTCGCTGCCTCCTCTTTCAGCGATCGAATGGGTGTAAAAACGCAAAAAGGGGGAGCGGTATGATGCCCGCTCCCCCCGTCGTATTCAAGCGCGCTTGAGGCGCCCGCGCTCAGTCGCTGCCGCCGTCCTCGTGCAGTCCGTCGAGGTCGTCCGTGACCTCGTCGAAGCCGCCCGGGTCACCTCCCGAGTCGCCACCCGGATCGGCGCCGAGGTCGTCGTCCATCTCGCCCTCGTGGTCCTCCGTCTCGACCTCGTGGTGGTCGTCCATCCCGTCGTCGTGGTCGCCCACCTCGCCCTCGTCGTGGTCGCCGTGCTCGCCGTCGCCCGGCGTCACGACGTGGATGTCGCCGTCGTCGTCTCCGAACGAGACGTCGGCACCGTGGTCGAGGTCATCGAAGTCGGTGACCAGGTCGATGGAGATGTCCACGTCCAGGTCCGGCACGTCGCCGGGCTCCTGTGCCCTGGCGACGCCGGCCCCGGCCAGCGCGATCACGAGCGCCAGCGCGAGGTTCTGCAATCGTCCCATGTCCTACGGCCTCCTACCCGCCGATGTGGACCCGCCTCCAGATCGTTCGGCCGGCACCCTCCCCTTCTCAGGCACCGTCAACGTTCAAGCCTATGGAACGCGCCCGCTGTGCACCGTCTCGCTCCACCTTCGCGGTGACGGTCCACTCGCCACGGGCAACGCCCCGCACGTGCAACGGAATCACGTTGCGACCCGCCTTGAGATCCCCCTCCCACGTAACGTACCCGCTGTCCACCACCCGGTTGTCCTTGACCATGCGGACGCCGGCCGGCAGCTCCACCGTGAAGCGCACGCCGGAAAGGTCCTGGGGCACGTCGAACCAGATGCGCACCTGGGCGTCCTGCCCCAGGTCGATGTGGGGCATGGCCGCGGGGGCCGACACCGGCACCGCGCGGGTGCCGGGCAGGGCCACCGGGGCCGAATTCGTGCCGACGCCCGGCCCGGGCCCGGGCGCGTAGAACGCGAAAAACAGCACCACGGCCACCGCCGCCCCGGCCAGGGTCCGCACCGGCCAGCCGGAGAAGGTGAACCACCCGGCCCACCACGGCCGCCCGCTGGTCGCGCGCCCGGGGGCGGCCGGGACCGGCCGCATCCGCGCCTCGGCCTCGAGGCGCCGGGCGAAGCGGGCCTCGAAGCCCTCCGGCAGCGCCACCCGGTCCAGCTCGTGCAGCGCCGTCACCAGGCCGCGCAGCTGGGCCAGGTGCCCGTCGCAGTCCGGGCAGCCCTCCAGGTGGCGGCCGACGGCCTCGCGCTCGGCCGGGCCCAGGGTCCGGTCCAGGTAGTCCGACAGGCGCTCGCGCGCGGTGTTGCAGTGGATATCCATCCGTCGCGTCCCTTACGGCGTTAGACGGCCCGGCCGTGCAAGAAGTTCCCGGATTCCGAACGCATCCCTAACCTTTTTTCACAGCGGCGTTTTTGCCCTCGGGCGGGGTGCCCTCCGCCCCCTCCTCATCGGAAAGGAGCGCCCGGAGCTGCTCCCGGGCCCGGTTCAGGCGGCTCTTGACCGTGCCCACGGCGGTGCCGGTGATCTCGGCGATCTCCTCGTAGGCGTACCCCTGCACGTCCCGCAGGACCACAACCTCCCGAAAGATCGGTGAAACCGCCCCCAGGGCCTTCTCCAGGCGCTCCCGCAGGTCGGCGCCGCGCGTCTCGTCGTGGAACCGGGCCACGGCCTCCCGCGCCAGCACCGGCGGGTCCTCGCCCTCGTCCTGCTCGGCGTCCCCCAGGGGGGCGCTGCGGCCGTCGCGGCGGACGTGGTCGAGCCAGGTGTTGTGGAGGATGCGGTAGAGCCAGGTGGAGAGGGCCGAGGCCCCGGTGAAGCCCCCGATGGCGCGGTAACCCTTGAGCAGTGCCTCCTGGCACAGGTCCTCGGCCAGGTGGGGGTCGGCGGTCAGGCGCAGGGCATAGGCGAACAGGGGCCGCTGGCAGACCGCCACCAGGCGCCCGTAAGCCTCCGCGTCGCCCCCCCGCGCGGCCTCCACCAGGGCGGCCTCGGCGCGCTTGTCCATGCCTTGGGCGGCGTCCATCGGAAACGGAACAATGTAACACGGGGGGTGGGGCGCCGCCCCGGGCGGACGGGGCGGCCCCGGGGGGTCACTCGTCCGCGGGCACGGGCAGCGCCACCTTGCGCTTCGACTCCCAGAAGACCCAGTTGAAGCCGACCCCGTAGGCGTAGGTGGTCTCGTCCTGCACCAGGGGGCTGTCGGCCGCCACGGTGCCGTTCAGGGTGGTGGCCTGGACGTACACGCCCACGTGCACGTGCCGGATGACCTTCCACGTGGCGGCCACGCTCAGCTCGTAGGCGACCGGCCCGGCACCGGCATCGTAGGCGGGGCGCGTGGGCGTGGCGAAGGCCGGCGGGACGTCGTAGAAGTAGCCGTTGTGCTCGGCGTCGCCGAGCAGCGTCGACAGGGTGGTCATCAGGGAGATCCGCCCGGTCCGCCCCCACGGCCGCAGGGTCAGGCGCACGGCGGGCTCCACCACGTAGCCCCGGTGCGAGATGTCGTTGAACGAGGCCGCGCTCCACACCGCGCGGGTCGCCAGCCGCAGCAGGACGTCACTGTGGGGGGTGGCGGTGGCCAGAAAATTGATGCGCGGGCCCGCCTGGAAGGTCAGGTCGAGGTCGGGCATCCCGGCGCGGGCGGTGTCGTTGCCGGCGTTCACCGGGAGCCAGCCGCCGCCGGAGACGTCCAGCCAGTAGCGCGGCGTCTCGGCCAGCATCAGGTGCGCCGAGCGGCCCGAAACGCGCAGCCAGGGGCCGCGGTAGATCATGTAGGGGAAGGCGGCGAAGTAGACGTCGCGCCGCGACGAGCCGGCGTACTTGGCGACGGACGCCACGCCCGCGGCCACCCCCGCCTCCCAGAGCGGCTCGGGCTCGGCCGGCGGGGGCTCGAATCGCGCCCACGCGGGCCCGGCCGCCAGCACGCCCAGCACCCCCAACCCGCCCAGGATCGCCGCGCGGTAGCGTGCGCCCATGGGCGACCAGGATACCCGAACCCCTCCGCGCCGGGCACCAAAAAGGGCCCCCGGCGGCGGGGGCCCTTGGTGGGTCAGGGGGCCGTGCCCGTCAGGTGTTGAACAGCACGTTCTGGATGCGCCCCTCCATGTCGAACAGGGACTTGGATGTCGCGCTCTCGTGCTTCATGAGCATCTGGTGCAGGCGGCCGATCGTCTCGAGCACCGCCTCGAGCGCGGCCTGGGCCTCGGGGTCGGACACCGCCGCCACCTTCTCCCGCGTCACCTGCACGCTCTTCAGGTACTGCTCCTCCATGTTCTTCACGTCACACCTCCCACACCGGGGTTGGGCGGCCCGGCCTCCCTAAGAGGCCGCCCGCGTCGGGGATCGTGTCTCCACTGTTCCACAGATCCGGGCCGAAATCCAGGCGACTTCAGCCCACCGCTTCCTTGGCGGCCAGCCACAGCGATTCCCACGCCTCCGGGGAGAGTTCCTTGAGGGGCCGCCCGGCGTGGCGTTCCATGTGGGCGAAGCGGCGCGCGAAGCGCTCCACCGTGCCGGTGAGCGCCTCCTCCGGCGGCAGGTCGAGCTTGCGGGCCAGGTTCACCAGGGCGAAGAACACGTCCCCCAGCTCGTCCTGGGTGCGGGCCCGGTCGCCCTCGGCGGCGGCTTCCTTGAGCTCGTCCAGCTCCTCGTGCACCTTGGGCCAGACCTCCTCGGCCTTCGTCCAGTCGAACCCCTCCCGCGCCGCCCGCGCCGCCACCTGGTGCGCCCGGAGCAGCGCCGGCAGGCTGCGCGGCACGCCGTCCAGCACGCTCTCGCGCCCGGCCTTGGCGGGCTCCTGGCCCTTGAGCCGCTCCCACCGGTCCACCACCTCCTCGGGGGTGTGCGCGACCTCGTCGCCGAAGACGTGCGGGTGGCGATGGACCATCTTGGCGTGGATGGTCTCGATCACGTCGGTGACGGTGAAGTCCCCCGCGTCGCGCGACAGGTCGGCGTGGAAGAGGATCTGGAACATCAGGTCGCCCAGCTCCTCCTTGAGTGCCGCCGGGGCCTCGCCGCGCAGGGCGTCCACCACCTCGTAGGTTTCCTCCACCAGGTAGGGCGAGACCGACTCGCGCGTCTGTGCCCGGTCCCACGGACAGCCGTCCGGGCCGCGCAGGCGCTCCACCAGCGCCACCAGGCGCTGGAAGGCGGCCCCGGCGCCGGAGGTGTCGGGCGCCGCTTCGTCCGGTGCGCCGCTCATCCGGCCCCGGCCCCGGATACGTCCGCGGGCACGCCCTGGCTGCGGTCGGGGCCCTCCTGGCCGGGCCAGGGGGCCGTGGCGGGGTCGAACGGGGCCGGCTCCGGCGCGGGGGCGGACGGCTCCGGCGCCGTGCCCTCGGCGAGCATGCGGCGCGCCTCGGCGACGAGCTCGTGGATGCGCCCGGCCTCTTCGGCGTCCGGGTCCAGCTTCAAGAAGTGTTCCCACGCGTCGATGGCCCCCTGCAGGTCGTGGCGCCCGAAGCGCAGGGCGGCGCCCATCTCGAAGTAGGCCGGGGCGTAGTCCGGATCCAGGGCCAGGGCCTGCTCGTAGTGGTGCAGGGCCTCGTCCAGGTGGCCCAGGAAGTAGGCCACGGTGCCCAGGTGGGTGCGCGCCTCCACGTTTTCCGGCGCCACCTGGGAGGCGCGCAGGTAGTAGCCGCGCGCCTTCGTGTAGGCATGGTGCTCCACGTAGACGTAGCCCGCCGAGAGCAGGGCGTCCACGTCCTCCGGGTTCTCGTCCAGGCGCGCGCGCAGGCCGGGCAGGCGCGCGTCGTCCTCGCCGGTCGGGTCGTCCGCCTCGGCTGTGCCGGACGCCGCCTCCCCCTGCGCCAGGGTGGCCTGGAGCTCGTCGCGGACCTTGGCCATGCGGATGCGGTCGGCCATCCCGGCCGGAGTCGACACGCGGGGCGCGGACGCGGCCGGCTGCGGCGACGCGGACGGCGCGGCCTCGGGCGCCGGCCCGGAGACCAGGCGCCCCACGCCGGCCGCGGCCAGCGCCACCGTGAGGGCGCCCGCCGCCACGGCCACGGTCCGTCTGAGAGACGTTCGATCGGACATGGGCGAATGGGCCGATTATACGCGACCGGCGGCGCTTGACCGGCCCCGGGCAAATCCCTACCATGCGCCCCCGTCGCCGCCGCCCCCCGATTGGTCCGGGGGGGACGTACCCGTCCCGCACGAGGAGCACCCATGCCCGCCTCCCGCACCGTGCGCGCCCGCCGCGCGCCCGTGGTGGTCCTGGCCGTCGCGGCCCTCACCCTGGGCCTCGCCGCGGCCGCGACCCCGGCCCACGCCACGCGCCCGTTCCGCTACACCGAGAGCGCCGTCTCCCTGCCGCCCGGCGGCGTGCGGCTCGAGGAGGGCATGTCGCGCGCGCGCTGGGACAGCGGCCTGAAGGTCTACGCCCTGGAGACGGAGGTCTCCTACAGCCTCTACGCCAACCTCGATCTGGAGGTGGAGGCCCCGTGGGTGGTGGCCGGGGGCGGCGGCGCCCGCTTCGACGACGGCCTGGGCGACGTGGTGACGAAGGCCAAGATCAACTTCGTCAAGGAACGCGCCGCGATCCCCCTGACCCTGTCCGGGCTGATCGGCGTGAAGTTCCCCACCGGCCCCGACAACGTCTCCACCGACGAGGCCGACGTGCAGATCGCGGCCCTGGCGAGCAAGGTGATCGGCCCCGCCCAAGTGCACGGCAACCTGTCGTACACCTTCGTGGGCGACAGCCAGAGCAACCCGGCGAACGACGCGTTGGGCCTCGCCGTGGCCGTGGCCGTGCAGACGCCGGTGGAGTTCTTGAAGGGGATCGGCGAGTTCGTCTGGGAGGAGGCCCGCGCCCGGAGCGGCAACGACCGCCAGGAGATCACCGGCGGCGCGGTCTACCGCGTCGCGCCGCGCGTGGCCCTGGACGCCACGTTAAGCTTCGGCCTGAACACCGGGAGCCCCCCGCAGAGCGGCGCCCCCGACACCACGTTCGCCGTCGGCGTCACCTGGGACGCGGGCCGGCTGTAGCCGCCGCGCCCC
>Ga0210086_1001193_pt1 | contig 13755 bp, 11 predicted proteins | sample China_Galinas_PW_3_FD_184867 | JGI IMG/M metagenome (GOLD analysis project Ga0210086, IMG submission 184867) | Wetland microbial communities from San Francisco Bay, California, USA, that impact long-term carbon sequestration - China_Galinas_PWB_D2... | ecosystem: Environmental > Aquatic > Marine... | reverse complement strand
GAGCCTCAACTCATTCTTCGGCTCATCGGGCACCACCGGCGACCCACGCATCGTGTTCGACCCTGACTCGCAGCGCTACATCGCGATGGCGTCGAACTTCTCGGGCGGGCGCACACTGTTCTACGGCGTGTCGCTCACGAGCGACCCGACGGGCGCGTGGTTCAAGTTCAGCTTCCGGACCGACCAGGGCAGCGACGCGGGGCGCTGGCCCGACTTCCCGACGCTCGGCGTCGACAAGCGCGGTATCTACAGCGCCGCTTACATGGTCGGCCGGGGCGCCCGAATGACGATCTGGGCCATCGACAAGGCGCCGCTCGTCGCGAGCACGCCCGGTGTAGGAACGATTACCGCGTTTCGCTCGCTGCCCTGGGAGGGCGCAATCCAGCCTTGCGTCACGTACGGCGATCCGGGCGGCGAATACCTCGTCTCCCGCCGGTCGAGCACGTTGCTGCGGCTGCGGCGCGTCAATGGGCCGTTGACGGCACCGACGCTGACCGAGCTCGGCTCGGTTTCGATTCCGTCGCACTCCCAGGCGCCGAACGCACCCGCGCTCGGAAGCACACGGCCGCTCAACGTCATCGACCCGCGTCCATTGAACGCCGTGTTCCGGGCCGGCTCGGTCTACACGATCCATGGAGTGAACGTGAACGGACGCGCGGGCATTCGCTGGTACGAGATCGTCGCATCGACGCGGGCGCTCGCGCAAACCGGCACGATCGGCGACGCCGCATGGCACTACTTCTACGCGTCGATTGCCGTCGACAAGGACAACAACGTCGGCATCGGCTTCAGCGGTAGCAAGAGCGACAAGTACGCGTCGACGTTCGTTACCGGTCATCGCGCCTCCGACTCTCCCGGCGACACGGCTCCGCCGATACTGATCAAGCCGGGCCAGGCCGCATGGAACCGCGTCGACAAAGCGGGCCGCAACCGCTTCGGCGACTACAGCATGATCGATGTCGACGCGACCGACGACCTCGGCTTCTGGACGAACCAGGAGTGGATCGTCAAGAACAATGTCTGGTCGACTCGGGTCACGAGGTTCGGCTACGAGGTCGTCGCCTACGGTGTGGGGCTCGGTGGCACGAACGGCGTCCCTGCGATCAGCTCGGCCCAGCGACCGACGATCAACGCGAGCTTCACGATCCAGATCGGCAACTCGTTGGGTTCCGCGACGGCGGGGCTCCTGACGCTCGGTCCGACGCAGGCGTCGATCCCGTTGTTCGGCGGGACACTGCTCGTTACGCCGGCCGTCCACGTGCCGTTCGCGGCTCCAGCCGCGGGCGCGAACGTGATGTTCCCCGTTCCGAACCTGGCGGGCCTGATCAACGTGCCGGTGTTCTTCCAGGCCGTCGAGATCGACGGCGGCGCCGTGCAGGGCTTCTCGTTCACGCGCGGGCTCGAGGTCCGGGTCGGTTCGCGCTACTAGGCGGATCTAGCCTACGCCGGAATCGGCCGTCACGCGAGTAGGCCTGGGACACCCTCTCGGTCTCGTGCGCGGCTTGCACGGGACGGTTGGTCATGGCCTATCATGTGCGCATGACCACGGCGTTCGACGAGCCGCCGGCAACGTTCGACGCCGGTGCAGGGGGACAAGGAGGATGAGCACACGGTGCAAGGGCTCGGCTCCGGGCGGTTTCACGATTCTGCCGAGCTGCATCAACTGTGGCGCTTCCGGCGAGGTTGCTCCGGACCTCGTCCGACCCGGTCGGGGGCAATACGAGTTCTCGCGGCAGCCGGAGTCGGCCGAAGACTGGCAGGCGGCTTGGAGGGCTGTGTACGTGTGTCCGGTCGCGGCGGTGCGCTTCCAGGGTGACAAGACGCAAGCCGACTACCACGCGCCCGAGAACGTGTTTCCCCACGAGCTGATCCGGGGGGTCTGGCGACTCGGCTATGCCGCGGAGTCGAGCTTCGGCGCCCATGCGTATGCCGCGCGATCCAGTGACGGTCTCGTGATGGTGGACGGTCCACGCAAGAGCGGTCGGTTGATCCAGTGGTTGCGTGACAACGGCGGTCTAGCGCACATCCTGCTCACGCATCGTGATGACGTCGGCGATGCGGACCACTACGCCCATACTTTCGGCGCGAGGGTGTGGATCCACGAACAGGATCGCGACGCGGCTGCCTTCGCGACCGACATCATCACTGACAGCCCGACGGAGATCACCGACGGCCTGACGGCGATTCACGTGCCAGGGCACACACGCGGTAGCGTTGTCTTCCACCTGCGCTCGGAACCACACGCAGACGCTCCGGTCCTGTTCGGCGGCGACACGATCGCGTGGGACCGCCGGGCGCGCCGGCTCGTCGCCTTTCGCGACGCGTGTTGGTACAGCTGGGATGTTCTCAGGCAGTCACTCGCGGATCTGTCCGCGTCCGAATACGCGTTTGCGCACTGCTTCTCGGGCCACGGCGGAAGCACCGTCTCCGGCGTCGCAACGATGCAAGCCGAGCTCGCGGCTCTCGTCGCGCGGATGTAGTGGTCCGGGGCAGGGTATCCAGAGCATGACGATCACGGCTGCGCCGCCGCCCGGTTGTCGGATTCGCAATCCCTTCCGGGCGAATCCCCCGTACGGCAGACGTTCCCGCGTGCTTCGAGGCTTCTATCATGACGCCTTCTCGAGTTTCGGGCAGGAGGTCGGATGCGGCAGAGAACTCTCCCTTGGATGCTTGCGGTCGTCGTCGGTGGCATGGCTTTGGCGCGGTCGCCGGCTGCCCAGTCCGATTCGTCGCGTCCCACATCGCGGCGTCTCGACGTCGAGCTGACCTACGTGACGTCGGACCCCCGGGAGGCGCTTCCGGTCCGCACGGTCGGCTTCTATCTGGGCCTCGAGCACCGGTTGAAGCTCGAGCGTGTCGACAAGGCGGATACCTGCGACGGCGGGTTCGCGTACTCGGGCCACTCCGTCCGGTTCCGGGTCGAGGCGGCTGCGAGCAAGACGCCTCGAGTTCGGCTGGATCTCTCGGGGACGGACAAGAAGCTGGAGTGGAACGACGTTCCCCTGCTCGCCGACGCCCAATACGTGTATCGCAGCGACGGCTACCTCCAGGCGCTGTTGCCGCCGCTGCGCGCGGAGTGGAAGCGCCGCGTCTTCCGCCTGATCTGCGTCACCCGCCCCGATCGCGACGCGTACGGCTTCATCGAGGACCGCGGCGTGTGGAAGGGGTCGTTGAAGCTCGGTGATCGGACTCTCGGCGTCTACGTCTATGACCGGCAGGCGGACGGCGACCTGAGCAACGACGAGCTGATGCTCGATCTCGACCGCGACGGCAACGTCCTGCGCGTGGCGCAGGTCAAGAGCGGCATGACCGTCCTCCTCGGCGAGCATGCACTGACCTTCCACGCGCCCGAGCACGGTAGCACCACTGCGAGGGTCGAGGTCGCGACGCGCGATTCGGCGCCCGACGCCCGGGACCTCGAAGAGGAGATCGCCAAGGCGCCCATCGCCGGCAACGTCGTTCCGCCGTTCGAGTTCCGCGATCAGCGGGGCAAGCTCGTCTCCAGTCGAGCGCTGCGCGGCAAGGTGCTGTTGATCAACTTCTGGGGCGTGTGGTGAGGCCCCTGCCGCCACGAGCTGCCCGCCGTGAAGCGGGCGCAGGACAAGTTCGCCGGGGACGGCTTCGTCGTGATCGGGTTCAACTCGGACACCGAGGCCAAGAAGATGAACGACTACATCGCCGAGCAGGGCTACTCATGGTCCCATTGGTTCATGGGCGACAAGACGAAGGAGCTGCAGAACCGCTATTGGGTAGGAGGGTATCCGACGAACCTGCTCGTCGGCCGTGACGGCCGAATCGTCACGCGCAGCATTCGGCTGGGAGACAGCAAGTCAGAAGCGGTGATCCGGCGAGCGCTGGGCCAGGACGTGACGCGCGGCAAGTAGGCGTTGCGTATCCGTTGCTCGACTCGTAGAGCCCGACCGTCACGCCCGCGTCGCGAGACCGCGCAAGAAGCTCGCGCTACAATGCCATCCACCCGTTCTGCATCACGATGGAGCTCCACGTCCACGTTCTGGCCGAGGCCGACAACCAGCCGGTCCCTGGGGCCGCGGTAGGCCTCGGATACTGGTTGGCCCAAGGCCGCACGGGCCGACTCGACGTCGGCGGCGACACGGCTTCCGCCGTGGAGCCAACACTCTACGTAGCAGCGTCGGGGTGCTCGGCCCGGTTGATCCGTCTCGATGGATGGCGGTAGGGTGCGTCGGTTCTGTTCGCAGGTTCGTTCGACTTCTAGAATCCAAGGATGTTCACCAAGTCGATCGAGCTCTACGACCGGCTCTACGCCTGGAAGGACTACCGAGCCGAGACCGCGAAGCTGATCGAACTGATCCGCGAGCGCTGCCCGGACGCCGAGACGCTGCTCGACGTCGCCTGCGGCACCGGAGCCCACCTCGCGCTGCTCACCGGTGAGTTCGAGGTCGCAGGCGTCGACATCAGCCCCGAGTTCTTGGAGCTCGCTCGCAGACGCGTGCCGGACGTGCCCCTGCACGTCGGCGACATGCAGGACTTCGAGCTCGGCGAGACATTCGACGTCGTGTGCGTGCTGTTCAGCTCGATCGGCTATGTGCGGACCCTCGACGCGCTCGGCCGCACGATCCAGAACCTCGCCGATCACGTGGCGCCCGGCGGACTCCTCGTCGTCGAGCCGTGGCTGACGCCCGAGGCCTTCTTGGACAAGCACGTCCACGCAACGTTCGTCGACGACGACGATCTCAAGATCGCGCGCATCAGCAACACACGCGTCGACGGCCGCACGTCGATCCTCGAGTTCAGCTATCTCGTCGGGACGCCGGACGGAACCGACTACTACACCGAGACCCACGAACTCGGGATGTTCACGCACGACGAGACCAAGACCGCGTTCGAGGCCGCGGGGCTCGATGTGACCCACGATGCCCAGGGCCTCATGGATCGGAGCCTGTTCCTCGGGCGGAAGTCCGAATAGGCGGACATCCCGACGGATCGTCAGCGATCCCAGACAGCGACCGGGGCGAGGACCTGGAGCTTGGTGTCCTTGAACGCGAACCTCAGATGTGCACGTCGCAGGCTTCCCTTCTGAGTCCAGCCGTCGATCTGCACTCGGCCCGGGATTTCCCATCGCGCGAGTTCCAGCTCCTCGGCGAGTTCCTTGGACACAGTCGCGATCCCGCCGAATCCCGTCGAGAAGACGAACGAGTGGGCGAGGGTCTTCCCGCTCACGGGAGACGAAGCGGTGGCGTGCTCTCGGGGCCTTGCGCTCCGCGATCTCGTCGGCGGCCTCCGGGGTATCGACGGGCCGGATGGCTCCCCGCTGATCCGCGGTGACGATCTTGCCGGCCGCGATTGCGATCCACTTGCCTGCGTGCTTCGCGAAGAGCCACTCGCGCGCCCAGAGATAGTAGTTCTTGTAGGCCGCCAAGTTGGCGGCGCGCTGCCTCGCCACCTCGTCTGCCTGCTTGCTCGTCGCGGCCTCGATGTTCGGGAGCGGATCGATGGCCGCGGTCGTTCGGACCGGCGGGTCCGGGGAGCGCGAGGTGCCGGAACCCACGCATGAGATTGCGACGACAGCAACGACGAGCAGCGCTTGGAACCGTCTCATTGGTCCGCCTTGCTCTGGACCAGGGGGGCAGCGGAGATCCTACACCCAGGTCGACGGTTCGTGCTAACCGTCGAGAGAGGGTCTGAACCCACGGAACGACCTCGGCCTCCATTCGAAGCAATCGTACGCCCGAGCACGTTGGAGTCGACCTACCCGGGTCTATCGCCGCAGGTCCGGATCCACTGCGCGCGGGATCACGACTGGGTGAGCCCGGCAGAAGCAAACGACGCACTCGACGAGTCGGTCGTAGAGATCGTCCTCGACGTATGGCAGCTCACCGTCACACTCGTCGATGCGGGACGGGGACACGAAGTTCGTGAGGCGGGCGAGATCGGCTTCGATCTGGGCCTTTGCACTCGCGGAGAAGCACGGGTCCGCGAGGAGGACTTCACCGAGGAACTCGACGCGCTCCTCGAACTCGCTGTGCCAGTTGATGTTCCCGTTGTTCTGCGCCTCCCAGCGCAGGTTCTCGATCGCGCGCAACAGCTCCCCTTGCACGGTGTCCGCCTGCCCGCTGGCAGGAACGAGGTAGTTCCAGATCCACCGGGCGACGTCGTCGGTGTCTCCGTGGAGCTCGATCGTCTGTCTCGAAGTCTCGGGCCCCGGGTCCGGCTTGGGACGCGGTCGAGGGACCGGAGGTATGGCGGGGGTTGGCGGGACAGGTCGCTCTCGGGGCGGTGCCGGGCGCTTCAGTGCGGCGACCACGGCCTCGTGGCCACGCTCGACCGCGAGATCCGAGGCTGTCCGCCCATCTTCGTCGACGTGAGAGGCATCCGCCCCGGCGGCTACGAGCTCTCCAACCGCGAGGTCACAGCCGAACCAGGCGGCCGTGAACAAGGGCGAATCCCCGCTGTCGTTCACGGCATTCGGGTCCGCGCCAGCTTGGAGCAATCGTCTCACACACTCGGCTTGTCTTACCGTTCACATCGACGCCGTGGTCCAGCAGATACCGGACTTGCTCGAGGTGCCCGCATCCGGCGGCCTGAAGCAGCTTGTCGACGTTCATTTGCACCGCTCCTTAGTCCATAAGAATGTCTCGCAGACTTTCTTATGGAATAAGCGAAGACGCCAGAGAATGTCACACATTCTCTAGCGTCTTGGCCACGCTCCGTGGCTCAGCGCAGACCACCGATCACCGTCGCCAGGCCGTTGCTCGCGGTGAGCCCCAGTGTGTTGGCCTGCCGGTCGAGGGCGAGGAACTGCGTATAGAGTGCGGAGCCCACCAGCTGTCGGGCGTCTTGCAGCACGAAGGGCACGCCGGCACCGCCGTTGGCGTCGGCTTGCACCGGTGCGAGGAATACGTGATCCACGTACGCCCTGCATCCAGGCGCTCCGAGGAAGCCGAGATCGAGCGGCAGGCGCAGTTGTCCGAACCAGGTGCGCGAGCGGCCCAGGACGAAGATGCCGATGCCGCCGGCGGGCACGCCGGACACGTTGTAGGAGATCTTCTGCCCGGTGTCCGGCACGCCGGAGGCGCTGTGCACGAGGCGGCCGCTGCTGCCGAGGCAACCCTTGCCGAACGACTGGAACGAACCCCGAAGCCGGGCGGCGCCGAGCCGGTAGGCATAGAACCCGACCGCCGTCATGCCGTACGTTCCGTCTCCCGCCATCACGCCTCGCTGCCATGACAGCATCATGCCGTCGAGGTCCATCGTCGAGGACGCGTCCGGGGCGAACCGCAGCGTGATGAAACGTGGATTGACCTTGCTGACCTCGGCCACGAACGAACGCGGGGTCACGGCCGGGCCTGCGTAGTACTCGGCGACGAGCCCCGCGTAGAGCGCGCGACGAGTGATGGGAACGCGCGTGTCGTCACGGCGCAGGAACTGGATCTCCCCGCGCCGTTTGCCGGCCACGATGCTCCAGCGACCGAGATACATCTCCGGCGCCCACGGCTGCGTGTTGTCGAACACCGGCCGCAGGAAGCCGTCGGTCCCGTGGATCGTCGAAGGCCGAATCGCATAGCCGCCCCATTTCGGATTCGGCACAGTGCCGGCGTTGTCCATGTGCCAGCCGGCCATCTCGGCCGCGCTCACGAGCATGCGATACACGAAGCGACGCCCGACCGGAGAGTTGTCGTGTTGCCTGTCCCAGCGCATGTTGGGCTGGCCGGCCTTGAACCAGAACGTGAGCGTATCCCCTTTGATCGTGCCGTTGACGCGGAAGGCGTTGCCTTTCGAATCGAAGAACGAGCCGAGGCGCCGGTCGACGAGGTTGAGCTTCTCACGCCGGAAGAACGCCGTGCGCGATCCCGGGATGTGCGAGATGTCGAGCGTGCCGCGGTATCCGTCGAAGCACAGGTTCCAGCGCCCGAGGAACGCGAGCTCGGGCCACGGTGCGGGCTTCTCCACCGAGGTGATGACCGCGCCGCCCCAGCCGTAGTTGCGCAGATAGTCGTAGCTGATGTACGTGTACCCGTCTGCGCGGGTGTTCCCGTCCTTGCCCCAGCTGTTCTTGCAGATGAACACGTGGTTGCGCGGGTTGCTGCTGCTGCGGTCGTAGCCGACGATCAGCATCGCGTGGTCGCCGCGCGTCTTGATCGTCGAGTCGACCCGCCACGTGGGGCCGAGCCGGCCCTTGACCGCGAAGTCCCACACGACCTCGTAGCCGCGCCGCAGCGCCGCCTCGATCGCTGCCGGGTCCCGGCCGCCCGGGATGAGCTCGTAGCTGCGCACGCGGAAGTACTCCGTTGCCGTGATCGCCCGCCGCGGCAGGTTGCGGGGGTCCAGGTTGAAGTCGTCGACGTTTCGCTGCGAGTCCCAGAACGGGTCCGTCCACTTGGAGTGGCTTCCGAGGGAGTAGCCGGAGCGATACGGCAGGTAGGACTCGGCCGGTACGGCGACGCCTTCGGCCAGGTCCATCACGTAGCCGGGCCCGCTGCCGCCCCCGAACGCCGATACCTGGTTCTCCGTGTAACCGGCGGACATGCGACCGATCATCGGTAACTTGCGGCCGGGGTCGTTCCAGTTGGGGTGCAGCCAGTTCATCTTGCCGAGGTAGTTCAGGAACTCCTCGGAGAGGTCGATCTCGCCGCGTCCGGCCCGTTTGTATGCAGCCTCCAGCGCGGCGACCGCTGCGAACGTGATGCATGTCGAACGGGTGGGCCCTTGATCCTTCAGGCTGGTCTGGCGCGACCTCAGGTCGACCCGGGTCTGGGCTTGGAGCGGGACGAGGATGCATCCGGCCGCAAGGACGCTGGTAAACCAATGGACACTCGTGTTTCTGGACATCGCGATTCTCCTTTGTTGGAACTCTGGGCCGCCGAGCTGCGGCCCTGCCAAACTCTGGAATGCCATCGCGGCGGGAGAATCACGCGGCGGGACCCGGGCGATCCGGCTGGCGGGACCCGGCTGGCCGCTCGCCCACGTTCTCGAATGTCACAAGGGGCTGGTCGAGGAGCCCAGGAAGTGCCCGGCCTTCCCGGTCTTCGCGCTCCTGCGCCGACTATCATGCCGCCATGGGCGATGACCGAACCATGCGGCGACGGGTCTGGCCGGAAGTCGCCGCGCTCGCGGCGATCCAGGCCGCGGTTCTCGTGCTGTGGTATCGCTTCAACCAGACGCCGCCGGCCGTGGGCAGCGTGTTCCCGAACGACTTCGTTCACTACTACTATCCGCTGGCAGAGCGGGTCGCGGGGCGGCTGGCGCATGGCGAGCTGCCGTTGTGGAACCCGTTCTCCGGCTGTGGGCTGCCGCTGCTCGCGACGACGCAGGTCGGCGTGTTCTATCCGGGCAACTGGCTTTGGCTCGTACTGCCGGCCGACCAGGCGCTCGTGATCCTGATGGCGGTCGAGTGCAGCGTGGGCGGGTTCTTCGCCTACGGCTTGTTCCGCGTCTGGGGCAACGACCGCTTTGCCGCCGTTCTCGGCGCAGTGCTGTTCGTGTTCGCGTGCTTGCTGGGGCTCGCGTTCTGGCCGCCGGCGCTCGCGACTTTGACGTGGCTGCCGTGGATCCTGCTGTGCATCGAGAAGCTCGTGCGCCAGGTGTCGTGGCGGTGGTCGGCGGGGTTGGCCGTTGGCGTCGCGATGCAAGCGCTGGCCGGGTTTCCGCAGTTCCTCGTTTACACGTTCTACCTCGCGGGGCCGTTCGCAGCGCTGCGGCTCGTCGAGCTGCGACGTCGTGCGGGGGCTGGTCGGCCGCGCGTCGCGCGTGTCGCCATGACGCTGCTCGCAGCGGTCGGGCTCGGAGCGCTGCTCGCCGGCGTGCAGCTCGTGCCGACGTGGGAGCTCGTGACGCAGGGCGTGCGCAGCGCGAAGCTGACCGCCGAACAGCAGCACTACCTCGGCACGCAGACAACCGTCGGAGCGTTCGTACAAAACGCCGTCGATCCGGGCCCGAAGTCGATCACCATCGGTCTCGGCGCGGGCTGCGGGTATGTCGGAATCGCGTCGCTTCTGCTCGCGGCGGTCGGCGCCGTGGCCCGGCGCAGGGAGCCGCTCGTCTGGGTGCTGGCGGCTGTCGGCGCGCTCGGCCTGGTGCTGTCGCAGGGGCTGCAAGGTTGGGCGAGTCCGTTCTACGACGTGTACCGGAGCCTCCCGACCGGTGCGATGTTCCGAACGCCCGAACGCCTGCAGGTGCTGCCGCTGTTCGCGCTGATCACGCTCGCCACCTTCGGCTTCGCCCGCCTGACCGCCGGCGGCCGGCAGCCGCTCGTCACCGCGGCGGTCGCAGCCGTCGCCGTGGTCGCGCTGGGCACGTCGGGCGCGTGGTGGCGGGCGCTCATCGCCTTCGTGCTGATCGTCGTCGCGCTGCGCCGCGCGAACTCCGTGTGGTGGCCGCGCGCCGCGCGCGGTCTGCTGATCGCCGTCGTCGTGTTCGATGTCCTTGCAGCGACCGAACGAACCGGCTCGTTCCGCGCGCCGCCGACCGGGTGGGCGCGGACCTTCAGCCTGCTCGGGTATTCGGCCGTCGGCCCGGAACGCCTCGGCACCGGCGGACGCCGGGGCGGGGCGACGCGCATCGCGACCGTCGACGTGGCACCGGATCTCGGCGCGGGGCCGATCGCCGACTACCCGCGCGCAGGCACCACCGAACCCCTTCCGCCTCGTGCCTGGCAGCAGCTTGCGGCGAAGGCGGCGGCGCTGACACCGGACGGCGCGCTGTCGCGCTCGGTCCCTGCCTCGTTCGACTCGTTCCAACGAGTCGCGAGCGTCGGACGCGTGCTCCGACCCGCTCCGATCGACGCGCCCGCGGCCGAGATGGCGGGCAACGCCGCCGAGATCGAGCGCGCGATGCGGGCCGGCGAGCTGCCGACGCGCAAGCGGTTGCCCGGACTCTCGATCGCGATCGTCGAACGCGACCCGCTGCCGCGCGCGTACGTCGTGCCTCGGTTCGAAGTCATGCCGACCGACGATGCGCTCGACCTCGTGCTGTCGGGCGGGTTTCCGTTCGACGAAGCCGTGATCCTCGACACCGCACCCGCGTCGTATCGCGTGCCCGAAGGCACCGGCCTCGTGCCCGCCGAGATCACCGCCTACGACAACGAACGCGTCGAGCTCGAGCTCGACTCGCCCGGCGGCATGCTCGTGCTGACCGACACCTTCTACCCGGGGTGGCACGCGTCGGTCGACGGCAAGGACACCACGATCCACCGCGCCAACGGGTTGTTCCGAGCCGTCCGAGTACCTGCCGGCCGCTGCCGCGTGGTGTTCGAGTATTCCCCGGCCTCGGTCCACCTCGGCGCGATTCTGTCCGCATTGGCCGCGCTCTGCCTGCTCGGCTTCCCGCTGCTCGCGCGGCGTTCGCGCAAGTACGACTGAGTCCGGTACCGGCGGTACTCTCAGGATCCAGAGGCAGCGGCGTATGCGAGCGCCGACGGCGTCTTACAGCCTACGATTGCCGGCGCCTCGTGGATGAGCTGGTCGTTCTCGAGCGCTTCCACCATGAACAGAGCGAAGTCGATCCGGCGCGTGCGATTGCTTGCGAGGATCGGATCCCCAACGTGTCGGCTCCAGACTGGAAGGCCCTGGCTCTCCCCCTCCTCGAGGTCGCTCCCGCGCACGACCGTCCACCGGGTGTCGCTGGCGAACACGCGCCGGCACGCTTCCACCTGATCCTCGAGGTCCGCGAAGCGGACCAGCCGCGCGAGCCAGCCGAACACCTTGAGGAACGTCTTGAACTTCCTCGAATAGACGTCCTTGCCGTCTCGCGAGATGTGCCAGCCACATGAGAAGACGAGCCGAGCGCCCGGACGCGCGTAATCGAGCACGGCCTGCGCCGTGCCCGTCGCGTACTGCTGCACGCCCCACGGAACCAGCACGGTCAGCACGCCATCGCAACCCGCGACCGCCTTCTCGATGACCCCGCGGTCGTTCGTCGGTCCCGGGACGACGGTGATGCGCCCTTCGAACGCTTCGAGCTTCTCGACGCTCCGCTCCCGACAAACGCCGACGACCTCCCAGCCCCGGTCGAGCGCGTGCTGCACCATGTACTTTCCGAGTTTCCCGGACGCTCCGACGATGCAGACTTTCATGGTCGGTGTCCTAGCGCGGCAACTGACCCCAAGGGCGAATCAGGTTCACGGTGTTTGTCATGGGACATGTGTAAAACGTTGGTATGGCGCCTCGTCGACGCCGTCGCGGCCAACGATCATCATCGAAGACCTTCGGGTTCTCCTGGACCCGGACCGGCTTCTCTCGTACGTTTCTTGCTCGCGACGTGCCTCCCTTTCAGCGAGGTACCTCGCGTTCAACGCCCGTGACCGACCTGCTTTGGTCATGCGCGTATCCTGATCCCTAGCCCAGGAGAATCCAATGAGCCCGTCCAAACAACTCCTCGCGTGCGCCACCGTTCTCGTTTTCGCGGGGACCGCCACGTCGCAGGTCGTGAGCCCCAAAGAGTTCACCGTTTCCGAAGGACCTACCTACATCTACCAACCGCTCGGATCGAACAGCAACTCCGGGTGGCGCTACCAGCAGATTCACGACGACCTCAAAGGCAACGCGATGACGATCAACCAGATCGCGTTTCGCCGCGATTCGGCCGTGAATCGCGGAGACTACATGAGCTTTTCGGCCCGCGTGTCGGCCGTGCTCTCGACCGCCGCGCAAACCGCGGCGACGATGTCGACCACCTTCGCCAGCAACCACGGGACGAATGTCAAGACCGTCATGATCGGGAAGACGGTCAACTTCCCAGCGACGAGCCCGGGCGACGTGCCCGCGCCGTTCGATTACGTCGTCAAGTTCACGACTCCGTACGTGTTCGACGGCAAGAACGGGCTCTGCTGGGAGCTCCAGGTCAGCCAGCAGTTGAATCTGCTGACCACCGTGTACATGGATGCTGCCTACAGCCAGAGCACGAACCCCCAGTTGGGGGTCGGGCAGTTCGGCACGGGCTGCCGTCACACGACGCGGATCAAGCCTGCCGTGGCGTCCGCGCGGTCCAGCATGAACTGGAACAGCAAGACCGGTACGATGATCATGGACGGGAGCGAGCTCGAGGTGAACAGTCTCGCGCTCGCCGTGGTCGGCATCAGCCGTACCAACTTCGGTCCGCTGCCGCTCCCGCTGCCGATTCCCGGGTCTCAGAACGACGTCACCGGGCCGTGCACCATCTACGTGAGCCCGGACTTCGTCCTGCCGATCCCGACGACGTCGAGCGGGACGGCGACCCTCAACTTCCCGGTTCCCGCCGATACCAACATGGCTGGCTTCAAGCTCTACGGCCAGTGGCTCGTGCCCGACGCCGCCGCAGCGAATGTGTTCACGCTGATCGGGTCGAACGGTGTTATCTGGAACTGGGTCCTTCCGTACGCGAAGGCACCGGTGAGCCGCGTGTACGCGACCAACACGCTGGCGACGACCGGAAACCTGTCACTGACCAACGGCCTCATCGTCGAGCTTCGCTGACGCAACGCGGTTGCCGCGCGCGTCGGAGCCTCAACCGACTTCGTGATCGCCGTCGGGCTCGCGGTGCCGAACGCGCGGGAGCCAACGCGGTACTCGCGCCCGGTAGTCCGGCCATTCGTCCGGGAACGTGCGCGCGGCCCACGGCTCCTCGTACACGAGGACGCGTACGTGGAACGCCACCGCCAGGATCGCGCCGTATGCGGCGACGATGGGCGCGCGGAACGTCCATGCGTCACCGAACACGGTCAGCAGGACACCGACGTACATCGGGTTGCGGCAGCGCGCGAACAGGCCCGTCGTGACGAGGTGTCGCGGCGGGTCCCACGGC